>ENA-ORUM01000723-ORUM01000723.1-human-gut-metagenome-genome-assembly--contig:-NODE-723-length-35886-cov-4.812509_pt1 | contig 35886 bp, 18 predicted proteins | sample MGYA00242083_ERZ509217 | MGnify/ENA primary metagenome ERZ509217 (study PRJEB26280, sample SAMEA2338831) | human gut metagenome | biome: human gut; feature: human-associated habitat; material: faeces...
AGGTTTATTATTATAACATCAGAGGTGATAGCATGATTAAAAAAGAGATGATTGCCATGTTATTGGCAGGGGGACAAGGCAGCAGACTGGGAGTGCTGACTGCAAAGGTAGCGAAGCCTGCGGTATCTTTTGGTGGAAAGTATAGGATTATCGATTTTCCATTGAGTAACTGCATTAATTCAGGCATTGATACGGTAGGTGTGCTGACACAGTATCAGCCGTTAAGACTGAACTCGCATATCGGTATTGGTATTCCGTGGGATTTGGACAGAAATGTCGGTGGTGTAACCGTACTTCCGCCGTATGAAAAGAGTTCAAACAGTGAGTGGTATACAGGAACAGCCAATGCCATTTATCAGAATCTGGAGTATATGGAACAGTATAATCCCGATTATGTTTTGATTTTGTCAGGAGATCATATTTATAAGATGGACTACAAAATCATGCTGGATTATCATAAGGCGAACAATGCGGATATTACGATTGCCGCAATGCCGGTTCCGATGGAAGAAGCGAGCCGTTTTGGTATCGTGGTAACAGATGAAGATAACCGCATTACAGAATTTGAGGAAAAACCGACGCAGCCAAAGAGCAATCTGGCGTCAATGGGTATTTACATATTCAGCTGGAAGGTATTAAAGGAAGCTTTAATCAAGCTGAAAGACCAGAATGAATGTGACTTTGGCAAGCATGTTATTCCGTACTGCTTCGAGAACAATAAACGCATTTTTGCGTATGAGTACAACGGATACTGGAAAGATGTCGGAACACTCAGTTCTTATTGGGAAGCAAATATGGAATTGATTGATATTATCCCGGTGTTTAACCTGTATGAAGAATTTTGGAAGATTTATACCCGCACGGATACGATTCCGCCGCAGTATATCGGGGAAAATGCTTACATAGAAAAGAGTATTATCGGTGATGGAACGGAAATTTACGGAAAGGTTTATAATTCCGTTATCGGTGCCGGCGTCGTCATAGAAGAAGGCACGGTGGTACGTGATTCAATTATTATGAACAATTCTGTTATCGGAAAAGACAGTATTGTTACAAAGTCGATTATTGCAGAAGATGTTCAGATTGGCAGCCATGTTGAACTTGGGGCAGGCGAAGAAGCAGAGAATGTATTTAAACCAAAAATTTATAATTCAGGGCTTGTTACAGTCGGTGAATGTTCCGTTATCCCGGACAATGTAACAGTAGGTAAGAATACAGCTATTTCCGGCGAGACGACCATTGATGATTATCAGGAAGGGCAGCTTGCAAGCGGAGGCATCATAATTAAGGCAGGTGATAATGTATGAAAGCAATAGGAATTATTCTGGCCGGTGGCAATAACAAACTGATGAAAGATTTATCAAAAAAGAGGGCAATCGCGGCAATGCCGGTTGCGGGAAGCTACAGGGCAATTGATTTTGCATTAAGTAATATGTCCAATTCCCGTATTAATAAAGTGGCTGTTATTACACAGTACAATGCCCGTTCTTTAAATGAGCATTTAAGTTCATCAAAGTGGTGGGATTTCGGCAGAAAGCAGGGCGGACTGTTCGTATTTACACCGACAATTACAGCAGACAGCAGCTACTGGTACCGCGGCACGGCAGATTCTTTATATCAGAATCTGAATTACTTAAAGACAAGCCATGAGCCGTATGTTGTTATCGCATCCGGTGACGGTATTTATAAGATGGATTATAATAAAGTGCTGGAGTACCATATCGAAAAGAAAGCGGATATTACGATGGTTGTCAAGAAAATGACAGACCGTTCGGAGATTAACCGTTTCGGACTGGTAACGATGACAGAGGAAGGACGGATTACCGATATCGATGAGAAACCGCTGGAAACCAATCTTTCCACTGTTTCAACAGGAATCTATGTAATCCGCAGAAGACTGCTGATTGAACTGATTGAAAAGGCAGCTTCAGAAGACCGTCATGATTTTGTAAGGGATATTCTGATACGTTATAAGAATATTAAAAAGATTTACGGATATAAGCTGGAAAGCTATTGGAGCAATATCTCATCCGTAAGGTCTTACTATAAAACTAATATGGACTTTTTAAAGAAAGATGTCCGTGATTATTTCTTTAAGCAGTATCCGGATATTTATTCAAAGGTAGAAGATTTACCGCCGGCAAAGTACAACTGTGGTGCACAGGTCAGCAACAGCCTTGTATCAAGCGGCTGCATTGTCAACGGTACAATTGAAAATTCGATTTTGTTTAAAAAGATTTATATCGGAAATAACAGTGTGGTAAAGAATTGCATTATTTTAAATAATGCATATATTGGAGATAACTCTTATCTGGAGAACTGCATTGTGGAAAGCGGAAGTACCATTAAAGCCAATACCAATTACAAGGGTGAGGGCGAACCGCTGATTCTTGATGAAAACAGTCCGATTTATTACTAAAAAACTGCAACGACACAAAAAGATTATGGCTGCAACAGGGGGCAGCAGAAGGGGCGCTTATGAATATTACAGACGTACGTGTTAGAAAAATCAGCAAAGAAGGAAAGATGAAGGCAGTTGTATCGGTTACAATAGATGATGAATTTGTTGTACACGATATTAAGGTTATCGAAGGCGATAAGGGGTTATTTATTGCGATGCCAAGCAGAAGGTCGTCAGACGGTGAGTACAGGGATGTCGCACATCCAATCAACACCTCGACAAGAGAACGGTTACAGGCGGTGATTCTGGAAGCCTATGAAAAGGCAGAAGAATCGCCAGAGGAATAACAGGCAATAAAATTGTAAAGTAAAATAAAAAGGCTGCACAGAAAAAGTAGTATCTGTGCAGCTTTTATTTCTTGTATTCCGTATCACCGGTCAACAATATTCCCTTTCAGTTTCCGGAATGTCGATGGGGACACACCGTTTACTTTCTTAAAGGCGTCGCCGTAGTAGTTACTGTTATCATAGCCGCATTCAAAGGCGATTTCCGTAATGCTCATGCCGGTTTCCAGAAGCAGTTTTTCAGAATGATTAATCCGCACATTATTTAAGTATTCTTTAAACCCCAGACCGTTTGCAGACTTGAATTTTTTGGAAAAGTACGAAGGATTTAAGTGCAGCAGTTCTGCCATGTCATCCAGTGTAATATTATTTTTAAAGTGTTCGTTAATGTAGTCCACGGCAATCTGGAGTGCTTCATCGGTGGCGCGCGTGTTGTTGTTGACAATCAGAATTGAAGCATCATTAATATATCGTAAAATACGCACGACCAAGGTCTGAAAATACATTTTTAACATGCAGTTTGAAAAAATATCAGACGACTGGTGTTCGGCAAGAATCAGACTCAGCATGGCATTGATATCACTGCGGCAGTCCTCCGGCAGATAAAAGATTTTGGAAAACAGGTGGCTTTGCAGCCATACTGTGCCGAATTCTGCAACCAGCTCACTTAAATAACTCTGTGTAAATTCAATCGATACACATTCATGCAGGGCAGCATCTGAGTAAGAAGTGCGGTGCAGTGTATCTGCGGGAATAAATGTAATATTGCCGGGCGTCAGGTGGTAGACATTGTTTTTGATAAATAAATCGCCCCCGCCGCTGATCAGGTAAAACATTTCATAATAAGAATGTGCATGCGCAGAGTGCATATGGTAAGACGCCTGATGGGTCTTTTTGGAAATTTCAAATCGTGATGTTACAGCCATAGGAATCCTCGTTTCTGAACAATTTTATAAAATTTTGTTCGGATGTTTTTTGAATGCAAAATGGTAAAAATGCACAAAAAATCATAATGTATTTGCGTAATATTAACATATACTATATTTTACACCTAAAATAATCAGTAAACAAGAGCAAAAATCACTATTTTTTTGTAGAAAAGGTGGGATGTTTGTGATAGATTAGAGTCATTGGAGAGATTTAACAAAAATGTAACACGAATTTTACATTTTTGATTAAAATTGACAATAGGGCTAATTTCACGAGAGGAGAGTAATTATGAAGACTAAAAAGTCAAAAAGAGTAATGGCGGTCGTAATGGCGGTTTTACTCACAGTAGGTATTATGCCTATGGACTGGGCTGTAACAAAGGCAGCAGCAAGTACAGTCCACTCTTTTGATGCAACAGCGCAGGCTTCAGTTGGGGATGACAAAGCCGTGATTGCAGAGGGAACAACATTTAATGACGGGTACTTTAAAATCGTAGGAAAAGTGACCCAGAGAACCAACAGTGACGGAAGCATAAAGGCTTACGAACTGGCATCTAAGGCGGCAGGTGCCGTGCAGTTTACAACGGAAAGCACTTCTTCCGTAGTAGTAGGATTAAGCAGTACGGGCGGTTCTAATGAATCCGCAGTGGCACTGATTAATACAGCGGACAATAGTGTGGTTGCAGAAGATGCAGGAACAGCTGTTGTAGCAGGAACAAAAAAGACAGAGTTAAAGTATACAGCATTACCGGCAGGTACCTATCAGGTTGTATCACCGGAAGATGCAGAACGTAACAGAGGCGCAAGATTCTTAGACATTACTGTTGAGGAAGAAGAAGCTGCAGCAGTTACAACAACTTATGCATTCGCAGTTGCAGACCTTTCACCGGCAGCTTACAGCGTAACAGCCGATAAGACAGCAATTGCTGAAGGAACAGTCTTTGCTTCTGATTATGTAAAGACTGTCGGAACAGCAACATTCAGAACAAAGAGTTCTTCCGATTTCAGTGCATTAAAGGCAATTGAACTTGGTTCAAAGGCATCCGGTGCATTACAGTTTACTGTAACAGGTACTGCTTCAGTATCTTTTGAAGCAAGCAGTACAGGCGGTTCGAATGAATCGGCAATTGCACTTGTAAATACAGCAGACAACAGTACGGTTGCAGAAGATGCAGGAACAACTATTGTTAAGGGAACAAACGCAACAAAGCTTACATACAGCAGCTTACCGGCAGGTACTTATCAGATTGTATCACCGGAAGATGCAGAACGTAACAGAGGTGCCAGAGTATTAAGTTTTACGGCAGAGCAGACAGCAAGCGGCGAAAGACCGGCAAGAAAAGCATGGGAAGACGTAGCAGCACCGGCAATTGGTGAGATTACGGCAGCAGACGGTAAAATTACAGTTCCGTTTACAATGGTAATCGGCTATGACGGTGCAGACAGTGTATCCGTTGATATGAAGAATGCAGCAGGAACGGTTGTAGCCACAGAAAATTATGCAAAAGATGCAGCAGAAGGTGTAGTTACATTTACACCGGCTGCAAGCGGTGATTATACATTTACAATTACAGCAGCAAGAAAAGATGAAGCAGACAAGACAGGAACAGATAAGGAATTTAAGGGCTTTGAACTTCCTCTTGCTAAGCCGTCTTTCCAGAGTGCAACAAGCCAGGGCGGCGGTAAGGTTTCACTCGTATGGGACGAAGTGACAGAAGCTTCTTCTTATGAAGTATCATACAGCGAAAACGGAACAGACTTTACACAGCCTGTATCTGTAACAGGAACAGAATATGTCGTTTCAGGACTGACAGTCGGTAAGGAATATACTTTCAAGCTGACAGCAGTCAGAGTATTACCGGCAGCCGTTTCAGAAGCTGCAACGATTACAGCAAAAGCAACTGCAGAAGCACAGCAGGTATGGGCTTTTTCAGCATTCGGTCAGGGCGTCAGCTCAGACGAAAAGAATGCAGGCTATGAAGGCAGTGCGAATGACGGAAAGGTAACACTTTGGAATTTAAACAGCAAGGGTAAGATTGTACCGGCTTCTACAGACGGTTTATCCTTCTACTATACAGCCATTCCTTCTAATATGAACTTTACATTGTCAGCAACCGTAACAGTTGATGAATGGACATTGACAAACGGTCAGGAAGGCTTTGGTTTAATGGCGGCCGACAGAGTTGGTAAGAACGGTGATTCTTCTGTATTCTGGAACAACTCCTATATGGCATCTGTCACAAAGGTTGAATACTATGTAAACGCAGATGGCAGCATGGCATTAGACACGATTAAGCAGGGTGGCACAACAGCACCGGAGGGTTCTGTAAAGGCAACAATGAAGTTAGGTATCGGCTCACAGGAAAAGACAGGTGTTACAAAGGCAAACCTTTCTAAGCTTGAAGCAAACGATACAGCAACCGTAAACAATGAATTCAGTTCAAAGATGACAACACTGGAAAGCTCCGGTGTAACGGGAAATCTGATTGGCAATGCAACAAAGGATGTTACAGGAACAGTTGAGAATCCACAGACAACCTTTAAGATGTCTATTCAGAAAAATAACACAGGTTATTTCGTAAGCTATACCAACGAAGCAGGCGAAACTGTGACAAAGAAATACTATGACACAAAGGCATTGGAACAGTTAGATGAAGACAATGTATATGTTGGTTTCTTCGCTTCAAGAACAGCAAAGATTACCGTAACAGACATTAACTTAACAACGGTTTCACCTGAAAATGATGTGGCAAAAGAAGAACAGCCGGTTACAACCGTAGCACCTTCATACAAAGTAACATCTGCTACTGTATCCAATTCAGAAAACTACAAGTTATCTTATGTAGCCAATGCAGACGGTCACGTTGTTGTTACTGCAGCAGACGGAACGGTCATTGCAGATGAAGATGTAACAGCCGGTCAGAAATATGTATGGGAAACGACATTAACATTAGGTGAGAATACATTTACAGTAACGATGACACCGGTGGAAGGTTACAGACCAAGTGAATTTGAAGTATTGGATTCTTATGAAGCTTCAACATTTACTTATAAGGTAACATACAACAAGTTTGATGGTGACGTGATTTATGTCGGACCGGATGCGGCATCAGACGGTGTCGGTACAAAGGAAAATCCGATTGACATTTACACAGCAGTAAAATTTGTTTCACCGGGACAAAAGATTGTACTTCTTTCAGGTACATACAACTTAGAATCAACAGTTACGGTACAGCCGGGTATCGACGGTACGGAAAGCCAGCCAATCATTATGGCGGCAGAGTCTTCTACAGACAGACCGGTATTTGATTTCGGCAAGAACTGTGAAGGTATGGTATTAGCCGGTGATTACTGGTATTATCAGGGATTTGATGTAACAAATTCAGCAAATGCAAAGGATGGTATCAGACTTTGCGGAAGCAGCTGTACAGTAGATAACGTACGGACTTATCACAACGGTAACACCGGTTTACAGATCAGCCGTTTTACATCAACAGATACCAGAGAAGAATGGCCAAGCAACAACTTAGTATTAAATTGTACATCATACGGCAATGCCGATGAGGGTTATGAAGATGCAGACGGATTTGCAGCAAAGCTGACAATCGGTGAAGGAAATACATTTGACGGCTGTATCGCATACAACAATGCAGATGACGGATGGGATTTATTTGCAAAGGTAGAAACAGGCTCAATCGGTGCTGTAACAATCCAGAACTGTGTAGCTTATGGCAACGGTTATCTGGAAGACGGTACTGATGCCGGCAACGGTAACGGATTTAAGATGGGTGGTTCAAGTATGTCAGGATACCACAAGTTAATCAATTCCGTAGCATTTGATAACAAGGCAAAGGGTATTGATTCTAACAGCTGTCCGGATATTCAGGTAACCAATTCTACATCATACAATAATGGCGGTTCAAACGTAGCCATGTATACAAATGATGCAGCAAATACCGATTTTATGGCAACAGGTGTTCTTTCATGGAGAACACAGAAGACAAGTGTGAATGAAACATTTAAGTTCAAGGGTACACAGGATGCTTCTAAGGTATATCAGTCAAGCAACTATTTCTGGAACTGCACGGAAGCAGGAACAAATAATAGTACAACAGCCGTAACGGCAGACTGGTTTGTATCTACAGACACAAAGATGAATTATGACACACACGTATATGCAGCGATTCCGGTTACAAGAAACAGTGACAATACAATCAATATGAACGGCTTACTGGTACTTACAGCCAATGCAAAGGCTGGCGCTGTTGTAGGCGGTCAGGCTTCTGCAAAGATTGATTTGAGCGGTAAGATGACAGATGGTCTGTTATTCCAGAAGACAACAGGCAGTGAATCTGTAGAAACAGGTGATATGGCAAATATGATGCTTTATATCCTCTTACTGCTTGGCGCAGCAGGTGTATATGCAGTTTCTAAGAAAAGAAAGCACGCATAGGCATGATACCGGATTCAGACGAATATAAACGAATATAAAAGTCAAGGAACCCCTTTATTGAGGTGACTTAATAAGGGGGTTCTTTTCTTAAAGAAAATATATATTTTGACAATTAAATTAATTGCAAAAAGATATGTATTTTCTTTTGGAAAAGAACAAAAAGGGAGGTTTTTTTACAATGATTAAAAACAGAAGGACGAGCGGACTGCTGAGCATGGCATTGGCAACATGTCTGGTTGTAAGTGCAGTACCGGTACAGACAGTGGATTCTATTTTGGGAAATGCAGCAGGAAGGGTAACAGCTTATGCTGAGGAAACGGCGCAGAGTACAAAGCCGCTTACAACACTTTGGAAAACGCAGGAAGTCGGTACACACGAGGGAACAGGAACTTATGCGTATGATGCAGCAGCAAAGACTGTAACGGTAAACGGTGCCGGTACAAAATTTGATAAATCAGCAGGAAGTGATGATTTATTCTACGCTTATTTTGAGGGTAAAGGAGATTTAACCATTACAGCGAAGATGACCGTCAATAATAACGGCAATGCAGGATACGCAGGACTGTTAATCCGTAATACCGCAGATGAAGCGGGAAGTGCCAGTGCAGCACTGTATGCAGATTTTGCAAATGGAAGCAAGAATCAGATCCGTTACGGATACCATAAAGAAGCAGCAGGCGGCGGTGCATCACAGGTCAATACGGCAGTCACAACCGCTTCTTCTGACATTTATATTAAATTAGAAGTTTCAGAGAATAAAGCAACCTATCACGTTGCTTCGACAGCTGATTTTTCAGATGAAAAGGTAAAGACACAGACAATTTCCGGATTATCAGCAAAGACAATCGGTTTCTTTGCAACAGAAGGAGTAACTGCAGAATTTTCGGATGTAACGGTAACTTCTGCATATACAACGGATGACGGTGCAGATGTTAAAAAGCAGATTTTTGATTCAGAGGCAGGAGAAGTGAACTTCTCACAGTCAAGCAGTAAAGATTACTCAGGAAATTATGATGCCGGAAATTCCTTTGAAACTTCCGCAAACGGCAATATTTTATCCGTAAACCATACAAGAAGTGCGGCAGTTAAGGGAAATATCAGGGATGATAAGGGAATGGATTACATATTATTTCCGGAAACATCAGAAGATATGACGATTTCAGCAGATATTACAGTGACAAAGCTGGATTCCGGTACAGATAAGCAGGGGCTTGCCATCGGACAGTTTAACGCGAAGACCGGCAGCGCCATGAAGTGTGACGTATTACATATCCAGAAAAATATTGTGATTCAGCATACATTTTCAACGGTCAGCGGAACGGGTAACTGCGGTTCTCCAAAGGTTGGCAAAAAAACTGACACAGCAAACGGATATGAGCTGGGCGGCACATATACACTGACTTACACAAAGAGTGGCAATACCGCTAAAATGCAGGTTGTAAGCGCAGACGGAACGGTGCTTATGGGTTCAGAAGCAAATCCGGGCGAATTTGACCTGACACAGTCTTATGCAGACCTGCAGACAGGACAGACAGTACGCTATGGTCTGGCATTTTCAGGTGTTACGGCAGAAATCAGTAACCTGACCTTAAAGAATGCAGAAGGTACGGTTGTATATGACCAGAACGATTATTATGTTGCAGTCGGTGTTGCACCGGTGATTACAAATGCCGCAACAGAAGTGGCTTCTGACAGAAAGAGCATGAATATTACATGGGATGTCGCAGAAGAAGGCTCAGGCAATATTAAATATGCCGTATATGTATCAAAGGATGGCGGTGAATATACAAAGATTTCTGATTCTAAGGTGAACAGCTTCAGTTATGCCGGAATGGACGGCGACGGAAACTATCAGTTTAAGATTGTGCCTTATGGCGGAACAACAATGGGAACAGCCGTAGAAACTGAAATAACGGACTATCAGGCACCACTTGCACAGGCTGAATTAACAGCCGCAGGCAGCAAATCTAAGGTAGAACTGTCATGGAATGCCGTAGAAGGTGCATCTTCTTATGATGTATACAGAAAACTGGGTTCTGACGGTGAAGCAGTGCTGGTTAAGACAACAGCAGAGAATGCATTTACAGATACAGATGTTGTCGAAGAAGAACCGTATTATTACTATGTTATAGCAAAAAATGACAAGAATACAAGTAATCCGTCAGCAACGATGCAGGTACTGACATCAGACGGCCATACAGGTGCTTATGTATATGAAAATGAAGCAACAAAACTGACAGTAGCATATAAGTCCAATGATACTGTTTTTGATGATAATGCACTGCTGGTTCTTACAGCAGACGAAGCAGGAACAGCACAGCTTTATGTAAATGACGTGCTGGCAGATACCAAAACTGTCGGTGCGGGCGATGAAATGAAGTTTGAACCTGAATTAAAGAAAGGCAGAAATGACGTTACTGTTATATTTACTGATGCAGAGGGCAATGCGACAAGAAAGACATTTAATTTTGTTGCAAACCCGGATGTTGATATTGTTGTAGATGCGGCATATACAGGCGAAGACGGTGCAGAGTCAGACGGACTGCCGGTATACAAGACTGTTCAGGCAGCAGTCAATGCAGTGCCGGAAGATAATGCAGAAGCCAAAGTAATTTACATTAAAAATGGTGAATATAATGAACGGGTTGAAGTAAAATCACCATATGTAAGTCTTCTCGGACAGGACAGTGAAAAGACCCATTTATTCTATTCTGTATGTGTTGCCAACGGAAATGCAGACAGTATGTGGAACCGTAATGCAATGTATGTAGATACGGCAGCAACAGGCTTCACAGCAGAAAATCTGACGGTTGAAAATTCTTATGACTATACAAACGGTTCGGACCAGCAGGCAGATGCCCTGTGTATTGTAGCTGACCAGACAGCATGTATTAATGTAAGATTAATCGGCTATCAGGATACACTGCTGACCGATACAAGAACGAAAGATGGAAACGGCAATTATGCGGTAACAAGACAGTATTTCAATAAATGTTATATTACAGGTAATGTTGACTTTATCTATGGTGCAGGTACTTCCGTATTTGAAGACTGTGATATTGTTGCAAGATATACAGAATACAAATCAGACGGATGCTATACAGCCGGAAGAACATATGCTTCCACACCTTACGGATACGTATTTAACAACTGCCGTTTCCTTGCAGAAGAAGGCGTAGCAGACGGTGTATACAGAATGGCACGTCCGTGGGGGGCAGATGATTCGACAACATTTATGAACTGCTACTTAGGCAGAGCGATTTCACTGGAAACATCTTATGGCGACATGAGCGGTAACTTAGCTGAAAATGCAAGATTTGCAGAATACGGTTCTTATGGCCCGGGATATACAGTAAATAATAAGCGTCCATACCTGACAAGTACACAGGCAGCAAAATTTAAGACGAATACAGTCATGGGGGACTATGATTACAGCGCAAGAATTGCTACATTGTACGGAACACAGCAGGAAGAACCGAAAACAGATGTAACGGTTGTTGATAAGGCAGAGGTTGTTAAGAATGTAGCGGTTGATGAAAATGCCGTAATTAAAAATGCAGCCGGTGAAACCGTAAATCCGGGAGAAGTCAGTGTTGTCATTGAAAAAGCCGGAGACAGCGTAATTGACTCAATTATGAAAGGCTTTACAGCCGGCGGAATATTAATTGCTGACGGAAGTACAGTAGATTATTATGACATTGAATTACAGGATGAGAACGGTCAGGCAGTTATGCTTGAAAGCGGTAAAATCCAGATTACATTTGCTTATAAAGAAGGAATTGATTACAGCAAAGTGAATGTAATTGTATATCATCTGAATGAAAAGACCGGTGTCATTGAAAAGCTGGAAACACAGCTTACAAGCGAAGGTATCCGTTTTGAGGCAGACAGCTTCAGTCCGTTTGCAGTATATTATGAGAATAAAACGGTACAAAACGATGATATCACCAAGCCGGATGATACAAAAACAGACGATGTAAAGAAGGATGATGCAGGCTCAGGAACACAGCAGGGTGAGAATACCGGTGCTGCGGCTGCGCCAGAGGAATCAGAAAATGCACAGCAGTCTGCGGATACAGGCGTACAGACAGGAGATACAGCCAATGGATTTGGATTCCTTGCGGCAGCAGTTGCAGCGGCAGGAGCAGGTGCTTATGAATTTCTTAAAAAAAGAAAGCTGATTCGCAGATAAAAAAGATAATTACTCAAATTTGATAGCCCGCGGGGCTGCCATGGAAATTCAAAAATTTCGTGGCAGCCTTTTTGCATTGCCGGTAGACGGTTTTGGGAAAGATATATGTAAGAATTTGCATATAAATTGATATAAGAGTGAAAAATATGTAAAATGCACAAAAAATGTGACAAATATCAGTAGTTGAGTAGCAAAAATAACTGCAATCATGGTTGACTATCTGATTTAAAAATAATATAATAAAAACAATTGGTGAAAACTTATAAAAGTTTTTTAAAAAGTTCGTGATTTTTTAAAAATGTGCTAAAAATACGAGGCTTCAGGAATGCTTTTATAAAAACACTAAAAACAAATCAGGAGGACGATTATGAGAAGAAAGGTGACAAAGGCAGCAGCGCTTTTATCAGCAGTACTGATGGCTAGCAGTTCTGTACCGTATGGTGTGTTAATACCTTACAATGTATTGGCAGAAGAAGTAAGTGTAGATGCCGGAGCAGCAGTACAGGAGGAAACAGCAGCCACTGTAGGCAGCGTAACCAACATTAAGACATGGGATGCAGCAGGCTTACTGGCAGCAGCAACAACAGAGGATAGTGGCTTATCCTTAAAGGGTGACGGCTGGACAACTGGAACAGATACAGCCGGAGCAGAAGCATTTGGAACAGGAGATTATGTAAAGGCAGGAGGTGTAAAGCCGACACCAAATAATGGCGCAGTTCCGACAGCAGGATGCTACTTACAGTATACGGCGACCGAAAACGGTAAGCTGACAATTATGGAAAAGACACAGAAGTCTAATAAGAGCTTCTATGTAGTAGATTCAGACGGTGTTGTAAAGGGTACAAAGACATCGGGCTCAGCAAGTACATATGATACCATTACGGTTGATGTGGAAGAAGGCAAGACCTATTATGCATATATGTCAGGTTCAACAGCCAACATCTTTTCGGTATCTTTAGCAGTTGGTGAAAAGAAGCAGACTGCATGGGCTGATGTTGCAGCACCGGTGATTAACAGCGTAACAACAGATGAAGCCGGAGATTTCGTTGTAGACTTCTCAGCAGTCATTGATGCATACAAGGGTGCTGATGATGTAAAGGTTACAATGTTACAGGATGGTCTGGAAGTATCTACACAGACATTTACAAAGCAGGCATCAACAGCTACATTTGCACCATACCGTTCAGGTACTTACACATTTGTAGTGGTTGCACAAAGAACCGGCGAAGCTGATAAGGCAAGTGAAGTTTATACATACAAGGATTATGTACTGGCAGTAAAGAAGCCGGTTATCACATGGGCACAGAACAAGGGTAACGGCGATGTTTACTTAGACTGGATTAATATTGAAGATGCAGATTCTTATTCTGTAGCTTATAAGGAATCCGGAAGCACAGCAGATTACACGGTTGTAGAATCAGCATTATCTGCAGAAACAGGAAATTACACACTGACAGGACTGACAGCAGGCAAGTCTTATGATATCCAGATTAAGGCACTCAGAAAGTCAGACGGTTTTGAATCTGTTTATACAGAAAAAGATTTTGAAGTAACAACAGCAGAAGAACAGCCATGGTATACGGCAATCGTAGGTTCTGCACAGGCAGGCGATGTTACATTTACAACGGCTGACGGTCAGACGGATAATGTAAAGCTTTCCGTAACTGACAATAGCGCAGCAAAGAGTAATAATCAGGAATCACCGGCAATTGCAGGAACAGCCGGAACACTGGAAGTTAAGGGACAGGCAAGCGGTAAGATTTCTGATGATGAAGACGGATTTACATATTACTATACAAAGATTGACCCGAACAAAGAAAACTTCAAGCTGAGTGCAACATTTGAGATTACGGATACTTCTCTCACACCGGATAATCAGACCGGTTTTGGTATTGTTGCAGCCGATGCACTTGGATTAAATGTATGGGGCAATCCGGATTATGTACATAAGTATTTCAACTACGCATCTTCTATGATGTTTAGCTCAAAGCAGAGTAATCCGTTTATGAGAACGGTTACAGGTTATACATCAGCTGATACATCAAGCAATGACGGTGTAGAAAGAACTGTAACGAACTCTAAGTTTACAGACCAGACAGCAAAATTTGAAGTAGGTAACAAATATACATTTACATTAGAAAAGACAGACGAAGGTTATACAGCAGCCTGCAACGGTTCAGAGCAGAAGCTTTCTGATAATTCCTTTACATCTGTACAGGAAGACGGAACGGTTGTAGTCGGTATTGCAGTATCCAGAAAGGTATCTGTAAAGGTATCTGATGTTGAATTTTCAAAGTCTGAAAGCAAGGGTATTACATCAAATGACAACGGTGATACAAAGATTACACCGGACGGCAGAGTATACTCAACAGGCACATGTGGTTCTGCTGATTATGAATACATTTATGTACCAAACTGTGACGGTACACTGACCGTAACAGGAGAAAACGGGGATGCAGTTGTTAGTCAGGCAGTATCTGCAAATGAAGTTGTGAGAGTAAATGTTCCGTTAAATAAAGGAAAGAATACCGTAAAATCAACATTCATTCCGACAGCATCAGAAAACCTTACAAATGTAGCAGCAGTCATTAAAGAAACAGTTGTTGACCGTCAGTCTTACGGACAGGAAGGTCAGACTATTATTGTATCTGCAGATGCAGACGCAGAAGGCAAGGGTACAGAAGAAAGCCCAATGAGCTTGTCTAATGCATTAAAGTATGCACAGCCGGGTCAGACCATCTTCTTAAAGAATGGTACTTACAGCGGTGCAAAGGTTGAAAGAAGTGTCAGCGGTACAGCAGACAAGAATATCAACCTCGTAGCAGAATCACTTTCTACAGACGGAACAGACGGTGTAGTATTTACAGGTGAAGTAAGAATCACAGGTTCATACTGGCATGTATATGGCCTGTATGTAAAAGATTCAGCAGGTGTAGGTATCCAGATTTGCGGTAACTACAATACGATTGAAATGTGTACGGTAAACCATGCAGCAAACTCAGGTATCCAGATCAGCCGTGAAGGCGGTGCAGATAACGATGCCGGAAGAAAGGGCAAGTTATGGCCGACAGGCAACCTCATTAAGAACTGTGAATCATTTGATAACTGTGATAAAGGACGTAATGATGCCGATGGTTTTGCAGCAAAGCTGACATGTGGTGAAGATAATAAGTTCTATGGCTGTATCAGCCATAACAACATCGATGACGGATGGGATTTATATGCAAAATCTGTATCCGGTGAAATCGGTGCCGTAACAATTGAAAACTGCGTAGCTTACAACAACGGCTGGCTGACAACAGATGATGTGACAGCAAAAGGTTATGAATACGGTGAAGGTAACGGCTTCAAGCTTGGCGGTGGTCAGATGAAGGGCGCACATGTTTTAAAGAACAGTATTTCATTTGACAACCATGCAAAGGGTATTACTTCAAACAGCTGCCCTGACTGTAAGATTATTAACTGTATTTCTTACAACAACTCACTGGATAACAGTGCATACAATGTAGGTTTAAATACAAAGGATTCTAACATCAAGGCTTGGGAAGTAACAGGATTAATTTCATTAAACAACAGCAAGAATACAACACTGGAGGATTTAATCCCATTTGCACTTCACAGTGAAAACAACTACATTTATGACGGTTCCGCTTCTTATAATAATAAGGGTGAACAGGCTACAGAAGACTGGTTTGAAAGTGTAGATACATCTGTAAAACCAACAAGAAATGAAGACGGTACAATCAATATGCACAACCTGCTTCTCTTAAAGGATACTTCTAAGAACACAGGTGCGGTATTAGATGTAACAAGTGATGCAGCAAAATCCGTAAAACCGGCAAAGACAACGGTTGTTGAAGAAGAAAAGGTTGTATATGAAATGCGTCAGGATGCAGACGGCAACTGGCATTACTATGCAAATGATAAAATTGCAACGGATTACTGCGGCATGGCATTAAACGAATACGGCTGGTGGTATATCAAGAATGGTGATGTAGACTTTACTTATACCGGTATGGCATGCAATGAATACGGCTGGTGGTATTTCAACAACGGACAGCTTGACCTGACCTTCTACGGACTTGCAAGCAATGAATACGGAACATGGTTCTACACAGACGGACAGTTAAACTTCGGTTTTACGGGCATGATTATTCCGGAGAACGAGTGGCTTTATGTTCAGAACGGACAGGTGCTGACAGATTACACAGGTATGGCATTAAATGACTATGGCTGGTGGTATTTCAAGGATGGTAAGGTTGACTTTACCTATACCGGAATGGCAGTGAATGAATATGGCTGGTGGTATTTCAGCAATGGACAGATTGATTTTGGCTATAACGGATTTGCCACAAATGAATATGGTACATGGCTGTTTACAGACGGTATTTTAAATGCAGGCTTTACAGGTATGATATTAAATGGCGATACATGGGTATATGTTACAGATGGTTATATCAGTAATACCTATACCGGAATGGCATTAAATGACTATGGCTGGTGGTACTTTAACAATGGTGTTCTGGATTTAAGCTATACCGGAATGGCATTAAATGAATACGGCTGGTGGTATTTTAACAATGGTCTGCTTGATTTAACATTTACGGGTGTCGGCAGTAATGAATACGGCGACTGGTACTTTAAAGACGGAACAATCGCTTTTGATTATTCAGGTACAATCAGCTTTGGCGGACAGGATTATACCGTAACCAATGGATATGCTGTAAAAGCATAAATCTGACAAACTAAGATTGAATTTATAAAAAGACCGGCAGAGGTGCAGCGCATTGCAGCATCTCTGCCGGTTTTTCTATTTAACAAAAAACCTTAACAAAAAAACATGTAATATTTTATTGAAACAGGTTGGATACAATGGTATAATTAAAATAATTAGATATGAAAAAAGTGACATAGACGACACGAGAAAACAGCAGTAAGGAGGAACAACATATGATTCAGGCAATGGTCAAAAAATTGAATGGGAAAAGACTGCGGCAGCGTATTTCATCTGCAATTTTAATAGTTGCAATATTGGTAAGTTTTTCTGGTATTCTTGGAGGAACTGCCATGTTAGTAATGGGTATCCAGTACCATTACGCATTAACCAATTATGGTTTTTCGCAGGGTGATATCGGTAAGATGATGATTACATTTGCAGATACCAGAAGTAACCTGCGGGTGGCAATCGGTTATCAGGATAAGACACTGGTACAGGAAACCTACGAAGCGTATGAAACAAAGAAGCAGGCATGTAAGGATTATGCAGCTACAGTAGAAGAAACAGTTGCTTCCGCTGAAGAACGTAAATTGTATGATCAGATCATGAGCGGTATGGAAGATTATTTTACATCAGCTGATAAGGTAGTACAGATGGGTAAAGATGTAACGAATATCGATCAGAGAAATCAGGCACAGCGACTGGCAAAAGATGAAGTGGCACCGAAGTACGAAGCAATTTATGATAATATGGTACAGCTGCTGGACGCGAATACCAGCGAAGGTGACAAATTGGAAAATAATTTAAAGGTATTAACATATGTCTTACTGGCAATAGTTATTCTTATTATTATTGCGGCGATTTTAATCGCAAGAAAGCTGGGCGATGCGCTTGCGTTAAATATTGTAAATCCGCTCGATGCACTGGCAGAACGTTTTAAGGCCTTTGCACAGGGTGATTTGACAAGTGAATTTCCGGTAATGGAATCAGAAGATGAAGTATCTGATATGGTTACTGTTGCAAAGGATATGGCAGAGAATCTGTCAGCAGTTATTAAGGATGTTAATTACCGTATGGAACTGATGGCAAAGAATGATTATACAGGCTCGTCTGCAATTCCTGAAAAGTATCTGGGTGATTTTGCAGCCATGAATGATGCAATCCATCAGATGAACGAAGATATGAACGATACAATGCGCCACATTGAAGAAGCTGCCGCTCAGGTATCTATCGGTGCAGGCAACCTTGCAGAGGGTTCACAAAGCCTTGCAGAAGGTTCTACAGACCAGGCTGGTGCAGTTGAAGAATTACTTGCCTCTTTTGCAAGTATTACAGAAGGTGTAGAACATACACATGACAGTGCAAGCGTTTCGTATGATTTATCTGTGAAATATGCAAAAGAAGCAGACAGAAGCCAGCAGGAGATGCAGGCGGTTACGGAAGCTATGCAGCGTATGAGTGAAATGTCTCAGAAGATTGAAAGCATTATCGGTGAAATCGAAGAAATTGCTGAACAGACCAATCTGCTTGCATTAAATGCTTCTATTGAAGCCGCAAGGGCCGGAGAAGCCGGACGCGGATTCGCTGTTGTTGCAACACAGATTGGCAAGCTTGCTGACGAAAGCGCTCAGTCTGCAGTGAATACAAGAGAACTCATTATGAATTCTATTCAGGAAATTGAAAATGGTAACCGTGCCGTAGAGAAGACTTCTAAGACGATTATTGAACTGGTTCAGGGTATTAATGAAGTCGCAGAAAAGTCTAAAGAGTTAGAGGAGCTTTCAGAAACACAGACAGAACAGATGAAGCAGGCTGAAGCCGGTGTTAACCAGATTTCAGAGGTTGTACAGAGCAATGCCGCTATTGCGGAAGAATCTTCTGCAACAAGTGAAGAGCTTTCAGCAGAATCTATTTCACTGAACGAACTTGTACAGCAGTTTAAGCTGAAAAAGTAATTTTTGACACTGATATCAGAATATGCTAGAATTTAAAAATGCGTAGACACGCAGTGAAAGCATACAGAACAGATAAGCGTGAAGTCATGAAAAATGGACTTCGCGCTTTTTTGCACAGATGTTTGCTTCTGAGCGAAAGCAAACATCTATAATGACAGATAAGAAATCGCCTATGCGAATTTCTCATCGCCACTTTGCAACAAGTTGCTCAGAAATGGAGATAAGTGTGAAAAATCACACTGATGTGCTGATTTTTCACACAGCATTTTGTGCCGCAGGCGTCACAAAATAGCTTTTATCGCAGAGCCAAATCTGACATTTGGCTCGCGGTTCCTCCGGCATTAAAATGCCTGCGAAGTGTGAACAAGCCATAAACAAAAGCTTGTTCACACAGATGTTTGCTTCCGGGCGAAAGCAAACATCTATGATGGCAGATGGGAAATCGCTCAGAAAGAGGTATGTATGTATATTATAGCAGGGCTGGGAAATCCCGGCACACAGTATATGGGAACAAGACACAATGCAGGATTTTCTGTGATAGATGCGCTGGCAGATCAATATAATATCAGCGTAGACACACAAAAACACAAAGGGATGATTGGCAAGGGTATGATTGAGGGAGAGAAGGTCATTCTTGTAAAGCCGATGACGTATATGAATCTGTCCGGGGAATGTATCCGTGAAGTCATGGATTATTATAAGGCGGATATCGATGATTTAATCGTTATTTTTGACGACATCAGCTTAGAACCGGGCAAACTGCGTCTGCGGGCAAAGGGAAGCGCAGGCGGACACAACGGTATTAAAAGTATTATCGCGCAGCTTGGCAGTGACCGGTTCAAGCGTGTTAAGTTCGGTGTCGGTGACAAACCGAAGGGCTGGGACCTTGCAGACTGGGTACTCGGAAAATTCCCGGCAGATTTATACGATACACTGCGGGATGCCAATCAGAGAGCCTGCGAAGCGGTTGCCTGTATCATGACAGAGGGTATTACCGGTGCGATGAATAAATTTAATGGATGAAATAAAAATTGTAGAATTGAGGAAGTATGAAAACATTTTTTGAGCCTGTGCAGGGGATGGCAGGGATAGAAGAAATTAAAAAGTCTTTTAGCCGGCTGGGGCATGCGGTAATGGTCAGCGGCTGCATTGACACGCAGAAAGCACATCTGCTGGAAGCACTCGGGGAGCAGTATCCAATCCGGGTCGTGATTACTAGCGATGAGGTCAAGGCAAGACAGCTTTGTGAGGATTGTCTCTTTTTTGATAAGAGCAGTATTTACTATCCTGCCAAGGATTTTATCTTTTACAGCGCCGATGTGCATGGCAACCAGCTTGCGGGAGAGCGGCTTGCATGCATTTACAAAATCATTCAGGCGCAGAAGCATATCAGTGAAGACAGTATTTCAAACGGTAAAACAGACGGCATACAGCCGGAAAACAAAAATGCGGCTGGACTTACGGTTGTGACAACGATTGACGGCTGTGCTGATTTGCTCGTTCCGCTTGAAAAATATAAAAATGCCACGATTTCATTTGAAAAAGGACAGGTTCTTGATTTAGAAGCACTTTCAAAAGAACTGGTACAGATTGGCTATGAGCGATGTGCGATTGTGGACGGACAGGGCAAATTTGCGGTGCGCGGCGGTATTATCGACATTTTCCCGTATACGGAAGAAACACCGGTGCGCATTGAGTTGTGGGACGATGAGGTGGATTCAATCCGTTTGTTTGACGTGGAGAGCCAGCGTTCCATTGAAAAGATTGAGCGGTTTGAAGCTTTTCCGGCGACAGAATGCCTGTTAAGCGAAGAAGAAATTGCGCGCGGCAGGGAAAAGTTACAGGAAGAACTGGCAGGACAGCTGACCGCCTTTGGTAATGATAAGAAGAAAAAGACGGCAGAGGATATTGAGAAATGCAACCGTATCCGCAGAAATGTGGCAGATATGGAGCGTACCGGTGATTACAGTAAGGCGCTGCAGATGTTTGCAGAGGAACTGACCGGATTTTTAAGCTATTTTCCAAAGGAAGACACGCTGTTTGTATTAGATGAGCCGAACCGCTTAAATGAGCGGATGGAACTTATTTTATATGAATATACGGAAAGTATGAAAAACCGTCTGGAGGGCGGATATATTCTGCCGGGACAGACCGATATGATTCACGGGATTGAAAGCATTTATGCGGGACTTGAAAAGAAACGTACCCTGCTGTTGTCGGCGCTGGATTACAAGCCGGAAAAATTTGCCGTGGCGGAATATGTGCGCATTGATACCCGCAGTATCAGTCCGTACCACAACAGCTTTGAGTATCTTGCGGACGATTTAAAAAAATATAAGCGTTCGGGGTATAAGAGTATCCTGGTGTGCAATTCGAGAACGCGTGCGGCAAGAATTGTGCAGGATCTGGCGGATCTGGGGCTGACGGCGTATTTCAGTGAAGATTTTGAAAATGAAATGCTTGAAGGCACGATTATGGTCACTTACGGCAGTCTGCACAAGGGCTTTGAGTATCCGCTTCTGCAGTTTGTCGTGATTGCGGAAAATGATATTTTTGCAAGCAGGCACAAAAAACGTGAAAAGAAGAAAAAGTATGACGGAAAGTCGATAGCCGGTTTTAACGAACTGAATATCGGCGATTTTGTCGTGCATGAAAGTCACGGACTGGGTGTGTATAAGGGTATTGAAAAAATTACGGTTGAGGGCGTGGAAAAGGATTATATCAAGATTGAATACGCCGGAAACAGTAACCTTTATGTGCTGGCGACACAGCTTGACCGTTTGCAGAAATATGCGGCGGCGGATACCGAAAAGAAGCCGAAGCTCAATAAGCTGGGGACACAGGAGTGGAATAAAACAAAATCCAAGGTACACGGCGCGGTTGAAGAAGTGGCAAAGGATCTGGTTGCGCTGTATGCGGCGCGGCAGAAGGAAAAGGGCTATCAGTTTGGACCGGATACCGTATGGCAGAGGGAATTTGAAGAAATGTTTCCGTATGAGGAAACGCAGGATCAGCTGACGGCGATAGAAGACACCAAGCGTGATATGGAAAGTACCCGCATTATGGACCGTTTAATCTGCGGTGATGTCGGCTATGGCAAGACTGAAGTCGCAATCCGTGCGGCATTTAAAGCGGTACAGGAGGGCAAGCAGGTGGCATATCTTGTGCCGACAACCATTCTTGCCCAGCAGATTTACAACACCTTTGAACAGCGGATGAAAAATTTTCCGGTGACGGTGGCACAGCTGTCAAGCTTCCGTACAAGCAAGGAAATCAAGGAAAGTATTTCCGAGTTAAAAAAAGGTTTTGTAGATATTGCAATCGGTACACACAGACTGTTATCCAAGGATGTGGAGTTTAAGGACCTGGGACTGTTGATTATTGATGAGGAACAGCGTTTTGGTGTAACCCATAAGGAAAAGATTAAGAAATTAAAAAATGATGTGGATGTCATGACGCTCAGTGCGACCCCGATTCCTAGAACACTGCATATGAGCCTTGTCGGTATCCGTGATATGAGTGTACTGGAAGAACCGCCGACAGACCGCGTGCCGATACAGACTTTTGTAACGGAACATAACGATGAAATGATCCGGGAGGCGATTCACAGAGAGCTGGCAAGAAACGGACAGGTGTATTATGTATACAATCGTGTCCGCAGCATTGATGAGGTGGCAGCACACATTGAGGAACTGGTGCCGGAGGCCAATGTCGCCTATGCACACGGTCAGATGGAAAAACGTATGCTTGAAAAAATCATGTACGAATTTATCAACGGAGAAATTGACGTCTTAATTTCAACCACGATTATCGAAACCGGTGTGGACATTTCAAATGTCAATACCATGATTATCGAAGATGCGGATAAATTCGGGCTTTCACAGCTTTACCAGTTACGCGGGCGTGTCGGACGAAGCAGCAGAACGTCCTATGCATTTTTATTGTACCGCAGGGACAGAATGCTCACGGAAGTAGCAGAGAAACGTTTAAGTGCGATTCGTGAATTTTCGGATTTCGGCTCCGGTTTTAAGATTGCGATGAAAGACCTTGAAATCCGTGGCGCAGGAAATGTGCTTGGACGCTCACAGCATGGGCATATGGCGGCGGTTGGATATGATTTGTACTGTAAAATGCTCAATCAGGCGGTGAATGATTTGAAGGGCATTAAAAATGAATACGGTTTTGAAACAAATGTGGATTTGAATGTAGATGCATTTATTCCGTCTTCTTATATTAAGAGCGAATATCAGAAGCTGGATGTCTACAAGCGGATTGCGGGTATTGAAAGCGAGGAGGAACTGTCGGATATGTGCGACGAACTCGGTGACCGTTACGGCAGTCTGCCGGCAAGTGCCGCCAATCTTTTAAATATTGCACTGGTTAAGTCTATGGCACACAAAATCGGCATTACCGAGATTCAGGGCGGAACGGACGAAACACCGGGTGCATCGCAGTGGCGGACGGTCATGAAGATTTATCCGAAAGCGGACATTCAGGGGGATAAAATCGAGAATTTCGTAGCCGGATACGGCGGTGCGGTGCGGTTTATCAGCAGTCCGGAACCGAAATTTGTCTGGAGGGTGACAAAGAAGAAATTCAGCAATGCACAGGAATATCTGGCAGGATTAAAAGCCCTGGTAAAGGATATGCAGCAGCTGACGTAAATCGGTTATAAAGCATTTTGGAAAGGATTCTTCTGAAAGGGGTTTGCATTTTGAAAAAAGTGTGCTATAATACGTTAAAGTTTAACGCTTTAAAGTGAAAAATAAAACAAAAGCAGATATTGGAGGAAAAGGAAATGGAACAGAAGGGCGAATTAATTTCTTACAGACCGGATATTAAGGTCGTTGATTGTACAATCAGAGACGGAGGATTGGTCAACAATTTTTATTTTGACGATGAATTTGTAAGAAATTTATATACCGCCAACGTGGCAGCAGGTGTAGAATACATGGAGTTTGGTTATAAGGCTTCAAAGGAAATTTTTGACGTTAAGGAATTCGGCAAGTGGAAGTTCTGTGATGAGCAGGATATCCGTGATATTGTCGGTGATAACAACACCGATTTAAAGATTTCCGTTATGGCAGATGTCGGACGTACCGATTATAAAAAAGATATTATTCCAAAGACAGACAGCGTGATTGACATGATTCGTATTGCTACTTATATTAATACAATTCCGGCGGCAATCGAGATGATTCATTACTGTGCGGAGATGGGCTATGAAACCACGATTAATATTATGGCAGTTTCCACAGCGGCAGAATCTGAGCTGGATCTGGCACTGGATTTACTGGCACAGAGCGAGGTCGGCACGATTTATCTGGTTGACAGCTATGGTTCTTTATATCCGGAACAGATCCGCAGACTGGCGGATAAGTATTTGAAGGTTGCAGAAAAATACGGCAAGAAGGTCGGTATCCATGCACACAACAACCAGCAGCTTGCATTTGCAAATACGATTGAAGCCTGCACCGTAGGTGTCAGCTATCTGGATGCAACGATGAGCGGCATGGGACGCGGTGCAGGAAACTGCAACATGGAACTGCTGTTAGGCTTCCTTAGAAATCCGAAGTACAGTTTGAATCCGGTATTAAAATTTTTACAGAACCAGATGCTTCCGTTAAAGAAGACAGGGCTTGTATGGGGCTGTGATGTACAGTATATGCTGACAGGACAGCAGAACCAGCACCCAAGAACTGCCATTGCGTTTACGGCAGAACAACGTGAAGATTATGCGGCATTTTATCAGTCATTATTAGATCGTGAATGAAATGATGAAACTTCCTAAAAATGCAGAAACTGGGATATTGACTTTCACAAGGTATCGCAGTAAAATAACTGTTAAGAATTGCGTGGAATGAAGTAAAAGATATCATTTCGTAACAATCCGACTAGACGCGAAAGGGAGTAATGAAGATGGAAAAGAAAAATCTTGATTGGGCAAATCTTGGATTCGGTTATGTAAAGACAGATAAAAGATTTGTAGCAAATTATAAAGACGGAGCGTGGGATGACGGAGTCATTACAGATGATGATAAGGTCGTGTTAAATGAGTGTGCAGGTGTACTTCAGTATGCACAGACTTGTTTTGAAGGTTTAAAGGCTTATACAACAGAAGACGGTCATATTGTTATGTTCCGTCCGGACCTCAATGCACAGAGAATGCATGATTCCTGCGAAAGACTGGAAATGCCGCCATTCCCTGTAGACAAGTTTGTACAGGCTGTTACAGATACAGTAAAGGCAAATGCAGCATGGGTACCGCCATTTGGTTCAGGCGCTACATTATACATCCGTCCATATATGTTCGGCAGCAATCCGGTTATCGGTGTAAAGCCGGCTGATGAATATCAGTTCAGAATTCTTACAACACCGGTTGGTCCGTATTTCAAGGGCGGCGCAAAGCCTCTTACAATTAAGGTATCTGATTTCGATAGAGCAGCACCTCACGGAACAGGTCATATCAAGGCCGGTTTAAATTATGCCATGAGCTTACATGCAATCGTAACAGCACATAAAGAAGGCTACGCAGAAAATATGTACTTAGACCCGGCAACAAGAACAAAGGTAGAAGAAACAGGCGGTGCAAACTTCCTGTTCGTTACAAAAGACGGTACAGTTGTAACACCAAAGTCAAGCAGTATTCTTCCTTCTATTACACGTCGTTCACTCGTATATGTTGCGAAGGAAATTTTAGGACTGAAGGTTGAAGAACGTGAAGTTACACTGGAAGAAGTAAAGGATTTTGCAGAATGTGGTCTTTGCGGTACAGCAGCTGTTATCTCACCGGTTGGTAAGATTGTTGACCACGGCAAGGAAATCTGCATGCCAAGCGGTATGGAAAAGATGGGTCCTACAATCCAGAAGCTGTACGATACTTTAACAGGTATTCAAATGGGCAAGCTAGAAGCACCTAAGGGCTGGATTTATACAGTAGAATAATTCGTCTAATGATTTTATCATGAATTTTGTTGATACGGTTTTGTGATAAAGTGTTAAAAAGCAGATAGAGAGCAGATACAGAAGGAATTTTTGTGTCTGCTCTTTTTGTATCAAAGTGGCTTTGTCAGGACGGAGGAAAATGGTTTTAAATGCTATTTGTATAGTGTAAAAAATATATTGACAAGGTTTATTATATGAAGTATATTATATACATCAACAATATTTATAAATGTTGTTGAATGATGAATAAAATGCGAAAGAAAGGGGCGATGCGATTGCCAAAAAGCACAACAAAATTAAAACAGTATTTTCCGATGATTCGTGAGCGGGAGGATATTAAAAGAGAAATCCGCGAGAATCCAAAACTTTTAGAAAAATATCGGGAATGGGACGAAGAACAGCAGGAAGAATTTTTAGATTACTGCACAGGGGTCAAAGGCGTGAAAGTTTTATATGATGCCTTCTTTAAAGAAATAATGAATCCCGAAAACACACCGGAGCGGCTCAACGAATTACTATCCCTTTTATTGGGGCAGAGTGTTACGATAAAAAGAGTGCTTCCGGGAGATTCTACAAGGCTAGCCGATGAACAGTCGCTGTTGATTATGGACATCTTAGTGGAACTTGCTGATACCAGTCTTGCAAATGTCGAAGTCCAGAAAATCGGATACAGCTTTCCGGGACAGCGGAGTGCGTGCTATTCCTCGGATTTACTGCTCAGACAGTATAAAAGGGTCAAAGGCGAAAAGAAAAAAGCCTTCAGTTATAAGGATATAAAATCCGTCTATACGATAGTATTCTTTGAAACAAGTATCAAAGAATTTCATGAATATTCACAAAACTACATTCACAAATTCAAACAGCAGTCAGACACAGGTCTGGAACTGGAATTACTGCAAAAATATGTGTTCATACCGCTTGACATTTTCCATGGAATCTACCACAATGATGGTAAGAGTAACGGGAAGAGCGGTGTGATTGCAAAAAGCAAAAAATAATATTTTACACAGATTTCACACTAATAAGATAGTGGATTTTACATACATTTTATATCATAGAACAGAATCAGAAAAAGAGGAGGTTTCCATATGCTTAGAGTAGGAATGTTAACCAGTGGCGGAGATTGTCAGGCGTTAAATGCAGCAATGCGGGGTGTGGCAAAAAGTCTTTACGAACAGTGCAGCGAGGTCGAAATTTATGGCTTTGAAGACGGATACCGAGGACTGGTACGCGAACAGTATCATGTAATGAAGCCGGGAGAGTTTTCCGGAATATTAAATAAAGGCGGTACGATTCTTGGAACGTCCCGTATGCCGTTTAAGCGGATTCATGAGCCGGATGAAGACGGAAGGGATAAAGTAGCATGTATGATTGAAACCTACAAAAAGCTTTCACTGGACTGCCTTGTAGTGCTGGGTGGAAACGGTTCTCATAAGACAGCAGATTTATTGTCAAAAAAGGGATTAAATATACTGACAATGCCTAAAACTATTGATAATGATTTGTATGGGACAGACGTCAGCTTCGGATTTCAGTCTGCGGTAGATATTGCGGCAAATACAATCGACTGCATACATTCTACTGCGGCATCCCACAGCAGAGTATTTATTGTAGAACTGATGGGACATAAAACAGGCTGGCTGACCCTTTATGCAGGTATGGCAGGAGGAGCCGATATTTTACTGATTCCGGAAATACCATATGATTTAGAGGTTGTTGCAGAGGCTATTCGTAAAAGAACAAAGGCAGGAAAACATTTTACGATTATTGCAGCAGCGGAAGGTGCGATTTCCAAAGAGGAAGCAGCACTTTCAAAATCTGAATTAAAAGCAAAAAGAAAGAAGGAGAATTATCCTTCGGCTGCATATCGAATCGGAGCAGAGATTCTTCAAAAGACAGGTTTGGAAGTTCGTGTGACCGTTCCGGGTCATGTGCAGCGGGGTGGACAGCCGTGTGCCTATGACAGGGTTCTTGCGACAAGGCTGGGAGCGAAGACCGCAGAACTTATTTTGCAGAAAAAATATGGTTATATGACGTGTGTAAAAGAGAATAAGATAGATATTATCCCGATCAGCGAAGTGGCAGGAAAGACAAAGCTGGTTGACACGGATTCAGATATTATCAGACAGGCAAAGTTTGCAGGACTCAGCTTCGGAGATGAACCGTGTGGTATATAAGGGGTTAAAAGTGTAAATATGATTACGGATGGGAGAAGAAGATGATGGATAAAGCAAAAGGGTTGCATACCCATAAACCATATTATTATAACAGGGAGCTTTCGTGGCTGAAATTTAATGAACGGGTGTTAGATGAGGCGATTGATAAAGAAGTGCCGCTTTGTGAGCGGTTATCATTTGTATCGATTTTTCAGAGTAATCTGGACGAATTCTTCATGGTGCGAGTGGGAACACTGACTGACCAGATGATTTTTTCGGCAGATGCAAGAGATAATAAGACACAGATGACAGCAAAGGAACAGCTGTCGGAGATTTTCACATCGGTAGGCGAACTGCTTCGTAAAAAAGACCGGGCGTATCTGAATCTGATGTCAGAAATCGGTGAATACGGTATAGAGTTAATCAGTTTTAATGACATTGAATTTGCAGATGCTGTTTATCTTGAAAATTATTTTAAACATTCGATTATGCCGTTACTTTCTCCGCAGATTGTCGGAAAAAAGCAGCCGTTTCCATTCCTGCGGAATAAGGAAATCTACGCGGTTGCATTGTTAAAGTCTAAAAATAATGAAAAACTCGGAATTGTACCATGCAGCAGCGAGGTTTTTAAGCGCTTGATACCGATACCTTCAGATAAAAATAAATATATGCTCGTAGAAGAATTAATTCTGCATTTTATGCCACAGATTTTTTCAAAATATACGATAAAAAGTAAATCTTTAATCCGTATTATCCGGAATGCAGATATTGATGTTGATGATGCGTTTTATGATGAAGATTTGGATTACCGCAACACCATGGAAAAAATGATCAGGGAAAGACGAAAGCTGTGTCCGGTTAAAATGGAGTATTCACGCCTGTTAGATGAAAAGGTCATCGTGACACTCTGCAAGGAGTTAAAGCTGAATAAAGACCAGATTTATTATTCGGAAGCACCGCTTTCCATGTCCTTTATTTCACAGATACGCGATAAGCTGCATGGCAAAAAGGATTTGTTTTACGTGCGCAGAGTGCCGCAGAATTCCCGCTATGTACGCAGTTCACTTTCGATGATGGAGCAGATTGAAGCGGGGGATATTCTGCTTAGTTATCCGTTTGAGAGTATGCAGCCGTTTATCCGCCTGTTAAATGAAGCAGGGGAAAATGAAAAGGTCGTGTCTATTAAGATGACGCTCTACCGTGTTGCGAAAAACTCACAGATTGTAGAAGCACTGATTAATGCTGCGGAAAACGGAAAAGAAGTTGTTGTACTGGTGGAATTAAGAGCGCGGTTTGATGAGGAGAATAACATTGAGTGGTCGCGTCGGTTAGAGGACGCAGGCTGTCGGATTATTTACGGTATTGACCACATTAAGGTTCATTCCAAGCTGTGCCTGATTACGTATTGTGACGGAACAGAAGTCAAGCACATTACACAGATTGGAACGGGCAATTATAATGAACAGACTGCCAAGCTGTATACGGATTTATCCCTGATGACAGCCAATCAGGATATTGCAGAGGAAGCAGCACAGGTATTTAACAGACTGTGTATGGCACAGGTTATGGAAGAAACCCATCATCTTTTAGTTGCGCCGAAGTGTCTTCAGAATAAGGTACTTGATTTTATCGAGGAAGAAATATGCCACGCAGATAATAATGAACCGGCATATATTGGTGTGAAAATGAATTCGCTTACGGATAAGACGATTATTGATAAGATGGTTGAAGCCTCTCAGCATGGAGTAAAAATTGATCTGGTTGTAAGAGGTATCTGCTGTCTGATTCCGGGTATTGAAGGATACACAGAAAATATCAGGGTTATCAGTATTGTGGGACGGTATCTGGAACATTCCAGAATCTATATTTTCGGTACGCCGGAGCGGGATAAGATGTTTATTTCTTCCGCTGATTTTATGACGAGAAATATGGTAAAGCGTGTTGAAGTTGCCACACCAATTTATGATACGGCAATTAAAGACCGTGTACGTACGATGTTCGGCATTATGCTGCACGATACGGTAAAGGGCAGGGAACTCTGCCGTGACGGCAATTATTACCGCAGGGAAAAACCGCAGGAGGAAAGTGAAGTGATTTCATCACAGGCATATTTTTCCAATGAGGCGTACTTAGCAGCATCAAAAAATGTTTAAGAACTGTTTAGAAATGGTTTTAATTTAAACAGATGCGGACAAATTTTGCTGTATTTTTGCCGTAAAGTATTATATAATATGTTTGTTTGTGCTACAGGTGCGTAAGCGGGCATAAAATAAAGAAGAAAGGTAAAGATACGGAGAATTTTATGGAAATATTAGAGTTATTAAAGGCAGTACTTTTTGGTATTGTCGAAGGTATTACAGAGTGGCTTCCAATCAGCAGTACCGGGCATATGATTTTGTTCAATCAGTTTGTCAAGCTGAATGTATCAGAGGATTTTTGGAAACTGTTTGAGGTTGTAATCCAATTTGGTGCGATTCTGGCAGTTGTGCTGCTGTTCTGGAATAAGCTTTGGCCGTTTACTACAAAAACGGTGAAGGTACACCGCAGTAAGAATGAAACGGGTTCCCGTTTCCAGACAAAGAAAAAAGTGTGCTGGAAACGTGGCGCACTGGATATGTGGCTTAAAATTATCGTAGCCTGTATTCCGGCAGCGATTGTCGGCATCTTATTTGATGATTTGATTGATGAACTGTTTTATCATCCGATTCCGGTTGCAGTTGCACTGATTGTAGTAGGTGTTATTTTTATCATTGTAGAAACGGTCAGGGGAAAGAAAAGACCGACAACGACAAGTATTGATGCCATTACATATAAAGAAGCTGTTATTATCGGATTATTCCAGCTGGCAGCGGCTGTTTTTCCAGGTACATCCCGTTCCGGTGCAACGATTGTCGGTGCGTTAATGATTGGCGTATCCAGAGCGACAGCGGCAGAATTTACATTTTTCCTTGCTGTGCCGGTTATGTTTGGTGCGAGTCTTTTAAAGGCTGCCAAGTATATACTTGCAGGTATTGCAATGACTGGCGGTGAAGCACTGATTCTTCTTGTGGGAACAGTAGTAGCGTTTATTGTATCAGTATTTGTCATCAAATTCCTGATGGGTTACATCAAAAAGCATGACTTTAAGGTCTTTGGCTGGTACCGCATTATACTGGGTATTCTTGTCATTCTGATTTTAAGATAACATCGGAAAATGAAATTTTTGATATTGTAAAGCATTTATATTAAAAATATTTTAAAAGACATAATTTTTATGAGAAATGAAAATGTATCTGAAAGTATAGATACATCGTTGTATTTCATAGAGATTATGTCTTTTTATTTTTCCAACATTTCAGAAAGATTTACAAGGCATTTACAGGACAATTATTTGTTTTTTACTTTCCAATAGTAAAGTAAAGAATGTAATTCATTATTACAGCAACGCATAATTGGAGGAAAAGAAAAGATGAGAAAAACAAGAAAACTGGTATCAGCAGTACTTGCAGCATCAATGGTTGCAGGAATTGGAATGGGTTCTGTAGAAACCTATGCGAGAAGTTCAATGAGAGCCGCATGGAACGATGCTTCAAGCAGTAAGACGACAGGTACAGCAGTAAAAGATGCCTGTTATGTAGAAGATGGAAGTGAAACAGCAGAAAAGACGGCTTATTCTAATGTTTATGCAGATAGCGCCGAATGGGCTGCATGGCAGGAAAAGTGGAAAACAATCCGCAATAACTATGAGCAGATTGCATTGACACCGGGTGAAAATGCTACAAAGATGAATTTTGCATGGTATTGTGTGACAGAAGAAATACCAAAGATTAAATTGATGGATTCACAGGGCAGGGTGATTCAGGAAGTACAGGGACAGCAGAATTTGGCCAATAAGGAAACCATAACGGAAAATGATAATGTTATTACATTGATTCCGAATAAAGTTACAGTATCCGGACTTGCAGAAAACACATCATATCAGTATCAGTATTATCTTGACGGAGCATGGTCAGATACTTATACATTTGAAACAAAATCTACAGAAAATTTCTCAGTCATGTATGTCGGAGATCCGCAGATTGGAGCTTCTGTAGGACAAGATGATAATTCTAAGGAATATCATGCAATGAATGATGCATATAACTGGAATCATACATTAAGTAGTGCATTATCTGCACACAGTAATGTCAGCTTCATTCTTTCAGCCGGTGACCAGATTAACCAGACGTCGGTATCAAAAGATGCAGATAAGTTAGAACAGCAGATTGAATACGCAGGATTTTTATCAAGTCCGCTGCTTCGTAGTATGCCGGTTGCAACAACAATCGGAAACCACGACTCAAAATCAGTCAATTACAGTAATCATTTTAATAATCCGAATACGGCAACATCGGTAGCAACAACAGAAGGAAAGACAGATGCCGGTACAGATTATTATTTTACTTATGGTAATACATTATTTGTTTCCATTGATACAAACAACTATAACTGCGCAACCCATGAAAATGTAATTAAAGAGGCGGTAGAAGCCAATCCGGATGCAACATGGAGAGTATTAATGTTCCACCAGGATATTTATGGTTCCGGATATGACCATTCAGATTCTGACGGCATTGTACTTCGTACACAGCTGACACCGATTATTGACAAATACGATTTCGATGCAGTTTTACAGGGTCATGACCATACTTATTCAAGAACGTATCAGTTGTCATCAGACGGACAGACACATTCTTCTTATCAGTCTGCTCCTAAGACGAATACAGATGATTTCAGTGCATATTTAGGTGATAATGCCTGCTACAACATTTTAACAAATATTGAAAATAAAAATAATGTCGTTAATCCGGAAGGAACGGTATATTTTGAAGCTAATTCAGCAACAGGCAGTAAGTATTATCAGTTAATCGGCACACAGCAAAATTACATTGCTGCAAGAAGCCAGAGCTGGCGCCCAACCTATTCAGTGATTGATTTTACAGAAACAACACTGACCGTTAAGACCTATGATGCAGCAACCAATACAGAATTAGTGGCGGACGGAAATATAAAGACATCATATACAATTGTAAAATCAGTTGAAAAAGAAGATTTGAAGAAAGAAATTGAATCAGCAGAGGTAAAGCTGGGAGAAGTAAAGGCAGCAGGCACTTATACAGAAGAATCTGTACAGAAGCTTTCTGATACAATTGATGCAGCAAAGGCAATTTATGAGAATGCAGAAAGTACAACAACAGACGTGGCAAGTGCGGTGACATCCCTTCAGGAAGCTGTAAGTGCATTAAAAGCCGTGGATAACGGTGAAAACGGAAACGATACTGATAACAATATATCTTCCGGTGACAGTACATCTGATGGTAATAATGCCGGAAATGCCGGTACAGCAGACGATAATGCCGGAACTTCCGGTAACGGACAAACTTCAGGAAACAGCACAACTCAGACCGGCACTGCAACAACAGCAAAGTCCAATGTACAGACCGGAGATAACGCTTTTCCAACAGTGCTGTGGTTCTCACTGGGTGCGGCTTCACTGGCAGGTCTTGGCTATATTGCCGTAACTGAGAAAAAAAGAAAGAATGAGAATTAGTGCGAAAAACTGACGTTATAAAGGAACAGGATGGAAAATAAGATGAATCAAAGTAAACAGAAACGCATTCTCTTGCGTGCGGTAATCATAGTAGTGTGTCTGGCAGGGTATATTATGCTGGTAAGGGTTTTAAACAGCGTGGAAAAGACAGAAATGGTTTCCATGAAAGGGTATTCCTATCAGAAAGCAGTGGTGACGGAGGTTGTCAGGGATAACTTGACAGAGGACGGACAGCGTGCAGGGTATCAGTATTTAAAAGTAAAACTTCTGACCGGACAGCAAAAAGGAAACATCTATGATGCAACCAGTTCTGAGGGCAATCTTTTCGGTGCAGTCTGTGCAGCGGGGGATCAGGTGATTGTCAATATCAGTGTGTCCGGTGATACAACAAGCGTATCCGTTTATTCTAAAGACAGAATCCTGCAGACGGCGGTTTTTATCGGAATATTTTTACTTGCCATCTGTGTGATTGGTGGAAAAAACGGTGTGAAATCAGTTATCGGGCTGGTGTTTACTTTTTTATCCATTGTCTATCTGTTCATGCCGATGATTTACCGTGGCTGTTCTCCGTTCTGGTCAGCGGTGTTTGTGTGTGTGATTACAACGATTGTAACAATGTATCTGATAGGAGGTGTATCGGTAAAAAGTGCAGCTTCGGTTATTGGTACAACGGCAGGCGTAGTAACGGCAGGCATTGCAGCAAGCCTTTTTGGATTATCAGCAGATATTGACGGCTATAATGTGAGCAATATTGAAACGCTTGTTTATGTCGGTCAGAATACAAAAATCCAGATTGGCGGTCTGTTATTTGCAGGTATTTTAATCGCTTCACTTGGTGCAGTTATGGACGTGGCAATGTCGGTTTCATCGGCAATCTGTGAAATTGATGCCAAAACAGGAAACCTGACATGGACAGAGTTGTTTAAAAGCGGACTACACGTGGGGCGTGATATGATGGGAACAATGTCCAATACGTTGATACTGGCATTTGTCGGCGGTTCGTTAAGCACACTGGTTATAGATTATGCCTACAACCTGCCGCTGATCCAGCTGATAAATTCTTATAATATCGGCATCGAAATTATGCAGGGAATTGCAGGAAGCTTAGGTGTTATCCTTACAGTTCCGTTTGTGGCACTGGTGACAGCCGTGCTTTTAGCAGAGCGTCGGAAAGTAAAAATTACACAGTAAAACAGGAATTTCACAGAGCACTTTACGTAGATTTTACATAGTTTACACAAAGTGCTTTTCCTTTACATATACGCTTAAAATTTACGAAGACTTTACATGGATTTAAGGAAAACGTGATAGTGAATTTTACATCGGTTAAGGTATGATAACAATGTCGAAAGGAAAGAGAAATCCTTCCAAAACATTATTTTTTTAATAAAGAAAGAGGAAAAAAACATGAGAATGAAAAATTGGAAAAGATTTGCGGCAGTAGCAATGAGCGTAATGTGCATGGGTACAATGGTTGCATGCGGAAGTTCAGGCTCAGCATCAAATGATTCGAAAACAGGCAGTGCCGGTTCTTCATCAAAGAGCCAGACAATCACAGTTGTATCAAGAGAAGACGGTTCCGGTACAAGAGGTGCATTTATCGAACTGTTTGGTATCGAAGAAAAAGATGCAAGCGGTAAGAAAGTAGATAACACAACAGATGATGCAACAATCACAAACAGCACAGAAGTCATGATGACAACTGTTGCAGGTGATGAAGCAGCAATCGGTTATACATCACTTGGTGCATTAAATTCAAGCATTAAGGCATTAAAGGTTGACGGTGCAGAAGCAACAGCAGCCAATGTAAAGAGCGGTACATACAAGATTTCAAGACCGTTTAACATCGCAACAAAGGGAACAGTATCAGAAGTAACACAATCAGCAGGAGCATTCATTGACTGGTCAAGTCTGCCATCAGGAGCAGAAGGGATCAAGTCAGCATTGACAACATACAGTCAATTGGGAGCTTCAGCATTGGATGAAGTAAAAGTAACAACATTACAACAAAACTTGGATCAGTTAATTCCAGGGCTTGCAGCATTATTGTTAACATTACTATGCTGCTGGCTATTAAAGAAAAAAGTGTCACCAATCATAATAATCATCGCATTATTCGTAGTTGGTATCGTAGCACATTTAATAGGAATCATGTAAAAGAAAAGCTCGGGGGAACCGAGCTTTTTATACAGAGAAAGAGGAGAAGACAGATGAAAAAGAAAATC
>ENA-ORUM01000732-ORUM01000732.1-human-gut-metagenome-genome-assembly--contig:-NODE-732-length-35483-cov-3.466298_pt1 | contig 35483 bp, 26 predicted proteins | sample MGYA00242083_ERZ509217 | MGnify/ENA primary metagenome ERZ509217 (study PRJEB26280, sample SAMEA2338831) | human gut metagenome | biome: human gut; feature: human-associated habitat; material: faeces...
CCGATACATCCGCCGATTGCGTTACCAACTGTGTGAGGAACATCGTAACGTTTGGTCTTGATAAACTCGATAGAGCAAGCCGGCATCAGACATGCACAGGATCCCATGAATACTGGGAAAGCTGCAGTTGCATCAACACCGAGCAGAAGGCAGGTAGCCATACAAGGTGCATACAGACCGAAACCGATAGCCACGCAAATCGAGGCAACAAAAGCACCAATGCGGCAATTGAGCCAGCCGTAATAGCGCGCCACAAAAAACATGGCAACAAGGGAAACAAACGTGCGCACAGACAGGATTACCGAACCACCCGCATGCCCAACCCCCGGGATAGCAACAAGGTAGGGCTGATATACGGAAAACGAAGTTGAGGGCAACCCGATATTGGTAAACAGAATCAAGAAGCAGCAAACGCAGATAACCTTTTCATAGTGGCGCTTCACGCTACCCAAAACCGTCATACGCTTCCCTTCCGAACAACAAGGCGCCCCGAAGAGCGCCTGAATACCTTTATTCAAAGAATAGCAGCGAAATGTTGTGAGTTAGTGAAGCGGCGGGTTCGCAAGGGCAAAGGGCTTGGTCGCATGCACGCAAAAAACGCCGCTCATTGAGCGGCGTTACAGTTTAAGCAACATGCGCGTTGGGAATGATCTGTATGTTCTGCAACTGGTTAAGGGTGTGGGCGTCGACGCCAATACCGGCGGCACCGTTTCGCACCTTGGTTACGTAATCTTCGCGGAACGACCAATCGTAGAAGGGTCCACGTAAAGAAAGATAGATGAGAGCTTCCAACGTGTAGGCATCCTGAGCAGTGGGTTCGAATTCGCCGAAGCCGAACGCACCCGAGATGATGGTGCTTTCAGTATGGTTACCAGCGTACTGAACTTCCACATAGCTTTTCTCGTAGCAATGGGAAGAAACGCCCTCGAAGCCGTCCATCTTGTTTTCGTTGGCGTTGCTCAAGTCCCAGAGCGCACCCTGCACATGCTTGCCTGGCGCAGGGATTACCGTTGCGAAGCCCGCTGCATCCATTTTCAACTCGTAATTGGGCAGCGTTGCTACGCCCAGGTATTCAGCCCCAGGGCAGCGGAACTTCATCTGATCGAAGTCCATGTTTGATCCGTATGCGAAGTAAAGCTTGTGCATGACTGCAATTATGAGCGTCGATGATCCCGTTCGGTACCCCACTATTCCCCATAGCCGGTATTAGGCTGAGCCAATAACAGAAGGGTTGGAGCAAGTGGGGAAATAGGGGTAGGCGCCAAATTCGCGCCCAACAAGCAGGGCCTCGCTTGCGAACAATCACACAAGCGAGGCCCTGCCTTTGTGAACTATGTCTAAGTGAGAATCTGGTACCTGTCCCTATTTTCCCACCTGCTATGAAACCAGGTTTGCCGTATTGCCTTCCAGGTAGGACGCAACATTGTCTGCCACGATAACAGCACGCTTTTCCATTGCCTGATGTGAAGCAAAGGCAACATGGGGAGTTACCACAGTGTTCTTGCTGTTCAGAAGCGGGTGATCAGCAGGGAACGGAGGCTCCATCTCCAAAACATCGATGCCAGCACCAGCAATACGACCCTCATTGAGAGCAGCCGCAAGCGCCTCGGAATCGACAACAGGGCCACGAGCACAATTAATAAGTACCGCCGTAGGCCTCATAAGCGCAATCTTCTCCCCATCGATAAGACCCGTGGTTTCAGGAGTCTGCGGGATATGCAGGCTTACCACATCAGATGTCTTCAGCAGTTCATCAAGCTCGATGAACTCAACACCCGGGATGTCCTTCTTGGTACGGGAGTAGCACACCACTTCGCAGCCAAACGCCTGGGCGATGCGCATCACGCGCGAACCGATAGCGCCAGCGCCAACAACGCCAAAACGCTTCCCTTCCAGCTCAGGCCCCACCAGCCCGTCCTTCGTGCCACCCTGACGAACAATAGCGTTCAGGGTAGAAATGTTGCGCAGAACGTCTAAAGTCAAACCGAACACCAAATCAGCAACAGCAACCGTGGAATAACCAGCACAGTTGGAAACTTGGATGCCGTGCTCGCGGCAATACGCCATATCTACATGGTCGTAGCCGGTGAATGCAACGCACACATATTTAAGGTTGGGATTTTTCCCCATCACGGAAGCGGGATATTTGATGTTCGACACCACCACGATATCGGCATCGGCACTGCGCTCGATCAGCGAAGCCTCGTCCTCTTTACGGTCGGGATACGTTACCACCTCAACTTCATGGCCGTCAGTTGCCTTGGCAAGCAGGCCACGCAGGCTATCGTCGGATATTCCCAGCGGTTCCAGGACAGCGATCTTCATAGGTCTCCTTCCGGATTCGTGTGCGTTTTGCGGACAGACCCTGCCCAATGCACCAGCATCAGGCAGGGGCCGAACCCGTCGAAGAAGGGCTAAGCGGGTTCTGGCAGATGTCCACTGCATTCAATGGTAGCCAGCATGCCAATCCACGCTCGTCCGCCACACGCTTCATCGGCAAGCGAGCTAATTCCCCCAGTGGCGGGAGACGCCCCTCCACTCACGCGCAAATTCAGTACGCTCGCATGCGAATAGGGTGCCACCCCTGAATTGCAGGGGCGCTCCCCGCAGAAGCGCCCATAAGACAAAAGCCAAAAACAAAATTTCAGTTCGATTTGCAAGAAAATTGCGATTGGGGGTCCCTCGACGAATTGCACTTGGCGCAAAACGGCGATTTCAGCCCTCAAACGAGGGGATTTGCCCGAAAAACCCCAAGCTTACGAGCCCTAATCGTCCGCAATCGCAATTTTCTTGCAAACTCGCGCGAAAAATTGTTGCGGCAGCGGGGCAGAGAGCTAATCCGCGGACAAACTGAGACAGCAAGCCAAAGCTACGACCGAAAATCGGCTGATCATGGGCGAATAGCAGCAATCTGCGCACAAAACAGAGCATATGACCCGTATCATGGGAATGATGAAAGGAATCCCCATGCCTCAGCGCCCAGCACAACCCATCCCCACGATTCAGCCAACCGCGAAAGCCGATACCTTTAGCAGTTCAACCGCAGACAAAAGCGGTTTTGACGATATGCTCGGTGATGTAACGTACGAAATGGTTTCGCTGGAAGAACCAGTGCCCGGGCTTTTGCATGCAGTTTTCGACGTTAAGAATTTCTACTTCGCCGATCGCATTGATCGGTATCTGCTTTTTGAACGTGGCAAACAGGGCTTGTTCATTGACCTCGGCCACCCCCGACTCACTGGAACAGAGCACCTTGATGCCATGCTCCAACGAGCTGAAGTGCCCTGGAGCAATACCGATGTTGCTATAACTCATTTTCACGCCGACCATGTTGGCAACCTCCCCTATTTTTTGAGTCAAGGGGGACGCGCGGTATACCATGGCACCTTGCCGCAGGTAAACGAAGAATTTTGCCGCGATTACGCACGCGTGATCGGATGGCCTGACGCGCTGGATACTTGCTGGGAGGAATTTCGCGACACACTGCTGTACATCATGCAGGTGCAACAACCTTCCGCGCCCCACGCGACCATCCTTCACGATGGCGATACCATTTCGGTTGGCGATTGGGCTATTTCCACAATCGAAACACCTGGCCACGCACCTGAGCACCTGTGCTTTGGCGACACACGAAAAAAGATACTGTTCAGCGGTGACCACGTGGTAGACGCCGCGCCCTCCCTTGTTCAGTTCGGACGCAACGACCATCTGCTCGACCATTTTCTGAACACATTCCCCCGTCTCAAAGCAATGGACTTCGAAACGGTATTCATGTCCCACCATGAACCGCTCTACGGGGCAGATCATATCGATGCGTTCTACGAATACATGATTGGCAAATTCAAAAAGCCGCTGGCAAAGCGAATGGAAATCATAGATCAGTTAGAAACCGCAACAGCGAAAGAAGTTGCTGCCTCCGCACAGCGTTCCCATGGGGCGTTCGATGAGCTGGAGTTCGGCATGCGCGTACGACGCATTGCCATGACGTTTTCGTATTTGGAGTACCTTGCCGATAAAGGCCAGATAAATCGAGAAGAAGACGCGCAAGGCGTTTTCCATTACTCGCTGATTTAGCGCCCGCAGCCTACCTGGAGCACTTTACGCTGAAGTCGCCCTTCTCATATAACCAATCGTACCTGCCTAGAACCGCCAACTTTCATCTCTGTTAATACTGGCAAACTTTTTTAACCAGACGATGTTCACAGTGGTAAAATTCGAATGTTAAATATGGTGAACTTTCACCATACAAAAAAGCAGTTCTAAGGAGGACGCAATGAACCATGGAATTCTCGTAGGAGCAGGCTTTCTGCTGGGAACCCTCGGCGTCAAGGCGCTGAAAAGCGAGCCGGTACGCAAGGCAGCCGTAGCAACTGTCGCTCAGGGTTTGAAGGTCAAGGAAGAAGCTGAGTCCATCGTCGATGAGGCAAAGGCAGAGCTCGACGACATCCTCGCCGAAGCAGGCTACGACAAGGGCGCAGAAGAAGCTGAAGAAGAAGCCGCCAAGGAACTAGCCGAAGCTCAGGAAGCAGAAGGCAAGTAGCAACCATGCGTTTCGCGATCAAACACGAGATCCCCGGGAGGATCCGATTCGATCTTCAGGGGAAAATCCCTGAGCATGACGCGATCGCGCTCGAGGAAACGTTTTTGGCACTCCCCTGCGTAACCAAGTGCGTTGCCTACCCAAAGGCGGGCTCGCTTTCCGTAGCCTTCGAGGGAGTCGGCAAAGCCGAGCTTGCCTTGGCACGCACCACCATCGTGAGCAAGCTCAAAGCGCTTACGTACAAGGAAGTTAAAGCCTGGGAACCCGAAAACTCTTTGATGCTGGCACCGCGTCCGCGTCATCTGTTCACGCAGATTGCCAACATGATCGTGTTCCGCGCCATGCGCCGCTGGTTCCTGCCGGCACCGCTACGCACCGCATGGGCCATCATTTCCGCCATCCCGTTCTGGAAAGCAGCACTCGATTCTCTGCGTCATGGCCGCCTTGACGTGCCCGTTTTGGACGGCGCCGCCATTGCCATGGGCTTCATTCAGGGTAAGCCCGCAACCGCAGGCAGCACCATCTTCCTTTTGAAAGTGGGTGAAATCCTGGAGGATTACACCCAGCGCCGCAGCGAAAGCAGCCTGGTGCGCTCGCTGCTCGACATCCCCAGCACCGCCACCGTGGTGGAAGGCGATGTTGAACGCGAGGTTGCCATTGGTGAGCTGAAACACGGCGATGTGGTAGTTGCTCGCCTTGGCTGCCAGATTCCCGCCGATGGCGAGATCATTTCAGGCGAAGCGGGCGTAAACCAAAGCTCGCTTACCGGCGAGCCGCTGGCAATCGTGCGCAAAACGGGCGACACCGTATACGCTGGTACCGCAGTCGAGGAAGGCGAGATCTTCATCCGCATTTCCGGCAACCCAGAAGAAAGCAAGCTGCGCTCCATCGTTTCGATGGTTGAGCAATCCGAAGCGCTGAAGAGCTCCGACCAGAAGCATATCGAAGCCATGGCCGACAAGCTGGTACCGTGGAACTTCCTTTTGGCCGGCATCGTGGCCGCAACCACCCGCAATCTCACCAAAACCGCCGCCGCGCTGATGGTGGACTACTCCTGCGCGTTGCGCCTTTCTGGCTCCATTGCCGTCATGGCGGCGCAGAGCGAAAGCGCCAAGCGCGGCTTCACGGTGAAGGGCTCGCGCTACTTCAAGCACATGGCAGAAGCCGACGTTGTCGTATTCGACAAAACGGGCACGCTCACCCAGGCATCGCCCTCCGTGCGCGAAGTAACCAGCTATAACGAAATGCCCGCCGAAGAAGTGTTGCGCCTGGCCGCTTGCTTGGAAGAGCACTTCCCCCACCCCGTGGCACGCGCCGTGGTGAACGAAGCGCTGAAGCAGGGGCTGGAGCATCGCGAGCGTCATGCGGAAGTGGAATATGTGGTTGCCCACGGCATTGCTTCCAGCATCAACGGCAAGCGCTGCGTAATCGGCTCCGAGCATTTCGTGGTGGAAGACGAACACGTTGCCATCCCCGCCGAAGAACTGGAAGCCATCCACGAAAAAGCTGCGGGAACTTCGCCTTTGTTCCTGGCGGTAGACAGCACCCTGTGGGGCGTGCTGTACATCGAGGATCCGCTGAAGGAAAACGTGGCAGAGGTTGTGGAAGAGCTGCGCGCCGAAGGCTTCAAGCGCGTGATCATGCTCACCGGTGACAACGAGCGCTCCGCCCGTCGCATTGCCGCAAAAACCGGCATCACGGAGTTCAGGGCCGACTTGCTGCCCGAGCATAAGCACGAAATTGTGGAACAGCTGCAGGCCGAAGGCCACCGCGTGGTTATGATTGGCGACGGCGTAAACGATTCACCCGCGCTGGCGGCGGCGCATGTAAGTATCGCCATGAGCGCCGGCAGCGCCGTGGCGCGCGAAGCCGCCGACATCTCGCTGGTATCCGACGATCTGCACTCGCTCGTTGAGCTGCGCCAACTATCCTGCATTCTGGAAAAGCGCATGCACCAGGGTTATCGCTTCACCATCGGTTTCAATTCGCTGTTGTTGGCACTGGGCATCGGCGGCATCATAACGCCGCAGGCATCTTCCCTGCTGCACAACTCCGGAACCATAGGCATCTCCGCCTACAACTCCCGAGCCTTCCTGCCTGAAGCCGCGGAAAAGGAATAGCGGCCGTTCGCAGGATGGGCGCCTAAAAAGGGGGACCGCAGTTTACCTGCGATTCCCCTTTTTCTTTTACCGGCTTTTCACCAGGTTGCTTGGATGCAAAACGGTTTCTTCGCTGCCAGGAGGCAGAAACGTTATAACGACTCCATCCCCCACGGCAAATCTTGCCTCGTTCCCAGTGGAAACCAGAATCGGGCTGTTCAAATACTGGGCGTAATCGTTGTCGCTGTCGACGGATACGGCAACAGCGCCGCTTTCCTCGTCACACGCAACCACCTGGCCACTCACCTCCCATTGATGAGACATCAAGCCTCCGCTCGTTCCTTCTGGGGTTCCCTTCAGCTCGGACAAAGCCTTTGAATTCAGTACGGGGAGATGGTCTTGAGGGGTATCGTTTGCTTTCATTTCGCTCATTTCTTCCTCGCACTCACTGGAACTAACATCGGCTTCCTTCCAATTGCAAGCCGTCAGAAAGGCGAACGACAGCAAAACAGCCAACGTTAAAGCAGGCAAGCAAATCCGCAAACTGAGTGTCCTATCTGCTAAACGCAACGCCATATGTGTCAGTGTACCTAGTGTAGTAGAAGTTAACGAAACGGCCTTGATCCCATCCATCCGCAACGAACAAAGTGTAGATGTTCTCTCCCGCACCACTCGAAGGACGGAGAATCGAACAGCCTTCAACGGCCATGGCATGGCCCGACCTAGAGCCATTAATATTTATACTCGCACAGAAAATGCTTAAACCTCCCCTATCAACAACAGTCTTAAAGAAGTTCCAGGTGGGATTTGCGCTATTTGAATAACGGACAGTCGAGCCTTTATTCGCGCAATTTAACAGGCAAGCGCGCTTAACAGCTATTTATCACCACTCTTCATTTTCAGGCCAGAGAAGATCCCCCAACAAGCCATACGAACGGTATTCGGCTGTTCTTTATCTTATCCATAGAGAAAGAACAGCCGTCAAGAAAGCATGCCAAGCAATTTGACAGCGTACAAGTGTTCGCATATCCTTAGGATCTGAATTAACGAACGGATGTACGTATGGATATTGCAACTAAGCTGGAAATACTGGCCGATGCGGCTAAATACGATGTTGCCTGTACTTCTTCAGGCGTTAACCGTTCCGCGAAAAAGGGCGAACTGGGCAACACGATAGACGCCGGCATTTGCCATAGTTTCACAGCCGATGGGCGCTGTATCACGCTGCTCAAAGTGCTTATGACCAATGCGTGCATCTACAACTGTGCCTACTGTGTAAACCGTGCCGAAAATGAAGTGCGCCGCGCGGTATTCAAGCCCCGCGAACTCGCCGACCTTACCATTGGCTTCTACCGTCGTAACTATATAGAGGGCTTGTTCTTAAGTTCGGGCGTTATCAAAAGCCCCGATTACACCACTGAACTCATGATTTGCGCTCTTTCAATCCTGCGCAACGAATACAAGTTCCGTGGCTACATCCACGCCAAAGCCGTGCCTGGCACCTCGCCTGAATTGGTGGAGCAACTAGGGCATTTAGCCGACCGCATGAGCGTGAATATGGAACTGCCTTCGCACCAAAGCTTGGCACTGTTGGCACCCGACAAATCGAAGCAGAATATTGTTGCGCCCATGCGGCAAATAAAGAACTCTATCGCCGAAGACCGCGACACCCGCGCCCTTATACGCCGCAACACCACCTATTACTCGCAGGCGCCCATTGCACGCAAAACACGCGCGTTTGCCCCTGCTGGGCAATCAACGCAAATGATAATCGGCGCCACACCCGAATCGGATTACCAAATACTCGCCCTTTCCAGCGCCCTGTACCGCACGCTTTCGTTGAAGCGCGTGTTCTTCAGCGCATACTTACCCGTGAACGCTGATAAGCGCCTGCCAAATGCCGGCGTGCAGCTGAACCGCGAGCATCGCCTCTACCAGGCTGACTGGCTTATGCGCTTCTACAAATTTGATGCAACTGAACTGATCGACGAAGCTCATCCATTTTTAGACCCCGAGCTTGATCCGAAAGCCAACTGGGCACTGAACAACTTGGATATTTTCCCTGTTGAAGTGAATACCACCAACCTTGAAACGTTGCTGCGCGTACCTGGCATTGGCCCGCGCGGTGCCCGAAACATCATCCGTGCACGACGCAGCACTTGTTTACGCGAACCAGAGCTGCGCAAACTCGGCATCGCCTTCAAACGAGCCCGGTACTTCATAACTTGCGCAGGAAAGTACCAGGGGTGCGACGCCGAATTCAACCCCAACGCTTTGCGCGCCAAGCTTGCCGCGCCCATAAACGGCGGCAAACACGGCAGCCGTAGCGCTAAGGTTGCACCAGGCCAAATGAGCATATTCGATTTACAGCCTCAAGCAAAAACCGAAGCGCAACCCGCGTTCTCCACGCGCTTGAATCTGCCCAATGCACAGAGTGGAAAAATAGAAACAAGTACCGTTTCCTCACTTCCGGGATGGGGCGCGTGATGCCCTATCCCAAACTGGACAGCTCCTATGCATTCATCTATGACGGCACTCTAGAGGGCCTGCTATGCGCCATATTCGAAACATATCGCCAAAAGCTCGTCCCAAGCGAAATCGTCACAGAAGAAAACCTACAGCTGCGCCTAGGACAGCAACCGATAACCATTCCCACTAGCCCCGCCATAGCCCAGCGAGTAAAAGACGGCCTGTGCCGCGATTGCGGCCGCAGCACTTTCAGCGCCATTGGAGTGGCGTTCCTTTCCGATGAGCCCGATAAAGGTACAGCAATTTGTTCTTTCGTGCGCTACGCCATGAGGGAAAAGGGTAATGTACTCGGGCAAATTGCCCACCCCTGCGTGGAACCGATGGTGAAACTGCACCGATTCGTAATGAACGAACGCCACTACATGATGCAGTTTCTGCGATTCCGTGAAATGCAAGGCGGCGTGTGGTTTGCCGCCTGCAACCCCAAGGCGAATGTGGTCCCCATCCTCATGGATTGGTTTTCCGCGCGCTTCAATACGCAGCCCTTTATCATCTTTGACGAAGCCCATGGCATCGCTGGGGTTTCGCACAACGGCGCATGGACTCTAGTAAAAAGCGACTCGCTCACACTGCCCGAGGAAACCACAGACGAAGCACTCATGGCAGATGCCTGGAAACGCTTCTACGACGCCGTATCCATCAAAGACCGTTACAACCCCGAATTGCACCGTAGCTTCATGCCTAAGCGCCTTTGGGGCAATATCACCGAAATGCAGGAACGCATCCCCGACAACTCGTTGCGCAGACAGTAGCAGCAGTAGCCGCCACTAGTTTTGGCGCCAGCAATCTGTGGCCTCAAGCACCAAATGCCTTGATCCGTAGAGCCCTCTGATTTGTTTCAACCGTGTTTCGAAACGTCTTTTCACTGCATTCTCCCCATGCTTCCAGTTGACCAAATCAACCCCAAAAGCCTCTTGATTCTCTTCATTACCCCAGTTCAAAGCCGCTATAGAATGCGCTTAATCCCTGTTATCCGATATGCAGATGGCTAAAACCTACTTTTCCCATTGACCCACAGGAATTCAAGCTGTTTACTTCGTTCTGCTAGCAAACACGCAAACGAAAAACGCTTCCCCATACAGAAAGGAACTCGCAATGAGCCAGTTCGTAAACAACCCCGATCATAAATTCCAGTTCGACACCTTGGCTCTCCATGTGGGCCAGGAAGAAGCAGACCCCGCCTCCGATTCCCGCGCCGTGCCGATCTACCAAACCACCAGCTATGTTTTCCGCAACTCCCAACATGCCGCCGACCGCTTTGGCTTGGCGGACGCAGGCAACATCTACGGTCGCCTTACCAATTCCACCCAGGGTGTCTTCGAAGATCGCATCGCTGCTCTTGAAGGCGGCGTTGCCGGCCTGGCTGTAGCATCCGGCGCTGCGGCAATCACCCTTACCATTCAGGCACTTGCCCAAGCAGGCGACCACATCGTGGCGCAGAAGACCATCTACGGCGGTTCCTTCAATTTCCTGGAGCACACCATTTCCCAATTCGGCGTTGAGACCACTTTCGTCGATGCCCACAATCTCGCAGAGGTCGAAGGTGCCATCAAGGAAAACACCAAGGCCATCTACCTGGAAACCCTAGGCAACCCCAACTCCGACATCCCCAACATCGACGCAATTTCCGAAATCGCCAAGAAGCACGGCTTGCCCGTTGTAGTTGACAACACCTTCGGTACTCCCTACCTGTTCCGCCCCCTCGAGCATGGCGCCAACATCGTTGTCCACTCCGCGACGAAGTTCATCGGCGGCCATGGATCTTCCCTCGGTGGCGTAATCGTCGATGGTGGCAACTTCGACTGGAAGGCAAGCGGCAAGTACGCCCCTATCGCCGCCCCCAACCCCAGCTATCACGGTGTTTCCTTCGCAGATGCCGTAGGTCCTGCCGCCTTCGTAACCTACATTCGCGCCATCCTGCTGCGCGACGAAGGACCATGCATTTCCCCCTTCAATGCATGGATCCTTCTGCAGGGCACTGAAACGCTTTCCCTGCGCGTAGACCGTCATGTGGAAAACACCAAAAAGGTTGTGGAATACCTCCTGAACAACCCCCATGTTGCCAAGGTTAACCATCCCAGCCTGCCCGACCACCCCGACCACGAGCTGTACCAGAAGTACTTCCCCAACGGAGGAGCTTCCATCTTCACGTTCGAAATCGAAGGCGGCAAGGAAGCAGCTTGGAAGTTCATTGACAACCTTCAGATCTTTTCCTTGCTGGCAAACGTGGCAGACGTTAAGAGCCTCGTGATCCACCCTGCCTCTACCACGCACTCCCAGCTCACCGATGCCGAACTGGCCGATCAGGGCATCACACCTTCTACTATCCGCCTTTCCATTGGCACCGAAAACGCTGATGACATCATTTGGGACCTCGAGCAGGCTTTCGCAAAACTCGACTAGCCCCATTGCACCAACATGCCTTCCCCAAGGCCGAGCCCCTTCTCATCGAAGGGGCTCGTTTTTTTTGACAGACAAAACCTGGCAAGTAGCCAATTCGCACCCAAACCGCGAACCATGCCACGTCCCAAACCGCCTATAACTCGCTAGAAACAATGCCTATAACCACACAGGGTGCAGCACCCCTATAATCGATGAAGTGCAAAGGGCACCATCAAATTCGCCCCGAAACCCCATGTAAATACGGCAGTTGTGCCTAGCCAACTTGAAGGAGAAACCCCTATGTCCGATACCGCTGCACCGTTTCATTACGACATCGTAGGCAGCTTCCTGCGCCCCGAAAAGCTCAAGACCGCACGCGCCCAATTCGCTGAAGGCGCCATTTCCCACGACGAGCTCGAAGCCGTCGAAAACGAAGCTATCAAGGAATTGGTAGCTCAGCAAAAAGCCGCCGGCCTTCACGCGGTAACCGACGGCGAGTTCCGCCGCTCCATGTGGCATTTGGACTTCCTTACCGAGCTTCTTGGCTGCGAAGAGGTAGGGGCGGAGCATTGGTCGGTTCACTTCAAGGGCCATCAGCCGAAATCGAAGACCGTCGTCATTACCGACAAGGTTGACTTCGGTGAGCACCCCTTCCTGAAGCACTTTGCCTTCACCAACAGCGTTGCAGGTGGCACGCTGGTCAAGCAAACCATTCCTTCCCCCACCATGCTTCACCTCATTTGCTGCGTGCGCGAAGAGAATTACACGCCCATCGCTCGCTACGAGAACAACGAAGAGCTCTTGTTTGCAGACATTGCCGCCGCGTATCGCAAAGCAGTCCAGGCGTTCTACGATGCAGGCTGCCGCTACCTGCAGTTCGACGACACTTCCTGGGGCGAGCTATGCGACCCGAACAAGCGCGCTGCTTATGAAGCACGCGGATTCGACCTGGACAAACTGGAGCGCGACTACGTCAACCTGATTAACGAGGCCTTACGCGACAAGCCCGAAGATCTGGCTGTCACCATTCACATCTGCCGCGGCAACTTCCGATCCACTTGGTTCTCTTCCGGCGGATACGACCCCGTAGCGCCAATCCTGTTCCCCAATTTGAAGGTGGACGGCTTCTTCCTAGAGTACGACTCAGAACGCGCGGGCGATTTCGGACCACTGCACCATATCGCAGATCAGAAGGTGGTCCTCGGCCTGGTTACCTCCAAAGACGGTGCCTTGGAAGACCCGAGCGATCTGAAACATCGCATTGAAGAAGCGGCCAAGTACGTTCCGCTGCGCAACCTCTGCATCAGCCCCCAGTGTGGCTTCTCGTCCACCGAAGAGGGCAACATCATTGAGCCTGAGGATCAGTGGAAAAAGATCGCCCTCATCAAAAACGTCGCCGAAGAGGTTTGGAAGCAATAAACCCCGAAGGCAATCGAAGTGAAAGCAAAACAAAAGCGCCGGCTTGATGCCGTCGCTTTTGTTTTGCTCAAGATTATTGCTGCTTGGAATCTTCGCCCTGGTCATTTTGAGCAGGAGGCTGCGGGGCGGCCGGGGCTTGGGGCGCAGCCGGGGCCTGCGGGGCCGATGGGGCTTGGGGCGCAGCTGCTGGCTGCTGGGCTGCTGGAGCTTGAGGCGCAGCCGGAGCCTGACCTTGCATCGGCTGCTGCGGTTGCGGAGGCACCTGCTGATTCACAGGCTGCTGCGGAACCTGAAACCCCTGCTGGTACTGCTGGGGCTGTTGGTAACCGTAGGCCCCCATTGGTGCAGCTGCATAGGCTCTACGAACGCGACTGACGAACACCGCCGAAACGATGAACAGCACCATAGAGATCATGCCACCGACCAAAAAACTCACAATAGCAGCGGCGATAGACCAGCCGAAGGCACTGCCCAATTTAGCGGGGTTGTTGCAGTTGCGCAAAGCAATGATGCCCGCAACCAGGCAGACAACCTTGCAAAGCACATACCCCAAGCTCAAACCCACCATTAAGAAAATGCTTGCAGAAGCCACAGCCATGGCTTCATCCTGGGTCATGCCGGAATAATCGTATGACGAATACGACGAAGAGCCATCAAACGCCGAGGAGGTGCTTGACGATTCCAGCTCCGAGATAAGAGCATTGACCACAGCGGGATCATTCAAGGAAGTCGAAGCGATTCCCATAAACAAGGCAATCACCAAGCCACCCAAAATACCCAAAGCAGACAAAACGATAGCTGCGATACTTACTCCCCGAACAACACGAGAGTCAGGATTCATCAAAAGCCCCTTTCGTAGGCATAACCATTGACAGCATTGTACCCGAGCTGCCCCTCCGACATCATTACAGGGAAATGTCAATCTGCTAGCACAAAGGCGAATGCACGCCGTCCACGGCAACAGCGTGATCGCTCAGAGCCCATCCATCAACCAATTCTGGCAATCAGACCTGCCGCACCAATCAATAACCCATGCGGCGAAAAGGCGCTTCGAACAGCCCTATCTTGTTCTGCGGAACATGTCCCACACAAGCCAAACCGAAAGGACGAACGCAGAAACATGCTCGACAAGAGAAAGGACGGGCATCCCAAACAAACGCGGCATATCTACCGCAATAATAAGGCTGCCACTTACCAGCAAGCCAGCAATCACCAAACTCATGGCAAGGCGGTTCATGATACGCCCGACCTTGTACAACGGCTCGGGGGAACTAAGCATTTCCATATTCACTTTCAGTTGACCGCGCGAAAGCATGTGAAGCGTGTCCCCTGAGTACTCGGCAGCTTTAATAAGGCTGTTAGTTGCCGAATTCAACGAAATCAGCAAATCCCTTGTTTGATTCTCGATCTCCGTCTTGATGTTTTTAGAGCGTTGAAGATGTCCATTGATGATGTCGACAATATTGGCATTTGCCAGACAATCCTGCAGCGAGCCCTCCATGGTAATGATGCCACGCGAAACAGCGGTAACCGAAGCGGGCAAGGTAACCTTGCACTGGCGCGTAAGCACCATAATGTCACCCAGCAAAGCACCAATATCAATATCGGCAACGTCAGTTGAGCCGTAGCTTTCCAAAACGTTATCGAGCTCCGCCAAGAAGCGCGGATGATCGATGGCATTCATATCATGCGCTACGGAAAACGTGATGAGGGCGTCTTTCAGTTCAGCGGAGTTCTTTGACCCTACCGCTTCAACGATCCGCTTAAAACCGCCGCGATCACGAACAGATAAGCGCCCCATAATGCCCAAGTCGATGTAGATTACCTTGCCGTCCTTAACCAGGATATTTCCAGGATGAGGATCGGCATGGAAAAAGCCATGCTCCATAATCTGCGTGGCGTAATTGTCCATAACCTTTACGCCGATTTCTTCCAGGTCGTAGCCATTTTCAAGCAGACGCTTCGTGTCGCGGATGGAGATGCCATCAACGTATTCCATGACCAAGACTTCTTCAGTGCAATACTCCATATAGGGCTTCGGACAGGAAATATACACCACGTCTTTGTTGAGCAACGCAAACTCTTCCAAGTTGCGCGCTTCTTTCAAGAAGTCGGTTTCCTCCAGGAACGTAACCCACAGCTCTTCCACTACATCGCGCAGATTGAGCATTTGATTATCTTTCATGAAACGCGAAGCTTGCTTGGCAACCGCGCGCATCACATCGATGTCCTGGGCCATGGTAGTGCGCACGCCAGGACGCTGCACTTTAACGGCTGCTTCGTCACCGTTTGTCAAAACCGCGCGGTGAACCTGCGCCATAGAGGCACTTCCCAATGGCTTCGGATCAATTTCCTTGAATATCGCGTCGAACTTATCACCATAAATGCCCCGAAGCACCGCTACCGTTTCGTCGAATGGCATAGGGTCGCAGTCCATCTGCAAGTCGGAAAGCGCATCGCAATACGCCTGCGGCAAGATCTCCGAACGAAGGGAGAGCATCTGGCCTATCTTGATGAAGCTTGGCCCCAAATCGACAAGGATGTCGCGCAGCTCCGTAGGCGAAAGACCGTCCATAACGTGATGCTTACGCATAAGCAGCACGATTTCGCGTATACGACGTATGCGGACCTTATGGCTTAAACCAAACTGCTTATCGGGATCGAATTCGATACCGTCTTCAAAAAAGCGTTTGAGCAAGGTGTTTTCGTTCATGAAATTCCTCTTATGGGCCAACCAGCATCGGAACAAATAGATGGACGCGTTTTGCGCTATAGGGACGAAGCGAGCAACCGCAAAGGCAGCCGCCTTTGAAACTTGCCCCAGAACGTACTACCGACCAAATAAACCAAATAAACCAGGGGTTTCGCCCCTATATAAAAAGAACGTGGCAGGAGCACCCTGCCACGTTCTGAGCATGCGGGGTTATTCCGCCTTTTCCTCTGCAGGCGCCTCTTCGGCTTCCTCGGCAGCGGGCTCTGCGGCAAGCTTAGCAACAGTTGCAGCAAACTCGGCACGCTCTTCGGCGGTCATAGTTTTCATCGCAGCGGCAATGCTTTCCTCGCGAACCTTCGCAACGGTCTCATTTGCCTTATGCTGCAACTCGCGGTTGATGTCCTTGCCCTGCTCAACCGTAACGCCGCCCTTTTCAATAAGGGTATCGAGCACTTCCTTCGCCTTTTCGCCAGTGATGGCCATAGCGCCAACGCCTGCCAGGAAAATATCGCGGAAGCCCTTTTCGAATTCAGTAGCCATGATGACCCCTCCGTTTCAGCTAGATAGTTTGTAGTCCCTGCTATCCATTATATCGGCTTTGTCCCAGTTTGAATGCGCGTCAAAAAAATGTAACGCCACCCCACCAACCAACGAATTTCTTAATGGATTTCATTGCAAATACAGCTCAACGGTAAACCAGAACTCTTCCCCGGTCATAAAATTGAGCCCACTACCCGTTACCGCTCCACCACATGTATAGATGTCCGTAGAAGAGTCAAAAGAAACCGATGGCCATCCCGTTTCGACAGTTTTAAGCTGTCCGTTGAACATGTCAGAAATAAATCTATCTTTCTGCATCATGGCATAAGCAATATCGGAGTAATTAAGAAATGGGCTCTTCTGCTCAACAAGAAAACTTCCTCGTTGAATCTGAACGGAATTTTTATTATCTCCCCACAGGACGCCGAGCGACATCTTGACATAAACTTCAAGAGCATCATCTGACTCTTTTTCTTGAACCTCGTATCCACCCAGGGAAAGGGGGATTGAGCAGACCCCTGAATAAAGTTCAACGCTTCCGTCCCTAGATAAAGAACTCGACTGAATCGATATTCCCGTTTTATCTGAAGACTGGCAACGCGGAGCAAAAAGCCCTGATTCGAAGAGGCCGGCTGCTGCCCCTTTTTCGCCTCTTCTGATTTCGACCCTAACAACAGGGTCACAAGATTGTTGAAATGCAAAACCAGTTCGAGGGCAAACCAAAGATGAAGCCATTAAACCGAAAGCGCAAAAAGCTCCACCACGAATAAGTCCTCTTCTCGTAATTGCTTTGTCGTTCACGATTACCATCCTTCCGCCAAAGTAAAAGCTTTAACCTGGTCATTAAAAGGGGGCCAATACGAAACGAAAACGCGACTGCCTTCACCAAGGGCGCAAATACGCTTTGCCCCACTATCTAGGCAAGAGCAATCAACAATAACCAAACTACGGCCCAGCCCATATGCAGAGTCAACCTCGACAAGAAGCAAGTCTTCCGAGTAGACCTCAACCACTCTCCCAACAAAAAAATCAGGTTCACCGCCACCGTTAATCTCGCTTTGAGGTTTATCTTCGTTGAGTACGGGAACGATAAGAAAGAAATAAACTGCCGCAACGCAAAGAAAAACAACGAACGCCCTTCTCATGAGAAGAATGTCCCCTCGAATCTGCTGAAATTGCTATTGGCATAACTAAGTATTCTTAAGCCTGACCTCCACCCATCAAAGACGGTTAAAGCATCGATCCAGGAGAATGGATCGCCTTTATCGACAAGCTGCATGTAGCCAGCAACAGCCATTGCATGCCCAGACGAGCTGTCGCCCGATAAAGCACCGCCAAAAATGGCCATATTCTTCGAATCGATCACGTTCTTGAACGACTCCCAGCTCGGAGACCTCTTGAAAGAATAGGACAGCTTTCTTCCGCGACTGAAACAATATGAGGAAGTTGCGGGGCCATTTTGATCTATGGCCGTACCACCAAGAGGATAACCTTGGCTGCTTAGCTTTTCGACAGTGGTTCCAGACGCATCCCATAAATAGTCATAATCGCTTTTCAGACCGCTTCTGCCGCCAGTTTGCACATAATAGGAGCATACGGTCAGCATCGCCGAAACAGCGCATGCGTAACGACCAGCAACAGAGAGAACGACATCTTGCGTAAAGCATGTATAGCCAGAGACCGATCCCGCAGAAGAAACATTGTAGTTTCGGTAAACGTCACTTGCCGGCATAAGAACCCTTACATCCTTCCAATCGTCAGGACTTGACGCCATAGGGGAATAGGAATTGTCAGGTATTGCCACCTCAAACATATCTCCATAATTCGAACGCACTTCACCGGTCGATCCGTCGAGAGAGCAATATGTTAGGGAGTCAAGCTTATACAATCGCTCCGCGCCGCTTTCGGATCTATACAAGCTTGGAGCACTATTGGCTATTGATTGAAAGGGGCTTTCAGCGGCTTCTGCCCCATAAGAAAACTCAGATATACCAAAATCGCATTGAGAATCGAAAATAATATACCCAAACGGTTGTCCATCTTCATCAACGTGGACAATGAAGCCTATCGGTTCGTTGGAGATCGAATAAAACGGAACAGCACTATAGGCCGCCAAGCCCTTGTCTGGTTCAAGACTGGAAAAAAACCGTTTGGCCATTTCTAGTGCGGTCGCCTGTCCCACACTGACTTTCCCGCCCGATACAGCCCCCTCTTCGATTGTTTCTGCGAAAGAAGCCGCAGGCGAAACGAGGGAGGAAGCAGCCATTGCGGCCATTAGCTTAATAAAAGTCCTTCTGTCCATATTCGTATCCTTTCAGTTGCTTAAGTACGCCGCATTTAGCAACCCTCCTTTCCTGCGGATCAAAAGACCATCGTTTGCGAAAGGTTATCGACAAAAAACTGTTATTCAAACATGAGCTGGGCAAACGGTTTGCGAAACCAAGCTAAACGGTTCTTTTTCCTTTAATTGAATAAAACAACTCGCAACATCGACAACACGGATATTCAGTGAAAATCGGCGGTATGTCTGTTTTTATTGAACACTTTGTTGGGTAAACTAACTATGCCCTGCTCGACAGGGTCGTTTTAATTAGAAAGAAGTTTTTATTATCGTGGCTTCATCTGTGCAGAACAAACAACCGTCGCAACTCCTTGTAGGTATAGACGTTGGATCCACAACAGCGAAAATCGCCGTTATGGACGCAGCGTCTCATAAAGTGCTTATGCGCCGCTATGTGCGCCATCATGCCCAACAGGCAAACTGCTTGAAGAGCCTGCTTGCCGAATTGGACCAGCAGTTTGGGGGCATTCCCATGCGCGCCGCCCTGTGCGGTTCGGGAGGCGCAGCTCTGGCAGAAGCCCTGGACTTGCCCTATGTGCAGGAGGTTGTAGCCAATTCTCTTGCAGTGGGCGCACATTACCCCACCGCACGCACCGCCATCGAGCTTGGCGGACAAGATGCGAAAATGATCTTCTTCAAATACGACAAAGAGGCAAACCGCCTTTCGGTTGCCGATATGCGCATGAACGGAAGCTGCGCGGGCGGCACGGGCGCCTTTGTCGACGAAATTGCCACACTTCTTAAAGTGCCCACCGAACAGTTCAACGACCTCGCTCAACAGGGCGAAGCCGTCCACAACGTTTCCGGTCGCTGCGGTGTATACGCGAAAACCGATATCCAGCCCCTGCTCAACCAGGGCGTGCCGAAGGCCGATATCGCCCTTTCATCGTTTCACGCTATCGCCAAACAGACCATCGGCGGCTTAGCTCAGGGCCTGGAAATCGAGGCCCCTGTTGTATTCGAGGGCGGGCCGCTCACCTTCAACCCGCGCCTGATCGCTGTTTTCGCTGAACGCCTTGAGCTGGGCAGAAAAGACATCATCATTCCCAACCACCCCGAAACCATCGTTGCAGTGGGTGCGGCACTTGCCCTGGAAGAGCTCTTCGCCGACCGCCAGGCGCAGCTTATTCCTTCCCAGGCAATCAAAACGCTTGAAGAAGCCCATATCGTGGTCATAGACGATGCAGCAGGCAGCGCCGCGTCGCAAAGCGCCTATGCCGGCAAGCCTTTCTTTGAAACCGACGCAGAACGTGCCGCCTTCAGTGAACGCCACCAGCTGCCCCAAGCAAATACCGCACTTGAGCAGGGGAACCTTCCTGAAACACTCCGCGTATACCTTGGCGTGGACTGCGGATCCACCACCACGAAGTTCGCCCTGCTCAACGAAGAGGGCGAACTTGTCGATTCGTTCTACGCCTCCAATGAGGGCGAACCCATTAATGTTGCCGTAGAGGCACTGCGCGCCTTGCACAAGCGATACCAAGATGCTGGCTGCGAGCTTGAAGTTGCAGGATGCGGCACCACCGGATACGGCGAAATGCTGTTTGCCAACGCCCTCGGCGCCGATTGCCACACCGTTGAAACGGTTGCCCATTCGCGCGCGGTTCAACAATTCGATCCCAACGCTTCATTCATCTTGGATATTGGCGGACAAGACATGAAGGCGATCTGGATCGACAATGGCATTATCACCAATGTCGTAGTAAACGAGGCATGCTCTTCTGGCTGCGGGTCGTTCCTCGAAAGCTTCGCATCCACGTTGAACATCCCCACCAAAAGCATCGCAGGCGCTGCCTTCGAGTCGAACGCGCCCGCCGATCTGGGAAGCCGCTGCACGGTGTTCATGAACAGCAGCATCGTAACCGAACAGAAGAATGGCAAGAACCCGAACGATATCATGGCGGGCCTCTGCCGCTCTATCATCGAAAACGTATTCACCAAGGTAATCCGCGTTTCCAATCTGGAAAAGCTTGGCAACCATATCGTGGTCCAAGGCGGTACGTTCCTGAACGATGCGGTGTTGCGCGCATTTGAACAATACGTTGGCCAAGAGGTTACCCGCGCACCCTATCCTGGCCTTATGGGAGCCATCGGCGTAGCGCTTATCGCCCGAGAAAACGAGCAAGCAAACCACACCTCTACCTTTATTGGTTGGGATGCCCTGGAATCCTTCAGCTATTCGCAAGAAACGAATCTGATCTGCACATTCTGCTCAAACCGCTGCAACCGCACGCGCATCACGTTTTCCAATGGCACTTCATGGATTACCGGCAATCGCTGCACTAAGGGCGAAGTCGTAGGCGAACTTTCCGACGCAAAGGTGCGCGAGCAAGTACGCGAAGCAAACCGCACCCTGAAAAGCGTGCCGAATCTGTACAACGAACGCGAGCAATTGCTTTTCAAAGATTGGCCTTGCACACCCGTTGCGCCTTCCCAAGGAATTACCTTGGGCATTCCGCGCGTACTGTTCTTCTGGGACAGCATGCCTTTCTGGAAAACACTGCTGCAAGCGCTGGGTTTCACGGTAAAGCTCTCCCACAAATCAACGCGCGCCATCTACGAAAACGGCCTTTCTGCCGTCACGTCCGATACCGTATGCTTCCCCGCAAAACTGGTTCATGGCCACCTACGCGATCTACATAAACAGGGCGTCGACCGCATTTTCATGCCGATCGTTACCACAGTACCCTCCGAAAACACCTCGAAGGACAGCCAGTCAATGTGCGCTGTGGTTAAGGGATACGCCCTGGTGGTGCAGAATTCCGACAATCCCAGCCGTCGCTGGGATATCCCCTTCGATAACCCGATGTTCCATTGGTTCACGGAAGAGGACTGCACCGACCAGCTGGTGAAGTATTTCAAGGAAACCTTCCAAATCCCCGAGAAAGCAACGTTAGCCGCCCTTGACCAGGCGCGCAACGCGCAGACGTCGTTCAGCGCTGCCCTTCAGCAGCGCGGCGCCGAAGTGCTGGCTCATGCCCGCAACGAAGGCACCTACGCTGTGGTGCTGGCAGGACGTCCCTACCATAACGACGACTTGGTCAACCACGAACTGCCAACGTTGTTTACCGAGCACGGCATTCCCGTCATCACCGCCGATTCTGTTCCAGGCGCCACGCAAGTACCGCTCCAGAACAGCCTGATCGACATTGCGAACAACTTCCACGCACGCATGCTTTCAACGGCAACCCTGGCAGCACAAAGCCCCAACATGGAATATGTGCAGATAGTAAGCTTCGGTTGCGGCCACGATGCGTATCTCTCCGACGAGATTATCCGTCTGATGAAAGAGATCAGCGACAAAACACCACTGGTGCTCAAGGTGGACGAAAGCGACATTCGCGGACCCTTAGGTATCCGCGTTCGCTCGTTTATCGAAACGGTCAACGAGCGTCGCGAAAAAGAAAAAGCAGCAACACCTGATCAGACAGCCTATGCTATCGATGCAAATCGACAGGGAAGCTTGAATGCCTCTTGCTGCGGCAGCACACAGAGCTGCGAACCCTCGCAATGCGCAGCCTGCACAGCCGCATTCGAACGCAAAATCGACGAGGCCCTAGCTCGCGCCACAGGAGAAAAGCTCGCCGATCCCTATCCGCAGAAATTCACCAAGGAAGACGCTGCCACCAAAACGGTATTGGTTCCCAATACCTCGCACGCTTTTAGCCAACTTATGGCAGCGGCGTTTGCCAATCAGGGTCTGAACACCGTTTCTCTTCCTATTGGCCGTGAACGCGCAATTTACCTGGGGAAACGCTATGTCCATAACGACATCTGCTTCCCTGCCCAAATCGTGATCGGCGAAGCGCTGGCGGCACTTGAATCGGGCAAATACGACCCCGACAAGGTTGCCATTGCCACCGGCAAGTACATCGGCGACTGCCGTCTTACTCACTACGCTGCGCTACTGCGTAAAGCGCTCGACGATGCAGGCTATCCTCAAGTTCCCATCATCACCAACGATGCGGAAGACGCTCATAATGTTCATCCTGGCTTCAAGATGAACCTAAAAACCGCTATGCAAATTGCATTCGGCTTGCCCATGATCGACGCGCTGGAAGAGCTGCTGCGCAAGATACGTCCCTACGAGCTGGAAACTGGCAGCGCCGATGCAGCATTCGACAAATCTATCGATGCCGTTATAGGCGGCTTGCGCCAAGGCGGTATCGGGGGCATGAAGAAGGGCTTCAAAAAAGCTATAGCTTCGATGCTTTCCGTGAAATACGACCGAAGCAAGCCGCGCCCCACCGTGCTGATTGTGGGCGAGTACCTCTTGAATTTCCATCCCGGTGCAAACCACGATATGGAGCTGTATTTGGAAAACAACGGGTTGGAGATCATCGAAGCACGCATGACCGATGTTATTCGCAAAACATACTTCTACCAGCGATCTCAGCAACGTGAATACAAGGTGCATCGCCCGCTTCCCACCAAGCTGAACAATTCGATATCCGATGCCTTCTTCAAGTTGGCGCATGATGCTACCGACAAAATTGCCAAGGCGCACCCGCTGTATACACCGCCGTGCCGTATGCCCGAATTGGTGCAGGCAAGCGACCCTATCATTCACCACACCTTCGATGCCGGTGAGGGCGTTCTGATTCCCGCAGAGATTCTGCACCACGCAAAACGGGGCTGCCGCGCGTTCGTTATCCTGCAGCCCTTCGGGTGCCTTCCCAACCACGTAGTGGGCCGCGGTATATCGAAACGCCTGAAGGAGCTGTATCCCGATGCGCAGATTCTGCCCCTCGACTTCGATCCCGACGTGAGCTTCGCCAACATCGAAAACCGCCTGCAAATGCTCATCATGAACGCGCGCAAACCTCGCACGTCCTAGCGGACGAGCCATAACCCGTATCGCCCCACAACGAAGGAGCCCATCATGGCACGACCCTGCAAAGACCAACAGGAACCCGCTGCGGTAGAACGCATCAAAAACGCATTCTGGGAATTGCTTGAGGAAAATGACCTGAAGCACATCACGGTGAATATGGTCACCCAAAAGGCCCACTGCAACCGTGGTACGTTTTACTACCACTACGAATCGCTCGACGCGCTGCTGTGCACCGTCATCGAGGAAGAGCTGCTTAACAGCAAGAGCCTTCCACTTGGCATTTTCTATATGCTCAGCAACGACAGCAAAGCGCTGACGGAAATGCTACTGCCCCAGCGTACACAGCGCTTTGGCCTTGTGATGAAGCGCTGCGGCCAAGAATGCGTGGCATTGAAAATCCGCACCATCATAGCCAACATGTGGCAAACCATACTCTGTGACGAGGAGGAGGAACTCACCACCAATGCGCGGATTATCATTGAGTATTCCATTAGCGGCCTGATCGGTGTTATCGATTATCTCTATCGCGAGGGAAAGCTCGACGGCTCTTCTTTCCCAGAGGAAATGATCTACGCTATCAAAGACAATGCCCACTACCTTGCCATCCGCATCAGCAATGCCCAGGGGATCTCGCTCCAAGAATTCGAGCAACGCGTACGTCTGTATTCTCATATCGCAAGGTAAGCAGCATGCGCGAAAGCAAAGCAGCCTGCAGGAGCTTTGACCATTTATAGACCGATCAGATGCAATCCGCAAACGTAATTTCGGGCCATTGCGCCTGAATGCCCGCAGGTTCACTGTGCGTAATAGCAACGCTGCCACGTTCACCGCAATGGGCATGACCCTGCGCCGCCGCCTCGATAAGCGCATCGAATACGCATTCCATGCGATGGCGCCCCGTGAAAAACTCAGGGTGCCACTGCACTCCGATCATAAAGCTCTTGTCACGCACCTCTATGGCCTCAACCAGGCCATCGGGCGCATATGCCACAGCATCAACACGCGTCGAGAGATCACATACTCCCTGATGATGCATAGAATTTACCATGATATTCTGCACGCCCAGCAACTTCCCTAATTTGGAGTTGGGCAGAATGGTTACTGGATGGGTGGGCTCGCTGTAGGGCTTTGGCTGCCAATGCGCAAGTTGAGGCAAATCGTCTTTATCGTCGTTGATGCCCTTTCTTACCACACCGGAAAACTGGTCTCCCAAATCTCGGAACAAGGTGCCTCCCAAGCACACATTTATCATCTGCATGCCTCGGCAGATACCCATCAACGGTAAATCAAAGCGATACGCATAGCTCAAAATCAAGTACTCAAGCTCTTCACGCTCAGGCGTATGCTCGTCGATTTTACCGCTATCACGAATAGCACCATAGCGAGCTGGATCGATGTCATTGCCACCGGTAAGAACAAAACCATCTATCAAAGGGAAAAGCGTTTCGTATATATGGGAGTTGCCCGAAAGTGGCAGCAACAAGGGGGCGCCGCCAGCCTTGATAATGGCGTCAGCATAGCGCTCGGGAAAACTCACCATCTTTTCGGTGGTGTTCTGAGAAGGAACGATGCCGATGACAGGCAGGTGCGAAATCTTGCCAGCACTTCCATTCGCTACCGTCATGACGTTCCCTTCCTGCAAGCCAGCGCAAACAAGCCAGCCGCTTTTTATTACTAGATGGTGTAGCTATCTATCGCAAGCTGGGAGGAACGATCCACCACATCCTGCAAAGAAATACCGCCCAGGTAACCCTTTACCAAATCGTGCAGACCCTTCCAAACGAAGATCTCATAGCACGATTCACCGGGAGACGCTTCCCCGGAAAGCTCATCGAGATAATCAACGGGCGCAAGCGAGCCCTCCGTTACGGTGAGCACGTCGAGCATGGTAATGTTCATGGCACTGCGTGCAAGGCGATAACCTCCCGAAGCACCGCGAGCGCTACGGACCAGCTGCGCCGCCGCCAAGCTCGAAGCAATTTGCTCCAAGTACTTACGCGAAATGCTGGTAGCCTCAGCGATTTCCTTCAATGGCACCGGCTCCGTACCGCCATGCCCCGCCAAAAACACCATGAAGCGCACTGCATAGAGCCCTTTGGTAGATATCTTCATTGGTGCCTCCTGACGGAATGGTAAACATCATCAATGCATTAGCCCGAAGCAACGGGTAATGCACAAAACAACCTGTAATCATATAGGAATAAGACCATAATAGCACGGCGAATATGCCGACATACGGGCTATCGTCTGCTGCGGGCAAATGACACTAGGTCGTGCAAATGAGCTGCATCCTCTTCATTGAGCGCTTCATCTGCAACTTCGAAGATAAGTTCCTGCCATTCAGCAAGCGTTTTGCCGCAGATAACCGCTTCGGCACCATGACGCTGGATGGCTTCCAGTGCCTGATTGGCGCTGCTATCGTTCAAGAGCCACACGCCTTCCGTTGCCCCAAATGCCTGCTCGATCGCGCAAAGAGAACGCTCGGAATAGAAAATGCCTTTAACAAGCGCCGCATATCCCGCCATAAGCGGTGCAGGCAACGAATCGGCTGGGCGAATTTCCACAAAGTTCTTCAAGCGCACGTCGGGCCAAAACATAGAGAGCACGTGCTCGATATCGGCGCGGGTCATGGGAGCGTCACCGTAGGCTTCATAGGCAGACTGCCCATACACCGCACGCAAATTTGGCCCCGCAGGATCATCGGCGGAAGGGCGCGTAACGAAAATAGGGCACGTGCGAAGAATCCAATCGGCATAGTCCGCAAAGCCATAACCCTCGCTGAAAAGACCTGGCACCGAACCGCATCGATCGTTGTCCACGTTGCGCCATAGGGCAAATCGCGCCAATCGGGGCGCAGGCTCCGCCTCGAACACCGCAGTGTTGTCGGTGACACTTGCAAAGATGGGCGCCAACGCCTGGGCAATACGCATTTTGCGAATGGCATCGGCTTCATCGCGATAATCCACCGAAACCTGCGTGGAGGCAGAAGCACGCATCATGCGTTCACCACGCGTACCGATTTCCATGAAATAGTTGCTCATGAACCGGTAGCGTTGTTTCGGAATAAGCGTAAGCTCAAGCGCACGCGCCGTAGGATGATAACCGCTGGCAACCAGCTTGCATCCGTGCTCCGCCAAAAACGGATCAACTTTAGAACGGAATTCGCTGTACACACAGAGGATCTGACCGATAGACAAATATGGAGCGATGCTTATTTCAAGCTGAGCAGCAGGCTCAAGCGTAATGGAAGCCTCATCGCTAGCGAGCCCGATTAAGTCGCCCTCAAGACCGTGGGCATGCCGCGGGTAAGCATCGGCTAAATGCGCCAGTACATCGCGGACGCCAAATTCCCCTTCGTCTCCAGCGTACGATACGGGATGTTCGCCTTCGACGGTAACCACGAAGTGCTCCACTTCAACGCCAAGGGCGCCAAGGGGTTTGTCCCCCTTCGCGCCCTCAATGAAGTAAGCGACCAGTGCCTGTTTGTTTTCTTGCTCGTAGGACATTCATGCCTCACTTGCCAAAGCAGTACGTTAAGACGCCTGCTTCGGATCTTACTCGAAGTTGAACATCGCCGTAGAGAGATAACGCTCACCCGTATCGGGGAGGATAGCGACGATGACCTTGCCAGCGTTTTCGGGGCGCTGAGCGAGCTTAGTAGCGGCAGCAACAGCAGCACCTGAGGAAATTCCCACCAGCAAGCCATCCTTTGCAGCAAGCTCGCGGCCGGCCTCGAAAGCCTCTTCGTCAGCGATGGTGATAACTTCATCAAATATTTCGGTATTCAGTGTATCAGGAACAAATCCCGCGCCGATACCCTGAATCTTGTGAGCGCCCGGATGACCTTCTGAAAGAACAGGAGACCCAGCAGGCTCCACGGCAACAACCTTGACCTCGGGGTTCTGTTTCTTCAGATATGCGCCCGTACCGGAAACCGTTCCGCCAGTACCTACACCAGCAACCAGGATGTCCACTTTGCCCTCGGTTGCCTCCCAAATTTCGGGACCAGTAGTTGCCTCATGAACGGCGGGGTTGGCGGGATTGGTGAACTGACTGGGAATGAAGGAGTTCGGAATTTCCTCGGCCAGTTCGGCAGCGCGAGCGATTGCGCCCTTCATGCCCTTGGCGCCATCGGTGAGAACCAGTTCAGCGCCGTAAGCCTTCATAAGGTTGCGGCGCTCAACGCTCATCGTTTCAGGCATGGTGATGATAATGCGATTGCCGCGAGCGGCAGCAATAGCAGCAAGGCCAATACCGGTGTTGCCTGAAGTGGGCTCGATAAACACGGTGTCTGCATCGATCTTGCCGTCGGCTTCCGCCTGATCGATCATTGCCTTGGCAATGCGGTCTTTAATGGAGCCGGCGGGATTGAACAGTTCGACCTTGCCGATGATAGTTGCATTCAGGTTGTGGTTCTTCTCGTAGTTAGAGAGTTCTACCAACGGGGTATTGCCGATAAGCTCGGAAACGCTCTTGTACACTGCCATGATTCCTTCTTTCTGCCGCATTTACGGCAAATCGCCTTCGGGCCTTTAGCTCGCCGGCAAACTGCGTTGCCTTACCGAAGCAATACCAAACTTGAGCTTTGAAACCTCGAAGGAAGTCCTTTTCTTGACTCCAAATCCTACTAACCCCGTAGGTATTGTCAAGTATTAATTCCATAATTCATATCGGAGAAATAAGATATTTCGGTATTCGTTGCATATCACCTGATAAGAATAGATATTTTCGAGATCGATGATTTAACGGTCGCGTAACCTTTTCATGGTTTCCCCTATATTTCGCACCGCTTTCGCACAATTTTCTCACGCGCTTCGCATGTTCTTAAGCAACGGCTGCAACACTTGCGGCAAGCAACACCGCAAGGAAAGGCTGTATCATGAAAGCAAAGAATCGTGCCGCTGCGCGCGTGCGACGCATTGGCGACAAACCAACAGACCGCATCACGCCCACAAGGCAACGCATAGGGGATGCCTTCCACCAAACAAGATTTCCCCGCAAAAGCACCAGCGAATGGATAATCCCGTCTGCAAATCACCGTTTACTACTGTGCGTCTTTGTCGCTGCCCTGGCATGTTTTCTTGTTGCTTCAGCAGCCGCACCCCGCTGGGCACAGGCAGGAAACACCTCTGGGCAGCTAGCAACCGTCGTCATTCAAGTTGAAGGGTATACAGGGGCGCTACCCACCCTGGTTGCTGGAACCGATTTCACCTTAGGGCAACCCGTTGGTACCAACCCCGCTTATATGGCGGACGAATCGGGCAAACAGCCCCTGGCAAAGCTCATTGAGTCAAAAGAGGCGCAAGGGTTCACCCTGAAATGGCACGATGAAGCAGGGAAAGAGTTCGATTGGCTAACCACAAAGATCGAGAAAAGCACAACCGTCACAGGAACATTCGTTGAAGCCGATTACGAGGTCCGCGTCTCTTTCAACGATGCGAAAACTGACGACCTTACCGTAAAAGTGCCTCGGGGCAGCTCGTTCAAACAGGCTTACGGGAGCATACCCGCCACCCCTACCAAAGAGGGATGGGAATTCGTGCGGTGGGTAGACACCTCCGACGACTCCACCTTCGATTTCTCGAAGCCCATAGAGAAATCAACAAGCATATATGCCTTGTTCGAGGTTGCCAACACCGCTGAAGTCGAAGCATTTGACCCCACAAAGGACATTCCCAAAACCCTAACTGGCAGCTGCTACATAGGCGCAACCTGGAGTGTACATCCCGCCAAATTTGCCATTTCTGATTTCACCGGTGAACTCAAAGGTTATGCCGGCACTGGCACCTGCTCGCTGCCCAGCGCCGCACCGCCCTCAAACACCCGAGCAGACTACGTAGCCACCCTGAAAGAGGTAAACGTCGAAGCGGGTGAGGTGATTTACGACGTGAATATCACGCCACCTGGCGCAGCGCGCCCTGGTGGTCCAAGCAACAGCCTGGGGCTTATCGGTTATCAAACGGTGTATCTGAAAGCCGTCATCAAGAAGAACTTCGGCGGATACCTTGAAGTGGTCAAAACTTCCTCCAATCCTTCTATCAGCGAAGGCAACCGCTGCTATTCGCTGGAGGGAGCCGTGTTTGGCGTGTACAACCAAGAGGGGTCGCGCGTAGCCCAGCTAACAACGGGCCCCGACGGGAAAACAGCCAAGAGCCCGTTGCTACCCGCAGGCACGTACACCATTCGCGAAGAAACGGCTCCTGATGGCTTTGCTCCCGCACCCGACACAAGCGTGGCTATTACCTCGGGCAGCACCACCACAGCAAGCATTTCCGATGCACCGCAAAACACGCTTATCAACCTCATCGGCCAAAAGATCGACGCAGAAACCAACACCCCTTACCCCCTCGGATCGGCAACCCTGAAAGGAGCGCTCTTCCGCGTTAGCTACTTCGATCAAGGAGAACAAGAACCACGGGCACTTTGGGGAATCCTGGACAGATCGAGCGTCAACCCCTCCAGCCAGAAGACAACGAAGCAAAGCATGGATTACCTCGGAACCCCTAAACGCACGTGGGTTTTCAAAACAGACGAGACAGGCAGGTTCGCCTTCGATGAAAACCATTTCGTTGAGGGGGATGAGTTTTATTACGACACCAACCACGCCATAGCGCTTCCCCTAGGCACCGTCCTGGTAGAGGAGATACAGCCACCAACAGGGTATCTCGGCTGCGATGCACCCTGGAAGGTATCGCTAACCAGCGAAGGGACAGAAGAGCACATCAGCGCTTGGACTCCCCTTTCCTTTGAAGAGCAGGTAATTCGAGGTGACCTGGCCTTCACGAAAGCGAAAAGCGGCACCATGGAGCACCTGGCGAATGTGCCATTCCGCATCACTTCACACACCACAGGAGAAGAACATGTGCTGGTAACCGATGAAAACGGCATGGCCAACACCGCGTCTTCGTGGGTACCTCATTCCCGCAACACCAACGCTGGCACCTCGGCAAAAGATGGCATCTGGTTCGAGCGCGATTCGCACGGCGGGGCAGCAAAGGTCAACGACGACCTTGGCGCCCTTCCCTACGACACTTATGAAATAGAAGAACTTCCCTGTAAGGAAAATGAAGGCACCGTACTGGCGCACTTCACAATAACCATCAGCAGAGACAATACTACGCTCGATCTGGGCACCGTTGACAACGACACCATCCCCCTTGCCATTTCAGGCGAAGTCGACAAGCGCGAAACTCTCCTCAACGAAGCAGGATCGTTCGATTACTCAATCGACTACCGTTCCACCTCTAGCACTTGGGTGGACGAATTCACCATGACCGATACCATCACCTGCGCAGAAAACGGCTATGCCCACCTTACCGGCATCGCCACACCCGTGAGCTTCGAAGACTACGACGGCATGATGAACGTGTGGTATCGAACCAACTTCGACCAGGAAAAAGAACAGGAGAAAGCAGCAAGCGAAGAAGATGGCAAAACGGGCAAGACCAACGGCAATAGCGCTCCAAAGCAGAGCAAAAGCAAGCCCGGCAGCATCGGCGAAGCCAACACCGAGGCAAGCAGCGCCAGTGACGAACAGCCAAATGCCTGCGCCGGAAACCCCTACAACCCCGACAATCCAACCAACAAACGCATCCACGACTTCAGTGGCTGGCGCATTTGGAAACAAGACATTTCGACCCTAGGATCGCAAGAGCTTGCCGTGAACGATCTTTCGCTCGAACAGGGAGAGTTCATCATTGCCGTAGCCTTCGAACACGGCAGAGTCGAAGAGGGCTTTGGCACCAATACCCAAGATGCCAAGGAATGGGAGCGCCCCGAACGCTATGAGAATGTTGACCTTTCCGACCTGACAGCAAACCGAGCTTCATTCAACTTGAAGGAAGCAGCGGGACCAACGCGCAGCGAAGAAGACAGCATGATTGCTTACGCTCCCGCCATCCTGCACATGCAAGCAACAGAGGAAACACTATCGGGCGATGCGGTTGATCTGTGGAATGTCGCGAATACCGACACCCACCGCAATTTAGAGCTTCATGACGAAGACAGAGACTCGGTTGTCCAATCAACCAACCCAGTCGAAACAGCAGCGGAATCCGTTGCTGCCAAATTGCCGAAAACCAATGATGGTTCCGCCCCCGTACCCCTCCTTGTCGTTTTAGCCCTAGCAACCACCTTCGGGCTCCTGGCATTTCCCAAACTGTGCCGACGATACGAATTAAGGCGGGCCATCCTAAACAATCTATAGCCGCCAACCTCATACCAGCGCAAAGGCTTAAACAAAAACGCGAGCTGCTCGATGAACCTTCGGACAGCTCGCTTTTCTTGCTATGCTCAATACTTATCGCAACAGTTAACCGGCAATGCCGCGCTTTACCGTACGACGCTTACGCTTGGGAGGCTCAACCGGCTCACGGAAATCAAGCATCATCTGCTCCATGGGCGCATCACCTGGAGTAGAATCCGCCACCTTTTCAACATCTTTCACGGTCCATGCCAACGCTTCGGAGCCATGGAGTTCGAGCATTTTATAGCGTGCGTCTTGCACGTTCAGCTTAGAGCCAGCACGATGCTCGCTTTCAAACTCGATAACGCTTGATTTAGGGGCCGCCCCTTTTGGCGAAACGATTGTGGCACGGTACCTGGTCATGCGGCTCCTTTCGTGAAGCGACGTTATTGGAATGGGTGTTTAAGCATAACGCAAGATGGAATCCACATGAAACCATAACCAGCAAAGCCCCAAGAAGAAGAGAATAAAGGAACGGGGCAGTTCCAAGCAGCCCAACGCCCTCATCAATATGGAGGAATATGAGCCCTTTAGACCTCAAGGCGCAGGCAGAATTTGCTGACGTTCAAACCGTCGGCATACCTCGCGCCCTACTGTATTTTCGCTACAAAACCATGTGGCGCACCTTTTTTGAAGAACTCGGCCGGACCGTTGTGGTAAGCGATAAATCCGACCGCAGCACCCTTGAAGCAGGAGCGCACCTCTCCATCGACGAATGCTGCCTGGCATCAAAACTGTATATGGGTCACGTTGCCAGCCTTCTGGGAAAATGCGATGCCATTTTTGCTCCCAGCATCGACAATTTGGGAAACTTCAAAGGCTTCTGCACCAAATTCCAGGCACTGCCAGATTTAGTTGCCAATACCTTCATCACGCAACGTCCCCGCATCATTTCCTGCGAAGTTGATCGAGCGGACAGCCACATCAAGGAGCAGGAAGCCTACATTGACCTTGGCCAAAAGCTTGGGGCAACAAGAAAAGAATCAAAGAAAGCCTACGCTGCCGCCGTTCGTGCTCAGACGAATAGCGACGAGAAACGCGCCCACAAACAGGAAGCTCTGTTAAAACGCGTTTCTAAAATGCCCGAAGGCGAACGCCCCTTGCGAATTCTGTTGGCGGCGCACCCCTACGTGATTCATGACGACTTTGTGGGTTCACCGCTTGTTGACATGCTAAGAGAAATGGAAACCTGCGTTCTTTTCGCCGATCGCCACAATCACGAAAAAGCGCTGGAAAAAAGCTTTGAGTTTTCCGACACCCTGCCTTGGATTATCAACCGCGAGACCATCGGCACCATTCTGGACCTGTACGACCAGATAGACGGCATTGTTTTGGTAAGCGCCTTCCCTTGCGGGCCCGACTCCATGACCAACGATGCCCTTATGCGCTGCATCAAAGGCAAGCCCATCCTTTCGCTCACTGTCGATGCGCAGAGCGGAACCGCTGGCTTGGAAACACGCTTGGAAAGCTTTGTCGATATTCTCCGTTACCAGCAAAGGGGTGGCTACCTGCATGAATAACGAATCAAACCACCAGCAAGGTGGAGAGCCGAACCGCAAACTGACTGCATTGAATGCCGTACAGAAGGCAGCCGACACCCTCAAACGCCGCTATTCCGATGAAATCCCCAATGCATCCATTTCCTTTATCCCCGGCACACCCGAGGCCCTTCGCGCTCACCGCAACAAGAAGAAGCAGAAGAAAAAAGCCGATCGTCACGCGCGTACCAAAGTTGCCTTCCTTCGCTATTCCTACTACGACATCGCCTTCAAGTACTTCGTTGAGCAGGTGCTTGACGCCGACTACGTATCGTTGCCCGAGCCTACGCGTCGCACGCTGGAGCGGGGCGCCCAGCACAGTAACGATTTCGTATGCGCTCCGTTCAAGCACATCCTGGGTGACTACATCGAAGCGCTAGAGCGCGGCGCCGACGTTCTTGTTCAATTTGCCGGACCCTGCCGCCTGGGGTATTACGGCGAGTTGCAGGAATCCATCCTGCGTGACATGGGCTACGAGTTCGAGATGCTCAACTTCGCCACGGTAACAGGCAAGCCAATGCAAGAGTACCTCGCCATCTGTAAAGAAAAAGTGAACCCGAACCTTTCTATCCCGCAAGGGGTAAAGCAGTTCCTGGCACTTTTCAAAATGATCGAATGTCTAGACTCCTACAACGATGCCTACCTGGCAAAGGCCGGCTTCGAAGCTGAGCGTGGATCGTTCAAGCGCGCCCGCAATGATTTCTTTGCCGACATGCGCACCGTTACCAATCTGAACCAGATAACCACTGCCTACAAACGCGGCATGGGCGTTCTTCGGGAATTGCCCACGCAAGAACCCGCCGACCCGATCCGCATCGGGATTGTGGGCGAATACTTTACTGCCGTTGATTCCCATTCGAATCTCTACATCGAAGAAAAGTTCATCGATATGGGCGTTTCGCTCGCTCGGTACTTGAACATCACGCACCGCAACCTGCATTACAACGAGGAAAACTTGCGCCGCGGCGTGAGCGAATACGTAAGCTATGACATGGGTCCCACTTCTACCATGACCATCGCCGCAGCAAAAAGTTATGCCGAAAAGGGATTCGACGGCATTGTTCACCTTAAGTCTTCTGGCTGCACGCCCGAGATTGACGTGATGCCCGTTCTGCAGCGCATCAGCAGCGACTACCATATCCCCATTTTGTACCTGAGTTACGATTCGCAAACGAGCGATACCGGCCTCGACACCCGACTCGAGGCGTTCTACGACATGATTGCAATGAGAAAGGCCCGTTGATGAGCAACGCATTCCTTGGTATCGATACCGGTTCTATTTCCACTAAAGGCGTCATCATTTTGCCTGATGGCACGATTATCGCCCGCTCCTACCTTTGGACGGAAGGCAACCCTACCGATGCAGCGCGCCGTGTAGTGGAAGACCTGCACAACCAGATAAACATCGAAGAAATCAGCGTGGTTGCCGTTGGCGCCACTGGCAGCGCACGGCGACTGGTTGGCTCTATCTTGGATGCCACTGTGGTAAAGAACGAGATCACCGCCCACGCCGTTGGCACCACCCACCTGCACCCTGATGTGCGCACGATCCTTGAAATCGGCGGACAAGACTCGAAGATCATCTGCGTCGAAAACGGCATTGCCACCGACTATGCCATGAACACGCTATGCGCTGCAGGCACTGGTTCGTTCCTGTCGAGCCAGGCGCACCGCCTTGGCGTCGAAGTGGAAGAGTTCGGCCCCATTGCCCTAACTTCGAAAAAACCTGCCAACATTGCTGCCCGCTGCACGGTGTTCGCCGAAAGCGATTTGGTGCACAAATTGCAGGTTGGCTATCCCCGCGAAGACGTTATCGCCGGCTTGTGCAAGGCCGTTGCCACCAACTACTTGAATAACGTGGGCAAAGGCAAGCGCATTCAGTCGCCCATCGTCTTCCAAGGCGGAGTGAGCAAGAACGTTGGCGTAGTTCATTTCTTCGAAGAAGCATTGAACCAACCTGTTTTAGTTGACCCCGACGGCCATCTGATGGGTGCCTACGGCGCCGCACTGTTGGCGGCCGACGCTCCTGCCTCGAAGCGCAAGCCCTTCAATTTCGACATCTCCGATTTCGAGTTCACCACCCGCGAAGTCATCTGCCAGAAATGCGCCAACCACTGCGAAATCGTGTGCGTATACAAGGACGATACCCTCATCGACGCCTGGGGCAATCGCTGCGACAAAGGCGCAATCAAGGTGGGAAAATAGGAACAGGTGTCAGATTCCCACTTGTGAAGAAACGATAATTATTTCTAAAATATAATTATGTTTTAGTACTATTTATAGTGTTAAACAAGCTCATAAGC
>ENA-ORUM01000741-ORUM01000741.1-human-gut-metagenome-genome-assembly--contig:-NODE-741-length-35165-cov-35.179037_pt1 | contig 35165 bp, 67 predicted proteins | sample MGYA00242083_ERZ509217 | MGnify/ENA primary metagenome ERZ509217 (study PRJEB26280, sample SAMEA2338831) | human gut metagenome | biome: human gut; feature: human-associated habitat; material: faeces...
GAAGTTCTTCCACGACCACCACCCGGGCGTCGCCCCAGCGCTCCAGGTGCATGGCAATGTCCTCTTTCATTCCTGTCCTCCATACTCTGCCCTTAGCTTTGTGACAGCCAGATCAATTTTCAGGGCACAAAGCTCACACAAATCAGGCATTACGTTTGAAACGTCCCATTCTTTACACTTAAATGTGCGTGTGTTTTTCATCACCCCGAATGGAGTTTCTATCTCTTTTGTTGGAAGTTCTTCCCCGCAAATATCACAGCATATAGTTGTTTTAACCATCCTGCTCCCTCCGTAGTGCGGCCTCTTTGCTTGGGAACGATTCAAATTCCCATAGAGCACAGTAATCATCTGTACCATCATGTCTGCATCTGTAAAGCCATTCGTTCTTTGTATACAGGGAATGGAGCTCTACAGTGTCTACCGTCCAAAATTCCCCAAACCTGTCGTAAATCGTTTCTCCTATGGTGTACTTCGGATGTATTTTCCCCTCCCTGTCCGCCTGGGCCAGTTCGCGGAGGCGGTCAATCGGAAGCCCGAATGCCGTAGTAATAGGCTCTGCCCCCCTTACACCAATTCGCTCTGCAAGCAGCGACTGGGCCGCATCCCGTTCCCACCTTACCTGCTCCAGCTCGGCCCGTAGCTTCTTGTTTTCTGTCTGGAGCGTGGAGAGGGCGGTGGCGGCGTCCATACACGCATCCGCAAAGTCCGCTCCCAGCTTGTAAGCGATCAGAGACTGGCTGTACTGATTCAGTCGCTTAATCAGCGTCTCAATGCCCATCATGTCCCCTCCTCCGATGGCTGCCGGAGCCATTCGAGTATCGTGCGTTTGCACGCATCCTCTTTTGTATCATTCAGCGTGTCTATAGCCGCGCAATCGCCTTTGCAGACGGCATCACAGACAATAAATATCGGATTGCTATACATTGTATTTGCCAGCTCCTCGTCGCTCATGGCCCGGATACGGTCAGCGTTGGTAATAATCTCCGGGTCGGTGTCAATGCCATATGTACTACGCAGAGCGGCACACGCCGATCCTCGATATGTCACGGTGCATTTTGCATAAGCCGGGCAGTTCTTACATCCTTTCATGTGTCCTCCTCTCCCTCCGGCGGGCGGCTTAAATCCCTCAAAATTTCTGCCTTGCGCCGCATACACCATGCAAACACAGGAAATTGAAACGCCTCACCCTGCGTAGAGCACTGAGGCAGAAAGCCGCACTTTTCACAATGTCCGCCCACGATAGCCTGTGAAATTGCCAGCCCTTCCGCCTGCTTTTCCGCCGGATACGGCCGATCAAACATGGTGATGTGTTTCATCAGATGTCCTCCTCTCCCTCCGGCGGGCGGCGGTCAGGCGGTGCCGGAAGGTGCATCCAGTGGGTGACGCGCATATAGCCGCCGCCTTTTCTGATTGCTGGTGCATAAACCCCTTCCTCGTCAGACATTCTAAACATGTGATTGCGATACCCGGACGTTACTGCCCTCCCATTCGTAAACAGCACCATGCCGTCCGATTCCTCCGGCAACCTCTCCTCCACGCTCACCCACTCGTTCGGCTGGGTGAGGGTGGGCATAGGTGCAAGAGTAAATGTGCAGTTCTCAAATCCAGTACAACAGTTTTTGCAGATGCAGTTCCCCTTTTTCAGGCCGTAGCATAATTCCCCTACTGGAATATCTCTCCCGCATATATCACACTTACTCCAAATCTCCATCTTTCAGCGCCTCCAATCTCTCCACTTGTTTTTCCCATGCCCACGACGTAAGCGGTGTTCCACACTTTGGACAGTATACAAATCCCTTCTCAATCCAGGACGGCCAGTTGGCTTGATTGCGGCATTTTTCGCACCCAGGAAACACCTTCTCCACCTGCTCCCGGCTGACGGGGCGGAGGGCGGAGAGGGCCATGCCAAGAGCCTCCATAAATTGCGGTACATTTGGATAGCTCTTTCTCTGGTCGGCACTGCAATCATAGATACGTTTGCAAGTTTCATACTGCTCATTCAGCAACGCAATCGCTTCTTCCCGCGTCATGGATGGGCCTCCTTTTCCTCCAGCCCCATCGCCGCATTGATGTACGCCCATGCAACGCCAATTTGGAACGCGATATACGGGTTGTCGTGGTCGTCGGCTACGCCGTAGAACTCCATAGCGCCGTCTAGCGCGTCCTTTGCAGCGCGCAGTAGCTTCTCAATGTCCATCATGTGTCCTCCTCTCCCTCCGGCGGGCGGCGGTCAGGCGGCGCGGGAAGGGGAATCCATGCGTCAACCTCCCAGGGAAAGCCATCGTGCCGCATCCAGGCTCCGTTGCTGGCCATGTATGCCTCGCCCACAAAGCTGCCGTTTGCCGCCAGCACGCGCACACCCGGATCGGGGACGGCGTCCTCCACGCTCACCCACTCGTTCGGCGGGGTGGGGGTGGGCGCAGTAGCAATCGCACTCTGCACCCAATCCTTGTACACGATGCTCTCCGGCCACGCATTTATTACGGTATGTAGCGCATTTGCGTCAATCGGACGTACTGCCATCTTTCAGCGCCTCCCTCTCTGCCGCTTTCCAAACGCTGTTATGGAATTTGGCTATATCTTGTGTGCCCTTTTTGTACCCAGCCAAATAGCAACAGACACACAGAATTAAAAGCAGTATTGCCCCGAACAGAGCGCAGACCACAATTTTATCCATCTTTCAGCGCCTCCTCCCAATATGTCCCGTCCGACTTATCCCTGCACATACTTATGTAAAATGCGCAGATACTTGATTCTGTCTTGTTAAAATGCGCACTCGGGCAGGCACCCTCGAAGGCGCATGTATCACAGATATCAGTCATCTTTCAGCGCCTCCAATCTCATAAAAAAACATTCTTTGTCTTCATCAAAAACATGAAATCCGAACTTTTTGTAAAGTGTTTTTGCCGGTTCGTTTGTCTTTGACACACATAGTTTTTCGCCTCCTAAAATAGTGGAAAATTGAAGAAGCTGCGTCCCAATGCCATGTCTCCGATACAGTGGTGATACGTAGACCCCACATATCCATTTGATACCTTTTTCTTCTTTGAGCTCAACCGTTGCAACGAGCTCATCATTGTCATACCACGAAAATTGACATCCATTGTGGCACAACTGATAATCACCCAATTTCATTTTGTAATTCGTCCATCCTCTCCATCACCATCTCCACAGCCTCGTCCGTCATGGGAACGCCGCAGTATCTACAAAATTTAGCTAATGGGTCGATTTTATCTTGCCTATGGCATTCACTACAAACACCGCTCCCATTTGAAACCATCTGCCACTCACCCCTCCACACCTTCTCCACCTGCTCCCGGCTGACGGGGCGGAGGGCGGAGAGGGCGATCTCAGCCATCTCTTTTCGCCTACGATATAAACTATCATTCTCTCCCGGATTACTACCAAATCCGCTATCAAGCACCACTTGCGCCGCTGTGAGCTGCTTTTCAAACAATACAATCGCTTCTTCCCGCGTCATGCTCATGGCTGGGCCTCCTTTACTTCGATACCCAGCCTCTCCATCAGGTCAGGAATTTCCACATCTCCTACAACCTCATCTTTCAGCTCAACAATCTTCTCGTGATTTGCGGGGCCACCCCGTATCCAGTCGAATGTGTACACCGTAGTTTTCTGCCTCTTGTTGTCAATGTCGATATGCACAGCCTTTCCGTATCGCAACCCGTTTCCGTCAAGTCGCTCAGGTTCCAGCATAAAGGTAATGTATTCTACTCCATTCCCATCGACGGCGGAATGGGTGTAGTCGAATCCGAATCTCATTCCATCCCCTCCAGCATATCCATCTGCTCAAAGCTCAGAATCGGCGCGCGGGTGTTCCAAACTCGAATTGCTGTTCCTTCATCTGGCCACCACATTTTGGGCAAATCCAGCCTCGTTTCCCGACTTTCCACCCAGCTTCTCGCGCCAGCTTTATGCAAATATTCAAGGACACAGAGTGGTTGCATCAGGCCATACCCTCATTACCGCATTTGTCACAAGCGAAATAGACATTATAGGCCATCTTTCAGCCCCTCCAATCTCTCCATTTGTTTCTCCCATGCCCACGATGTAAGAGGTGCTCCACACTTTGGGCAGTATACAAATCCCTTCTCAATCCAGGACGGCCAGTTAGCTTGATTGCGGCATTTCTCGCATCCAGGCCACACCTTCTCCACCTGCTCCCGGCTGACGGGGCGGAGGGCGGAGAGGGCAATCTCAGCCATCTCTTTTCGCCTACGATATAAACTATCATTCTCTCCCGGATTACTACCAAATCCGCTATCAAGCACCACTTGCGCCGCTGTGAGCTGCTTTTCAAACAATACAATCGCTTCTTCCCGCGTCATCATGGCTGGGCCTCCTTTTCCTCCAGCATATCCATCTGCTCAAACTCTGGCGCTCTTGTCGCCGGTTCAATCATTTCTTTTACTGCCTTTTCGTAAAAATTCCGGTCAACCTCGAACCCATAAGAATTTCGGCCCAACTCATAAGCTGCCCGGAGGGTGGACCCACTTCCAGCACAAGGGTCAATCACAATATCTCCCGGATCTGTAAAGACTTCGATTAGCCTCTTTAGCAATCCAACGGGCTTTTGTGTCGGATGGATTTTTGGATAGTCCTTGGTACTGTCCCTGCGCCATTCAAACCAATTGAATACCATGTGTCCGTTGTTTCGGAACTTTGGAAGTTTGTCCCTGTAAAGTACAACCGCAAATTCTGTCGCTCCCACAATCTTCATATTCGCTTTCAAGACCTGAGCGGAGTAGTTTTTGACAAAGAACAAGGGATAGCTATGTACAAATCCATATCGTTTACCATAGTCAATTACTGTCTGCATTTGCTCGAACGCGCAAAACACGATCATGGCCGGGGCCTGCCCCTTTTCTTTCGGCTCTTTTTTCAAGAGGCGGTTGCAGAAATGCATGTACTCCGCAATCTTGAAATTACCATCCGTGTGGAAGAAACTCCGCTTTGCCAGTTTGCTCTCCCCATTTTTGTTGTCCCCGCCCTGATACCACATTGGATTGCTGGCATAGGCATCTGCTCCGATGTTATACGGAATATCTGCAATCACAAGTTGGGCCTTTGGGATATTGTACCGCTTGAAGTTCTGAAAATTATCGTGATATAGTTCAATCTTTGGCATCCAGTATCTCCATCTCCTCCCCCGTGGACGCTCCACCGCCGCCGGCGAAGTTGTCCACGATAATCTCGTCAAACAAATCAATTTGTCCGGTTCTCATGTTTGTCTCTCCCCCTGCTTAAAATTCGCCGCCAGCCCCCGCCGCCGCCTCCAGCTCACCACCGTGGCCTTTTTCATCCCTGACTCCTGTGAAATCTGCCCGTCACTCATACCGGACTGATACATCCGCATCATTTCCGTCTCCGTGTCTGGCGTGATTTTACGATGGAGCGTGTGGGCAGGCAGTCCGCGGGTCCTCCGCCAGGCGGTAATTGCCTCCGGCGTCACATGCACCTGCTCGTCTATTCTCCGGTCGCTGAGCCCCTGTCTGTACAGGGTGGTCCTGATCTCTTCTTCCAATGGCGTCAGCATCTTTTCCCCTCCTAACGATTCGATACATTCCCCCGCCGCTTGGGGGCCTGGATAAACGCCGGCGACACAAACCGCAGGTATCTGTACATCCGATCCAGTCCCCGGTGGATGGTCCGGCTCACGGTGGAATGATCCACGCCGTACCGATCCCCAATCTGTTTTTGTGTCATCCGGTCCACAAAGTAGTGGAGTATGTACTGCCGCTGGGTCTCCGTCACGCACTCCGCAAGGACCACCGGAAGGGCCCGTTTCAGGCGGTCCAGCTCCGCCCGGTTGTCCCCGCCCTCGCCCTGGAGCCACTGCTCAAAGGCCGCCCGATCCAGTCTCAGCTCCGCCGCGTCCATCATCCGGCCCCCTCCAGGTATTTTTTCGCCGCCGCCCGCGGGTCACTGCTCACCGGGAGGATCTTACTCACCTCCAGGTGGGCCGCCAGCTCGCACGTTCCGGTGGGCCCGTGGCGGTTTTTGGCCACCGTCGCCTCCAGGGGCTCCGGGGCGTATGGGTCCCCCTCCCGGATCTCCGGGTGATAGTACCAATCCCGGTACAGGAAAATCACCGCGTCCGCGTCCTGCTCCACCGCCCCGGTGTCCCGCAGGTCGGAGAGAATAGGGTGCTTGTCCGGCCGGCTCTCCACCTGCCGGTTGAGCTGGGACAGCACCAGGAACGGCACTTTTAGGGCCTTTGCCGTCTGTTTCAAGCCGTTGGAGATTGCCGTGGTGGCCTCCACCCGGCCGTTTTTCTGGCTCCACCCCGGCGGGGTAATGAGCCCCAGGTAGTCCACAACGACCATGGACAGCCCCGGCACCCTCCGGGCCAGCGCCTCGATCTGCTCCACCGTGACGAAGGCCCGCCGGTTCACCGCCACCGGGATTTTGGCCAGCTTGTCCGCCGCCGCGGAGACCTTGCGGTACTCCTCCGGGGACAGCTGGCGCATCAACACCCGGTTCGAGGCCACCCCGGACAGCCGGGACACCCGTTTTGCAACCAGCTGCTCCACGTCCATCTCCAGGGAGACAAACAGCACCGGCCCCACGCGCTCCGCCACCCGGTCCGCAATATTCAGGGCCAGGGTGGTTTTTCCCATGCCAGGCCGGGCCGCCAGGATGTACAGGCCATTGGCCACCATCCCGCCTCCCAGGGCGCTGTCCAGGTCCAGGTACCCCGTGGATACCACCGCCCGGCTCCCGCCCTGGTCCACTGCGTCCCGGTGGGCGTAAAAGGCCAGCAGGGCCTCCTCCGGCCGGATGAGCTCGTCCGTGGTGCCCTCCTGCTGCAGCTCCGCCGCCTCCCGGGCCAGGGTTGCCAGCACCTCCTCCGGCTCCTCCTTGGCCGCCGCGGTCTGGGCCCGCTGGAGCATCGCCCCCAGCTCCCGCCGCCGGGCCTCGGTCCGGGTGATTTTGGCGTACTCCTTCACGTTGGCTGCGGTGGGCGTCCGGTCCATCAGCTCCAGCAGATAGGCCCCATCCAGCTCCGCGCCCATCCGGGCCGCCTCCGTGCGGATCAGCACCGGGTCGATCTGCCGCCCCGCCCGCCGAAGGGCCAGGGCCGCCTGGTAAATTGCCCGGTGGATCTCCAGGGCCAGGTCCTCCGGCCGGATGATCTCCTCCACTGCCGGGAGGCAGGCGGGGTCGATCAGGATGGAGCCCACCACCGCCGCCTCAGCCTCCAGCGGCCGGAGTTGGTCAGTCATACACCACAACCTCCTCCCCGTCTCTCACCTCCGTGTGCCACCGCCGGGTTTCCGCCGGTCTCTGCGGGGGAGCGGCCTGGGCCGGCTGGCCCTCCTTCCCCCGGAGGGGAAACACACTTTTCCAGCTGCTTGTGATACTCTGGTCCAGCAGCTGCAGCTTTATCCCCCGGTCCCCGCCGGAGAGCTTGTCCAGGCGGTTCAGCAGGCGCTTAATGGCCTCCCGGCTGTTGATGGCCTGGAGCTCCACCCGGAGCTTGATAAACTCCCCCAGCATCCGGTGGAGCTCCTGGTCCCCGGCCACATAGGCCTGGAGCAGCGGCTTAGCGTCCTCCGCCAAATCGTACTTGCTGCCCCGCCGCCCCCTCTGGGGGGCTTTAGGGGGTTCTTTTTCTTCTGGAGTCTTTAACTCTTTATTCTTTTCCGGCGCGATCCCCGTCGATGGTTCAGCCGTTGACGGCTCAGCCGTCGTCGGTTTTTCGGGCAACGGTGAGGTTTTCGTCTCACCGTTGGACGGGTTTTCGGGCATCGGTGCCTCATCCTGGAGCACATAGACCGCCCCGGAGAATTTTCCCCCGTCGTCGTGGGATTGCTCCCGCACCAAGTACCCGACGGTCTGGAGCTCCTGCAGCAGGCGCCGGGCCTTCTCCCGGCCGCATCCGGCCTTTTTGGCAAGCCCTGCCACCGTATAGGACCAGTTTTCCGGCAGGGACACCATCAGCGCAAACAGCCCACGGGCCTCCAGGCTCAGCCGCTCGTCCTGGGCCGCGCTGCGGAACAAGACCACAAACCCCTTTGTACGGCCGGATTTGATCTTCTTTTCCATGAAATCACCTTGTCAAACACATGTTCCCGTGGTATAATAAATCTGTTCTCGTGGTAGATCGTTTTTCGATCTTCCCCCTTTGCCCCGGAGGCCTCCCCGCCACCGGGGCTTCCCTTATGCTCCCCGCACTGCCAGGTAGCAGAACAGGGCCAGCAGAAGCGCCCCGGAAGCCAGCCCCAGGCACAGCCAGTAGAGCGCCTCGTACAGGTACGGCCACAGCCGTTTCAGTCGTTTCCACACGTCTCCATCACCTCCCGCTCCGGCAGATTTGCAATTATCCGCGCCAATCTGATGTATTCCTCCACATCCCACATGGCTTTTGCCCAATACCAATCAGTGTATAAATGCCCGTTCTCTTCCTTGCCGGTGCTGACGCACTTCCCGTTTGGCCACACCAGGACACATTCCTTCCCGTCCCTGCAGACGCCGCCGTGAATCTCGCACGCCCAGCACAATGATGCATGTGCGCGCCAATCCTCATCCGGCCAGAGTGCGGAAAATGCGTCGCTTTTAGAGAAAAGGTTCCCGGTTTTTTCCGCTTGATCTGCCAGCCAATTCCACATGGTTCTGTGCCGCCGGATGGCCTCCTCCCGGGTTAGCTCCTCTCGCCGCATGTGCTCACCTCCAATCTGGCCACCACCTCGGACAGCAGCTCCGCCAGGTCCGGGTCCTCGTCCCCCACCAGCGCCTGCAGCCGCCGGGCGTGGTCCGCCGCGGAGCCGAAATCCTGGGCCCGAACCAGAACCCCGGCGTCTGCCGGGATGATCTCCAGTCGGGTCCCCTGGACCCACCCCAACTGCTTGCGGATCTCGGACGGGATCACCACCCGCCCCAGCTCGTCAATGCCTCGCACCATGTTGGCCATTTCAACACATCCCCCTTGCCATAACCAGCGCCTGGGCCACCAGGCGCGCCTCGAATCGGATGAACCGCCCCACCCGGATTCCGGGTACGTCGTGTTCTCTGGCCCATTTGACCGCCGTTGCTTTGTCCCGGTATCCCAGCTCTTTGGCCAGGGCTGCCTCCCCCAGCATGGGGCCGTTGCGGTCGGTAATTTCCTCCGCCTTCTCCCGGATCTCCCGGTAGAGGGCGGAATTATTTTTGTTCACAGACATGCTCAACCCACCTCTCTCTGTTTTTCTCCGCGTCCTCCTCCAGGACCAGGGAGAACGCCTCCGCGCTCAGCGACGGGTCCAGCATCGCCTGGACGATGACCGCCTTCCGCTCCTCCCGGTCTGCCGCGGCCAGTCGGGCCCGAAACTCCGCCGCCGTCATAGGTCCCGCGGATCTTCCATCCGCTCCTCCAGGGCAGCATGTACGACCAGCATAATGTCGTGTGCCATCCGGTGCCCAAAATCCGGGTCCGTGTCAAAGGTCTTTTTGAGGGCAGCCCGCAAAATTGCCTTGTGGACCGTCAAGAACTGCAGCCCATTACAGTTCGACTTTTCATCTATGCAAATGCCCTCTTTGCCCTCCTCATAGCACACGAACTCAAAGAGCTTTTTCCGCCGCTTAAACAGCATGCTCATTCCCTCCTTTCCCGCTCCAGGCCCGCTCCAGCGCTGCGCGCAGGCTCTCAAACTTCCGTCCCTGGTACCACCAGGCGCCCTCGTGATAGCTCATGCTTTTTTCTCCTTTCTGATTTCGTCCAGCGTTTTCTGCAGGTCTTTCACGCCCTCCTGGATGATCTCCAGCCGCTCCTCCGGCGTGCGTGTTTTGGAGCCCAGGGCGCCCTTGACCCACCCATAGAACTCAAATAGGGCCATCAGCTTCCGGTCCTCCTGCTCCGCCAGCTCCGCAGAGACGGTGATATATTTGTCCTGCATGCCGTCTCCTCCTTTCCTGAGCCCGCCCCCGTCAGGAGGCGGGCTCCTCCGGCTTGTCCTCCACGGCCGGGGCCGCCGGTGCCTTCGCCTCGGTCATGGCCGCCACGCCCTCGGCATAGCCCAGCAGAAACTCCCGCTTGCTCTCCGGGAGGGCGGCCGCAGCCTTCGCCAGGCTGTCGGCCAGCTTTTTCTCCATCTCGCTCAAAAAAATCACTCCTTTCCTGTGGCTCCCCACGACCGCCCGGGGGGCGGTTTCGGCCGGTCGCCGTCCGGCTCTCGTCAGGTGGGCTCCCCTTGTCCCCCTCCTCCGCCCGTGGTAGAATTGGGGCGGTAGGAAGGGGGTGAAAATATGAAAACGGACAAAGAACTTGCTGTTGAGCTTGCGTCTTCGTATATTTCCGCCTGGTTTTCCAGGCCGGATTCCAGGATGCAGCCTTTGTCTGGAGAAACAATCCAGACGCTCCTGCATGATTGTTATCATGCAATTCAATCTCTCGATGAAGAAGCCGGAATATAATTCGGAAGTTCTTCACCCCGCCGCTCTTGTAATTCCAGTACAAGGGCGGCGATCTCTTTCGCCTCTCCCTTGATGGTCACTTCCAATCCCTCACCCCCTCTCACATCCCCGGCCCGGCGGTCGGGAGTTCTTTGGCTTCTGGCCCTTGTCCCTCTCCCACGCCCGTGGTATACTGGCCGGGAAAGGGGTGATTTTGTGACAAAGCCAAATTTTGAAGATTTCCAAGACTTCCTAGAAGCCCATCAAAAGGAATTGTTCCAACAGCTCCAGCGAATGGACGTCCTCCAGGTAGACAGTCCCATCACGCAAGAGGGATTGTCACTGTTGCTCCAAACGGTCCAGGACAATGCTATCAGGTACACACAGGGGTATACTCAGCTTTCCCTGTATGCCTATCACACCTGGCTCATGGAGCAGTTAGGTCTGGAAGATCAAGGCCCCGCTTGACCGCATCCGAAAGCTTGGACCCATCAACCACGAGTTTTATTTCCTGCTTCCGCCGCCCTTGTAATTCCAGTACAAGGGCGGCGATTTCTTTTGCCTCGCCTTTGATCGTCAATTCCATCCTTCTCACCCCCTTTCCCTTACTCCGTCCCGCCCCCCGCAGGGGGCGGGTGGTTTCCATTTCAGATCCCTTGCTCTCGTGCAAATTCTAGGCGCTCGCTCCATCTTTCTTTCAGGTAGGAGAGGAAGAAACCAAGCTCTACGCTCTTAAACTGAATGATGTGGAGATCAAGCGTTGTTGCAATGTACAGGTCATCGTATGCCTGCTCGTTGATCTGGTAGCCTCTCACAATCCCCTCCACATAGCCAGAAAATTCAGAGGTTACATAGGTGTCGTAGCACACAAGTTCCAGGCTCTCAATGAACTCAGCGATTTGCCGGGCCTTATCTGCAACGGTCCACCCCATAACTTCGGGATTGTTCATGCGCTTCCAGAAATTAACCTCAACCGTTTTATTCATTTTCTGTACCTCCGTTTCACATCCTGGATTTAATATACCACATCTAAGCTTCTTTGTCAACACTTTTTCACAACTCAGTTGTATTTTCCCCTTGACTTTTACTCTTGCTTGCGGTAATATATGCGTAGAGAGGAGGTGACCAAAATGAACTCAATCTCAGACCGTATTTCATGGTGTGTCAAAGAAAGTGGCCTTACAAAAACCGCTTTTGCGGATAAAATCAATGTGACACAGCAATATGTTTCAAATCTCTGTTTGGGAAAAAAAATCCCCAGCGACCGCACAATAGCGGACATCTGCCGGGAATTTAATGTAAATGAGGACTGGCTGCGCACCGGGCGGGGAGATCCATATATTCAGCTCAGCCGGGACGAGGAGCTGGCCCAGTTCTTCGGCGACGTGATGAAAGGGGAGGACCCCGACTTTCGCCGGCGGCTCCTGTCGGTGATGTCACGGCTCACCACGGATGAGTGGGCCCTCCTGGAGCAGATGGCCTGGAAGCTGGTGGACGAACTCCGGCAGGACTCCGTCCAGGAAGCATCCTCAGAGGAGGGCAAAAAAAATCCCGGCCCCCCATAAGGGGCCGGGCTCCGGCGGATCATTTGATACCCAGAACGAACCGATAAACGGCGTTGATCTTTCTGGCGTCCATGCTGGACAGGAGTCTCACAATTTCCTCTATGATCTCCCGCTCCTGCATCCTCTGTTTCCCCTTGTTGTTCATCGGTGCGCCTCCTCTCATGTTCCGCTGTCTGTATTCCCATTATAGAACATACGTTCGAAAAGTCAACTAGAAATTCCCACCCGTCCAATAAATAGGACTTAACTTCCCCGCCGCCCGGGGCGGCAACATGTAAAAAAGGAGAGTTAGAAATGAAGAAGCCGTTTTATAAGCGCTGGTGGTTTTGGCTCATCGTCGTTGTGGTCGTGTTGGCCATTGCCGGGGGCTCCGGAGGGGGCGATGAGAACACCGTGGAATCCAACCCTGGCAATGTGAGCAGCCAGACAGACGGCTCCGCAGACCAGTCTACCCAGCCGGACGTGCAGGATGTCAGCGAACCTCCCATGGACGACGGTGTCCCTCAGGAGTATAAAAATGCTCTGGCAAAGGCGGAATCATACAGCAGTCTTATGAACATGTCCAAACAGTCAATTTATGATCAGTTGACATCTGAGCATGGTGAGGGGTTCCCGGAGGAGGCCGCCCAGTATGCTGTGGACAACCTCCAGGCGGACTATAACGCAAATGCCCTGGCAAAAGCGCAGAGTTACAGCGATAATATGCACATGTCCAAACAGGGGATTTACGACCAGCTCACCTCTCAGCATGGCGAGCAGTTTACCGCAGAGGAGGCCCAGTATGCTGTGGATAACCTCCAGGCCGACTATAACGCAAACGCCCTGGAAAAGGCAAAGAGTTACTATTACGATATGAGCATGTCTAAGGACGCTGTTTGGGACCAGCTGACGTCCGAATATGGTGAGCAGTTTACCGCCTCCGAGGCGGACTACGCGATTGCAAATCTTGAATGAGCAAAATCCTCCCGCGCAGACGGATTTAGGCACAAAAATTCCCCCGCCCAGTGTTGGCGCACCGGACGAGGGCATAAAGGGCAGATTGCTTTGCGGGCCGTCTGCCCTTCTATTTTAACTGAATAGGAGGATTTTTGCAATGCCGAAAGCAAAATCGGGCGAGACATTTCGGAAAACCGCCCGCTGGAATGGCAGGCAGTACGAGGCCACCGGCCGCACGGAGCTGGAGGCCCTAACCCGGCTTGCGGACAAGCTGGCCGCAGCCAAAAGGGGAGAGGAGGCCATAAACGGCACCATGACGGTGGATTCCTGGTACAAGCAGTGGAAAGCCACCTACAAGGACAAGAAGGGCCTCACGCCTAAGAGCTTGGGTATGTACGATGAGAAGTGGAAAAAATACATCAAGCCCGCCATCGGCCACATGAAACTCCAGGCCGTCACAGATGTCCACCTCCAGCGCATCCTCAACGCCCAGGCCGGCATGTCCCGCTCCCATGTGGAGAAGGTGCGCCGCGTCCTCCGGGAGCTGTTCCGACGCGCCAGGCTCTCCCGTCTGATTGCCTACGACCCGTCCGAGGATCTGCAGTTCCCCGAGTATACAGAGGGCCACCGGCGGAGCCTCACCGAATCAGAACGGCGCGTCCTTTTGGCCGTCTGCCAGAACAACCGTTTTGGACTGTATTTTTTAACGCTGCTCTATACAGGGATGCGCCCCGGTGAGGCGGCGGCCTTGAATTGGGCGGATGTAGATTTTAAAAACAATGAGATCCATGTACACACCGCTCTGGAGTCCGGCTCCACCCGCATCAAGGCCCCCAAAACAGAGGCCGGAATCAGAGACATCCCTATACATGCCGCCCTCCTCCCTCTCCTCAAAGAGGCCCAGGGAAAGCCGTTCGACCCTGTGTTTACCGGCGCGTCCGGAAAGCGGCTCACCCGCAGCGCCATGGATTCCATGTGGCGGGCCTGCAAGCGGGCCATGAATCTGGAGATGGGCTGTAAAACCAAACGGAACAAAATTGAAAACCCAAAGGTCGCCCCGGACCTCACCCCATACTGCCTCCGGCACACGTTCTGCACCGACCTGCAGGCGGCGGGCGTCCCCATAAACGTGGCAAAGGAGCTCATGGGACACTCTGATATTGAGATAACAGCTAATATCTACACCCACCGGGATTCCGAAACCCTGCATGCTGGGATTGCACTCCTGGACGGGACAAAAAAACCGGCCGAAATAGAGGATGCTGGGGCAACTGCTGGGGCGGAATCTGCAAAAACTGAGGAGGCTTAGAGCCTCAGCCGGTTGGAGGTTTTTCTGATACTGATTTCCAAGCTGAACACGAGGGTTCGATTCCCTTCACCTGCTCCATGTAAAAAGCCCCGAAAAGTCTTGATTTTCAAGAACTTTTCGGGGTTTTTGTACTTTCCGGAAGGGGCAATAAAAATCGATTACACGGGGGTTCAGGTGGGTTCGCTGCTGGGGCAACCGCTGGGGCAACTGCTGTGGAAAATACGCCCCCAAAAGCTGCCCCGAGGCGCTCACCTCCTGACACGCTGGAAAAATAATTTAAATATTCTCGCATTTATTATTGACTTTATTTAAACTCTATGATATACTATGATTACAGTAAGGACAGGGGGTAATTACAATGACAGCTATGATGAATCTGACCGGCAGTGAGAAACAGATCGTGTGGGCCACTGAAATCCGTGATAACCTGATTTCCTATGTTGAGAGCGAAGTTTCCAAGCTGAGAAGCAAGGCTGTTGAAAAGCCCGCCTGTGCCGAGAAATACAACAAGAAGGCCGAGATGCAGGAGACCATGCTGAATTGGCTGATTACAAATGCCACAAGCGCCGGTTGGTGGATCGATCACAGAGAGCCGAATTTCGGTCGGTTCGCCGAGTTTGAGTGCCCCATTTATTGCTGGGACTCTATGGTCCGCTATCAGACCGCCGGCTCCACTCTGGAAGAAGCCCTGAGCGTATTCACTCCAGACGAGTTTCGCGGGTTGAAATAAGAAAGTTGAGGAGGCAGACACCATGGAAATGATCTATCAGGGCAGCGGATACTGGATTGAGCGGGACGAGGACGGCCGGATTTATTTCAGCGATGAGCAGACCTGCCAGGCGGAGCTGGCCCACCCTCTCAATGACTACAGCTATATCAAATATGACGAGAACAAGGGGTGGATCTATAAAAACGGGCGTGAGCTGCCCTGGGCGTGAAAGGAGGCCAAACATGAAAAAGATCATTAACGGCCGTTCTTACGACACCGAAACAGCCCGTGAGGTTGCCTCCTGGGGGAACGCCGGCGGGTGGAACGATTTTGAGCACCTGGAGGAAACCCTCTACCAGAAGAAAAACGGGGAGTTTTTCCTGTTCGGGGAGGGCGGCCCGATGACAAAATACGCCGTCAGCACCGGGCAGAACACCTGGAGCGGCGGGAGCAAAATTATCCCCCTGTCCTATGATTCCGCCCGTGAATGGGCTGAGGAAAAGCTGTCCGCCGACGAGTACGAGTCCATTTTCGGGGAGATTGCAGAGGATGACAGCCGCGTAACCGTCACCCTCTCCCTCTCCGCAAGCGCGGTGGAGACCGCCAAACGTGCGGCCGCACAGGCAGGCATGAGCCTGAGCGCCTACGTTGAAAGCCGACTCTAAGAGAAAGAGGGAGGAGCCTAGCTCCTCCCTCTCTTTTATGCCTCCGAAATAGCCCGCTGGATAGCCTCCAGGATAGCCACCCCCATGGTGGCCATCTCCTCCCGGGTGGAAATCCCCTGGGGCCGGGCGATGGTTTTCCCGCCCTTGCCGTCGTCCACACCGGCCAAAATCCCGGCCTGAATGGCCCGCTGGATGTACTCCAGGGCCCAGCCGCTGGGGGCTGCATTGTTGCGCTTGGCCTCCTGGGCGGCCCACTCCTCCCGGGCGATCTGCCGCACCTGTTCCTCGGTCAACTCCTCACCCCCCTGCATTTTCCGGGCCACGTCCGCCCGGAACTCATCCATGGTCACCCCGAACCGGGGCCACCAGTGGGTCACGTCCCCGTGGTTACTGGCGATCCCCCGCCGGTAGCCCTCGCTGTGGCAGATCACCACGCCGTCCGCCTGCGGGTCGAGGCCGTACTCCTTGCACAGGTAGGCGGTCAGCTCCACGGCTTCCTGGTACACCGCCGAAAAATAGCTGGCGTCCGAAAGGCCGTCCTCGCAGACCTCGAATGCGATATGGGTGTCGTTGGCCGTCCCCTTGTGGCCCTTGCCGCAGTGCCAGGCCCGCCGGTTCCAGGGCAGGGTCTGCACCGTGCCCACCTTCCCGTCCGCCCATTTGCCAATAAAGGCGTGTACGCAGCGGTCCAGCGGCTCCCCGAATTTTTCCTCCCACTGGGCGTTTGTCTGGTCCCAATGGTTGCCGCCGGTATTCCAGCCCAGCACGGAGTCCCCCGGCACATACCGGGAGACCTTGGGGTTGTTGGCCCCGGTGCTGTGGACCATGACCCCGGCGGGGCGGATAGTCCGCCCCACCGTGTAGCAGTTGTTATGGGTCAGGATCTGCTTTCGGAGCCTCACTCCGTCTCACCGGCGGTCTCCGCCTGGTCCTTGCCCTCCTGGGAGGTCTTCTCCGCCTCCTCCTTGGCCTTGCGCCACTCGTCGTCGCTCATCTGCTGGTCCATACAAACGGCGGCAAACAGGGGCTTGCTGCCCATCTCGTAGGCCGCCAGCAGGCGCTTCTCGTTCCGCCCCCAGACAGACCGGGCCTCCCGCTCGTTCATGGGCTTGCCGTTACTGTCAGAGATGATCTGCTCATCCCCCAAAAATTCCCGCATATGCGCCTGGGCGGTGAGGTCGTTCTTGCAGTCGTTCTGGTTCTGGTGGTCGATGTACTCCCAAAGATATTCGCTGCACTTCATAAGTAATTTCTCCTTCCAATTGTCAAAATAGGGGTGTTTTTGTGAATAGGTTTACTGGGATTGGGTTGTTTTTGCGCTCTGGGTGCCGAAGTAGAACGCAATTACCACGGTGAACACCGTGAGGAACTGGTCCGCGGTGACGCCGCCCGAACAGGTCAGGTAGGCAAACACCGCCGTGAGCACCAGGGTAACCAGGCTCTTGATGCTCAGTAGGTTGGACAATCGTTTATATAGCTGCTCCATAATCTCACCCCCCTCCTTTGTGGAAGTCCTCCAGATCGGCAATCCGGTGATTGATGACTTTGATCTGCTCCTCCACCACCGGCATCCGTTTTGCAAAATTGTTGTGTTCCCGGACTTCCCGTGTCAGCTCTTCCATTTTGGTATCCATGATGGCCTGGTGTTTGTTGTTGGAGACGATGACTCCGGCCAGGGTGAGCCCCCCGGAGATCAGGGCGACGACGATTGCCTCTGTCAAGCCTCTACCTCCTCCCAGCCCTGCGGATAGGCGTCAGGGGACCACACGTTGCCGTCGATGACGGACTTGTACAGCGTCCCGTTGTAGTTCACGATGTCGCCGGTGTTGTAAGCGTCATGCGCTCCCGTAGGCTGCACCCACTCAGGATAGGTGGGGGGTTCCTCCGGCTCGGGGTCGGGTTCCGGCTCGGGGCTCGGCTCCGTGCTCTCCACCGCCTGCCATCCGGCGGGGTACACGTCCGGAGACCACACGTTTCCGTCGATGGTGGACTGGTACAGAGTCCCGTTGTAGTTGACGATATCACCGGAGCTGTAGCAATCGTGCGCCCCGCTGGGCTGAGACCAAAGGGGGTATCCGCTTTCATCCAGCCCAAAGGCGTCATACAGGGCAGGCGTGGCGTCCGGCGTCCAGTCCGCCTGACTGGTGTGTGCCTGCACCACCTTGTACAGCTGGGGGTCTCCCAGGTTGTTGGTTCCGTAGGAGATCACATCCCCCACGGAATATATCCATCCTGCCTGCCACGCCGGGTATACCGTGGCGATTTCCAGGGCCTGTTCCTCCGTCAGCGTGGCGGCGAACATCTGGAGCGCCCGACGGAGCTGTTCTGCGGCTTGCAGTCTGTTCATTCACTCACCCCCAGTAAAGCGTTCAAAATATCTTCTAGGGTCGGGTCTGTGGGCGGGGAGTATGGGACTCCGATTCGCGCCCCATCATAACTCGGTACGGCATCGAACTGAGCCGCAAGCTGGGCGTTTTCGCAGACGATCATGTTTACAATGAGGCCCGACTGCACAACACAATATTCCATTTTGCCCTCCTTATCCGCCTTGTTTTAGGTGCATTCGGATATCAATACACCCAGCATGCCCATCACCACCATAGGTGTTATCTTTGTTGCTTCCACCGGAAATCCGTTCCCCACCACCGCCGCCTCCGGCGCCGGGTTCCGTCCCATCTCCTCCGTTTCCTCCATATTTTCCAGATGTTCCGCCGCCGCCCTCTCCGGGCTGCTCAACTCCATCATAATCTCCTCCACCAGCTCCGCCGCCGCTGCAGCGCTTCGTTTCGAAAAAAGAGGAAAACCGTGTTCCGCCATCGGTTCCAGGATGCAGCCAATCTCCTCCATCTCCACCATTTGGACTTCCGCCTTTTCCTCCATTGTTTTGGCGGCCGCCACCTTCTCCGCCGGGACACGTCAAATCCAGAAACGAACTCGCACCTCCATCATCGGCTATAAAGTTGACCGCCTTTCCCCCAGCGCCAACAACTGCATCATAAAATTGATGAGGAGTTACAGAGGCGCCCGTGATGCTCTGTACTGCGCCGCCTCCGCCGCCACATCCCCCATCTAGTTGATTTCGACCAGTTGCACCGCCTCCGCCGCCAACAACGCTATAGTCGATGGTTTCCACGTTATCCGAAAACATGACCTTCCGCGAAGATGATATATTTAAGTAATTTCTGGAGGAGATCCCAAGCTCCAGTTCATACATGGCTCCATCTTCGATCTCAATGGATTGCGTTGCGTCTACGATGTCCGCATAGCCGGAGATCCCGATCGTACGGCTGCCGGCCGCGGCAATTCCCACAGCCCGACCGTCAGATCTGGTAAAAACGGGATTCCCGTCAATATCCGAAATGCCCGTCACCAAAAGATTTCCCACCGGGCTCTCATCCAACGGAGTCACGTGGACGGTAACCATTCCGCCTGTCTGCGATAACAGGAGGAGCCGCTTAAATGCGTCGTCGGGCGTCTGCACCGCTCCGCCCATGAGATTGGCGGTTGCATCTGTCAGCAGCGTAGATTTATTTAACGGAGTCCCCGGCTGTGTCGGCTCATCGGCCCGCTCCATGGTGTAGGTGTTTTCCAGTCCCTGGACTGGGATCAGCGTCACCCGTCCAGGATATTTTGATACTCTGTCCTGCATTATGCGTCCACCTCTCCACTGTAAACTTCGCCGCTGTAAAACCAAGCGGCGGCCATGTTGATCAGTAATTGGTTGATATCAACTAAAATTTTTTCGATATTGTTTGCTTTGATGTAGTCCAGCAGCTCCATGCTCTCCGGAGTGGCTGGAGTGGTGGGCAGAACTGCCACGGTTCCCCTCAGCGCCGCCACATTGGCAATATACCGTTCCATATGAGCCGCTGTCGGAATATCAGACTCGCACCAGGTGTATAGCCTCTCTGTCTCACCTGGGTGGACCAGGATAGACACATATCCGGTGGTATACCCATACGCCAAAAACACGTCATCCAAATACTGCATGGCCTCTGTGACCCGGTTGAGGTCCGTGTAGTTATAGGCTCCTTTACTGCTGGCCTCCCGAAACCAAGCAGCTTTCTCCGCCGTCCACTGGGCAAACGGCTTACCCAAAAGCTCAGTCAGTGTATCCACATCAGCCTGAGTGCGGTCTGTAATCAGCTCATCAATTACGCTCACGCCTCCGCCTCCTTGTCCCAGTAGATTACAACACACCCAGATCCTCCGGCCTTACCTGGCGTACCGGGTCCCGGGTAATTGTCAATAACTGTCCAGGAGTAACTGTTTCCCTCAGAGTCGGTCCCGCTCTCCTTGTGCTTGTTGCCTTTTATGCCACCCAGTCCCTTTGCGCCGCCGTCTCCAGAGCCAGGCTGTGGCTCTTGCACTCCCGTCCGGGCAAAACTGTCGCCGCTGGCCACGTCGGTATAGCCGTACTCAAACCGGGCCCCATTAGCGCTGGAATACTGGCCCATCACCGTAGCGGCTCCATCCTGTCCCTGTCCGCCACCCTGGCCAATGGAAATCGAAAATGTCTGCTGGGGGTTGATGGACACTGTCCCGGCCCAGACCATTCCGCCGGGGCCGTCTATTCCGTCCGTCCCGGCCTCCTCCCAGCTGCCGTCTGTCCCTGCGGTTCCTCCCGTACCGCCGCCCACTAGGATGAGCCGGAGCTGTGTCACTCCCGCTGGAGCGGTCCAGCTGCCATCCTCTGTGATAACCACCCGCTCCTCAAACAAAAACGAGCCGTCCGCCTGGAGCAAGGTGCTCTGACACCCCTGCAGGACCCCGTCAGAGAAGGCAAAGGTCTGATACATCCGCCGCCCGGTGGTGGCGCTGCTATCATTGAGCCACACCGTGTCCACATCCCCCAGCTCGCTGGCCGGATTGCCCCGGCCGGTGGTCTCGATCTGGTTCCCGCCGTAAGTGGAGAGGATCAGCCGGGCCGCTGTCAGAGCCTCCGCCTGGGTGTGGAGAAACGGGTTGTCCACCTGTACCGTCTGGCTGGAGGCGGTAGAGTTGCCGGACACCACATACTGCGTCCCGCTCCCATCTGCCAGCGTGAAAATAATGGCGGCCAGGTCGTTGTTAGCCCGGATCACGGGATAGCTCTCCAGGTTATCCAGTGTAATTTTGGTACCCTGGTACCAGTATGGCTCTACAGCCAAATGTCCTGTTTCGGCGGCGGCTCTGGGAAAGGTTCCGGTGGCCATACATGCCATTAAGAGGATCTCGCCGCAGGAACGATCCGAGACACTGGATTTATCCGCTGTCAGGGGCAGATCCGCAAAATTTGGGTCCACTGTGTACCGCCCCGCAAAGTTGGTCCCCAACTGCCCCACAAGCGAGGCAATCCACCCGCCTAGTGTGGTGGGCAGTGTATCAGGAGCGAGGTATTGCCGGTCGGCCAGCAGTCCGATGATGTCCACCAGATCCCACTGCATAGTAAGGCCGTTGTCTCCTGTTTTCCATCCGCCGGAAAATTGGTAAAAGACCCCGACATGCTGATAGATGGGACTCCTGCCGGCCTCCTCCACGCCGATGGAGACGTCGATCCCCTGCCGCTCCTCAATGGACTGGAACACGCCTGCCTTGTTGCGGGGCTCAAACCGCCGGTCCAGATTGTCCATGGAGAGCGTGCAGGTTCCATATGGGAGCGCCAGGCACGCAAAATTAACCTGTTGGGTAACCCCAAACGAGGCAATAATATCATTGTCCCAAATCTCATATATGCCAGGCACAATTTCCGGCACCCGCATCCGCCGCCCAGGCAAGCTCCATTTTGTAACCGTAATTCGGATGGCGTCCGGATTGTTAACGGTAAACCCGGTTAGACTGATGTGCTGCTCGCGGTTCTCAGAAACGGTTTTGGTTTCATAGGCAGTTCCGCCTTGCAGCACCTCCACCGTGAAGGTATCCGGAACTCCGTCCCAGTCATCGCCCGGGAAATACACGGAACATGCCTGGAGGATGGTCACGCCGGAGAACTGCAGTTCCACATATTGGGCCGGAGAAAAGGTCCCGTCCTCCCCGGACAGCTCCTGGCTTACATATCCGATTTCACCGTCGATATCCGCCGCCCGGTCCGGCACAACTGCAAAGGAGCCATCCAGCAGCCACCGGTTGCGCTCCAGCGTGGCATAGGGCGGGGACAGCTCCATGATCTTGTCGTAGACCTGATCCGGCCGGGAACAGCTGGCCGCACTCGCTGAGAGCACGGATCCATATACGATATCCGGGTCTATGATGTCGATCAATGCCCGCAGCAGGATCCTCCGGGCGTCTCCGGTGATGGCCGCGTAATACCGCTCAGAGAGATCTTGCATGGGGCCGCACCTCCCGCAGGGTGAATGTCACGTTGTGCCAATAGGGTTTCCCGCGCCGGGAAAAGGCGTAGGTGGGTACGGGGAAATCCTGGGTTAAAAATGTGGAAACCACCAGCTGGTCCGCATTGTCCGGCAGCACCGCCGCCGGGAATGATTTTCCGGACCGCAGTACGGCGTTTACCTGCCGCATCAGGTCGTTTCCCATATAGTCGTACTGATAGGATACGACGTACACCCACCCTCTCACCTCCAGCACCCGCCGGCCGGAGATCATATCCACCGTGCTGCCCAGCTGGGACTCATAGCAGCTGTATTTATCCCGGCTGGTCTCCGGCAGATAGATACTATTGTTGAGGATGATTTGTGTCATACGCCAGATACCACCTCCGGGTCCGCGCGGCTCACCGCCCGAATATCCGGCAGCAGCCATCGGGCGATCTCTTTCCCATTCTCCAGTTTCAATACAATTTCACTTGGGAACCCGGCGCCCTGATTCAGCGCCGCTAGCCCGTTCACCATCCCCGCGGCAGCGTTGTGGATGGTGCGCTCAATGGACGACCCAGATGTGGAGGCATGGTCATAGGCCTCCCGCAGCATGGCCGCCTCCCGCTTGGGGACGACCATCTCTCCCTGGTGGAGCTCTGCAATGTACCCATCAAACGGAACATAATCCAGGCCTTGGGCGTGAGACCCATCAACAAAGCCAGTGCCACGGCTGGACATGTCACGGGAACCTTCCTCAATCCCCCAAAAATCCTTCCAGCCATTTTGAATCTTGCCCATCAGGTCGTCCCACCATCCGATTAGGTCATCAATAGCACCCGAAACTGTCTCCACTGAATCCGCTAAAAAGTTGAATCCGGCCGTTCCCAGGTCGGTGAGAGCAGTCTTTGCTGGCGTCAGCTTCTCCGCCAATCTGGCCTGTGCCTCCTCAAATTCCGCCTGGGATGTGTTGGTGTCAATGATGTCCTCATTGTTTTCCTTCCAGGCGTCAGCGGACTCCTGCAGGCCCTGCTTTGCCATTGCCTGCATGACCAGATCGGCCCGCTCCGATTCCGTCTGGCAGTCCTGGAGCGCCAAGTTGAAATAGTCCTCAGCGGTTTCACACGCGGCCACCGCGTCGTTCCACTCCTTATTGGCCTCCGTGCTTTCCCGCATGGTCACTCCGAAGGTCTCACCCTCCTGGCTGCCCCAGTTGAGCACGTCGGCAAAGGTTCCGGTGACGGTCCCCGCCCGGATCGTCTCATTGATGGATTCCGCCAGCGAGTCAATGGGGATGGAGTCCCCATAGGTGGCCCAGGCTCCAATTGCCTGATTCGTAATGGTGATAAGGTCATTTTGTGATAACCCGATGGCCTGCAGGTTTGCGGTTGCCGTGGCCGCCGTCTGGTTGTCCCCCAGCACCGAGTACAGCAGCTGATACTCCGCCGCCGTCTGTTCCGCTGTATACCCCGCCGCCTGGCTCGAGGTCTCCAGCGTCCCCATGATTTTGCGGTATTCCGCCGTTTCGTCTACAAGGCCGGTTATAGCTCCGGTGAGTTGGCTCACACCGCTGACCACTGCCCCAACGGCGAAGCCCTTTCCCAGAATTCCGGCAACGCCGCCCAGCCCCATGTCTCCCATCAATCCGCTCACAGAGTCCAAGATTCCGCCGGTGGAATCCCCCGCCTCGTCCAGGGCCGTTTTCAGACCGCTGGTAGCCTTCTCCGCCTGGGACATGGCGGTTTTGCTCTCCTTCAGCTCGGCGGACAGGGTGCCAATCTGCCGGGCCAGATCCTGCGCCTCCCGGGAGGTCTTGCCGTAGGTCAGCACCGCGTTGGTGTGCTCCCGCCGCAGGTCGGACAACTCCCGCTCCTGATTGGAAATCTTCCGGGTCAGGTTGTCATAAACGTTTCCAGCCCCGGACATCTCACTATGGACCTTAGAGAGCTGGGACTGCATCTGGTTGAGCGTGGCCGTCGCGTCCTGCACTGCCTGGGCCCAGCGCAGGGTTTTGGTGTCGTTCTCACCGTATTTCTGGGCGGCGGCGTCCAGCCCCTTTTGCAGCTGCTGCAGCTTTTGCTTCTGGGTCTCAATTTGCTGGTTGAGCACCTGGGCCTGGGCTGCAAGTGCTTCCTGGCTGTCTGCATTCTCATCAAATGCGGAGGTGACCGCCTTCATCTCGCTTCCCAGCGTTCTGAGCTGCTGGTTGATGTTCTGGAGCTCCTGCCGAAACTCTTTTTCTCCATCAATGCCAATTATCGGCCCAATGTCTACGGCCACACCCTCACCTCCTCAGCGCACATCAGGAATAATTTCTTCGTCTGTGGTTTGTACCTTCCTAGGCCGGAAGTGTTCCCTCTTGATTTGCTGGATGGCCATATAGTCCAGCAATTCTCCCGCCGGAATATCCAGGGCCTGGTCATAGGTGAGCCCCGCAGCCATCCCATACCACACAAACCACTCCGGGGTGAGGGTGCCCCCGGAATGGCTTACATGTTTTTTCCTGGTACCGCATCCACAGTCCGCTGGTTGCCGTTGACGATGGTCTCCTGGATCTTCTGCCGCAGCCGGGTAAAGTCTCCAATATCCAGGCTGTCGTACAGGTCCTCATAGCTCAGGGGTTCCGGGTTTTCTATACCGTTCAGGCGGGCGTACCGCCCCCCGGCGTCCATCATCCTGGACAGCAGCCACACCGCATTATCCAGGGCCCTGCACTTGTCCTCATCGTTCAGGGCGTCATTGATTTTGGACACGCCCCCAAACCTGTCCACTACATCCCGGATCACCCGTGTAGAGAAGCAAAGCAGACGGTCTGTTCCATCCACCGTCATCACCGCTGTCCGCATTTACGCCCCTCCGTTCGCCACCACCGTGGTCTTTCCCGCGGCCACCGCCTGGTTGTCCAGGTTGGCCTCCACAATGCCGATTTCCTGCCCGTTGGTGGCGGTAATCTCCGATGTTCCGTCCCACGCTGTCCAGCCGTCTCCGGACACACTCTCGCCGTATGCCGCGGGGAGATCCACCGTGGCCCCGGTCTGATAAACATAGTGATTGCTGGGGCCCAGGGTGGGGGTTACGCTGATAACCGTGTCCCCCTCCTCCGCTCCCGCCGCGCTCTGCACCGTCAGGGTGCCCAGCTCCGGGGTCACCCCAACGCCCAGCCGCTTTTTCAGATAGGTCTCCGCCTGGGCCTCCGTGGTAAACGTGGCCTCCCGCTTCCACATGTGGTTTTCGGTGTCGTCCCGCATGATGGTCCCTGTCAGCTCCGGGGTCTGCCACTCAATGGACTCTCCCTGGGTGGTGGCCGCGTCGCTGGGCACGCTGTACATGATTTTTGTGAGGATCACCGCCCGCCACATGGTAATACCGTTCACCATCTTTTTGATGATGAAGCCCACCCCCAGATAGGGGGTAACCTGCCGGTCGTCATAGATCAGCTCTCGGACGCCCACATCTGTGATGCCCGGAATGCTCTCCAGCACCTTCTCCACCAGGCCCAGGATCACCCGGCTTACCGACTGGGACAGGTCCGTGGTGGAGTTGGTCAGCGTGCCGCCGGTAAACTGCCGGTCGGTCTCTGCGATGGCGTTGTCACCATACAGGTTATTGTCCTCGCTGGTCTCGATCTCAATGTTGACCTCAGTGGCCTTTCCCATGACGCCGCCCTGGGTGTATGTAACGGTGTTTTCCTCTGCGTTGTAGTTGTAAATGCCATAATACGGCTTGCTCACGCCGATGATTGCCATACTGCCTCAGCTCCTCTCATTCCATCAGTTTTGCGATTTCATAGCCAAGCACTTCCGCCATCTTCTCCTCGGCCTTTTTTCGGGCCCGGGTGACAGCCGGCCGGATAAACGGGTGTTTTTGCTTCCAGCTGGTCCCGGATTCCACGCCCCGGGCCACCAGCTGGTTGGGCTGCCCTTGTGGGTATTGGTCTGTTTTCGTCCGGTTGTATCCGTCAAATCCGATTTTGACATTCAAATACCCGTTTTGGTCCTGCATGGGTGCAATGCCAAGCCCATCCAGAAGGCCTTGTTTCTGGGCCGAGGTAACGCCTCCTGGCAGTGGGTTTGTTTCGGTCCCGTACCCCGTTACGACCGGAAGCCCGCGAATCCCTTTTTTGATTTCATCGGCCACGATAGCTGCGCCCTCATAGATGGCAGCGCCTGCAATCCGCGTCGTCTCTTTCCCCATGCGGGAGAGCCGGAGCTCGTACTCCTCCAGGCCCTTGAACGTGATTTTGGCCACTAGACCACCTCCCACACCCACTCAAAATGCAGGAGCCCTGTCTCCTCCTCGTACTGGAAGGAATTAAAATACCAGCTCGCCCCGATGTCCTCCAGGGCGCCGGGGATGGCCTCACAGAGGGGGTCCCCCTCCGTTTTGGTGTATAGGTCCACAGTGCCGGTGATGGCCCGCTCCGCGTGCCGGTCGTCTCCGGGGAGATCGTTGTCCCCGTCCTCCGCCCAGACGATGTAAGGCGGTTTGGAATTGGGCGCGGCCGTATAGTGATAGGCCCTATCCGTCAGCGCCGCCAGCGCCGCCCGTAATGTCTCCAGCATTGATTCCGTCATCCCTTTCCAGTGTGAGGTCGGTAACCGGCAGGTCCTGCTCGTCCAGCACTTGCTGGATCTGCACGATTTTGTAAGCCCCGCCCTGGTCCTGCCAGCCGAACGGCTCCAAAATCACCCGGTCCGTGGCCGCGCTCAGTTCCCAGGTTCTCGGGACCCGGACCAAAAAATCCGGCCTGTCCCCGTGCTGCTGTGCGGTGTACCACCGCTGGACGCCAATGGTTCGGTCCTCGTAATAGGCCCCCCAGATTTGTGCGTATTGGAAAACCGGCATCCCGCCGGCGGGGGCCGTATTGGTCCCCCGCCAGACGGTCAGCGTGCCAGAGTCAAGGGGCATCTTCGCCACCCGCTTTCTGGCTGAACAGCCGGTTATTCAGTGCCCAGCGGAGCATGCGGGGCATGGCCTCCTCGGTGGCCCGCTTGCGCACCAGATAGGCCGCGTACATCTCCACCAGTTGCCCGTCCTCGGCGCTCTCCGTCAGGCTGATTCCCTCCCGGGCGATGAACGCCCGCGCTGCCTGAATGGCCTGTGTGAGGTACGCTTTCCGCGCCTCATTGGGGTACAGCTCGCCCAGGTCCACCTGCAGCATGGTCAAAATGTCCGCGTCCGTCATGGATTAACCCCCAGCCGCGCCGGTGATGTTCAGGGTGTACACCCGAACCGCGTTGCCCTGCTTCACCGTAACCGTGATGGGATTCAGAGTGGAGGCGGTCAGAGTGGCGGTTCCGCCGTTGCGCAGGTTTTTCCCATTGACCGAGATTGCCACCTGGGCCGCCGCCTGGGCGGGGCTGGCCTCGATCTTCAGGGAGTTGCTGGAGGCCGTGGCGGTGTAGGTATAGGTGGTGGGGCTGAACGAAATCGTGGCCCCGGTGAGGGTCAGGTCCGCCAGCTGGGCGTCGTTGGCGGTGTCCGCCGCGAAGTCCATAGTGGTGGTGACAGCAACGTTATTGATGTTGATGGCCACAAACGCCCCGGGGATGATGGGCGCGCCGTCCGCCCGCTCCTTGCCCTTGAACACGGTGTTGTCCTGGATGAACTGCACTTCCCGGCTCTGCTCGATGGTCATGCCGGCCCGCTGGGCCCACAGGTAGAGGTCCCCATATCCGCCGATGATATCGCCGTCCGGGATGAACTCCAGGATGTCAATATCACCGGTAACCACAGGCAGAGAGCCGAACAGGTTGGCCACCACGTCGCCGGTGGCGGTGAAGGTGATGAGCTTGCTTTTCAGCGTGGCATAGGTCTTGCTGTTCATGGACCAGAACATGGTTCCCCGGTTATACTTGGTGTAAGTGGCCCCGGTGGCCTCCATCAGCTGGGCCCAGAACTGGGCGCCTGTGACGCTGTCGCCGCCGATTTTCAGGACGTTGCTCTCATGCAGATCCACCCAGGCGGGGGCGTTGGCGGGGTAGTTGTCCGGGGCGGCGGTCTGAGCCAGGCGGGTCACAATGCCCATGGGCATGTGGTAGGCGCTGCCCTTGCCGTACAGGATGGCCTTGTCCTTGCCCAGGCCGATGGACTCGGACAGCATCTCCACAATCCAGCCGGCCAGATTGATGTCGTTGTCCTCCAGGATGGAGTTGCACACGGGCACAAAGCCGGCGACCTTGTAGCCGTCCAGGGTGATCTGGTTGAATACGAAGGTCAACTCGTTAATGGCCCCGCACATCTCGGTCCAGACGGCCTCGGGGACGGTGCCCGCGATGGTCTGCCGGGCCTCGCCGGTCACATTGCGCACCCGCACCCGGTTCATCAACTTGGAATACCGGAACATGTTTTCCGCGATCAGGTCCAGGAACACCACCGGGATGTTCAGCTCCGCGCCGGTCACCGCCCGGCTCTGGCCCTTCATGCTCCGCAGCTGGGACAGGAAGTTCTTCACGTCCTCCTGCTCCACAATGGCCTGCCGCCGCTCCATGGGCAGGGCGTCAAATGCCCGCTGGTTCATGGGCAGAGCCCGAATGTCGATTTTTTCCATGCGTCTCTCTCCTCTCATATCAGGTTCTTTCTTGGGATTTTCCGGGGTCGGGGGCGCGGGCTGGTTCCGCTCCAGCTCCTCCAGCTCGTTTTCCAGACTGGCAATGTCCGTGGACAAGGTCTGTTTGGCCTGGTCGTGCTCCGCCTTTTCGGACTCGTAGGCCTCGATTTCGGCGTTGACGGCCGCCTCCTGCTCGGTGTTTCCGGGCTCCACCTCGGCAATGGCCGCTTCCAGTTCCGCCTCCCGGGTCTGAAACCCGGCGTCCTTCTCCAGCAGTGCGGCCAGTTCCGCCTTTTTGCTGTCGATCTGCCGTTTCAGCATCAGTGCTTTCAGCATGGGGTTCTCTCCTTTCGATGTTGAAAATAAAAAAGAGCGTGACCGTCTGCCCATCAGGCAGTCAGCCACGCTCGGCTCCTCCGTCCCCACGTTTGGGGGCGGGCTCTTGATTCAGTTTAACTCTCCGGCGTTTGAGTACGTACACCTCCGCGCCGTCCTTGGTGGGCTGCAGTTCCACCCGTTCCCCGGTTTTCAGAATCCGGGCCGCCGTCTCCAGCGCCTCACGCAGTTCCATGGGTTTTCTCCAATCTGGCCCGGGCCTTCGCCTTCCATGCCTCGGTTTTCCGCCGCGCCAATTCGGCAAATTCCCGGCGCCGCACCGAGACCCCGGTGTCCTCATAGGCCGGGAAGGTGACCACGCTCACCTCATAGAGGCGCACCTTTTTGATGACCCACACCGTGGGCTCCCCGTCCTGATACTCCACATCCTGGTCCACAATGTCAAAGCCAAAACTGCACTGGGTGACGTCGCCGCGCTTGACCCGCTCGTACAGGTTCATGGCGTCCTGGTCCGCCTGGTTGATGATGATGGACCCCCACAGGCCCACCTCGTCGGTGCGCAGGGTCAGGGTGCCCGCTGTGGTCCGCCCCAGCACCAGTGTGCTGTCGTGGTTGCACAGGGCCCGCACGTCCTTCCGGGTTTCCCCCTCAAACGCCCCCGGGGCGATGGTCTCGTAGGCGTCGTCCCACAGGTTGTACCGGGAGTTGTAGACTGCAAAATATCCCTCAATGTACAGGTTTCCGTCCTCGGCCCGGGTCTGGAATTTCCCATCCCGGGCCACTGCTGTTCTCCGCTCCATTTACTCGCCTCCTTGTACCAGTTTCCCCTGGTCCCCCAGCCGGTCCGCCGGGAGGTAATTCTCCAGGGCCAGCAGCTCGTCCATTTCCGGGTCGGGCGGCAGATTCAGCCACCCGCGCCACTCGTTCCGCCGCAGGGCCATCCGGTCCACCATCTCCGCGCCGGCGTTCACCAGCTCTGTGATGGAGTACGAAAACAGGCTCCAGTTATTGAACCGGAAAAACCACTCCGGGGACAGGAGAAGTTTTTTGGTGAGCTCCTGCTCAATGCCCCGGGCCAGGGGCATGATGGTCGTGTTGATGAAATTATTCCAGGCGTCCCGGTTAAACTCGCCCACGCCCAGCACAAACGCCGGAATGCCAAGCACGGCGGCCACCGTCCGCTTGTCCAGCGTCACCATGGCGTCCAGCGCCAGGTCCGACAGGGTGAGCGGCTTCACCTGCTCCACCGAGAACTGTTCCGCCGGAATCATCCACGGCTCTCCGGCCTGCCCGCTCATGGCGTACTGCTTCAGGAGCCTCTGTCGGCCTTCCGGGCTGGAAAACTCGTCTGTCAAGGCGTCTACCTTGACGATCAGAGACGGTTTCCACTTGCTGGCCATAAATCCCTTTTGGGTGGCCGCCGCCTGTTTTAGGTTGTTGGCCACGTCCCCCAGAGAGACCCGGTACCCGGTCCCCAACCATGGGTATAGGCTGTCCGGATTCAAGGCGAAGTGCAGCACCTTGTCCGGCCGGTACTCCTGTCCGGCGATCACCACACGGTATCCCCACCCGTCCGGGATAAAGGACACAAAGCTGGGCGGGACCGGGTTCAGGTCCTGGATGATCCCGCGCCGTGTTTTGGGCCAGACCACCGCGTTTCCGTTCCCCTCCAGATACATGGTCCGGACGATCCAATGGATAAACGCCGCCCGGGTCATGTACTGGTTTGGGTTGATGTCGATTTTGCGGGACAGTTCGTTCTGGATGCGCACCGCGCCCCCGTCCCGGCACTCCATCAGATGGATGGTCATGGACCCCACCAGCCGCGCAATGGTGTCCACCCCCGCGGCGATCTCCGGATTATTGGCCAGGCTCACATACCCCTGACAGGTAAGGGTGTCATACGCTTCACTGGAGCACAGCCACGCCGCCGCGCCCCGCTTCTGCCCTCTAGGCTCATCTCTCGCCTGTGGTCTGCTTCTCCGTTTTCGGCTCATCCTTCGCCCTCCATGAAGTAGATACTCCCGTCCGCGTCCGTGTGGGTAATGCGAAAATTCTTCGCGTGCCGAATGTCCGGCGTATGACTGCATTCCTGGTTGCACTTGTTGCACGCCCGGCGGTCGCACTCAAAAATAGGGATTTCACGAAACGCCGGCGTCGGCCTGTCCTCCAGTTCCCGGATTTTATCGTCCCGCGCATGCACTGCGCTCACCAAAAACGGAATGCACCTGGAATAATCCTGTTCCGGCCCCTCACACCACCTAGTAGCGCTCGGGCATTCATTCTTAAACTGACAGCTCACTATGATTTCCCCTTTTCTTCGCCCCACCACGAGGCGCCTTTCTTCTGCCGTTCCATGTTCTCCAGATACCGCACACAGGCGAACACCGCCGCGTCAAACAAATCAATGCGCTGTTCCGGCATGACCTTGTCATATTGAACCATGTCGTCTGTTTTCTCCACTGCGTGGACATTCTCCACGCAATACTCAAAGGCTTCACTGTGGAGATAGTACAGCTTCCCGTTTTTTGCCGCGTTTTCGATGTGCCGGAACCCCTGGGATTTTTTGTAGTAATACTGGGGCTGGTCCACAATTTTGAAGTGGGCCGATTTCATGCCCAGGAAATACTCCAGGCAGAATTTCCGGTCGTGCCCCACCTGGCGGATCTTAAACCCCACCCGCCGCATATCCACAAACCAGTTGACCACGTCGGCGTGGTTGACCGTTGGGGAGTTACACAGGGTGAGCCAGTTGTCCTCCGCCCACCCAAACAGGGGAATGTGGTCCTGGTCCGCTTTGACGTGGGCCGCCACCACCGGGAAAAACGCGTGGGTGATGATGATGTCCACGTCCTTGTAGTGGCCGAACAGGGCCGCCGCCGTCAGGTCGTGCAGCTTGGACAGGTCCGCGCCACCATACCAGTCAATGGGCAGCTTGGCCAGCTCCTCCAGCGTCCAGTTGTATTCCGCATCCGATTTCCGGAACTCCTCAATATCAAAATAGGCTTTCAGTGCGTTGGTGTAGACATTGAGACTCTTTGCAAAAAAGTCCTTTCTCTGCTGGGGATCGTTCTGGGCCTGCAGGGCGTCGTTCATTATTTCCTCCGGCCGGATGCTCACCCCGTAGGCGGGGTTTGCCATCTCGTGGACCTTTGGGTCTGTAAAGTCCACGCTGCCGTCCTTCACCCCCTCCGGGGCGCAGGTCATAAAAATAAAATACTGTTCATCCTCCACCGTTCTATCCAGGATCTTTCGGCAATATTTCAGCCGCTGTCCCAGAAAGCCCTGCTCATTGTCTCCAGCCGTGGAAATTCCGATCATCAGTTTATTGGTGTAGGCCTTCATGGCCTCCTTGATGATGTTGTACTGCTTCGGGGTCTTGTAGGCGTGGATCTCGTCCGCAATGGCAATGTTGCAGTTGAGGGAATCCTGCCGGTCCGGATTGGCCGCCAGGGCCTGAATGAAGATGGAGCCGTCCCCCAGGTCGCCCTGTATGCTGTGCTCCTGGTTATTGTCAATCACCCGGAAATTGTCCTTTTCTCCCATCTGCTCCAGGTTGAAGTTGATGAAGTTGAAGGACTCCAGGCTCTGCTTCAAGGCTGCCGCCACAATGTACACCTTCGACCCGCTCCGCCGGTTCAGCAGCGCCAGGCCCCAGGACAGGGCCGCCGCGAAGCTGGTCTTGATGTTTTTCCGTGGTATGTAGATCAGCGCCTCCTTGAACCGCCTCTCCTTGGTCCCCGCTTTGAAAAACCCAAGGAGGTTGTACACGATGAACTTGTGGAATGGCTCCAGCAGAAACGGCTGCCCCCGCAGCGGTGTTCCGTCCAGCCGCTCTCCCTGCTGATGCACAAAAGTTTTTTCGATAATGCGGATCACAAATTCCGCATCCGCCGGCCGAAACTCCCACCGCGGGTCCTGCAGATCCCGCTCGAACCGCTCACACGCCTGGATCAGCTCTTTGCAGGCAATCTTACTCCCGCCCAGAATATCGTCCACGTACTGCCGGACCGCCCCAAAGTTCGGGTACCGCTCCAGCTTCTTACGGGCCATTCAGAAGCGCCTCCGCCAGTTTTGATTTTTGGCCCTTCTTTTTCCCCTTTTCGTCCCTCGCCTTTGGGTTAAGCATAAGCCGGTCTGAGTACAGCAGGATGTCCTTCCGCAGGCTCTCGATGGTCAGGGACAGCGGGGATTTTTTCTCGCCGCCGTCCGCCGTCGGAGTAGCGTACCGGTATGTTTTTCCGTCCTGATATTCCGCCAAAAGCCGGTAATATTGTTCTCGCAAACCGGCGTAAATTTCAATTATCGGCTCATATTCCGGTTCAAAAGTGCCCATTTTCTTCATGGAAGAAATTGTCTGCGCTTTAATCGTATCGCGCGTGATGGCAATTCGTCCCAACACTGTCACCTCCTCGTCAAAAAAGTCTGAGAAACTCGCTCTATTGGAAAAAGTTACCCACGCCATTAAGCCTCCAGCGGGAAAATCTGAGGGCGATAGGGGGGGATCACCTCAGCCTCCCCGCAGTCGCGGCTCTGGCCTTTTCGGGATGCGCCTTGTTGTGGCACGCCTGGCACAGGCTCACCAGGTTACTGTCCGTATACGCCAGCTCCGGGTACTCGTCAGCCTCTTTGAGGTGATGCACGATCTTGGCAGGAACGGCCCGCCCATACCGCTTGCACCACACACACCTGTACCCGTCACGCCGGAGGATTGCCGCTCGCTTCCGCTTCCAGCGTTCCGCCGTGTAGTCAAATCCCATTCCCGCTCCAATCCGGCCGGAAAACAAAAAACGCCAGAACCAGTCAGCACCGCAATGGTGCTAAGACTGGCTCTGGCGTCGTGCGCTCTGGCCTCGGTCAATATCAACAATTATTTCGCTTTTGCATTTCCGGCAGTAAACCGGAAGGCCTCGGGCCTCGGTGGTGTCGTCAATGCGGAGCATCCGCCGGTTCCCGCAGGTAGGGCAGACGAGCCACCCCTTCCTCACGGTTATTTTATCACATCGAACGTCAGTTTGCAAACATTTTTCTCCCCTTTCTTCCTGGAAGCACAGAAGATATACTAACCCCCGAGACCGAAAAGAATAGAAAAGCTATTCTCTTTTTCTCCGTCTCCGCCGTGCCCTGGCCCGTCGCGGCTGTTTGGGTAACAGGTACTTGATCCAGCTGTACTCCCCATACCCGTTTCGGATGGGCCCCTCACACTGGAGGATGTCCGCCTCCGGCGGTGCGGCCAGCGTCACATAATCGGGCACGGCCTCGCTTTCCACTTCCGGCTTGACCAGCCCAAGGGACGGCGTCCAGGTCCGCTCTCCCACCTGCGGGTGCCCCCACTCCCGGGGCTCTTTTGTCAGATAGGACGCCAGATCCTCGTATGTGTACCCCCGGTCAAAGGACAGCCGCCGGACCTCCACGTTTTCACCATAGGTCCACAGCTTCTTGATCTCCTCCAGATCCTCCCCGGTGGAATTGACCACCAGATGGTGGTGGAGTCGTCCGCCCGGGTTCGCCCCTTCTGTAACATAAATATAATGTAGCGGTTTTCCTCTGGCCTTCCGCACTTCCCGAAGTTTCCGCAAAAACCGCTTTACCCGGCCCACAGCCGCCGCTTTCTCCTCTGGCAGGGCCTCGTCCCGATAGGTCAGTGTGATAAACAGGTCTCCGTTGTCAAAATTCGCCGCTAATGTCCGTTCCAGTTTTTGGAACGATGTTCGGGCGTTCAGCTTTTCCCGTGCCGCCGTGCTGGCCCGTCGTTTCTGCTCCCTGGCTTTTGGGGTGTCCCCGGCGGTCGGGCTGGTGTACACCACCGCGCACACCAGCCGCCCGGCCCGCACCTGTTTAATGATTTTACCCATGGGCCGCCCCCATTTTGTCCAGCGCCCGGCCGATCTTTCTCCAGTCCTCAATGGGCAGCACCTGGTTCCCCGTCACCACCGAAAGCAGCGTTTCCGCAGACAGTTTCCCGGTTTTCTGGGCCAGTGCTTTAAAGCACCCCAACCCGTTGGCCTGTCGGTACTCCTGGAGCCGGGCCAGAATGGCCTTTTTCTCCTGGCTCTGGGCGGCTCGGATCTCCTCCTCACTTTTTTTCAGCCGGCCGCTGCCCGTCCCTGTCGGCGCCGCCCGCCTCAAAAGCTCCTGATTCCCTCTCAAAACATCCTCTGATGTGATGCGCACCGCGCCCAGCTCCGGGAATTTCTCCAGCTGATAGGACATCCCGGCACCCAGCACCAGCACACCCCGATTCAGGGATTCCAATATGTAGTCCCGCAGTCCACGCAGGTCTGCCTCAGCGCGCCCCGGCGCCTGAACCACCATAACTGTGGCCATTGACATTTGATTTTCCATCATCGTGCCCCCTGTTGAAGTTCTTCCACGACCACCACCCGGGCGTCGCCCCAGCGCTCCAGGTGCATGGC
>ENA-ORUM01000765-ORUM01000765.1-human-gut-metagenome-genome-assembly--contig:-NODE-765-length-34359-cov-4.974201_pt1 | contig 34359 bp, 35 predicted proteins | sample MGYA00242083_ERZ509217 | MGnify/ENA primary metagenome ERZ509217 (study PRJEB26280, sample SAMEA2338831) | human gut metagenome | biome: human gut; feature: human-associated habitat; material: faeces...
TTGACAAGCAGGCCGCCGTACAGCCCCAGCCCAGGAACATGGCCCACGGCTGAGCGTATACAGCAGACAGCCCGGACCCTGCCTGGTCCGGGCTGTCTCCGCATATTTCTCTGGCTCATTACATTTTTCCGCTCTGACTCTGCGTTTCCCACTCATATAGGCGTGAACACACCGCTTTTTCCGCTGGAATCTTCCTTTTTCTCAGCCTGGTCTATCAATCAGGCAGGCTGTACAAAGCTAGGCCTTGTTTGAAAAATGTCAACATACCCGAACAGGGAGTCTTTTTCCGTCATACTGCGTTACTTTTACGCCTCTGTGCGGCGCAAAAGTCCTCGCCTTGCTTGCCGGAATCCTTGCACAGCAAGGCTTCCGGGGCATTTGATCCCACTCGAGGCGAACTGCCGCCCCCTCGAGCTCCCCCGCCTCAACTTGAGCAGATTCGTCTCAGCAGAGGTTTTTTGACAAGCCGCGCGGGGTCTGGCCCTGAAATAGGGCCAGACCCCGCAGTCGGTTTTTCTATGATGTACCCGCTGGTTCAGAACAGCTCCCTCTGCTCCAAACAGCCTGTGGGACGGAGATTGTATTTTTCCGCATCAGCCCAGGATCATGGGACCCACAATGGCATACGCGATGACAAACACCCAGGCAAAGGCCACGCTGATCCAGGCGGCCTGGAGGGCCTCCTTGGTGTTGGTGCACTGGGCGATGCCCAGCTGTCCGGCGAAGTTGGAGGTGGGATAGATGGAGCCGGTGAGCCGGGTCGCCGCCAGAATAGAGACGGCGAAGCAGCCCATGGGCAGGCCGGCCGAGACCGCCAGACCGCCGAACATATCGGAAATGATCTTGATCTCCGCCACAGCGGCCGCCTCGATGCCGAAGCCGCCCACCACAGAGGCCACCAGCATAACGGCGGTGGCGCTGTTGCTGGCAAGCCCGCCCAGCAGGTTGGACAGGGCGTCAAAGCCGCCGCCCAGAGTTACCAGATTCAGCAGCACCTCGATGCTCACAAAGATCAGGAACATATTGGCCTGAGAGGCCACGCCTTTTGTAATGCAGTCCACCGACCGGTCGATCTCGATGCGGCCGAAGATGGCCACTACGGCGGCCAGCACGATCATCACGATGAGGGCGTAGCTGGTGCCCTGTCCGGTGGCGATTCCGTAGCCCACCAGGAGCACGAAGCACAGCAGGAAGGCGATGGTGGTCACCTTCTGCTGGTTGGTGATGACCACCTGGTCCAGATGCTTCACGTCATCCCCCAGGGTGTAGCTCTCCTTGCCCTGGGTGCGCTTCTGGGCACGGTTGGCGCCCACCCAGGCGCCGGCCAGCCAGACGATGGCAAAGGGGATGGCCGCCTGAATCATCAGCTGTCCATAGGACAGGCCGGTGACCTCCTCAGTAATCAGGGTGACGCCGGTGAGGGGGCCCAGGATCAGGCCGATCTCCCCCGCCACCTTAAACAGGGTGGCCACCACAGTGGGGGTCACCCCCAGAGAGGCCATGATGGGCAGCATCACCGGGGCGATGACCGCGTTGCCGCCGCCCAGCGTACCCAGCAGGCCGCAGACAATGATGGACACGATCACCAGGGCGATCTTGCCCTTGGTCTGGGTGTTCACGCCGATGCGCTTGACGATCCAGTAGACCAGGGTGTGGGTCACACCGGCCTCATTCATCAGAACGCCCAGGCCGGCGCCCATCATAATGATCAGGCCGATCAAGGCGGTGGATGAGCCCAGAGCGGTGCTGAACGCGGCCGCCATATCCCCCAGGTCCTGTCCCATCAGGAGCGCGCCCACCAGGACGCCCACCATGATGCCGGACACATTGCTTTTGCCGATAAAGATCAGCACGATCATCACGATCAGGGGAATCAGAGCCAACAGAGATGGGGCAGTGATCAAAGACCAGCTTCCAAGTTCCATAGTTGCATTTCTCCCTTCATGCTTCAAGTTCTGTATCCAGGGTAGTTCTCTCCCTCTCTCATGTTTTGATGAGCACACCTCCCGTTCTGGAGCCAGAGGCCGCTCCGTCCCATACGGCCGGCTGGCCGCCCACCAGGACATAAGGAATCCCGGCGGGCTTTTTTACGGAATCGGTATATTCGGACCGGTCCGCCACGCGGTCCGGGTCGAATACTGTGACATCGGCAGCCGCCCCCTCCTGCAGCACGCCCCGGTCAGTCAGGCCCAGGATCTGGGCCGGCAGTCCGGTGAGCTTATACACCGCATCCTCCAGCGGCATCAGCTGATGCTCCCGCACCAGACGCAGGAACCGTGGGAAGGTGCCGAAGCTGCGGGGGTGGGGATTGGTTCGAGTAATGGTCCGGTCAAAGGAGAAGCCATAGCCGTCGCTGCCCACCGCGATGCGCATGTCCCGCATGATACGGAGCATATCGTCCTCGTCAATGCAGAAGTAGATGCAGGCCACTCCCCCCTCGCACCGGGCCAGGACTTCCAGCACTGCGTCCACCGGGGAGAGTCCCAAGATCTGGGCCAGTTGGGCCACCGTCTTCCCCTCCCACTCCGGGTGGTGGCCGTGGGTGCTGGAGACCAGAATCCGGTCCGGACCGCCTCGGTTCTCCATCTCCTCACCGGTCTCGTCCTTCAGGGCCTGGGTGGGGGCCTTGACCCGCTGGAGCATGGCGGGCACTCCGCCGCCATGGGCCCAATGGGGGAGCAGAGCGCTCAGGGAAGTGGAGGTCGCCGTGTAGGGGTACTGGTCGCAGGTGACGACCGCCCCCTCCCGCCGGGCCGCCTCGATGCGCTCCAGCAGTTCCTCCGCCCGCCCCCACTGGGGCTTGCCCATAAGCTTCAGATGGGAGATCTGCAGATGGACCCCCGAGCGCAGGGCGATGCCCAGCATCTCGTCCACCGCCTGGAAGATGCGGGGACCTTCATTTCTCATATGTACGGTGAGCAGGGCGTCATGTTCCCGGAGCACCCGGGCCAGGGCCGTAAGTTCCTCTTCCCTGCCGTAGGCGCTGGGGGGATAGATGAGCCCCAGGGACATTCCAAAGGCCCCCGCCTCCAGTTCCCGGGCCAGGAGGTCCTTCATGGCCTCCAGCTCCTCCGGGGCGGGGTCCCGGTCGTCAAAACCCATCACCGCCGCCCGCAGGGTGCCGTGCCCCACCAGCAGGCCGTAGTTGGCGGAGCAGCCGTGGGCCTCCACCGCCTTTTGGTAGTCCTCCAGGTGGTACAGGCCGTTGAGCTGCAGATCTCCCACCGGCAGCTCCAGCTCGCTGAAAAAGTACTCCTGATTGGCAGCCAGGCGCTCCGGGGTATTGGGCAGGATGGAGGTGCCGCAGTTGCCCACAATCTCGGTGGTGACCCCCTGATAGAGTTTGCTCTCCGGCTGGTAGTCCACCAGGGGGCAGGCATCCGAGTGGCTGTGGATGTCGATAAAGCCGGGGGCCACCGCAAGGCCGGAGGCGTCCAGCACCCGTCTGGCCTGGCCGGCCGGAATGGACTCCTGGGCAATGCGGGTAATCCGGCCATCCTGAATGCAGAGGCTGGCCCGGTATGGCTTTCTTCGGGTCCCGTCCACAATCAGTCCATTCTGAATGATGAGGTCATACATTAACACATCCTCCTCTCTACACTTCACACAAGTCCGCTCTCATGGCGGCGCAGAAAGTCCAGGGCGTTCTGGTACAGGATGCCGGACACCACCGGCTCCGGCAGGCCGCGTCCCAGCAGATAGCCGTAGATCCCAGCCGCCTTCTCCGGGGAATTCAGGCACTCCGGCAGTTCCGCCCCGTCAAAGTCGGAGCCCAGAGCCAGGCACTTCTCCGCCCCCAGGGACAGGAAGTGGTCCACATGGCGGTACAGGTCGTCCAGGCTCTCCACCTTCCGGTCCTCCCGCAGGAAGGCCACGAAGTAGTTCAGCCCGATGAGGCATTTCCGGCGGACCATCTCCCGGATCATGCCGTCGGTCAGGTTCCGCTTGTGGGCAGCCACGGCCCGGGCGTTGGAGTGGGTGACCACGAAGGGGCGCTCCGCCACCTCCAGCAGGTCGGCAAATCCGGCGTCGTTCAGGTGGGACACATCCACCAGGATTCCGTACTTCTCCAGCTGTGGGATCACCTGCTTTCCAAAGGGAGACAGGCCGTGCCCGGTCTGGTGGCCGGAGCCGATCTCGTTCTCCCCGTTCCAGGTGAGGGTGACCGCCTTCACCCCGTCCGCTGCCAGCAGGGGGACCCGGTCCAGATCTCCCGCCAGGGCAGAGCCGTTCTCCACGCTGAGAAAGGCCGCCGTCCGTCCGGTGCGGAAGGCCTCCTCCAGGTCGTCGCAGGTCCGGCAGCGCAGGACCCGGGAGGAGAATCGCTCTGTCTGCCTGAAAAAGCTGTCCCGGTTGCGCTCATAGTAGGCAACGGCCTCCGCTCCATGGTACTCGTCCGGGATGAACACCGCATAGAACTGAGCCCAGTGAACGCCCTGTGGAATATTGGACAGGCGCAGAACCCGCTGGGGATCATCCAGGGTATCGGTCTCCCCGCCGCTGGTGTATTTGCAATCAGTCAGGGTGTCGCAGTGTAGGTCTATCAGCGCATAGGGCTTTTCTTCCAAGGCTATCTTCCTCCTTTGATCAAATCGTCAAACCGGCTCTTTTTTCCCGCCCCTCCGCATCATTTGATACCGCTTCAGGGCGTTCTGGTATGCCACGAGGACCGCCTTTCGGGAGGAGCCCCCGTAGCACTGCTCCAGCTTTTTCTCCAGCCAGCTGTCGATCTTGGGAAAATTCCGCCCGATAAACAGCCGCTTTAAGTACTCCTCCGTCAGCTGCAAGGTGTGGGTACAGCCAAAATCCAGCACCTGCTCCGTCTCCTCGTCCACCTCAAACGCCATATAGAAGGAGCCGTACATTTTGGTAATGGCGTTGTCCGCATTGGTTCTGGACTCGCCGATGATATAATAGCTCTGTACCTGATCCTCCGGGAAACGGTCCATCTCTGACATCATATTCCATTCCTCCCTGTATGCAGCCGGCCGGCGTTCTCCGCCTGTCTCCCTGGATTTCTCAGACCCCGGAAACAAAAAACCAGTAAGAATCACGCAATCCACATTTGAGATTACGTCTCCTTACTGGTTTTCATGCACGCGGTCACAGGGGGAAGCCTGTGTGTAGTAACATGAAGCAGCTTCGATTCAATTTCTGCTCACGTCCGGCCAGCTGTTTTGGACGATTCAAACAACTTCACTGTTGTTTTTCTTCTACAATTTATACTATACATCCACCCTTTCCTTTTTGTCAAGGCTTTCTTTCCAGAGGCGAAACAGTTCCCCGCCGACCGCCCTCCGCCTTCCTCGGCAGACCGCGGGCTGTATCCGGCAAAATGGTCGACGGCCGCTCTGCCAATCTGCGCTGTTTCTTGTTTTTGCAGTCCCGAGCGCAGCTGCATTTCATCGCGGCTCTTTCTTTTCTGCACAAGGGAAAATTCCACATTTCGCTTGCATGTAAATTGTATAAAAATATCCATCAAATTTTATATAATTTGTGGAGATTGCCGGTTTTGTGTCTTTATGTTATATTTAAGGTGCCATCTTGGACGCAGCTTTTTGAAAGGAGGGTAGAGCAAGCCATTCAAGAAAAGGAATCTTGGCTGTCGTTCCGTTGTACAAGACGCAACCAACCTGTGTTGAAAGGAGTGTTGACATGAACGTGAACCGCACCCGTAAATGGACCGGCCTGCTGCTGTCGGGAGCCGTGCTGAGCAGTCTGTTGGTCACTTCCTCCCTGGCCGCAGAGTCCTCTGCCTCTCTGGAATTTCAATATCCAGAGGATGTGAACCCGGCGGAAGTCACCATCACGGTGCACGAGGGCTATCCCACCGCCAGCGGCGAGGATGCAGTGACCGCCCTGCCCCAGGTATCCCAAAATTCTGACGGCAGCTTCGTCCTCAGCGAGCCCGGCACCTACTGCTATTGGGTCCGGGGCGACGGCTACTACAACGTGTGCAAGATTTTCAACGTGACACAGGAGGATCTGGCCGCCGGAAGTATGGAGTTGACGGTGGAGACGGGGAAAATGGCGTATACCGGCTATGAACCCACCTCTCCGGACCTGGCCAATGTCCCCGACAATTACGCACAGGGGGCCGCAGATACTGTCCTGACCCTCTGGCCGGATGAAATCCTGGATCACTTTACCACAGATACTCTGGCCAACTATCAGGAGTATGATACCCCCTTCTTTACAGAAGAACGCGCCGATCACGAGTTCACCTCCCAGGAAGAGATGCTGGACTATTTGGAGGCAAAGGACGCCGCCGAGCCGGACATGTATCTCTATAACCTGGGCACAACCCCCGCCTACCAGTATGAAATGCCCATAGCAGTCTTTACCGACACCGACCTCTCCTCCGCAGCCTCTCTGGAGGAGGCCGGCGAGCTGGTGTCGGACAACGGCAAGCTCACTGTGTGGATTCAGGCCCAGATCCACCCCAACGAGCCCGCCGCCGGCGAGGCCGCGCTGGTCATGGTCTCCGATCTGTGCGGAAGCTATGGCGACGCCGTGCTGGACGACATCAACGTAGTGGTCGTCCCCCGCATCAATCCGGACGGGTCCTACCTGTTCACCCGGGCCACATACCAGGGCTTTGACATGAACCGGGACCACATGGCTCTGAAGGCCCCGGAGCTGGCCTATCTCCATACCGCCTACCGCTACTTTATGCCCGAGGTTGCCATTGATTTCCATGAATTTGGATTCTACGGCGTCACAGAAGACGGCTATATGCGCAACGCGGACGACCTCCAGGTCACTCCCGCCACCAGTCTGAACGACGACGAACGCGTGACTCAGCTGGGTCTGGACGCAGTGGATGCACTGCACCGGAACGCGGAAGATTCCGGGCTGCGGGTCTATCACTACGGGATTACCGTCAATAACCCCATTGGCCGGGCCTATTATGGTCTTTATAACTCTCTCTCCGTTCTTGTGGAGACGCGGGGCATCGGCGCCGGCGCCACCAATTTCGAGCGCCGGGTGTACTCTCAGCAGCTGTCTGCCCACTCTATTATCGACTACGCGGTCGCCAACGACGACGCGATCAACGAGGCTGTGGCCGACGCCCGCCTTCAGGTGATTGCGGACGGCGAGGCCTTCAATTCCGACGATATTGTGGTTCTGCACCAGGTGGCCTCTGGCGCCACCCAGTCTGCCACCCCCCTGACCCGGTATCAATACAGCGTAGACGGCAGTGATACAAAGACTTCCTCCGCCACGCTCGCCATCAACGATACCGTGGTACGCAGCCGTATCCGCCCCACCGCCTATGTCATCCCCAAGGACATCCCCAACGCGGAGAAGATCCTGTACATCTTGGACAACCAGGGGGCGGAATACTACGAACTGGCTCCCGGCTCCACCAACAATCTGAAGCAGTATTACTATGTGGGCGAGTACACCTACGAAGGCAGCAGCAAAGGCTTTACCGCCGACTTGCGGGAGGAGGCCGCCGTTACCTTTGACCAGGGAGCATACGTCATCCCCATGGATCAGGTCTCCGGCAATGTGATCGCCATGACCATGGAACCCGACGTCAACGACTCCAACGGCTACGACGGTACTCTGGTCCAGTATGGACTGGTGAGCTATGATACTGCCACAATGAATTTCCCAATTTACCGCTATGAAGGAAACAATCCCAGAACTACGCTGGTCAGCAATGCTCCCGAAACTCCATCGGAGCCTGAAACTCCCTCTGAGCCTCAGCCGGAAACTCCCGCCGCCTCCGGCACCTATACGGTTCAGTCCGGCGACTGTCTTTGGAATATTGCCCAGAGAGAATTGGGCTCCGGCACCTTGTGGGAAGCCATCTATGAGGCAAACCGGGATCAAATCACGGACCCAAGCCGAATTCAAATTGGACAGGTTCTGGTAATCCCTGCCGCCTGACACGCCTCGGCATTTTTCCCAGCTTTGGCACAGTTATACCGCCGCAGGAGATTCTTCTATTTTGAATTCCCGCAGCAGGGTTCGGCGGCTTATCCGAACTGTCCCTGCACCATAAGTTTCTTCTAATCAAAACGTGTCCTTACCACCGCCTCCGGCGTGTAAGGGCACGTTTTGATACTGCTCTCCTCGAACTCAGCACAGTCCCGGGATAATCGCCCCCAGTCCGCCATTTCCAACAAGGTACAGCGGGCCCCATTTTGATCCCGATATCGGCACTGAGGAACTGGGCCACATGGAGATGGTGGCAGCTATTGTCCACCAGCTGACCCGAAATCTCAGCGACGAGGACGTGCGGAACAGCCCTGCTTTCGCCCCCTACTTCGTGGATCACACCACTGGGGTCTACCCGACGGCGGCCTCCGGCTTCCCCTGGACCGCCGGATCTATCCAGTCCACCGGAGATCCTATTGCCGCTCTGACGGAGGACTTGGCCGCAGATGGTGCAATGACGTAAGGCCAACATCCCTCAAAATGCATCAAACTCCCTGATTCCACTTTTCTGTGCGGAATCAAGGAGTTTTTATTCCATATCATAACAGTTTAGACCGCAGATGTGGCATTTACACCTCAGTTAATCCCGTCTCTGACAAAAGAAGATCCCAATTTTTCTGGAGCACATCACGATTTTCCATTACAGTCTCGGCCGTACGATCCCGCATTGCCTCTTTGGCCATACTGCAGGACCGTCGAATGAACTCAACCCACTGTGACAGATTTAGGGCACATGGGTTGCCACAGTTAGGAGGCAGCAAAAACTTCACCGCATTTCCGCTGCTCCCAACGATATCAGAAATAAACAGCATTTTTTCTCGCTTCAACTTTGCATTCAGTTTCTGACGCTCTTGCTCTGCCACTGGCAAGAAAAGATTATCTGGTGTTCTGGTCAGAGAAAGATAGACATCGATCAACAGGTTCTTTATGGCAACCGGTACCGCTGTGGAAACCAAATGCCGCAGATCATATCCATCCAGATACATTCGCTCCGCAATTTTAGCCAGTGAATCGTCCCTTCCCCCGGCAGTAAAGAATTGAGTGGGGCAAAAACCAGGAACCGGAATTCCCCTTGCTGTACATACATCCGAGATAATGTGCCCTACATAATAGAATACAGCCAGATACTTTTCCTGATCAGGTATTTCTTTCGGCGAGAGGAACACCCGAAGATGGCCTTTATCATCAATACACGTTGTGGTTCCGCACAGAATATCCGCCACGGCAAAAAAGAGTCCCAAAAAGGGGTCATGGGCAAAACTTCTCAGCCTGTGATTATTAGGATTCATTACCCCCTTTTGGAGAGACAGATCATACGGCACCTTACAGACATCGGAAAACCATTGAAGGATTGGAATCAACTCTCCATCTGCCGTTTTTCCGATTTTTCGGAGTGCGGCGGTCAGCAAACTCCCATCAAAACGTTCTCCGCCCCGATATATCTTTACCACTTCCGGAGTCCCCACAAAAATCACATCGATCAAAACCGATGCAATTCCGGCCAAGGAGGCAATCACATATTCTTCACTCCGGAGTTTTGGAAATACTCTGTCCGTGTTGGAAAAGTCACAGATTGCCTGGTTTACATATACATCTATTTCTGACATCTGTCCGTCAGAAAGCTCTGGCAAGCGGATCTCTGCTCCTGTTTCTTCCGCCAGTTGATTGATTCCCGCAATCAGTGCATTGATTGTCTCCCGTTCCTCCCGCCTCTCTTTCTCCAGGTCAGTGCAGGCTTTTTTTGTCTGATCTACATCGGATTGGATGAGGGACAAATCTTTTTGAAACTGAATGATCGATTTTCCCTTGGAGGCCTCGTAGCTGTGATCATTCTTCTCCTTCATATTCCGCCCCTATCTCATAAGAAGACTTAAAAACTGCCATGTCTTGGTACGATTTTTGCAAATAGTTCAATGTTTTTTTCATATTTTTTATGGCATCTTTCTTTTCTTCGTCTTCCTTCTTCAACTTCTCTATTTCTCTCTGCAACTTATGAATTTCTCGACGCAGGTTCTCCATCACGGCCTGGGCACTCTGCACATCCTTTTGTGCATTGAGAATAATTTCTTTCAAGACAACTTCCAGCTTAGCGGCCTGACTCAGCGCAAAAGAGGGCATGGACTTTGCCAGTATGCTCACTGTCGATACTGCCGCTCCACCGCCCGCAGCCCCAAGAAGCGCTCCTCCGCCAACAATTGCCACAACGTCGCCTGCCATGCCGGCACCGCCTACCGCAATTGCACCGCCTCCCGCCATTGCCAGGCAGGCCGATGTCAACGCCGCTCCAGTCATCCCCGCAAAGTTAGACCCAAACAGCGCAACAGCAACAGGTCCCGCAAATATGCCTGCGGTAGCAGCCGCGGCGGCCGAAATTGCCACAACCGATACTGCCCCCAGCGCCACTTTCTGCATTTTGCCTGAAAGCTTATCGATGGTCTTTTGATACGTCTTTTTGAATCGGTCTACAAAGACCGGATCCATCAGGCCAGAGGACTTAGCCAGACTTTTTAGAAACGCCGTCTGATCGGAGTAATGCAGCTTCTGATAGTGCTTATCCGCGTCTTTTGTCTCTCCCAGCGGCGTATATGCACGAAAAAGCGTTCCTTCGAGCATAATGAGATAGAACCATGTCTGATTGATACTGCTACTTGCCTCATTCGCGACGGTGTCCAGTAGTTCCTCATAAGTGTAGAAAGTAATCTCATCGTCCATCGTAGCCTGAAGACAGGCGGACCAATGCTCCAGCCAATGTTCTTTGTAAATAATATCTTTCTGGTTGGAGTTGATGTCCCTCTTTGTCAACAGATATTCCAACGAATACAAGATCTTGATCTGCTGTTTGGTGAGACCAAACATTTCAACTGTGCTGCGTACTTCATTTTCCATAATTCTCGACTCCTCTTTCTATTTTTATAGGATTTCAACGAATGCTCCCTGGCTTTTCATCCACATATCGATCCCCTTTCCAAACACCTCTGCCCGAATCTCATACGTCCCGTCCCGCTCGCCGACGATCTCCGCTGTGGGCAGACGGTCCAGGACAGCCTCCACCGACGGCCCTTTATACAGAAAATGGACCGTCTGCAGCCACCCTCCGTACATGAATTGGACCCGCTTTCGGAATTCCCCCTCTGAAAAGCGCTGACCATATGGGACGGTGAAGTGTTCCGATTGTACCTGGATCTGTTCCAGACGGTCCACCCGATAGATAGTGGGACAGGGGTCCTCTGGATATTCAAATTCCTGATTCCGGTCCACGTTTTTCAAAAATGCCGCCAAATAAAAGTAGAATTCAGAGCACATCAGGCCCACTGGCTGGAGCCGGCGGTGCTTCTTCTCTCCTGTCTGAGTTCGATAATCCGCCTGGATCTCTGAGCGGCTTTGAATGGCCTGCCCCAGGGTCCATAGAATGTCTACCAGCGATTTTCCGTGGCGGGGCTCCACATAAAAATGGCGCTCGTTGGAAATAATCTCCTGGAGCTTTTCCCGCTCCGGCGGCCGCATACCATGAACCAGGAGTTTATCCAGAATCTGATCCATCTCCCGCTTTGACAGCGACCGACTTTCCAAGAGAATCTTGCAAACTGCCAGCATTTCTCCACAAGAGAGAAACGCGCCCTCACCCTCGGACAGCCGGTAGCAGTTCTGCCCCAGATCATAGTGAATCTCCAAAGGCGGGGTCTGCTCCGCAAAAAAGTTCCGAAGCTGTTCAATATCCCGCTGAATGCTGCGCTCGGACACGCCAAAGACTTGCGCGGCCTCTTTTTTCTGAATGCTCCCCCGGTTGACCAACTGATCATACAGAGATAGGAGGCGGAATCCTTTTTCCTCTGCCATTTCTCTCCCTCCTTCTCCATTATACCGACCGGGTTAGACGGAAACTGTCCATGAGAAGAAAAAAGCGCCTGTTTCTTATCCCTTATTCTACCCTAAAAGTTCCTCTATTTCAACACTTAAAGTTTATTTATAACAGGAACTCTCCGGGATAAACTGAATGAAACTACTGGGGGGCACAATATGGACTGGACGGCAATCGGAAGCAGAATACGAAAGCAGCGGGAATACCTTGGCTACACCAGAGAACAGTTTGCCGAACTGCTGGAGGTCACACCGAAATTTTGTTCGGACATTGAACTCGGTGTCAAAGGGATGTCTGTTCCGACCCTCTGCAAAATATCTTCCACGCTCCGCCTGACCACAGATTATATTCTATTTGGCAGAGCAGAGGTCCAGGCCGACGATCCGATCTCTCTTCTCCTCCATAGTTGTACAGATACAGAGCGGGAGTATGCCGAAAGTCTGCTGAAAACCTTTCTTTTGGCCATGAATACAAAAAAAGATTCGCCTTAGCCGGCGAATCTTTTTGCTTTCCGATAAAATGTGCTGGGCGATAAGTTCAGCTTTCTCATGGCTTCTGCTGCTGTCAGCTCTCCTGCCCGCCACCGCCGTATCACTGCGTCCAGACCTGGCGGCTCAATGGGTTTTCGCCCCTTGTATCGGCCCTGACCTTTTGCAGCCGCAATTTCCTCCCGCTGCCGCTGGAGGATGTATTCCCGTTCCAGTTCCGCCACCGCGCCAAAGACGGTCAGCATAAACTTTCCTGTGGGCATCATAGTGTCGATCGCCTCTTTCTGGGATATGAATTCTACACCTTTGCCCGCAAGCCGCTCTACCAATTCGAGTAGGTCGCGGGTGTTCCGAGCAAACCGGCTGATCGACTCGACAATAACGGTATCCCCCTTTCGCACATACTCCATCATTTTCTACAGTTCCGGTCTCTGTGCATTTTTCCCACTGGCCCGGTCGATGTAGAGCTCATCTACTCCCAGGCGTTCCATCAGAATCTCCTGGCGAATCGTATTCTGCTCTTGCGTACTCACTTTGATGTAGCCGATTCTCATTGTTCAATTCCTTTCTCTTGTCAAGCACATAGTTCCTTGGTATACTAAAATTGATAAAGTTTGTTCAGAATCTTGTTTCGGGAGGTGGCTATTATGGCAGTCCGCACGCTATCTGAGATCCAGGATATCGTTTCCCGCTTAGCCAGACAATACGGTGCGAAGCGGATCTATCTATTTGGCTCTTACGCCCGCGGAGATATGAATGAGGACAGCGATATCGATCTCCGCATTGATAAAGGCGCAATCCAAGGACTGCAGCTGGCAGGCCTTCTCCTTGATTTGGAAGACTCTCTTGGAGTGTCCGTCGACTTGATTCCAACCACCAGTTTGGATCCTCATTTTTTGGAATCCATTCACAACGATGAGGTGCTGCTATATGAAGCCTCTTAATCGTGATATCCACATCCTGGAGCATATTGTCTCCTATTGTCAGCAGATTGAAGAGACCGTTGCCCGTTTTGGCAACGATGGCTCTATTTTTTCCTCAGATCCTATTTATCGAAACGCAACCGCTCTCTGTATTCTACAGATTGGGGAACTGGTAGGAAAATTGAGTGAGGAATTTCGATCTCAGCATTCTTCGATTCCCTGGCGTCAAATCAAAGCCATGCGGAATATTGTCGCACATAGTTATGGTACCGTAGATCCAGAAACTACTTGGGAGGTCATTCAATATGACATTCCAAAGTTAAAGAAATATTGCGGTTCCCTCTTAGATACTCCTGCAGAAAAAACTTGAACATTTCTCAAAAGGGTCGGTTTCCAAACTGGCACATGCCAAATCTCGGAAACTGACCCTTTTGAAATACATAATCCGTGTGCCACTAGGGTATGCCCTATTGGTACACGGATTTGGTTTATCCAGGCAGAATCAACAGGCCGCCGCTGGTGTTCAGGAACTGCTCCGGGCGGCTGCATTGCCTTTAAACCGTGTTCAATTTCCCTTACACAGGGTCCTTTTCCTGGCTCCACCACTGGAATTTTCATGCGCTTTTCCTCACCATAATACTCTGCCATAAGGAATTACACCATTTATGCCATTCAAACCCTACAACTCTATCAGATGCTAATATCTGGTACATAGTTTTTCCTCTCATGTTTATGGATGCTCCTTTATGCTGGTAACAATCCATTTACCCGCATTATCTTTCTCAACTGTCCATAGCGAGTGAATGTTTTTACTGCCGCTGACAACTTGCCCCTCACTGTTGATCACCTCATAGGAATAATACACCCAAAGGTATCCCTCTGTGTCATCAAGGTGTGCAGACCAAAGTTCAAGAGAGTGATTGACAAAGGATACATCATTCCAATAGTCAGTATCGGTTGCATATCTTGAAAGCACGCCATACAGTTCTTCATTTTCTGCACTGTTATGTTCGCAATCGTGAAACGCCGCGTCCGCTTGCCGGAGTATGGATTGTGCTTCTGCGCGATCAGCCCCGCTGCCGATATACGCCAATTTTGCAATTTCACTGCTGCTAAAATATGAAGTGCCGCCAACTTCAATAATCCGATAAATCGGGAAATAATGCATAAACACCACTGCTGCCAACAAACAAACTGCTGTTATAGAAATTGCAATCCATTTCTTCTTTCGGATTTTCTTTTTAATTGTGACCAACGCATTTGCGTCATTTTTATTCTGCGATGCAGCAGCCTCATCAATTTGTTTTCCTGCTTTCAACGCTTCAAGTTCAGAGGCACATTCAGCACAAGTTTTTAGGTGTTCCCTTACAAATGCCGCCGTTTCCTCCCTTACCATATTTTCAAAGTACAGTGGCAGCACATCGCGAACAATACTACACTCATTCTTCACGACTGATTTCCTCCAAATCTATGTTGCATCATTTTTCTTGCTCGGTGGTAGGTAACACAAGCCCAATTATCGGTTTTATTATAAAGCTCACCGATTGCCTTGAACGATAGCTCCCCAAATACCCGCCACATGAAAACTTCTTTATACGGGTCAGGTAATTCATGCAAAATCTTTCGTATTTGTTTGGCTTCTTCCTGTGCTCCAATCATTTCTTCAACGAAAGCGTCTGGGGCAATCATATTTTGCAGCTCAGCTTCATCAACACTCGTTGTTCTTTCATTCTTTTTTTGATATGAGTAATATGTATTTTTTGCAATTTGGCAAAGCCAAACACGTATATCACATTCGCCCCGAAAGTCATCTATGGACTTCATGGCTTTGAAAAAAGTGTCGCTCGTAATTTCTTCTGCAATATGTTCATTGCCCGAAAGCTGTCGGATATACTGATACACCGATTTAAAATAAGTCTGGTAAATCGCGTCAAACTCCATTACACTACCACCTCCTTTCATTGATAAGACCGCATAAAGCCAAAAATCTTACAATCTTCTTAATACAAATTATAGCATCTCAACATAGTCCATAACAACTTCCTCTGGGAATACTCACTGCACAGCAATGCCGCGTGCATTCCCCACTTGCGGGAATCATACGCAACAAGGAGTGAAATGAACTCATAATGGGAAATAGCAAACATAAAATGACTTAGAAAGGAGCACACCCTTTATGAATCGACTTCCTCCTACCCCATCCTGCCGGAGCGTATTCCGGAAATCCGAGACTCCCCTGACGGCGGAGCGGTACACCAAGATCTGGATCCAGCTGATCAACCAGATGGAGCGCTCCAGCTCCATTGCAGCAGGGCTCCAGTAACAGCCACAAAAGCGGTCTCCTGACGAGCATTGTCAGGGGGCCGCATTTTTATAGGAGCGATGTCCAATGTCCAAAGCCGCAATCTACTGCCGCCTATCGGAAGAAGACCGGAATAAGGCCTCCGCCGAGGACGACAGTACCAGCATACAAAACCAGAAGTCCATGCTTCTGCAGTACGCCATACAGCAGAGCTGGGAAGTATTTCACATTTACAGCGACGATGACTACACAGGTTCTGACCGAAACCGCCCGGAGTTTCGCCGCCTCTTAGCGGATGCTCAGGCCCATAAATTTGATATCGTCCTCTGCAAAACTCAGTCCCGCTTTACCCGTGAGCTGGAACTGGTAGAAAAGTACATACACGGGCTTTTCCCGCTGTGGGGAATCCTTTTCGTCAGCATTGTGGACAATGCGGATACCGACAACAAGGGCAACAAAAAATCCCGCCAGATCAACGGCCTGGTAAACGAATGGTATCTGGAGGACATGTCCGACAATATTCGCAGCGTCCTCACCAATCGCCGGGAACAGGGCTTTCATATTGGCGCCTTCGCCCTCTACGGATACCAGAAGGACCCTGCTCAGAAGGGCCATCTGATCATTGACCCAGAGGCCGCCGCAGTCGTGCGCCGGGTCTTTACCTTGTTTTCACAAGGATACGGAAAAACGGCCATCGCCCGAATTCTGAATGAGGATGGGATTCCCAATCCCACCGAGTATAAGCGCCGGAAAGGATTGCGGTACCAATCTCCCCCTGGAAAGACAGGAACACTGTGGAAATACCCCGCCATCTCTCACATGCTGACCAATGAGATCTACATTGGCAACATGGTCCAGGGGCGGTACGGCAGTGTATCTTATAAAAGCAAACAGAACAAGCCCCGCCCCAAAGATCAGTGGATCCGGGTCGAACACACTCACGAGGCAATCATCGACCAGGACCTATGGGAGCGGGTTCAGGCCTTAACAAACGAAAAGGCAAAACCCTTTACAGGTGGGTTGATTGGGCTCTTTGCCAAAAGGTTCGCTGCGCCAATTGCGGATACACTATGCGCTCCACGAAAAACCGCGGGCGGCACTATCTCCAGTGCTCCAACCGGCGCGTTTCAAAAGAGGCCTGTACCGGCGCATTTATTTCCGTGGAAAAGCTGGAACGCATCGTGGTCCAGGAGCTGAACCGGCTCTCCGCGCAGTATTTGGATCAAGATGAGCTAGAACGAAACCTTGCGATTTCCAGCTCTCTCCTGGCTCAAAAACAGAAGGTGCTGGATCAGCGCTCCAAATATCAGGCACAGCATGAGGAGTTCCAAACAGGCCTGCGAGAGCTCTATCTAGATAAGGTACGGGGAATTCTGTCCGAGGCGGATTTTCTTAGTCTCTCTCGGGACTTCTCCAAGGAAAAGGAGCTTATCGAGGGAAAAATCGCGGAAACCAACCGTCAGCTGGAAGAACTGGACGCCCGAATTGCCGCCGGGGACAACCGACGAGAACTGGTCCAGCGTTACGCCAATCTGGAGCACCTGACCCGTGAAATGGTGGAGGCCCTCATTGACTATATTTTAGTTGGGAAACGTCGGCTTGGTGAGAGTGATCCGCCGGTTGAAATACATTGGAATTTCTAAATTAGAGATAAATATTCGCCTAGGAAAAGAAACTCATGTTTCTTTTCCTAGGCTTTTAATCAAACGATTTTCTCGCTTCGTGGAGACCCACATAACAATACTCATCTATCCTCTTCTTCCAGAAGTTGAAGTTCAAAGGGAAATTCGAAACATTCTTCCACTTCTGTATTTCTATATGCCTCCTCTGATACCGTGATCAGCTGAATTCCTTCAAAATCGATTACCCTTCTTTTGGGATCTCCAGAGACTTTCATTTCAAAACCCTGCTCGTTAGGGGCAGAAAAAACCATAACTGCTCCTGCGGCAGAGTCAGTTTCGCAGATCCGCTTCCACAAGAGATCCCGAATCCTGGCATTGACCCTTCCGACAAATACCCCAGGTTTCAACTCTAGAAACCACCGAGTCAGTTCTCCACGCACGCTCTCCGGAGCAGAATCCATTGCAATCACTGTCATAGAAGGTCCCTTTCCGCAGCATAGTTTTTTCCTCCGTTGATTGTGTCCTGGCGGTCATCCCACAGGGAGCCTACAGTTGGACCGTTGACCATTTCTTCCTCTACCGTCTCCTGAAAAATCCATTCCAGATCTTGAGCAATTCGAGACAAGATACGTGCATTTGCAAAATATGCCCGGCAAGTTAGCCGAATCCGCTTTTTTTGCGGCTCACCCTGTTTCATTTTCTGGATTGCTTCAAATGCAGCCGGAATGGTTGTCTCCGCTTTATATAAATCTGCAACGTCATATACAAACGAGAGCTGCTTTCCTGTATGAATAAATCCCAGTCCTGGTGAGTAGCCCAACGAAACAATAGCAGCATGGCACAGACCATAGAGCAGAGCATTAGCCTCAGACAGCGCTTGATTGACTGGGTCTGCCTGATCCCACTCCTCTGTTTTGTACGAACGTTTTTTCCAGCGAACTCCAGTTGTCCTCGCTGCTAGTTCATAGGCCTTCCGAACCCGAATTCCTTCCATTCCCCGCAGTTGTTGTAACGTCAATCCCTCCGTTTTTAAGTTCGAAAACCGAATCTGATACATCCTTTTTGCCACTTCCAGATGCCGCTCTGCGTCCATACATGCTTTTGCCTGGACCAACAGATTCTTTGCACTTCTAGTCTCCCCTACTCCCGCAGCATAAAACCGCTCGGCATGTTCTCCACACCAAATCGCCATACATCCATTATCACAAATCGCCCGAATCGCTGCATGGGTCACACTGGTTCCCGGTCCTAGCAGCAAGCATGTCATACCTGCAATCGGGATGGGCGTCCGCCCCTGCTTCTGAATTGCTACAATCGCAGTATCGTTCTGCTCAATGACGGCATGTTCTAAATATAAATAACTGATGCTGTCTTTTAACTTAGGCAATTCCTGTAAGTTCTTCAACAATATTCCCTCCCTGCACTGAAAATCTTCAGTTTCCAGACGACGGATAAAAATACCCACTCCCCACGCATGTGAGGTTTACTAGTCCCCGGTAGCAATGCGGGCGCAGAACTTCGGTCCATCCCCACGTGCGTGGGGTTTACGGTTCCAGTAATTTGCGCCTCATCCATCCCTTTCGGTCCATCCCCACGTGCGTGGGGTTTACACCGGCGCATCCGGTCCTATCCATTCCCCAAACGGTCCATCCCCACGTGCGTGGGGTTTACATGGCCATGACATACTGATACTGAATGGCCACCGGTCCATCCCCACGTGCGTGGGGTTTACTGTTCCTCGTCAGTCCTCTGCCGCCCGGTCTTCGGTCCATCCCCACGTGCGTGGGGTTTACGGTACCACCAGGCGCCCTCGTGATAGCTCATGCGGTCCATCCCCACGTGCGTGGGGTTTACCCCTAACCGGGGCGGGTTTCTTTTGCCTGGAACGGTCCATCCCCACGTGCGTGGGGTTTACATAAGCCGGTAACGGATGATGATTACGGTCGGCCGGTCCATCCCCACGTGCGTGGGGTTTACTCCGTTTCCTCTTGCTTTGCAGTATTCACGGACGGTCCATCCCCACGTGCGTGGGGTTTACGATGGGCAACCAAGAAACGGCAAATCTACTCCGGTCCATCCCCACGTGCGTGGGGTTTACCTGAATTGAATGGCAGCTACCAATGTTGAGAGCGGTCCATCCCCACGTGCGTGGGGTTTACACCATCTGGTGGTCAACTCCACCGGGGAGGATCGGTCCATCCCCACGTGCGTGGGGTTTACGAGCGCAACTTCTCCTCAATAATAGGGAGCTGCGGTCCATCCCCACGTGCGTGGGGTTTACGGATAATTGGGAACCCAGGGTAATTATCTCCGCCGGTCCATCCCCACGTGCGTGGGGTTTACGCACTCCCCTCGCAATGCGGCACTCTTTGTCTGGCGGTCCATCCCCACGTGCGTGGGGTTTACATCCAGTCGGTTGATGGCAGCCTGTTCTCAACGCGGTCCATCCCCACGTGCGTGGGGTTTACGTGTCTGTGTGCATGGTGATAATCTCGTCGATCGGTCCATCCCCACGTGCGTGGGGTTTACAATAGCAATGCGTATCAAATTAAAGATGGACACGGTCCATCCCCACGTGCGTGGGGTTTACCGTGGATAACAGCCGGAACAACGTCCACCACGACCGGTCCATCCCCACGTGCGTGGGGTTTACCTTAACGTCCTGGACGCGCTGCCCACCGCCTACGGTCCATCCCCACGTGCGTGGGGTTTACGGTCCATATGTAACGCCTTTGCCAGTCATCCGCGGTCCATCCCCACGTGCGTGGGGTTTACTACGACGATGTGTACGACGTGAACACGGTGGACGGTCCATCCCCACGTGCGTGGGGTTTACATACAGAGATAACCCTAAGTAGGTGCGGTTTACGGTCCATCCCCACGTGCGTGGGGTTTACGGCGCATTGAGGCGGAGAAAGAAGCTCAGATGCGGTCCATCCCCACGTGCGTGGGGTTTACGGACCGAGGATTGAATGGGATGATGACATTGACGGTCCATCCCCACGTGCGTGGGGTTTACTGGTTTGATGGTAGCGCGTCCTACTACGAATACGGTCCATCCCCACGTGCGTGGGGTTTACAGGACGAAAACGGAAGCGAGTGTGTCTGTATTCGGTCCATCCCCACGTGCGTGGGGTTTACCAGGCCAGAGGTAACGGTCATCCTCCTTGCCTCGGTCCATCCCCACGTGCGTGGGGTTTACTTCCATGCTGTGAGTGCGGCTTGTTTTGATTTCGGTCCATCCCCACGTGCGTGGGGTTTACGCTGTACAGTCCGCTGATTGATACTCCGAGTTTCGGTCCATCCCCACGTGCGTGGGGTTTACTGACGCTGGGTCTCGCAGCAGCAAGCATCAATCGGTCCATCCCCACGTGCGTGGGGTTTACTGTTCGATGGCCCCTAGACAGGCAAGAGAGTCCGGTCCATCCCCACGTGCGTGGGGTTTACCCCATCTCTCCCTGTTCTCCGGCATCGGCGGTCGGTCCATCCCCACGTGCGTGGGGTTTACATTTTTGCCTTGACCAGCGCGTCTAGGATGACCGGTCCATCCCCACGTGCGTGGGGTTTACTGCGCCTGGTACGAGGAGTATCAGGGCGTATGCGGTCCATCCCCACGTGCGTGGGGTTTACAAGGAAATTAGCGCCCTAATCCGATATAACGTCGGTCCATCCCCACGTGCGTGGGGTTTACACTGAAATAAAATCAAAAATTTCACGTGTAAGCATTAAAACAGCACTTTTACCAGCCGAAAAATTCAAAATTTTATTTCTAGTAAAAATCAAGGGCTCAGCAGCAGCATTCCTAGACCATACGATTTTCCGGGACCAATCCCCTCCCGAACTGCATTTTGAAATTGCACTGCATCTGTAATCTGGAGCGTTCCCTGGTAGTGATATTGATCCAAATACATCCGGCCGCCCCGCGCTGGAACATGCCGGCCAGTCAGCTGGCTGCCCTCCAACTCCTGACAACTCAGTAGCCGAAACCCATTCTGCTCTCCTTTCCTGGTTAGCCATGTACAGCGTTCTTCCAAAGTCCTGAGAATCCTTCGCTGGCTGTTTTTCCCGTTCTTCTGCGCCACCTTTTTGGTAGGCGATGCCAGCAGATCAAATCTCCAGATCTGCCCCTCCTGCATGGCATTCAGCCAGGGCGTCAGATCTCGCTCTCCAGAAAAATGCATACCCGGCAACAGGTGTTCCCGATTCACCGGTCGATTGGAATAGAGATAGATTGCCAGTGCGTACCTGTCCTCACGGACCCGATAGATTACACCCGAACTTTTCCGATCACTCTCAAAAAGCCCCATAATCATTCGATGAAGCTGCTGGCAGTCGCCCAACGCCTGCCGGATTCCACGCTGCTGAGGAATCAAGTCAATTTTCGTCAGATACATCTTGTTCCTCCCTGGTGATAACCCCCCGATAGACTGTCCGAAGGCCAAACTCTCGTCCCCCTGAGAGTCTTTCGTCAGGCCGGGTAAAACTTCCCGCCCCGTCTCTGGGAATCTCACATTCATAGTACAACGCCTGCGGAGTGGATTTGTCCCCCTTCCGCATACAGACCGGGTAGCGCTGGATCGCATCCAATAAGTCGGAGTATGCCTCTGTCACTCCTTCAAACACAGGGCGGGATGGGACGCAGCTCTTTCGTCCCAGGTAGATGGGCCACACCGGCTGCTTCAGAGCCGCTGTCACCCGCTCCCGCCAATCATCCGGCAGATCCAGCACCACCAAAAAACTGGCGTCCTGGAGATACCAGCGAGGTGAGATGACCGTGTTGCTTGACCGGGGCTTCCCCTCCGCGTTATAAAGCGGATACCCCTGTACCGTGTGGAAATCCAGCACACGGATCCCGGGGCGATCCGCCCGCACCACCATATGCAGTGCTGCGGACAGGGCTGCGATCTCCGGATCTCCCCGCTCCAATCCCATAGCGCACGACAGAAGGCCTACTACGCCGGATTTGCTTGGAAAATCCCCACTGTCCCGGATGTCCCATTTAGAGTGGTCCCCCCAGGACTGCAGCACCCCTTCCAGTCGCAGGATCAGCAAAGTTTTCTTTTCTTCCATCACATTCGCCTCACGCCAGAGCAGCGGCCGCCTGTTCGATCAATTCCGGCAGGGTCTTGCACACCGTAGTCTCACATTCTGGTACGATAGAGCATGCTGTGGGACAGAACCACAGCCGTTGTTTCACGTTTAATCCAAAACTGTTCTGTATCGTGTCGACTTGACTGGCCAGCGCCTGAACACTGCCCTTCACCAAATCGTAGTCATTGGCCAGCTCCGGTTTAATCGGCCGCACAAAGGCGTTGACCATACTGACCGGCACCTTCTCCTCCTTGCATTCCACAAGGATCGCACTGGGAAGCACGTTTCCAGCAAAGCTGTTCTGTTTCCCCGATGGGTTGGTCAACGCCATAGTACGGATCAACGCAGGGATGGCCGCTTTCACCAACTGCTCTGCATCCGGCGTATCCTTCAGGTTTTTCATCAAAATATCCGTATCCAGAGAGGCATAGATGTAGTAGCATGCGGAGTTGTAATCGGTATCCCCGATCATGGCGGACCCTTTTTCCTCTATCACCTCCCCGGAGAGCAGATCATCCATGGCGGTGAAATAGTCGGATTCCATGTTCATCTTATTGGTAGAGATCGCGTGGGCCACCTGCATGGCGGCTTCCACATCCCGGAACGCATTGGAAGTCACCATTCTCCCAAAGAGTGCCATGTCCAGTGTGACAGGGCGGCTCTCCGCTCCCTTTACCGCCTCCTGCAGCTCCTTTGCCTTCAATGCCTTGACCTCTTTCAGGGATGGACAATCCTTGAGCTCTTCATAAATAGCTTCCGCCACCGCCTGGATATCTTCCGGCGCATAGAACACAATCTGTGCGGTGTAGCTGCCATCCTTATTCTCTGCGCCGTCTTTGTTTCCAAATCCACTGATTTTGGGGAATACAGTGTCAATATACTCTTGACTGACCCCCATCTCCGCCAGCTTCTCTGCCACCAGTTGGGGCAGCTTACGGGTTCGAACGCCCAGATGTTCCGCTCCGATGGCCTGAGAGAACAGCGGCGAACGCCTCCAGCTCCGCTTCAAGCACTGACTGGACACACGGCCCCGGGTCGTTCCGCCAAACATACAGGACTTGGGAGCGCCAGACTCATCCCGGTTCAGATTGACTGGGGGATAGTTCTTGAGCATATGGATTTCGTATAACATGGATCATTCTCCTTTCAATTCTTCTTGCTGCTCTTCAGGCTTGATATAAAGGGCGCGAGCCCACTTCCGCTGCACGCTCTGTTTTTCACCGTTCCAATAGAATAGATCTTCCAATAGCCGCTGACAGTCCACTGCATATCCTTTCGATCTCACAAACCGGATCAGTCTGGACAGCTTTTTGAGCATAAATCCATCCTCGTCCCACTGGAGATCCAGAAGCATTTCCAATCGGTGGCCGGTGCTCTCGGACATCTCTTTATCCCGACCAAGTTGATAGAAGATCTGCTCCAAAGGCTGGCGGCGTTTCTCATCTGTATCCCAGAGACAGTACAGACAAGCTGCCGCAAATGCTCGCTCCTCCTGCCACTGCGGTATGGAGAAAGGCAGGCACTGAAAGAAAACACGCATGGCCTGTCCATCCGCCTGACTCAGCATGGTCCCAGCTTCCCGCTTCAGAGACACACGCTCTCCTCTCGGCAAGGTATCTAGCCGCTGGAAGAAACTGCTCCAATCCACTTCCTTCATATCTTCATCCCCTTCTTGATTGCCGCGATTTCTTTTCCAAGCACTTTTTGCTGATGATCCATAACCTGGAGCATAGCTCTTCCACGCAGGGTCAGCCGCTCCAAGGTCCAATCTACACATTCCGCTGCTGTCCTGCATTGCCAGCTGATGGCCGCTGTCAGATTGGCAGCATAATCAAATCCAGGCTGTGACAACGCATCAAACTGGCTCCACAGTATCTGCTCGCAAACCGCGTAGTACCTCTGTCTGGCCTGAACACGGCTCTCCTCCGGGATCTCCTCCAGAGTCAGTGCTTTATAAAGCGCCCGGCCCAACCGCTCCGCTTGCGCGACAAACTCGGTAATAAAGTGCAACGCGTTCTCATTTCCCAGCAACTTTTTGGGAATTTGAAGGTCGTGCCTCTGTGCCCTCATATAGTTTGCCTGATTGGTCTGAACTCCGTAAATCACAAGAGTCATCGGACGATCCGAGGTATCCAATTTTTCATACTGCGCTATGATCTGGGGAGCACGCTTTCCTTTCGTGTCAATCAGATCCGTTAGGTTGCGCCAGATCGCTTCATCCGCAGATGGCTTCCAGTTAAATCGTCCCTTTGCATTGTATCGGTATGTAACATGCGGGTCTGTCCAAGAATCTGTCACTTCGAAGTTCATTCCTTGGCTGAAATATACGTTTTCAACGTATTCACCAGACTCATCTGAAATTAGATGGATCCGCCTTGCTGGGAAAAACATACCAAACAGCCATGATGTCCTCACCACTTTTTGTTTGGATACCACTTCATCCGGATTACACCACAAGACTGGAGGCCGATCAAGGGGCAGATCAATTCGATCCACCTCGATCATACCAAACACTAAAGTCTGAAACAGGTTCTTTCCCCGGATCAGTGTAAACCATGGCGGAGCGCCGTTCACATTAGAGGGATACCCCTGCGCCCCTGCGGTACAAAAAATCTGTGCAGCCAACATCATCCGCAGCGCTTTGCCGGGCGTGTAAGTGATCTTCTCCCACTTGTGATCGAAATGGATGTGGTTGTTTCCATTTGGGATAGAGTAATCCAATGTGGAGACCGGTTTTGGATCTCGATCCCAATCTGCACGATATTGGGTCTGTAAAAATGGCCGCTCTGAATCGAAGAGGTCAAAGCTCACCCCCTCCTGTTCACACTGGCGCACATAGCGCTGGATAGTATCCCGATCAAATTGCCCCTCATCCAATAACTCCTCCAATACTTCCTCATCCTCTGGTCGAAGCATGTCCATGAGAAACACGATCAGAAAGCGGTAAACACTGTACTCTACCATAGGAGATGGATCCTGAATTTCGCTGAGCAGGTGGGCCCTCTCCAGCGTTTCCAGCAGGCTAAGCTCTTTCATGCTTCCGTCCAGCTCTTTTACTGGAATCCACGGCTGCGTTAAAATTTGAAATGACGCCTTCACACACCTCACCCCTTCTCAAAAAATATACCCAACTCTTTGTCTGCAACGATTTGGGTTCCATCAGCTTGAGTATACCGCATATTTCCATTTTCATCTACTGTGGCAGTATAAATTTCGATCCCCTCCAGCAGTCTTCTGCCGAAGATCACGCCTTCCGTTCCGTGCCGCAGAAGTTTTGCCCGAACAGAGACACTGGCCTTCAGGATCTCACGCGCCTCTTCTCTGGTCACATCTGATAGACACAGTCGGTCTCCACAATGCTGACTTTTGCTGCGTAAAGATCCAAACCGCTCCGGCGGCAAAAGTGCAATACGTACGGTCGGTTCACCCAAGCGCGTCTTGGCCGAGAGGTAGCTGCTGCTTTCCAGATCGTCAAACTGAATCCGTTCAGCTTCTTTGATCGGGGTGTATCCCTTTTTAGGGGCATTGATCAGATAACCTCCGCCGGCCGCCGCTTTAACCTGATCTTCCATTAGGTGATCTATCCAGAGATCCAATTCCTCCGGTGGAGCCGCTTCTGGGCTGTAGCCTTGCTCCACCAATGTGGGCAGATCCTCTGGAATTCGTATTTCACTGCGTTCTTCCAACAGATGAATACTCTGCTTCAGAAGACACTCTGGGTAAATATAGCCGTCCGCCTCAATTTTTCCTGTCTCATCAGGAATCAGCACATAGAACCGTGGGGCAGCAAGATGAGGCGGCCGGGGCGTATCTTCATGGCGAAACTCCCGTCCAAGGCGCTGGAGCAGAAGGTCAATGGGCGCGATCGAAGTCATCATAACGTCAAAATCCACATCCAGAGACTGCTCCACCACCTGAGTGGCCACTAGAATATCCTTCTGCGGGCGAGCTGCCTTTTCTTTTCCAAAGAGACGGATACAGCGCTGTTCGATTTGATCCCGCTGTCCAATCGGAAAACGCGCATGGAATAAAAGCAATTCTCCATCAAATTCTTTGGTTTTGAGCGCTTGGTAGGTCTCCTGGGCTTGCTGGACGGTATTGAGCAAAATACAGAGGCATCCACCGTCTTTCACCAGTCCCATCGCCTTCTCGGCAATCTGTTCCGCATGATGCAGCACCGGGCAAAGCTCGACGGATACTGTCTGTCGTTTTTCCGTCCGGCTGACCGGCCGCACGATTACATTCCCTGACTCTGTTACAGCAGTAATCGAAGGATAGCATGGCTGGATTGGATGATCGGTATAGGCAGACAACATTTGCGCCTTTTTCTCCGGCGGAAGAGTGGCAGACAACAGGACCACAGGGATCTCCAGGGCTTTACACCATTCTAGCAGCCGATGGAGGATCTCACTCATATAGACATCGTAGGAGTGGAGCTCATCGATCACCAAAGTTTTCTCTGCCAATCCCAGCAGCCGTAAAACGCCGTATTTCACCAGCAAGACAGACATCATTGCCTGATCCACCGTGCCAACCGCATAGGAACTCAATAACCCTCGACGCACTGGAAGAAGCCAGCTTGAGGCATAGCGCTCCTCCTCTGTCTCGAATTTAGGCCAGGATTGGGTATTGTCTCCGTCAACCAGCCAGGCCATACTGTGAAGGAGACGGACTGAGTCTGGAAACTGATGCAGCTTTAATAAAGTCCGCATACGTCCAACCATCTGATTGGAGGTAGCTGCTGTAGGCAAACCAACATAGAAACCACTTTTCCCCCACTGTTTGGCCATTCGAATCCCTGCATAGATTCCGGCCTCCGTTTTTCCCTCCCCCATAGGTGCCTCCAACAGCACCACAGAAATGCGCTCCTGTGCCTGTTGAAAAAGGGCCTCAGTTTCTGATTGCAAGCCCCGCATTCCATCTCTTGGAATATTGGGCCACACATCATGAAATTCATTTCCAAAGTCTGCGGCCTGCGATGTCAGTCCGCTCAGCATCAAAAATTTTTCCGCAAGACATTTTGCGTGCTCCTCCCCATCCGGCTGATTGATCCAGAGTTCTGCTTGGGCAAAATAGTTACTGGATGCAATCCAGTCCGACAGGATCACAATTCCAAGCAGCAGCGCACCTACACTTCCTCTGTTTTCTTTCCCAAGAGGGGGTAAAAATAATTCCTCAGAGCGTAAAAATCGAAGCCGCATCCGGTGCTCGAATTCTTCCTGAAGATGATTCCAAAAGAGATCTTGCCGGTCCCCTTCCGTTCCGCTTTTCCCTTGGTGATGCACTTCTAGAATATCCGCATAGAATTTAGCTGCGCTTTGATTCGAGGCTTCCTTCCAGAGGCGTTCCCGCAGACAACGCCAGGTAGTTTTCTCATGACGGATCTGGTTTAAAGCAGGAAAGTCTGGTTTTACACCCTCTTTATCCATACTTTCCTTCATAGGCAACCAGCGATATTGAAATTGCCCTTCTATCTTACCCACATCATGAAGGGATACAAGGTATCCAATCCAGTCTGTAAATTTCTCTGGAGTGCACGATAATAACGCCAACAATTTATTTCGTACGCCTGGGACAATCATTTTATGAACGATGACTTGTGCGACGATCCCAGAAATGAAGGAATGGGTCAGAATGGATTGAAAAGGTTCTGTCTTCGCCCATATCCGTTGTAAACCAATGCTCATAGGAATACCTCCTCTCACTTATATTGAAATCATTTTACATTCAAATCTGTCCAATAAATGAGACTCAGGAAAATTTTTTATTTCTGTGATTTTGAGTATAACATTATTTGAACGCTGTTTGTACAATAAAGATTACTGCCTCTAAGAAAGTTGTCCTTACACCATCGCAGCAGAACAGAAAGCCCGCCTCACCTATGACAACATTCTGCGCCTTTCCGACGACCCGGACGTAAACAATGTCATCCGCTTCCTTCGGGAGCGGGAGATCGTGCACTTCCAGCGGTTCGGCGAGTGTCTGCGGCTTTGCAAGGAAAAGATGGACGCGAAAAACATCTACCTCACCAACCCTGCTTTTGACAAGCAGGCCGCCGTACAGCCCCAGCCCAGGAACATGGCCCACGGCTGAGCTACACTTCACCGCCCAGCAAACATACGGCTCGGACCAAACACAATGCGGTCCGGGCCGTATGTTCTATGAGCTCAGACCTCCTCCCTGTCCGCCGGCCTCTCCAACGGGCAGCTCGATTGATGGAAAAAGGACGCGCCTGGAGCATAGCCCAGACGCGCCCTCGTTTTATCTATGAAATCTTAAAAAATACTTAAATATAGTTTTATGGTAATTTCTCTGCGGTCTGGTATACTGTGGCCCATATCAGAAAAACCCAGACCGCTATATAACAGGAGGTATGCCCATGGGATGCAGCACCAGCGTCTATCTGCAGATCCGGGACTGGAACTACTGGTGGAACGTCTATCAGTTCGGCGGAGCAGAGCACTCCGTCCCACAGGGAGCGGAATTCAGCCTTACCTTTGACCAGGACGGGGAGGAGTTTTATTTTGCCTTTGACTTCTACAACCTGTCTGCTCTTCGGCAGTTCTGCTCAGACGAGTCGGAGGCGTTTGTGGAGCCGGACCACCCGGACCGCCCCCTGTTTCTGGACCTGGCGGAACAGCTCTCCGTCGGAAAGCGGGATTATTTCATCGGCGCCCTCTACTATGAGAAGCCAGTTCCCAGCCTGGCCCTATGCAATCGTCCACTCTCTGAGAAGGAGACGCTGTTCGACCGGAAATCTCTGCCGGCCGCACCCTATTACGCGGTGGTCTTTCTGCGGGAGGACCGCCCCCTCACGCCGGAGGTCCTTATCTCCTGGGTGGAGCGGCTGGCTCCCGCCCTATTGGGAAAAACGCTCTCCTGCCGCCTGGGCTGGTCTCCCTCCCGGGAGACGGCCCTGAAGAGCTATCAAGAGGAGGGTTCCCCTTGGAGCACATAATTTCCATTCCCATCACCCCGCTGGACCAGGATGCTCTGGTTCCCCAGGTGGGCTTCGCCCTGGAACTGCTGAAAGAGCTGAACTCCCGAAGAAAGCATCCCAAGCTCTGGGCCCTGTCGGACAAGCTCTGTCCACCCAGATATTCTCCCTATACGACAATCCAAAAGCGCCGGAGGCACAACCGCATTCTGGGCCTGCTGAACTGGGCGCTGGGGGCCTTTGGCACACTGATTGTACTGATGCCCTCAGAGATGCCCTTCTCTGTCACCGCCGCGGCCTCCATCTGCCTGGGGGGTGGGGTCGCGTTTCTGTGGCGGTACTGGCGGACTGTGCTGGGTGTGCTCAGCCTGCTCCAGGCGTCCTTTCTCTGCTTTCTCAGTCTGGGCAGCCCCGAGGAGCTGCGGGACCTGATGCACTTCGGGCTTTTCTGCGCTGCCCTGGGGATCGCCGCGCTGGCCACCCGCAAGCGAGGCGGCCGCTCTCCCTATGATCCGGCGGCCCGAAACCTGCTCCGGAAGCAGCAATTCGGTCATGGTTCCACCCCGGTTCAGGCCGTCTTTTCTCCCTCTGGCCTGTCACTCCACTTTGACCAGGGGCCTGAGCCCATCCAGAAGCTCTCCTACGACTGCTTCGAGTGCGTCATTGAGAGCCAGGATCTGCTCCTGCCGGTCCGTGACGGCCGTGTCATTGTCCTGCAAAAAAAGGACCTGCCCGCCGGGGCTCTCCCGGAACTGCGGGAGAGCCTGCGGGAGCAGGTCCTCTACATGACCGTGGTCCCATCCGCCGCGCACCGATAGCCGGGGGACGCACATGGAACAAATTACCATTACACTGCCCCTGCCGGAGGCCTGTACTCTGCTGGAGTGGCTCTATCAGCGGAACAGCCGGGAGGATCTGCCGGAGCGCTGTTTCTCCCACTTTGGGGAAAAGGCCGCACTCTGGAGTCTGGAGTGCCTGCTGGAGGCCGCCCTGACCGCCGAAGCAGGCACTCACCGCCCTCAGCCGGACCGGCCGGGTCCTGACGCTGGATTAACGGCCGAAAGCCACGGAAACTCTCCCATTTGACCGCCGGAATCAGCCCCTCGTTTCACCGTTTCACCGGCTGCCGAATCACCGTTTTCAGCCGCTCCGGCCTGCACCGCCGCACATCACTGAGGTAGATCTCGTGGTGGCGGCGGTGTTCGCTCTGGTCCAGGATATACCCCTGTTCCTCCGCACAGCGCTCCATGCCCCTCTCCGTCGTAGGGGCCCAGGTGCATGCACTGGACGCACAGCCCGTCCTCATAGGAGAAAAACTCCACACCGGAGCAGTCCAGCCCCTTTTTCTGCTCCGCCTCCCGGACAGCCCAGTGGAACGCCTCCCGGGTGACAAACTGGGGCAGGCGGATCATGGAGATCCAATGGAACCGCTCCTTGTGGGCAAAGTCGATGGCTCCGCCCCCTTCCATCCACCACAGGCCCTCCAAGGGCGGCACCACATAGTCAAAGTAGCCCTCCAGCTTATGCTTGCCCAGCTTGCTCATTTTAATGGTGTAGGCCACGGCGTACAGCTGGCCGATGGCCGCCTTGTAGGCTCCGCCCTCCTGGTTGGGGTCCCCCTGGCCCCGCACGGCGAGAAAGTCCATGGCGGGGACCTCCACAATCTGGGGCGTCTTAGGGGGCAAGTAAAACTCCTTGTACTCCTTTTTATAGTCAAACGGCATAGTCATTTTCTCCTTTTCCTGACTGATTGGGCCCGCAGGGCCTCACAGGTCACTTGAACCAGCCTGGTAAGCCCCTCCCGGTCGTCCACATCCTCCGCCAGCAGGTAATCTTTCGCCCCCTCATAGGGCGGTGCCTTGGGCAGCCGGGGGAAGGCGGCCTCCCCCTGGGGGGTGGGCTTCACAAACAGCTGGTCGTCACAGATCACGGCAAAGAAAACCCTGTCGCAGTACAGGCCGTACTCCCCGAACATGGGTCTGGCACGGACGTCTCCCGCCTCCCGCAGCTGTTCCGTGATAAACTCCACAAATTCTCTATGGGACGCCATGGGTTTCCCCTCCTCCGTATCGCTCGGCCAGCCGCTCCCCCACCTGCCGCAGGTCCTCCCGCAGTTCCGCTGGCTCTAAAAGCTCCGCCCTGTCCCCGAAGGTGAGCAGCCAGGGCAGCACGCTGTCCCGGTCGGGAAAGCCCCAGGTAAACCGCAGCCGTCCATCCGGCTCCGTTCGGAAGCTGTCCGCCCCGTACTCCTCCACCAGCCGCCACTTGCAGGCGGGGTCGAAGAGGACTGTCACCTGAAATGCGGCGGGAAAGACCCGCTCCGGCTCCAGGTCAGGCAGGGGGGCCGTCCGGTGCTGAAAGGGCTCACCGAGCGTCAGACCGGTCATGCGGTTGAGCTTGAACAGGCGGAAGTCCCCCCGGTCCCGGCACCAGGCCCACACATACCAGGCGGACCAGCGGAACACCAGGTAGTAGGGCTCTCCCTCCCGCTCCGACTCCCCCTTGGGAGCGTGGTAGGTAAACCGGATCGTGCGGCGTTCCCTCAAGGCGGTGCGGATGATCTCAATCTTGGGGGCCAGGGCCGTCCGGTACCAGGAGGACAGGTCGATGAGGGTGTCCGCCCCCTCCGGGATCAGCGTCCCCGCCCCGGCGGACAGCTTCTCCATGAGCTGGGCATATCGGCAGGTGCCGCTGACGCTGTCCAGGCTCCGCAGGCCCGCCAGGATGTCCTGCATCTCCGGCCCGGTGAGGACGGTGCGGTCCACCCGGTAGCCCTCCAGAATGGAGATCCCGCCTCTCGCCCCCTGGACGGTGACCAGGGGAATCCCCGCCCGGCACAGGGCCTCCACGTCCCGCTGGATGGTCCGGCGGGACACCTCGAACCGCTCCGCCAGCTCCGGGGCGGTGACCCGCTCCCGCTGGAGCAGGATGGACAGAATGCCGATGAGCCGGTCCAGCTTCATACCGCTCCCTCCCCTCTTGAATTGAGCCCATTATACCACAGGAACCGGACAGCAGCCTGTCCGGTTTTCTGGGCCGCTCTGAATTTTTTCATGGACGGCAAAAAGACCTGGCGCGGGCACGCTCCGCAGCCAGGTCTTTCGTCTTTCCAATATGGTCCCACGCTTTGGCGCTTACCGCTGAGCTGTTCTATCCCGAAAAGGAATTTCCCCTTACAGCTCCAGCCCCCGATAACGGTTGAAACAGGCGAAAATCTCCTGCCGCCGGGGGCGGGCCAGGAAGGGCACGCCGGAGCGCCCCTCGCACAGGCCCTCCAGCCCCTGCCGGTCCAGCACCGCCTCCAGCTCGTCCACCACCTGGCGCAGGTCCCGTTTTCCGTCCAGGAGGCGCCGCTGGGCGTACACCATGCACTCCCCCAGGGCGGCGGTCTGCTCCCCGTCCGCCAGCTGCTCCACATGCCGCAGGTCGATGGTCTCCCGGTCGATGGAGACCCCGTCCCGGCCCAGGGATTTGAGCTTGATCCGGCCCCCATCCCCGAATTTCCGGGATGCCTTGGGGCGGCGGTCAAAGCTGGGGGCAGCCGCCGGCTCCAGCCCCTGGGTGCTGAGGGGGAAGGCCGCCGCCTCCCGCTTGGCCAGGGCGGTGACGTCCCGGGGCTGGTACCGGTCCATCTGGATCACCCGGTCGGCCGCGTGAAAATAGGCGCCGGAGCTCCCCGCCACCAGGACGGTGGACACCCCCCAGCGGTCATACAGCTCCCGGACCCGCTCCAGGAAGGGGGTGATGGGCTCCATGTCCCGGCTGATCACCCGCTGCATCAGCTCGTCCCGGACCATAAAGTTGGTGGCGCTGGTGTCCTCGTCGATGAGCAGCAGGGAGGTCCCCGCCTCCAGGCTCTCCACCACGTTGGCAGCCTGGGAGGTACTGCCGCTGGCGTCCTCCGTCTCAAAGGATACGGTGTCCTTCCCGTTGGGCAGGCCGTTGATAAACATGGAGATATCGGTGCGCCGGATGCTCCGGCCGTCCTCCGCCCGGATTTTCACGGCGGTGCGGTCGGTGATGACATATTCGCGGCCGTCCCCCGCCACGTGGTCATAGACCCCCAGCTCCAGGGCCTTCAGCAGGGTGGACTTCCCGTGGTAGCCGCCCCCCACGATCAGGGTGATCCCCCTGGGAATCCCCATGCCGGTGATCTTCCCCCGGTTGGGCAGGTCCAGGGTCACCGCCAGCTCCCGGGGGGCGCGGAAGGGCACCGCCCCCTTCATGGGCCGGGAGGACACCCCGGACTCCCGGGGCAGGATGCTGCCGTCCGCCACAAAGGCGCACAGCCCCAGCTCCGGGAGTTTTTGGCGGATATACTGCTGGTCGTCGGCCAGCTGGGCCACCGCCCGCAGCCGCCGGCTGTCCAGGCCGGAGCAGCACAAGGTCTCCTGCACGCACCGGGGCAGGAAGTCAAACAAAATCTTCTCCAGTTCCCGGGCGTTGATGGTCCGCCCGTTGGCCGGGAAGCCCACCTCCAGGCGCAGCAGCACGTCCCCCCGCTCCGGGTCCAGGCGGCCCTCCGCCAGAGGGAGACCGGCGCAGGCGGCCATCTCGAGGACGGCGGTTTCCCCATCAGGAAGGAGGCCGTAAAAGCCCCGTACCGGCTCTCCGAAGGGCCCAGTGACGGGGAGTTCCACCCGCTCTCCCCCAGCCGCGGCCAAAAAGGCCTCTACACTGCCCTCTCCCCCATCGGCCACGGGCAGGCTGGTGATGTCCGCCTCTGAGAAAACGAGGTGGAGCTGCTCCGCCATGGTCTCACACACCTGGCGGGAGGTCAAAGTGCCTTTGAAGGAATCGGGCACCAAAAGGATTTGTTTCATGGGCACATTCTCCTTTCACGAAAGCCGGTCACAGCTTCAGCTTCGTCCAATTGCCCTTGCGGAACCGGAAGAAGGTGAGCAGGAACCGCACCAGCTGGTCCAGGGCGGTGCCCAGCCAGGCGCCCATCAGGCCCAGGCCGATGGGGTAGCACAGCAGCCAGCTGGCACCCGGACGGATAAACGTGACGCTGATGAAGGAGACCAGCGCTGTAAACTTGGTGTCCCCCGCACCGCGCAGGCAGCCGAACTGCACCACCTGTTCAATCTGCATAAACAGAACCACGCTGAGGATGCGCATAATCATGGCGCCGTAATCCAGGATGACGGGGTCGTTGGAGTAGAGGAGGAAAATCTCTTTGCCAAA
>ENA-ORUM01000786-ORUM01000786.1-human-gut-metagenome-genome-assembly--contig:-NODE-786-length-33506-cov-10.944815_pt1 | contig 33506 bp, 31 predicted proteins | sample MGYA00242083_ERZ509217 | MGnify/ENA primary metagenome ERZ509217 (study PRJEB26280, sample SAMEA2338831) | human gut metagenome | biome: human gut; feature: human-associated habitat; material: faeces...
GGAGCCACCGCTGGCAAGTTCGACCTGGCCAAGCGCGCCAAGGCCGCCGGCCTGGACGCCATCCACGACACCGTGCACGAGATGGCTCGCGACGAGGCCCGTCATGGCAAGGCCTTCGCCGGCCTGCTTAAGCGCTACTTTGGCTAAACCATACGAAAACAGCTTAGTTGTTTTGAGGGGTCGCTCGAAAGAACGGCCCCTCATTTTGGTTCAAAGACCCTTGTAACGCCATTCGCAACGGATATCAACGGTTATATTTGGACACACCGAGTAGACACGAGGAATGTAATATAAAGATGCAGGTCAAGAGCTTGCAGAGTTATCGTCTACTCAACGAGTCGAGAAATAACCGTTGATAACCGTCACGAGTGATCTCTCACTGCGAAATCTATGCAATCGAGCGAGCACCCCCCCCCGGTTGCCCATCGCATCCTCCCTGAGAGCATGGAAGCCTAGCGCGCACCGTGTACGAAAAAGGGAGGCATCCAGTTGGACGCCTCCCCATCGTGCTGCGCAAGCTTGGATACCGTGCAGAACTTACCCGCGATATCCACCACGGCCGCCGAAGCCGCCGCGCGAACCACCGCGGTCGCCGCCAAAGCCACCGCGTCCACCGCGGTCGTCACGGCCACCAAAGCCGCCACGGCCACCGCGGTCGCCGCCGCGCGAACCACCGCGCTCGTCGCGACCACCATGCGTGCGATCGTTCTCGCAACCCATCTCCACGAGCGGATTGATTACCTCGTCGAGCAGAGAAAGCAGCTCGCGCGCACTCTCGGCGGAAAGCTGCGGAACGAGCTTCTTGCGCTTGTTGCCGCGCGCCTCGGCCATCGCCACGGCATCCTCGCCTGCGAAGACCACGATATGGCGCATGTCGCCATCCTCGGGCTCGATACGGCCCACGATATCCTGCTTTTCCGCCTCAATCAGCAGCTCATTGAGGGCGCGAAGGCGCATGCCCAGAAGGTCGGCCATCTCCTTCTCTTCCATCTTGGGCTTGAGCTCGAGCAGGTGCAGCGCGCGAACCAGGTCCTTGGTGCGCTCAGCCTCCGCCTCGGCCTCCTCGGCCAGCGCGGACTTGCGGTTACGCAGAAGGCGAGCAGCGCGGTTTACCTTATCAAACAGCAGATCATCGAGGTCCTCGTTTGCGGGCTCCGCCGGCTTCTCCTCCGCAGGCTTCTCAGCCTGGGGCTCTTCGGCAGCCTCGGCTACGACCTCTTCAGACTCCTCAGCCGCTTCGTTTGCCTCGATGCTCTCCACGGCCTCGGTGGTATCAGCCTCGAGCTCCTCCGCCTCAACGGCAGCGGCGGCCTCGACCTCTTCGATAATTTCGTTCTCTACCATGTTCTCGTTTTCGCTGTACTCAGACATGCGTTCCTCCTACGCCCTTCCGGGCTCTCTTGGGCGCCATTGCATCTCGCCCATCACTCAAAGCAGCCTTTCGGCTGGGCAGCGTCGTTGCTGCGCACCCAAGTGTAGAGGTCGTCACGGTCATATTCGCAGGAAAATCTTCGTGTACACGAAAGCCGGACAATCGAGAGGGGCAGACAACGGAAAGGCGCTCTTCCGCGCCCAGACATCAGCTCGCAAAGACGGGCCGCCGCCATGCTGCTCCCCTATGAAAATCCTAGCGAGCACTGACAAGTTCGAAAAGAAGCGCAGCCCTCTAGAACGGAGCAATCGCAAGCATCGCTACGAATACGATGCCAAACCCCACGATTCCAGCCAGATAGATAGCCTGGCACATGCGGTACGTGCGGTCGCGGCCAAAGCGCGCGATCACCGCACTGGCACCCTCCTCGCGCATCGCAGCAACAAGCTCCGCGCTTTCGAGCATAGATCCCTGCTCTGCCTCGGCACGCGCGGCGCCCTCACGGCCATAGAGCGCGAGGACGATTCCCGCCAGCTCAAAAGCACCTCCCGCACGATAGGCATGCGACATCCGCGCGAGGTGCGACCAGCATGTGCATACCGGATATAGCGAGATCGCGCACGCAAAGAACAGGTCGGAAAGGGGCTCGGTCGCCATCGCGATCACATGGTGCCGCTCACCCGCCGCAACAAGAAGCAGGCCGAACACCGTAAAGAAGAACGCGGTGCCCAGATAGCGTAGGAGCTGGCCCTTGAGCCCGGTAAACTCGCTGTCGCGCTTCCCGATTACAGCCTGCAGCGTCTCCATGGTGCCTCACCTTTCCCATGCGACGCGCCCTGCAAGCACGCCGCCCATTCATATGACTACCCTACCCACCAAGGCACGCATGCGCGTAAATGCCGTATTAGGATTCTGTAAAGAAAGACGAGCGGCCATTAGACCGACTCGTCTTGTTTTTCACAGCTTGTCTTGTGTCACATACAGCAAGCGCCTATCGCAACTCAACCGACATACGACCGGCAAGCTCAACAATAGTCGGCAACAGCCCTTTGATCGTCTCCGCGCTAATCAAGATGGTCTCGGCATGAATGAGCAGCAGACCACAACCGAGCACCCCCTGCGCCTCCATCTGGAGCGCCTCATGATGCGCTTCAGATGCAGCGCGAAACGCCTCATCGCCCTGGGCAATCAACGCGCTCGGATCAATGCCCTGCTTTGCAAGCTCAATCGCCTCGAGATAGCTGCTTTTTGCCGTTCCGGCAAATGAAATGATCCGGAAGCTCACCGCCTCGTACGGCGGATTTGCCAGCTCTTCACAAGCTTCCATACTCACCTACATCATCCCCTTAATTTGCCGGAGGACCTTTGAACCGTCCATCATGCCGTACGCCATCATGTCGATGGCCTCGACTGGCTTATCTCCAGCGGCGGCGCGCACTTTATCCAGCATAAATCGAATCTGGGGACCGACCAACACCACATCGGCCCAGCCAATCTTGTCGTTCATCATCGCCATCGCGACAGCGGTTGCCGTAAGTTCGATGCCTTCCTGAGCTGCGGCCCCCTCAATCTTCTTGCACATATTCGCCGTCGACGCTCCCATCGAGCAAATAAGCAGTACGTTCATGATTCACGTTCCTCTCGTAATTCCCTAACTCGTATCATCAGATCTTCGACCAACGTCAGACAGTTGATGACAAAGAAGTTCTCTTCTTTATCTGCACGGCATCCCTTGCGTTCAACAAGAATGCAATGAGCCGAGCCGGATCCCAGCGTGCTCGACCTATCGGCGGTGAACACGTAATCCACCACGCCCCGCGGACGGCATCGGTCCTGAACAAAGGTAAGGTCTTTGGTTTCCCCGCTTTCGCTGACAAACAGCATCAGGTACGAACGGTCATCGCGAAAATCGAGTGGGCTCTTCGTGGATGCAAAGAATCCATGCTCCAAGAGTCGGTTGCACAGATAGCATGCCGTCAGGTCTGAATAGCCCACGCCCATGATGTTGATTCGCTCGTACGAACCGAGAGCAAGCTCCTTAGCCAGCGACTCGAGTTGCGAGCGCGACTCCTCGGAAGCGACCATGCGCTCGCAAAAGCCGGGCATGTTGGAAGCAAGCGAACTCGCTCGCTCGTGCTTCAGAGAATATAACAGCTCGCTAAACCCCTCGAATCCCAGCTTTTTTGCCAGCCGAACAATGCTCGTCGTCGAAACGAACGAGGCCTGTGCCACCGCGCGAATGGGAACACGATCGTCACCCCGCTCGATGCGCGCAACAATATCTCGGAGAATGCGCATCTCAGATACCGAGAGGCTATTCCATCGCTCCATCAGCTGAACATCCATGTGCTCAACCTCCCGACATTAATCGCCTGCCGACTCCTGTGCACCGTCCGCACGGGAGCAAGCGACGCTGTTCGATACCAATGGCTTCGTTGTACCCCGGTTGATGGCGCCTTCGTCAGATTCCTTCCCCATCACGATTTCAACCCACGTCCCGCCAATCATATCGTGAAGCATGCGGTGCTGCCGGGTAAACACCATGACAGCGATAGAGATCGCGCCCAAAGCCCAACTGAACCAGATGGCGTACTGGAGAGCATCGTGGGACACAAAGAGCATGAGGTAGTTTCGTATGTAATTACTGAGCGGCGAGAAACACCCCTCAATCAGCACGATGCCGACAAGATCGCGTAGCATCAGCCGCGGCAAACTCAGCCGTCCACCATCCACGGCAATCATACGCAGGTGCATCAGCCGCTTACCCACCGTTTGCCCCGGCCACACGAATCGCGGAACAATGGAGTAAAAAAGGACCTCGAAACCCGCAAGCATCACCAAAAGCGACAGCTGCGCCCCGGGCTCAAAGGCGGTGAGGGGCAACGATCCGGCGTACATCGTTCCCGTCAGCAGGTAAGCCGCGGCAACGAGCATGGTATTCATAACAACAAACGCCAGATACCAGTCGATGAAATATGCGGTCAGCCTGCGGAGCATAACCCATCAGCCGCCTTTCGACATCCATTGCCTGCATTCATAGATCAGCTCATGCAGCGGGCGCCGGGACGAACGAACCATTCGCCCCGGCACCAATAACCTACACTTCGGCGGCATCATCACCTTGTGCTCGAGCGGCGAGCTCCTGCTCCTCTTTCACGTACTGGCGGTCGAGGACCTTGATGAAAGGCCAGTAGAACAGTCCCTGGAGAACCAGGATGCCGATCTGCAGCGCGCCACCGCGCCAGTCGCCGCACATCATCCAGCCACCAAAGGGTGCAGGCAGCGTCCAGGGAACCGGAACACCCGTTGGCCGGGGAACAATGCCGATCTCCATCACGATGTAGGAGATCGCCACGCAGACAAGCGGGCCGATCACATAGGGGATGAGCAGCATGGGATTAAGCACGATAGGCAGGCCGAAGGTCACGGGCTCGTTGACGTTAAAGATGCCAGGAATAATGGCACCCTTACCCACAGCGCGCAGCCGGTCGGACTTGCACATGAAAACCATCTCGATGCAAAGCGGCAGGGTCAGGCCTGTGCCCGTTAAGAAGATGATCATATCGGTAAAGGACGTAGTCGCCACAAAGGGTCGAAGCGCCAACGGATCTGCAGAATACACCTCGAGATTCGCAGCACGCGCGGCCTCCCAAAGCGGCCCCATGACAGACTGGACCACATTCGTGCCGTGGATACCAAAGAACCACAGGAAGTCATTGAAGAACGACGCGATGAGCGTACCGGGCAGCGTAGTGCCAAGCGAGGTAAGCGGCATCTGTAGAATACCGTAGATAAGCTCCGATGCCGTGACATACGGGGTCATCTGGACCACGAAGCGCACGATAATGTACGCAATCGCACAGATCGCCGCCGGAATGAGCGCTGCAAACTGCTGAGAAATGAACTCCGGTACGGCAGCGGGCATTTTGATAGTCAGCTTGTGCCTGATGCACGCTGCATAGATCTGACCGGTCGTAATTGCGACGATGAGGCCCAGGAAGAGCGTAGTCGCCGTGAAGTTACTCAGCGCGATCATGCCGTTCTCATCCGCGTGAATGAGTACGAAGAAGCACATGAACGAGATGACGACCGCGGGCATAGGCGCTACCTCATTGCGGCGGGCGAGCTCATACGAAGTGCCGCTCATTGCCACCAAGCTCAAAAGGCCAATCGTCGCCGGATTGAGAATGCTCCAGTTCCAATCGGCCCAAGCCTGCTCTCCGACCAAGCCGGACATAAAGGTCTGAAAGGCCTCAATCGGAAAATCGCTGATGATGCAGGCAAAAGCACCAACCAGCAAGAGCGGCGTCGACAGCATCATGCCGTACTGGATGGCCATGAGAAACTTATTTTCCTGGAATTTCGCGGCGATGGGATAAATATAGCGCTCCAGCATACTGGTGAGTTTATCCATGATAGAACCCCCCTCTCTCTGAGCCGTTAACAGAACTCCGGCCACTCATTGCCGTTTGCCGCCTTGAAGTCTGCAATGATCTTCTTGGCCACATCGGCATCGCCTACAAGGCGGTTTTCGGTAAAGGCTTGCAACAGCTTGAGGTCGCTGTGCTCCAAAATAGCGTCGACAAGCAGTTTTTCACAGGCATACTGGTTTTCAAGCAGGCCCTTCTCAAACGCGGGCACATCGCCCACTGCAAGCGGCATAAGCTCTTGCGCGCCAGCAAGGCAGGTGGCCTCGAGCATCATGCCCGGATCGAGGTTGGGACAAATGCCGTTGTTCTCGGTCATGACCAATGTGGGTTCATAAGCATTGTTCACGATTGAAAGCACGAGCTCTACCAGGTACGCCGCGTGCACATCGTTGTCGGCATAGACCGTCTCGACGCCGAGGTCCCGAATGCTTGAACGCTTGGCAGCGATCTTGTCAGTCAAATCGTACTTCGTACCCTTCATGTGGCCGAGCGCGCTAATCTCGTTGCACCACGTAAACACATCGTGCTCGCGCCCCGCGATGACTTCGTCATAACGCGTGTGCTCCGGCGTGTAATGCGCGTACGTTCGGTCGGGGTAAAGATAGTAGAGGTTGTAGCTATTGGGCAGCGAATACGGGAAATCCCGAATCATCTCGAGATGGTCCAAGAACGTGATCGCCCAATGATCCTCGGGCCCACGGATACGGCCCTTAAACTCGGCATGGATGCTCTCGTAGTTGTCAACGATATACGAGAGCAGCTCGGGGAGAACGTCTTCGCCGGTCTTCCGATCAAGCAATCGCGTAAACCACCCGTAATGGTTGAGACCAAAGTAGACAGGGCGAAACTCAGATCGCTTACGGCCGATGAGCGGCAGATAATGATTCAGCACATCGGGTGGCATATCGCAAATGTTGACTAGGCGCTTATCGCCCGGGAACATGCGCTTCGTCGCCTCGGCAACGATCGCCGCCGGGTTTGCATAATTGATAATCCATGCGTCAGGTGCATACTGGCGTATGTCCTTGACAAGCTGAATCATGGCGGGCACGCTGCGAACCCCATAGGCGAGCCCGCCCGCGCCGCACGTCTCCTGGCCAATACGGCCATACCGGTAAGGAATCTTTTCGTCAAAGTTGCGCAGGCCCATTCCGCCCGCACGAATTTGCACCAAGGCGAAGTCGATGTCCTCGAAAGCCTCAGCTTTATCGGTGGTATACGAAAACTCGAGGCCTTCGTAGTACTCGCGGAACATGACTTCGCCAAAGCGTCCAACGATGGCTTGCCGATCCGCATCGATGTCGTAAAGCGTCACCTTCCTGAGCGGGAAAGAATCCTGCAACAGGCACAACAGTTCGATCATATCGGGCGTGTATGTGCTCCCGCCGCCGCAGATGACAACCGAATAACGTTTCATTGCCCCTCCTTAACCAAGGCGCCGAAGCTATCCTTGGAAGCGAGTCCATTTGCAATGCCGGCATGGCCTTACTGTAGCCAAACCGCTTTGCCCAAAGGGGGCTCGAGGGCGAAACAGAACCCCGTTCCAAAAGATGGAACCTGTTACATATCTCGGCTTCGCGCTGGCGTCCTGATTATCCGATGCGCAGCCTGTATGCAACGGAACATCCATATAAACCCACTTTCCTCCGCATAACGAAGGAGGCGCAGATATCGAAGCGGCTGGGAGCGTGACATGTTACAAATGGAGCAGCAGAAGGCATGCGCCAAGAGGAGCTGGATGCTCCGCTGACGGTGCAAGCCGCAGTCTCAGAGGCAGATTGACGCTCACGCCAGCACTGAGAACATCTTTTTTGCACGCGCCTTGACGCGTCCGAGGCGATCATCGAATCCTGCGGTTTTTTCCGCTCGTCCGCACGGCTGAGCACACAGCCCGAGAAAAGATATTCTGAAATCTCAAAACGAATTGACACGCAGGCCGACACACGGGCGCAAGCATGCGCGAAACCGCACAGCCGAACGGCACGTCGCGCCTCGCTACTCGTCCAAGCTCATCCCGCGATACGAGATGCCGCAGGAATCTAAGATCCGCTTGGAAATCTGGTTGCTCTCGGTGCCGTCGTACTTGTCGCTCAGGTACACGACCTCGCCGATGCCCACCTGCGCGAGGATCTTCGCGCACTCATGGCACGGGAACAACGTGACGTAGATGGTCGCGTGGTTGAGGTCTTTGAGCGACCCGCGGTAGTTGAGCACGGCATTTGCCTCGGCATGCACCACATAGCTGTGCTTGTCCAGCAACGGATCGTCGCTCACGCCCCACGGGAAGTCATCGTCGTTCAGCGCGGACGGAGTTCCGTTGTACCCCACCGAAAGGATTCGGTGGTTCGTGTCGGCGATGCACGCCCCAACCTGCGTGTTTGGATCCTTGCTCCGCAGCTGCGCAGCCACCGCCACGCGCATGAAGAACTCGTCCCAGGTAATGACATCGTTGCGCTTGTCAGGCATGGTCACTCCTCATAACACATACGGCACAATGACTGGCTCGGTCCGAATCGCCCCGGGAGCACGCCCTTCGGCCGCGCTGAAAGCCCGATCCCGCTCAGCTGCGAAGCCAAGACCGCCGAGCCTCTCGGCAGGCGAACGGGCACCGGCCCAGGCTAACGCGCGCGGGCGCCGGACCTCCGCCCTATTGTGCCCCATTCTCGTCTAGTGCTGGCGGTAATGCTCGAAGAAGTCGGCAAGGTCCGTCATCGCCTCGCGCAGCACCTCCATACGCGGCAGGTACACGATGCGGAAATGGTCGGGCTTGTCCCAATTAAAGCCGCCGCCGCGCGTGATAAGGATGCGCTTCTGATGCAGCAGGTCGAGCGCGAACTGCTCATCGTCGGTAATATTGAACTTCTTGACATCCATCTTGGGGAAGATGTAGAACGCGGCCTTGGGCTTCACCGCGGTGATGCCGTCGATGGCGTTCAACGCCTCGTACACGTAGTTGCGCTGCTCGTACACGCGGCCGCCCGGCACGATGTAGCTCGTCACGCTCTGGTGGCCTCCGAGAGCCGTCTGCACGATGGACTGCGCGGGCACGTTTGAGCACAGACGCATGTTGGATAGCATATTGATACCATAGATGAAGTCGCGCATGCAGCGCTTGTTGCCCGAAAGCACCATCCATCCAATGCGATAACCTGCGATCATATGGCTTTTCGACAAACCGGAGAAAGTTACACACGGAAGATCGGGCGCAAGCGAGGCGATGGAGATGTGCTCGTAACCATCCATGCAAAGGCGGTCGTAAATCTCGTCGGAGAGAATCATGAGCTGGTGGCGGCGGGCAATCTCGACAATCTGCTCCAAAATCTCGCGCGGGTAGACGGCGCCCGTGGGGTTGTTGGGATTGATGATGACGATGGCCTTGGTGCGCTCGGTAACCTTCGCCTCCATATCTGCAATGTCGGGGCACCACTCGGCCTGCTCGTCGCACACATAATGCACCGGCACGCCACCGGCGAGCGTGGCGCACGCGGTCCAAAGCGGATAGTCGGGGCTGGGAATGAGGATCTCGTCACCGTTGTCGAGCAGCGCATTCATGGTGAGCTGGATGAGTTCGGAGACGCCATTGCCGGTGTAGATGTCCTCCATACCCACGTTGGGCAGGTTCTTGATCTGCGCGTACTGCATGATGGCCTTGCGCGCAGAGAAGAGCCCGCGCGAATCCGAGTAGCCCTCGCAGTCGGGCAGCTGCTGGCGCATGTCGGTTACGACCTCGTCCGGCGTGCGGAAACCAAAGGGGGCCGGATTGCCGATGTTGAGCTTCAAGATACGCAGGCCTTCCGACTCCATTCGGGCGGCCTCGTCGGCCACGGGGCCGCGAACATCGTAGAGAACGTTATCGAGCTTGGTAGACTTTTTGAACTCACGCATGGATGCGCTCCTTTTCGGGTTGGGTGTGAAGGAGTTGCTGGCGGCCGCAGGCCGCGCGGAAGCTCGCGCCGCATCATCCGCAGGCGCGGGGGCCTCGTTAACGTCGCCCATCTTTGCCGGACCCGAAGCGGATTCCTGCCAAGCCCCGCGCGTTACCGAATTGGCGCCGTCCGCCGAATGGCTTTCGTCAACCATGTGGCCTATGCCATCTGCCAGCCACACTTCACGCACGCCGAGAACCTGCGCAAGCAGCGCCATGACATTGCGACGCGGCACGGTCTTCCCACTTACATATTGGCTGACCTGGCTTTTTCCGAGCCTGCCGCCGTACTTGGAAGCAGCGTGAATTACATCCGCCTGTTTCATTCCGGCGCGGGACATCGCCTCGATCAGCCGTGCGGAAAACGCCTCTTGGCGCGTCATTTGCCCTCCTTTAGTTCAATTTAGATTGAACTCTTTTGGTAAGTATGCCATAACATTAGGTTTAAAGTTCAATTTATATTGAACCTGTAGCTCTGAGCACGCAGACTCCATGCTTTTTGAACAATTCCCGGACTGAGACGCATCAACCCGCAGCCGAAGCAATGCCGCTAGATATAAAACGACTCATTTCGCTGAGGAATTCTTGAAACAGTTCGCAAAACTGGATAACTTTGTCGATTTTCGGCGCTGGCAAAGGCGCGCGGGCATGCAATTTGGGCCAAAAAGCCGCTACGGAGACCCTTCGCGGGAGTTTTCACAGCAATTAATCTTGGTTAAGCCCCATGCACAGAGTATCAATCGCCAGAAATCGACATTTTTAGCCAATTCCTCTTCCAAATCAACGGAAACAGTCTAAGGCTACCGCGATACGGTAAAGCCATCGCAATCAAACGCCGCCAATCGCCACAGCCAGCTCCCAGCGGCAAGTGCATGCGGCGCTCAACGGGCAGCGCCCAATAGCGGCGGGCACGGCCTGCGGCGCACCGGACGCGATCTCTCATAACGGCCTACACGGCCTGCGGCGCACCGGGCGCGATCTCTCATAACGGTGGTATGTGCGACAGCGCAACGACCAGGCTCGTACGCAACAGCGAGCACACCCGTAGTACAACGGTCGTGCGCCGCCATGGCGACGAACCTGCCCAGCAGTACGATCCGCTATCCCAAATCTATGTGATATAGCTCTTTATACGAAGCGCCCTCTTGGCACAACTCGCTCTTAAAAAGCGCTACCCGATAGGCACGTTCCGGATCCGGAAACACTAACTCCGGCAAGTCACCTTGAGGCAGCCGGGCGCGACGTGCCAGCGTAATATGCGGTCGAAACGCCTTGCGGTCGTAGGCGATGCCCCGCTCTTCGAGTCCCGAGCGAACCGCCTCGGCTAAAGCGCGAAGCTCCTCGGTTAGCGCAATGCCCAGCCAGAGCGTCGCGTCATGCGGGCGGCCGAAGGTGCCCAAGCCATCCGCAGAAAGCCGCACCGCCCCGCAGCGCTCGCATACCTCGTCAAGCGCGCTAATAGCACGAGCCGCTTCCGGCTCACCAATCTCTCCCAAAAACGCCAAGGTCAGATGGTAGGTCTCTGGCTTCATGAATCGCCCGGCAACAGCAGGCCGGAGCTGCCGGGCCAGTGCGGACACCTCGCCCGCAAACGGCTCAGGCAACTCCAATGCAACAAACGCCCTCAAAGGTGAATTACCCCTTGCTCTCTAAACCCGCTCGGGCCAATTCCAGCGGCAGAAGCGCTGTTCGCGACCGCCCCGGTGGCAGGCACGTCGCCCGCTGCAATCCCGGCAGCAGGCGCGCCGCCCGCTGCAATCCCGGCGGCGGATACGCTACTCAAACCAACCCGGCGGCAAGCGAACTACTCGCGGCCGTCCCAACAGTAGGTGCATACCTGCGCGGGGTCGATGCCGATGGCCTCGAGCATGCCGGGCAGACTCTGGTAGCCCAGGGAATCGAAGCCAAGCTGCTCGCAGATGCGCTTAAGCATGCACTTGCCGCGCTCGGTCGAGCTGTCGGCGTATTCGTCGAGGTGCTCATCGCCCTCCGGCCCCTCAAGCTCGCGCACTACGCGGCGGGCGATAAGATCTTGGTCGCTCTTGCCGCGCGAGAAGCTCAGATATTTGCAGCTAAACATGATCGGCGGGCACGCGGAGCGCATGTGCACCTCGGCGGCACCGGCCTCGTACAGGAAGTCGACGGTCTTTCCCAGCTGCGTTCCGCGCACGATGGAATCGTCAACAAGCAGCAAGCGCTTGTCGCGGATAAGCTCCGGTACGGGAATCTGCTTCATCTCGGCGATGCGGTCGCGCACCTCCTGGTTGGTCGGCATGAACGAGCGCGACCACGTGGGCGTGTACTTGATGAACGGCCGCGCGAAGGTGGCGCCGCACTCGTTAGCGTAACCGATGGCATGCGGCAAACCGGAATCCGGCACGCCCGCCACATAGTCAACCTCGGGCAGCGTTCCCGCCATAGCCTCGTCGCGTGCCATGATATGGCCGTTTCGATAGCGCATGACCTCGACGTTCATGCCCTCGTAGTTCGAATTGGGGTATCCGTAGTACACCCACAGGAACGCACAGATCTTCATCTGGTCGCCCGGCGCCACGAGGCTCTCGTAGCCATCGCTCGTCACGCGCATGATCTCGCCGGGACCGAGCTCGCACTCGTCCTCATACCCAAGCTTGTGGTAAACGAAGGACTCGAACGAGATGCAGTAACCCTGGCCCTCGATATCGCGGCCGATCAGCACCGGCAAGCGGCCCGTGCGGTCGCGTGCAGCGTACACGACGCCATCCTCCGTCATGACGAGCAGCGTGAGCGATCCCTGAATGGCCTTCTGCGCAAAAACGATGCCCTCGACCAGGTCGTCTTTCTGGTTGATGAGTGCCGCGACGAGCTCGGTGTGATTGACTGCACCGGAGCTCATGGCCATAAACTGCGCGCCGCCCTGCTCGAAATACCGCTCGATGAGCTCGTCGGCGTTGGTGATGGCACCGACCGTCGTGATGGCAAAGGTGCCGTGGCGGCCGCGAACGAGCAAGGGCTGGGGGTCGGTATCGGAAATGCAGCCGATGCCGCTCGTGCCGTGGAAGCGCTCCAGATCCTTATCGAAGCGAGAGCGGAACGGCGTGTTCTCGATGGAGTGAATCTCCTTCTGGAAGCCGCCCGTGCCCTCGCAAAAGACCATGCCCGCACGGCGCGTGCCCAGGTGAGAGTGGTAGTCCACGCCGAAAAAGACGTCCAGCACCACATCGCGCTTCGAAACCGCGCCAAAGAATCCGCCCATCGCTCCCCCTCATATATGGCTGATGATGCTGCCATTATACGTGAGCCATTCCTTCGCAGCGCGAAGGATATGAATAGCGCGGAAAGACGCATGGCAGATACGCGCGCTTCCCGGCAACCGGGAGCAGGCCACGCCGCTCACCCCCACCGGCTCTCCGTCGCGTGCCCTTTGCGCACTTTCCGCCGCACCCCCGCTCGCTCCTTCCACCGAGCCCCCCTCGCCCCTTCCGCCGCGCGCAACGCTCGCCCGGTGGGCCCCACGCTCCTTCCGCCGCGTGCTTTCCGCCGCGCCCCTCGCTCCCTCGCCCCTTTCAATCGCGCCCTTTCCGCCGCGCCCCACGCCAGAAGACAGCGCGAGGCCCTTGTCGATGCGGACCTCGCCCCCGCGCCCACATGCTCTAGCGTTGAAAAAAAAAAGCAGGTGTATAATCGCGCGCGAATCGCGGCACAATGCCGTTATTCCATAGTGGAGGAGGCCAACATGGACGAGTCTCTGATCGGAATCATCGTTGCAGCGGGGTGCGGGCTGCTTTGCGCTGGGTTCGGCGCGTATATGGTCGTAACAGGCAACCCCTCACTTCTGCATAGCTATCACTATGCGACCACCCCGCTCGCGGACCGCCCGGCGCTTGCGCGCGAATCGGGCGCCGGACTCATCGTGACCGGTGTGGGCTGCGCACTCATGGGGCTTTCGGATTTCTTTGGAGTCTGGGCAGGCGTGGCGGGCATCGTGCTGCTCGTCGCCGGTATCGCAATCAACCTTATTTCCATCATCAGGCATAACGGCTCGCTCTTCTCGTTCCCTTCAAGCGAGGAAAAGGCACATGGAGGGCGTGGGCTTCACATCGGCCTCAATACCGGAGGCGGCGTCGTCCTAGGCGCAATCATCGGCCTCGTTTGCATCGTGCCCGGCGTCTACATGATCGCGACCGGCGACGTGAGCCTGCTTCACAGCTACCACTACGAGCATATCGCCGCTGCGGACCTGCCCGCGTTCTCGCTCATCGAAGGCCTCTCGATGATTGGCCTCGGCATCGGCCTTGCCATCTGCTTTGCCGCGGGCGGACGCATGACGATGCGTCCCGTCCCGCTCTGGGCAAAGGTGCTCATGGCCGTAGGCGGAATCATCTGGGGCGCGAGCCTCATCACCCTAATCGTCGCGATCCCCACCTTCGGAGGTTCGCTGTCATAGGATCCGCCCGAGAGGCGGGCCACAGGCCGAACGCCCGACGCTCCGCCTCGCGCGGCATCGACATTCTCCGTCCTCTGCGCCAGCATCGCACCCGTAGCGAGACAGTTGTGCCGGGTTAAACTGTCTCATAATCGTCATGCCTGAGTGAGACAGTTTAACCCGGCACAACTGTCTCACGGCTACGCCTCTGCGTCGTCCCGCTCGGCAGCTTCGGCGATGCGCGCCTCCTCGAAGGCGACCTTCATGGTAGGGTTGCCGCGCGTGAGCTTTTTGATGGTGAGGCCCTGCGCCTTGTCGTTCGCTAGGCGCAGGTTGCGATCGCTCGAGAGCAGCGCCTCTTTGGTCTTCTGCAGATGGCTAATGGTCTTGTCAATCTCCTCGATCGCCGTCTGGAACTTGCGGTTCGCCAGCTCGAAGTTGCGCGAGAACCCTTCCTGGAACGCCTCCAACTTCGATTCGAAATTGGTCACGTCCACGTTCTGCTGCCGCATGATAGCGAGCTCCTGCTTGTAGGCAAGCGCGTTCATGGCGGCGTTGCGCAGAAGCGTGATGAGCGGGATGAAGAACTGCGGGCGGATCACGTACATCTTTTCGTAGCGGTAGCTCACATCCACGATACCCGTGTTGTAAAGCTCGCTCTCCGGTTCCAGCAAGCTCACCAGCACCGCGTACTCGCACTTCTTCTTCGTGCGGTCCGCATCGAGCTTCTTGAAGAAGTCCTCGTTCTTATGTTTGGTGGCCGTGGCATCGTTTTCGTTCTTCATCTCGAACATGATGGATATGATCTCGTTGCCGTCATCGTCGCACTCGCGGAAGATGAAATCGCCCTTGGAGCGGCGCGAGCCATCCTCGCCCTCAACAGCGTCGTTGTCTTTCTCGAAGTACGCGTGCGGGAAGGCCGTCATGCGCAGGCGGTTGAACTCGGTCTCGCAGTGCTGCTCGAGCGTCTCGCCCACCATCTTGGTAGACAGGCGCACCTTCATGTCGCGCAGGCGCTCGATCTCCTCATCCTTGTAGCGAATGAGCGCATCGCTCGCCTTCTTGGATTGCTCGAGCTCAAGCGCGTGCGAGGCCTCGAGCTGCTGGCGCTCGCTATCGTGAAGCGCGCGCTCGCTCGCAAGTGCCGCGCGCGCCTCGTCGCGCTCGCGCTCCGCCGCCGTAACTGCCTGCGTCACGGCAAGCTCCTGCTTCGCCGCATCGGCGGCAATCTGCTGCCTGAGCTTGGAAATCTCGGCATCCTTAGCAGCAATGCCCTGGGAAAGTTCCTCGCGTGTCGCAGCACGAGCGTTCTCAAGCGCAACCGCCTGCTGTTGGGCAGATACCTCGGCCTGGGCCTTGAGCCGAGCGATCTCGGCGTCGCGAGCGGCGATATCCTCCTGAAGACGTCGAGCTGCCTGCGCTTGGGAGAGCTCCGCCTCCGTCTCTTGCTGAGCCAACTTCGCCCGCAGCTCGTCGCACGTGCGCTCGAGCTCTGACAGCTGCTGCTGAGCATCTCGCTGCGCCTGCGCCGCGGCGCGCTCCTCAGCGAGCCCGCGCTCGTTCGCCGCGGATGCAAGCTGCGCCTCGAGCTCGGCGATGCGCGCATCGCGCCCCGAAACGGTTTCCTGAAGCTGGCGCTCAGCCTTCTGCTCTGCAAGCTCCACCGCTGCCGCACGCTCACGCTCCATGATGCGCTCGCGCTCAGCGAGCTGACGCGAGAACTCCTGGTCGCGCACCTGGCGCGCGATATCTGCATACCCTTGTTCGTCTACCTGGAACACCGTACCGCACTGGGGGCACTTTATCTCATTCATAAACGGACCTTTCTTCCAAAGACGCCTGCACCCATGGTTCCTTTTACTGGAATCAGTCTACCCCGGCATGCGGACAGAAAAATGCGACGCTGGCCCGGAGAACTAGCGAAACATATGTAGGCGAGCAGACGAACCGTACCTGTCCACCACGAACGCCGCGCGTCGCGGGCGGTTAAGGTCACCGAGCGGTTAAGGCCTCCCCGTGCGTTCGGGCGAGATTCGGACGGAGCAGGGCCCTCGAATGTCCAAATGTTGCCCGAAGGCAGCTAACATGTCCGAATGCCGCCCGAAAACAGCTGAAGTGTCCGAATGTCGCCCGGCGCAGAAGAGCAACGGCAGAAGATCGCCCGGCAACGCCGTCAGTGATTGGGTGAGACAGTTTAACCCGGCACAACTGTCTCCCTGTCACATCCCGAGGTACGAGCGCAGCGCGTCGAGCGTAACCTTGCCGTCGCGGCGGCCGACCTGGTACACGTGGTCGAGAATCGCCGGATCTTTCACCGAGAGCGGCGTCTTGACCGATTCGCTCGGCCGAATCACAAACACCTTGCCCTCACGCTCCAACCGCGCGAGCTCGTCGAGTTGCGCGTTGTAGCGCTCATGGCGGTTGGCCAGAAGCTCAACCAGCTTGGGATACCGGCGCAGCAGTACGCGCAGCGCGGGCATGAGGCCGTTGGGCTCCTTCCGATACCCCTCGGGCTGCGTACACACCACCACGCAGCGGTCGTAACCCTGATCGAGCATCCAGCGGAAAGGAATGGAATCGGCCGTTCCGCCATCAAGCAGCAACCGCCCTTCCAGCTCAACGGGGCGAGAAAGCGCCGGAATCGCCGACGAGGCGCGCATCCACTCCACGTCCTCCACGTCACCGCGGTTCACGTCGTGGTACACCGGCTCGCCGGTTTGGATATCGGTCGCCACCACGGTGAATCGCATGGGGTTGGCAGCATAGGTCCCCACGTCGAACACATCGAGCTCCCAAGGGAGGCGCCCGAAGGCGAACTCCCGATTGAAGAGATTCCCCGTGGTAAGCAAGCTTCTCATGCCTGCATAGCGGGGATCGTTGCAGAACCTTTTGTTATAGCGAACCGCGCGCCCCAACTGGCACGACTTGAAATTGCACCCGAAGGTCGCGCCCGCGGAAACTCCCACCGTATGCGTGGCCCCTATGCCCTCCTCGAGCCATACGTCAAACACGCCCTCGGTATAGTGGCCGCGAAAACCGCCCCCCTCGAACACCACGCCTACCGTATGCGGCAACGCGCCAAACTTGGGGCGCTCGCTCGGCTCCCGCACGTCGGAAAGCTTGTAGTCTGCACCCGAGCCAACAATGTTAGGTTCTTTCGCCTGTACCATGCCATACCTCACTTAATCATGGCTTTTGAGTATAGCGCGGCGCATGGAAAAGGTAGTCGGCTTCCTCGGCGCCTTCGTCGCCTCATGGCCGTGTCGCCGGGCGGGACCACGCCCGCTCCAGCCCCATCGCCCCATGGATTCTTCACGGCCGCTTAAGCCAGGCTTCACTGCTGTGGAAAGCCCATGCAGGACGGCGGTTCACCGTAGAATCGAGAGGGTACCGATAAGCGGAAGGGGGCTAAACCATGGCAGAAACGGTCTTGATCGTAGAAGACGACCAGGATATCGTCGAGCTGCTGTCGCTCTATCTAACCGGCAGCGGGTACGACGTCGTCACTGCTGGAAATGGGGAAGATGCTCTCGAGCAACTTCGGCAGCACCCTGCCGATATCGCGCTTGTCGACATCATGATGCCGCGCATGAACGGCTACGACTTCATCAAGGCCCTCCGCGCCACGGACAACATCCCTGTCATCATCATCTCGGCTCGCACGCAGGCTGCCGACAAGATCGTAGGGCTTGACGCCGGGGCGGATGGATTCATCGCGAAGCCCTTCAACCCGCTCGAGGTCACGGCGCAGATTCGCGCCCTCCTGCGCCGCCGGGCCACCGATGTTGCCGACGCCCTCGCCGCAGCCGGCCGCACCGCCCCCGCCGCAGATGAGGCGTGTGCTACCGCACCATCGGAAGGCGAGGCATCCCTTCCAGGACCAGACGCCTCGGGCCCCAGCGATCGCGCGACTGCAGAGAGCACCCCCGCGCCTTCAACCCCCTCGCAAGACGGCGCGCATGTGCTTCGCGTGGGCGACCTCGCCTTTGACACCGAACGGCTCGAGCTCTTCAAAGGCGGCACGCCGATTCCGCTCACCGCCGCCGAGCTCAAGATCATGGCAACCTTCATGGCCGCCCCTGGTCGCGTTTTCAGCAAAGCTCAGCTCTATGCATGCATCAACGGGGAGAGCTTTGCCGGCAGCGAGGCAAGCGTGATGGTTCATGTCTCCAACATCCGCGCCAAGCTGGAAGACGACCCGCTGCAGCCGGCATACATCAAGACCATCCGCGGTATGGGATACAAGATCGATGGCTAGCGAATTCGAACACACACCCTCTTCCCGCAGTCCCCTGCATCGTCTGCGCAAGAGCATCGCCGTGCGCTGCCTCGCCGGCCTCGTCGTCTACGCAGCGCTCCTGGCACTCGTGCTCTGGGGCATCAACCGCGCGAGCGAGAATCTGTTCGACAGCGCCTTTCCCTCCATGGAAACCGTGCTTACATATGCCGACGATCTAGAGCATGACCGCTTCGATGCGCTGCAGACGCAAGCGCTCGAGCACTGCAGGATCGTCATCTTCGACGGCGACGGCACGCGGCTCTACGCATCGAGCGCACGGGCAGCGGAGAAGATCCATGTCTCCGACCTCGACCTCATCAGCGAATACGATGAGCAGAGCTTCTACGAGGTGTTCCAGGAAAGCACCGTCGACGGCCTGCACTACCGCATCGTGCAGTGCACCTACAGCCTCGAAGACGGGTTCACCAAACGCATCACGGCGTGGTGCGAGCTCGACGAAAACCTAACCGTGGTGGCCGGCGATCTATTCGCCGATCGCGGCGCGCTCACGCAGCGCGAATTCGACTTCCTGCAGGGCGTCTACAGTGCGCAGATGTCGGTCGAGCGCGTGAGCTACCAGACCGTAGGCGGCGAAGAGCGCATTCTCGTGCTGGCCGCCCCGCTCGTGAGCGGCATTCGCTACCAGCAAGTCATAGACGAAGCCAACCGCCTGCCGCTCCTTGCCACCCCCGTGGCGCTCGTCATCACCATTGGCTGCGCATGGTACCTGGTGGGCGTCGCGAAACGTGCGACGCGCCCACTGGACCGCGCGATCAACGCCTACCGCCGCGGAGACGAGCAAGTGGACGCGGCGACCGACGTTCCCACCGAGCTCGTGCCCATCTACGACAACTTCACCGACCTCATGGACGAGCTGCGCGAGGCGCGCGAGGACAGCCAACGCATCATCGCCAACATCTCGCACGACCTCAAGACGCCGCTCACCGTGATCTACGGGTATGCACAGGCCTTCCGCGACGGGCGCGTTCCGCCGGAAAAGGAGCAAGACTACCACCGCATCATCGGAGAGAAGGCGCTTGCCGCAAGCGAGCTCATCGACACGCTCTTCGCCTATGCGAAGATGGAGCACCCCGAATACGCCCCGAACCTCGAGCCATGGCGCGTAGACGAGCTGGTGCGCTCGGTGGCGCGCGAGGCGGAGGCCCAGGTAGAGCAGGCAGGCTGCTTGCTCTTCGTAGTTCCTGAAGGAACATCGCTCGCGCAGGCCGCACAGGGCGACGCGAGCCCTAGTGTAGCGGTGAGCAGCGCCGAGCCCATCGCCCGCATAGACCGGCAGCTCTTCCATCGGCTGCTCATGAACCTCATCAGCAATGCTTGCGCCCACAACCCTTCGGGCACAAGCATCTATCTCGCCTGCGAGGTCGACACCGGGCGCGGCCTCGTGCGCGTGCGGGTGGCCGACACCGGCACGGGCATCCCCGACCACATTGCCTCGCACGCCTTCGACCCCTTTGTGACCGAAAACGCCGCACGCTCCACCAACGGGGGAACCGGCCTGGGCCTCACCATCGCGCGGTGCGCTGCCGAGCTCATGGGCGGCACGCTCACGCTTTCCCCGAACCCTCCCCACCCGTGCGCTACGGAGTTCGTGATCGAACTGCCCCGCTGCGCGGAAGAGTGAACGCTGCGCGACCAACTTCCGTGCGATGCTCGGCTTCATCGTCGCGGCGGTCGTGGTGAACGCCGCGTGCGGCCGGCTTCCGTAAACCGGTGCGCACCCACCGCGCGCGAACCTAAAGGCTGCCCAACCGCGCTCGGGGTCGCAGTGCGCACGCGGGGTCGCAGTGCGCGCGAACCTAAAGAAACCTTTAGCAAGCGTTCAGGTGCGCTAAAGCTTCCCTTCCCATACTGGAACCCATCGAACCGACCAGTTGGAGGAAGCAATGCACACGACGGCGCACACACCGATCGAATATCTTGAGCGATCTGCCCGGCTGTTCCCAAGCAAGACCGCAGCGATCGACGAGTTTGGCACCTGCACCTATGCCGAGCTGCTCGATCGCAGCCGAGCCATCGCTCAAGGCCTTCTTGCCGCAGACGCGCGATCAAACGCCTCCGGCAACCCGGGGATCCGCGCTGCGGGCTCCATTAACGCGCCCGCGCCGCAGCCCGTCGTCGTCTTCATGGAGAAGCGCATCGATATGCTCGCCTCCTTCCTCGGTTCCCTCATGGCGGGCCGCTTCTACGTGCCGGTCGACCCCAGCGTGCCTGCAGAGCGAGCGAGAAATGTCTATGCCACCCTAGCGAATGGGAAGCCGGAAGAAAACGGCCCGCTCGTGATCGCGAACGCCGATACCATAACCGCCGCGCGGGCAATCTTTCCGGAAGGCAGCGTAGCGCTCGTGGATGACCTGCTGCAGCACACGGTCGATATCGCGGCGCTCGAGAACGTCGCGTGCTCTTTGGTGAGCAGCAACCCCGCCTACGTGCTCTTCACGTCTGGGTCGACCGGCATACCGAAGGGTGTGGCCGTGAGCCACCGCTCCATCTGCGGGTTCGTCGATGCATTCGTGGAGGCCTTCGGCATCCGCGACGATGACGTCATCGGCAACCAGGCGCCGTTCGACTTCGATGTCTCGGTCAAAGACATCTACGGTGCACTCGCGACAGGCGCCACGATCGTCTTGCTGCCGCGCAGGCTGTTCAGCGCCCCCGCGCAGCTGGTAGATGCTCTTCGCGAGCACAAGGTCACGGTCATGACCTGGGCGGTGGCCGCGCTCTGCCTCGTGAGCAGCCTTCACGGCCTCGACCACGCCCCGCTGCCGAGCGTGCGCCTTGTCCTGTTCTCGGGCGAGGTCATGCCGCGCAAGCATCTCGCACGCTGGCTAGAGCACCTGCCCGAGGCAACCTTCGCAAACCTCTACGGGCCTACCGAGATCACCTGCAACTGCCTCTACCACATCGTGGATCGCAACCGCGCCTACCTCGACGGCCTGCCCCTGGGCGAGCCGCTCGGCGACCGCCGCATCCTGGTGCTGGACGAAGGCATGCAGCCCGTTAGCGAGCCCGGACAGGTGGGCGAGCTCTATGTGGGCGGCCCGAACATCGCGCTCGGCTACTACGCCGACCCCGCTCGCACGGAGGGCGCCTTCATGCCGAACCCCATCCCCGGAGCGTTGCCGGAAACCGTATACCGCACCGGAGACCTCGTGCGCATAGGCGAGGGCGGGGAGCTTTTCTTCAGCGGGCGGGCGGACAACCAGATCAAGCATCAGGGTCACCGCATCGAGCTGGAAGAGATCGACGCCGCCTTCGAGCAATGCCCCGGTGTCGAGCGCTGCCGCTGTGCCTATAACGAGCGCTTCAAACGCATCCATGCGTTCTTCGAAGGCTCGGCCGAAATCGATGAGCTCCGCCGCGCCGTGAGCTCGATGCTCCCCGGCCCCATGGTACCCGCAAGCATCGAGCGCGTGGAGCGCATGCCGCTCACTAAGAACGGCAAGGTCGACCGCCGCGCGCTGCTCAACGCGTGACACTTTCCCCCGGTACAACTGTCTCAGAGACAGTTTAACCCGGCACAACTGTCTCATGAGGAGGAGATCTGATGACCGATTCTGACCTGCGTGCACTCGCCGACCGCTTCGGCACGCCGCTCTACGTCTTCGATGACCGCGCGCTCGTGCAGCGCGTCCGCTACCTGCGCGAGGCCCTGCCGGCTCGCGTGGGCATCTGCTTCGCCATCAAGGCAAACCCCTTCGTTCTCCCCGCGCTCGAGCCCCTCGTCGACCGGCTCGAGGTGTGCTCGCCCGGCGAGTACCGCATCTGCCGCGCCCTCGGCCTGCCCCACGACAAGATCGTGGTCTCGGGCGTGCATAAGGACATCCAGACCGTATCGAGCGCCGTGAGCGAACGGCAGGCGCCCGCAGCCGTCACCATCGAGTCGGTCTCCCAGCTTGACCTGGTCCTGCACCAAGCCGCCACGCACTCGGCACGCGTGCCGGTGCTCCTGCGACTCACCAGCGGTAACCAATTTGGCATGGGACGCGACGACGTGAAGGCTGCGGTCACGCGCCTGCGCCACAACGGGCGCGTGCGCCTTGCAGGGCTCCAGTTCTTCTCCGGCACGCAGAAGAACTCCCTCAAGCGGCTTGCCCGCGAGCTCCGCGGCCTGGATGCGTTCATTCAGGAGCTTGAGCAGGATTGCGGTTGGCGCGCGCCCGAGCTGGAGTTTGGCCCCGGGTTCCCCGTCTCGTACTTCGCCCACGACGACTTCGATGAGAAGGAGTTTCTGGCGGAATTCAGCGCGCTTATCGAGGGCATGTCCTTCCAGGGCCACATCATGCTTGAGCTCGGCCGCAGCCTTACCGCCTCATGCGGTACCTACCTCACGCGCGTGGTAGACGCCAAGGTGAACGCGGGGCAGCGATATGCCATCGTAGACGGCGGCATGCACCAGCTCGTGTACTTCGGCCAATCCATGGCCATGAAGCAACCGTGCTGCCACCTGCTTGGCGCCGATGACGAGAATTCCGCTTCAGCAGACGAAGAGCTCTGGAACATCTGCGGCTCGCTCTGCACGGTAAACGACATCCTTGCCAAGCAGCTCCCCCTCTCCGGGCTCGAGCAGGGAAGCATCCTCGCTTTCGAGAACGCCGGCGCCTACTGCATGACCGAGGGCATCTCGCTCTTTTTGAGCCGCGATCTTCCGCGCGTGATCATGGTCGACGGGCATGGCGCCCCCACGCTCGTGCGCGACGGGCTGCGCACCGACATCCTCAACACCCCGCTCTTCCCCATCAGGTAACACCCCGGCGCAACAAGCGCGCTGGGCTACATCTAAGAAAGGACCATCATGGACGCAATTCTCGACATCTTGAACGAACTCAAGCCCGGTATCGATTACCGCACGCGCCACGACCTCGTCGACACGCGCGAGCTCGACTCGCTCACCATCATCACGCTTGTCTCGGAGCTCGAGGATGCCTTCGACATCACCATCCCCGCTGTGGAGATCGTGCCCGCTAACTTCAACTCCCTCGAGGGCATATGGAACATGGTGCAGCGCCTGCGCGAAGCTGGCTTTTAGCGAGGTGCCGGGGCTCTCATGACTTCGTACTTCTCTTTGACGATGCTCGGGCTCATCCTGCCCGGCACGGCGGTCGCCTACCAGGTCATGCCGCGCCGGGCGCGCTGGGCCGTGCTTCTCGCCGCTAGCTATGTCACCTTCTGGGCCATCAGCGGAAAGCTGCTCGCCTTCCTTTTGGCGTCGACCGTGACCATCTGGCTCTGCGGCCTTGCGCTCGATCGCGAGATCAAGCAGCGCGGCGAGGCCCTGCGGGCTCCGGGCGCCAACCGCAAGGCGGTCAAGCAAAGCTATGCGAGGCGCATGCGCCTCATCATGGCGGCGGGTGCGGCGGTCAACCTTGGAATGCTCTTCGCCTTCAAATACGTGGTGTTCGCGCACCGCCTGCTCGCTCCGCTCGCCGCCCCGCTCCTCACCCACCTGGGGATCGGCTGGGCAGCACCCGCGGCAATCGCGGCGCCCATCGGCATCTCCTTCTACACGCTGCAGGCCGTCTCCTACCTCGTGGACGTGTATCGCCAGAGCGTCACCGCCGATCGCAACCTGTGCCGCTTGGCGCTCTTCATGGCGTTCTTCCCCCAGATCATGGAGGGGCCCATCTGCCGCTACGGCCAGACGGCGCAAGCGCTCTGGGCGGGCCACGGCATCACCTGGGAGAACCTCGTATCGGGAAGCCAGCGCATCCTTTGGGGCGCGGCGAAGAAGCTTATCGTTGCCGATCGGGTGAATCTGCTGGTGAAGACCGTCTTTGCCTCATATGAGTCCTACGACGGCGGCATCATCGCCATCGCCGCGGTGCTCTACACCATCCAGCTGTACTGCGATTTCTCGGGCACGATGGATTTCGTGGTGGGCACGGGACGCATCTTCGGCGTGCGCCTGCCCGAGAACTTCCGCCAGCCCTTCTTCTCGCGCACCGCATCCGAATTCTGGCAGCGCTGGCACATCACCCTGGGCACGTGGTTTCGCGACTACGTGTTCTACCCCGTATCGCTCAGCAAGCCGGTGAAGCGCCTGACCACCTCGGCGCGGCATCTCCTGGGCAATCGCATGGGGCCGGTGGCCGCGAGCGGCGTGGCGCTCCTCGCCGTGTGGCTCGGCAACGGCCTCTGGCACGGCGCAGGCGGGCAGTACGTGTTGTTCGGACTGTTCTGGTTCACGATCATCTGGCTTGGCGGCTTCGCTGAGCCGATCGCGCAGTCCATCTGCGAGCGTCTGGGGATCGACCGCTCGACGCTCCCGTACCGCGCCTTCCAGCACGCGCGCACCCTGGTGATCGTCTTTTGCGGAGAGCTCATCTTCCGCGCCGATGGCGGATGGGCGGCACTCGGCATGCTGAAGCGGCTCTTCAGCCAGTTCTCGCTCGCGTCGTTCTCCGACGGCACCGTGCTCAAACTCGGCATGGACGGCGCCGATTTTGCCTGCGTTGGCATCGCGATCGCAGTGCTCTTCGCCGTTGGGCTGCTGAGGGAGCGCGCGCAGCACGACCCTGCCGCCTCCGCCACCCCGGCAGGACACGCGGGCATGCCGGCGGCAGCCACCGCGAACACCGCAGCCACCCGCTTCGCCCTCGCCTGGTGGCAGAACTTCAACGTGCGCTGGATACTTGGCTGCGTTCTCATCCTTGCCATCGTGGTGTTCGGCGCCTATGGAACGGGCTATGTTCCCGTCGACCCCATGTACGCATCGTTCTAGCAAGCATCAGTGCCGGCAGGCAACAGATCTGCCGAACACGACAGCGGCTGATAGGAGGTTCCATGCTTCATGACGCAACAACGCCCGCCACGGGGCGCACCCAACAGCGGGCGGCGCGGTACATGTGCATCGCGCTGCGCCTCGTCGTTACCGGCATCGCGCTCTGCGGCCTCCTCGCCGCGGTGTCACGCGTCGTGCAGCCGAAGAACAACCAGGCCGAATTCGGTCAGAGCGATCCCGAGGCCCACGGCGTGCTCGGCGAGCCGCGAGACAGCATCGACGTCCTCGTTCTGGGAGACTCCGAGTCGTTTTGCTCCATCTCGCCCCTGCAGCTTTGGGGCGAGCAGGGCATCACCTCCTACGTATGCGGCACGAGCGGACAGATACTCCCGCTCACCCGCTCCCTGCTGTTAAGCGCGCTGAGCAAGCAGCATCCTAAGGTCGTGGTCCTCGAAACCAACTGCCTCTTCCGCCCGTTCCGACCGGGGTTCGCGCTCAACCGCGCCCTCCAAGACAAGTTTCCGGTGTTCGAATACCACAACCGCTGGAAGAAGCTGCGCACGGAGGACCTCGTCTATTCGCCCCAGACCACCTGGACGCACGAGCTCAAGGGTTTTCGCATCAAGAAGGACGCGGTTGCCGCAGATCCTTCCGGTTACATGGACCCTACCGACGAGCTGGCGCCGATGCCACGCCTGAGCGAACTGTACCTGCGCAACTTTGCGATGATCTGCCGTGATAACGGCATCAGGCTCGTGCTCGTGAGCACGCCGAGTACGGTGAACTGGAACACGGCGCGCCATAACCGCACCCAGCTCCTAGCGGGCGAGCTGGGCATCGATTACATCGACTTCAACATGGGCAGCCAGCGCGTTGAGATCGACTGGGCCACCGATACCTGCGACAAAGGCGACCATCTCAATATCTACGGCGCTCAAAAGGTCACGAGCAAGCTTGGCGAGATCCTGCGCGCCACGTACCAGGTGCCGAGCCATGCGAACGAGAAGGCATATGCCTCTTGGAACGACGCGTACGCGCGCTACACCAAGCAGCTCGCCGGAACGTGATGCCGCGCGGAGCCGGCACGCGCAGGCACCCTCGCCCGCTCTCGGCGCCCGCGCTCCTCGGCGCCCTGCCGCCTCCTAGCGCGCTGCCCCCTCCTAGCGCGCTGCCTGCCGTGGCGCCTCACCCGCCTTATCGCGTTCCCAAGCCCCGCCCTATCCACACCGAAAGGAACCCATGCCACTCAGCAAGCCTTCACCCGAGCTCAGGCACATCGCCCTGCGCCTCGCCGTCACCGCCGCCGTGCTCGTCATCGCGCTCGCCGGCATATCGCGCATCGTGCTGCCCAAACACAACCAAGATGCGCACGGCCCCAATAACTACGAAGCCGCCCACGGCATCTTCGCCGAGCCGGAAAACTCCGTCGACCTGCTATTTCTTGGCGATTCCGAAACCTACTGCGCCATCACGCCCCTCGAGCTCTGGCATAACCACGGCATCGCCTCGTACATCAGCGCCACGGGTGCCCAGCGCTTGCCGCTCACGCTCTCCATGCTCAACCGCGTCCTCGGCTGCCAGCGCCCCAAAATCGTGATCCTCGAGACCAACTGCCTGTTCCGCGCGGTCACGCCGGGCACGGTGGCGCGCCAGACCGCAAACGACGCCCTCCCCGTGCTTGAATACCACAACCGGTGGAAGACGCTACGGCCCGACGACCTCACGGCGGCCCCCTTCTCCATCGACACCGCCGACTTCAAGGGCTATCGCCTCAAGACGGGCGTCAGCGCTGCCGACGACTCGTCCTACATGACGCCCACGATGGACAGCGAGTCCATTCGATCGTTCAACCGCTGGTACCTGGAGAAAATCGCAGACGTCTGCCGTAGCCACGACATCAAGCTCGTGCTCGTGAGCACGCCGAGCACCGTGAACTGGAATATGAAGCGCCACAACTGCGTGCAGCAGCTTGCAGGCGAGCTCGACGTCGATTACATCGATCTCAACACGGGTAAGAACCGCGCCCAGATCGACTGGTCGACCGACACCTTCGATGGCGGCGATCACCTGAACCTCCAGGGCGCGCAGAAGGCAACCGCGAAACTCGGCGAGCTGCTACAGGACCGCTACTACCTGCCCGATCATTCCGGCGAGAGCGCCTACCGTTCCTGGGACGAGGCCTATGCGCGCTACGAACGCGTCGTGAACGAGGGCGCGACATCGTAGCGCCGGCCTGTACCCCACGGGCACCGATTCCCGCCGGCTGCCCGCCAGGCCCCGGCTCGCGACAATCCCCGCCGTCTGCTCGCTAAGCCCCGGCTCGCGCCGATTGCCCACCGGCTCCTTCGGGTACAACAAGGTGGATATCCCACGAGCAAGGAGGCACCATGAACACACTTGAAGCACTCGAAACACGCCGGAGCTGCCGAGCCTACACCAGCGAGCCCGTCGCACCGGAGCTCATCGACCAAATCATCGAGGCGGGAACCTACGCCCCCACCGGCATGGGGCGCCAATCCCCCATCATCGTCGCCATCACGAACAAAGAGGTGCGCGACCGGCTTTCACGCATCAACGCGCGCGTCATGGACAGTGAAGACGACCCGTTCTACGGTGCGCCGGCCGTGCTCGTGGTGCTCGCACGCAAGGATGTGGGCACGCACGTGTACGACGGCAGCCTGGTGATGGGAAACATGCTGAACGCTGCCCATGAGCTGGGCCTTGGCAGCTGCTGGATCCATCGCGCGAAGGAAGAGTTCGAAACACCCGAGGGCCGCGCCATCTTGGAGGGCCTGGGCATCGATGCCGACGCATACGAGGGCGTCGGCAACTGCATCGTAGGCCATGCCGCCGAGCCCGCGCCGGAAGCCGCCCCGCGCAAGACAGACTACGCTTACCATATCGACTAGCTGCGCATTTAACGAGCCCGCGCGACCGAATCCGCAGGGCGCGCTGCAAACTATCTGAGGAGGCCCCATGCCTTACGCCACCCATGAGAACGACGTTCAGTACCTCGCAGATGATGGCACCGTACTCGGCGAGGTTACCTTTCCAAGCTGCGGCGATGGCATCGTGGACATCAACCACACCTTTGTAGACGGATCGCTGCGCGGGCAGGGCATCGCGGGCGAGCTGCTCTCCCGTGCAGCAGCCGAGCTCGAGAAGAGCGGGCGGCGCGCCCACCCCTCATGCTCGTACGCCGTTCGGTGGTTCGAGAAGCACGCGGAGTACGCGCATCTGCTTGCGGAATGAGAAAAACCGCCCCGCCATATCCGAAATGAGCGCGCCGCATGCGCAATCCGCCCCGCGTCACGGCTTCGGCCAAGGCGCAGGGCTCTCTTTTTCAACTTTTGGGCACTTGATTCCCGAATGTCCAAGTACAAAGCGATTCCTCGTTACCATAATCGCAGGTCAGAGGCTTGGCCAATATGTCGCTACTCAGCAGATCCCCGATTAAGTGCCCAAAAGCTGAAAACACTTCTAAACCTAGCTCCCTCGCCGTCCCGATCACGGTAACAACTGCGTTACGGCGGCGTTTCGCGCGCGTTTCCTGCGGCGCGGCCTCATAATAGACCCCACCTGAATATCAACGGGCGGGCCATCGCGCCAGCGATCACCGCAACGGCGCGCCCGCTCATGCAAGGTTAGGGGTCGATATGTCCATGAAGTTCAAGCGCCTGCTGCCCATCCCCAAGGAGATCCGCGAGGAGATGCCGCTTTCTGCCGAGACCGCGGCGAAGAAGCCGGCGTTCGACGCGCAGGTGGCCGACATTCTCACGGGCAAGGACGACCGCAAGCTCGTCATCATCGGCCCGTGCTCCGCCGACCGCGAGGACTCCGTCCTCGAATACGCCGGCCGCCTGGCGAAGCTTGCCGAGCGCGTGAGCGAGCGCCTCTTCATCGTACCGCGCGTCTACACCAACAAGCCGCGCACCAAGGGCACGGGCTACAAGGGGCTCCTGCACAACCCCGACCCCGAGGGCCCGAGCGACCTTTTGGGCGGCGTCAAGGCCATCCGCCGCATGCACCTGCGCGTTGCGGAGGAAACCGGCATGTTCACCGCCGACGAGATGCTCTACCCCACCAACTACCAGTACCTCATCGATGTGCTTGGCTACATCGCCGTGGGCGCGCGCTCGGTAGAGAACCAGGAGCACCGCCTCGTGGCTTCGGGCGTTCCCATGCCCGTCGGCATGAAGAACCCCACCGGAGGATCCACGAGCGTCATGCTCAACTCCATCTATGCGGCGCAGCAGCCGCAGACGTTCATCTTCCGCAACTGGGAGGTCGAGACCACGGGCAACCCGCTCGCACACGCCGTGCTGCGCGGTTACATCGGCGAGGACGGGCTCAACTACCCCAACTACCATTACGAGTACCTGGAGCGTCTGGCAGAAAAGTACACCGAGGCAGATTTCGTCAACCCGGCGGTTATCGTGGACTGCAACCACGACAATTCGGGCAAGCGCCCCTTCGAGCAGATCCGCATCAGCCACGAGGTTGCAGATTCCATGCGCCGCTCGGAGCAGATCCGTCATCTCATCAAGGGCTTCATGGTGGAAAGTTACCTGGAAGACGGCAACCAGCCCATCGACGGCGGCGTGTACGGCAAGTCCATCACCGACCCATGCCTCGGCTGGGAGAAAACGGAGCGCTTGGTACTCGATCTCGCAGAGCGCGTGTAGCCGGAGCCAGCTGGGCGGATGACGGGTCCCGGGCGCCCGGCATGGGCCCCGGCGTGCCCGCACGAAGCCGGGCCAGGCTCGAAGGAGTCTGGCCCGGCTTCTCGCTAGATGGACACCTCGCGAAAAGGACTCCGGCTTTTCTTAGCCGATAGCTCCCGCCTGCAGCAGATCGCGCACCTCGAAGAGGTCTCGGCAGATGCGCGTCGCCAGGGAGCGCATCTCGTCATCCGGCTGCACCAAGTCGGGCACCATGACGGTAATGAAGCCGCCTGCGGCGCCGGCGCGCACGCCGTTGAAAGAATCCTCGAGCACGAGCGCCTCGTGCGCATCGCACCCTAAGAGTTCTGCCGCGCGAAGGAACACGTCGGGCTCCGGCTTGGCGTGCTCAACCTCAAGCCCGGACACCGTGGCAGAAAAGCACGCAGAAACGCCCGCGTTCTCAAGGTTCTGCGCGATCTGGCTCGCCGGCGAAGAAGACGCCACCGCCGCGGGTATGCCCTGCTCTCCCAGATACGCGAGGAGCTCATCGAGGCCGGGCTTCTTCTCCACCCCGGCGCGCAGGTACTCCTCCACGATGGCATGCCAAACATCCCAGAGCTCATCCGCGTTGACGCTCTCGTCGTACCACGCGTGAACAACCTTTGCGAACTCACCTCCCGCGGTACCGCGCACCGCGTCCGAGAGTCCGGGCTTATAGGCGAGGCCCAGAGCATCGGTCGCCGGCTTTAAGTTTTCTCCCCATACGGGCTCGGTGTCGAACATGAGCCCGTCCATGTCGAAGATGACGCCCTTGACCATTACGTACTCCCTATCCATTGGCCTGCTCTGTAGAGCTCTGAACACAGAAGACGATGGGGCGCCTCGCCCCATGCGCGAACCATTATCGTATACTTCGAGGCGTCCTCGCGGGAGGCACGAAAATGTTTCCAAGCGCTAAGCTGCACGACCAAGGAGCCCTATGAGCGAGCAAGCAACCCGCATCCTGTTCGTCTGCCACGGCAATATCCTGAAAAGTCCCGGAAAAGCCAGTAAAATCAATGGTTTTACGAAACAGAAAGGCGCTTACTACACCACTACTACACCATTTTTGAAAGTGCCTTGATGTGACGAGTTTTATGGACGATACAGTAAAGCGGCGTATTCCTTAATAGGAGTATCGCCACTTGCTGTATACGTGGAAATATGCGCCTTCAGTAAAAAACCAGAGCATGAAACCGCTTATGGCTAAGTAGATGTCATCAAGAGAAGGAAGGAAAGCACAATTCAGACGGAACCGGCGATTGTGGTAAGAAATGTTTGTGGGATAGCAAGAATTTTGATATATTGGGAGCAGGAACCCTGGAACCGGGATAAATGTACATAAGCTATAAACCCCTATGACATACGCTGGTTGAGCGCAATATGAGGAAAGAGGACTTGCGAATTGCCGCCGGTCTTACAACAAATATGATAGCCAATATGGGTAAAGGCAAAAATATCAGCATGGAAACGCTGGCTCGTATCTGCGAAGCCCTGAATTGTGATATTTTGGATGTGATTGAATTGGAGCAAGACGAACCGAAACATGATTGACTTTTGGGGGATAGGATGTTATACTAAGCGAAAATCATACAATGTTTTGCTTGCTGCCGGGGAAGCATTTAGTGTTGATTTCGTATCGATAGGCCTATGGAGATACGAGGTTAACACTTATTTTTTTATCTATGCGCTTACCCTGTTCGGAAGCAGGACTTGTTAAAATTATAGGCAACTCTGTTTTGTCAGAGTAAATACACAGGGAGGATTTGTTATGTTTAGAGAAATGCGCCGAAAAAGGCAACTTCTTTCAAAAGAAGATACTCAAAAAGTATTGTATCAGGGAACATCTGGAGTTTTAGCTGTATCAGGTGATGATGATTATCCCTATGCGGTTCCGCTCAGCTATGTATACGATGGACATAAAATTTATTTTCATAGTGCCAAAGCCGGACACAAATTAGACTCTATTGTCAAAAATCCGAAAGCCTCTTTTTGCGTAATTGACAAAGACCAAATAGTACCGGATGAATACACAACTTATTTTAGAAGTGTCATTGTTTTTGGAACGATTCGCATTCTTCACGATGAAGAAGGAAAAAGAGAAGCCATTAAAAAATTAGCAGTTAAATATGCGCCTGATGATACAGAAGAAAATCGTAACAAAGCGATTGAACGTGAATGGAATCCGTTATGTATGTTGGAAATGACCCCTGAACATATATCTGGAAAAGAGGCGATTGAGTTAGTTAGACAGCATAAATAAGTAATCAAATGTTATTAGCCCGCCGGGGCATAGATATTGTGTAGTAGGCCTGCGTTACACAAAACGCAGGCCTATTTGTATTTAAGGAGTGAAAGAGCGGGTTATAGGACAAAAAGTGTGTCGGTACCGTCAAGATTCTTGCGCACTTTCCGACAGCCCCATAGGCCCGCCGTCCGGTGCGGCTACCCCTCCAGCAGAGTCACGTCCAGGTAGCGACGAGAGCCCCACTCGCTCTCGGCCACGTACTTGAGCCTGGCGGTCACGAGCATGAGGGCGCTCCTCCCGTCGGGGAAGGTGCCCACGACCCTCGTCCTGCGCCGGATCTCGCGGTTGAGCCTCTCGATGGCGTTGTTGGTGCGTATGCGCCGCCAGTGCTCGCGTGGGAACCGCGTGTAGGCCAGGGTCTCGGCGTATCCGTCGCGCACGACCTTGGCCGCCTCCCCGAGCTTGGACTTCTCGAGCTCGGATGCGACCTCGAGGGCCTTGGCCTCGGCAGCCTCGCGGGACTCCATGGCGTGGATGGCCTTGAGCATGGCGGCGACCCTCGGCCTCTTCGATTTCGGAACCTTCGAGAGCACGTTGCGGTAGAAGTGCACGGTGCAGCGCTGGTAGGCCGCGCCGGGGAAGACCTCCGCGATGGAGCCGACCATGCCGGCCGCCTTGTCGCCGACGAGCATCCTCACGCCGCGCAGCCCGCGCGACTTGAGCCACGAGAGGAACTCCCGCCAGCACTCCGCCGACTCCGTGAACCCCTCGGCGGCGCCTATGACCTCGCGGTAGCCGTCGTCGTTCACACCTATGGCCACCATCACGGCCACGTTCTCGTAGCTCCCGCCCCAGGACCTCTTGAGGTATATCCCGTCGACGTAGACGTAGGGGTAGGCGCGCTCGAGGGGTCGGTTACGCCACTCCTCGATCGAAGCGAACGCCTTCTCGTTCAGGTTCGAGACGGTGGCCGCGGACACGCTCGAGCCCCAGAGGATCTCGGAGACGTCCTCGATGCGCCTGGTGGAGACGCCCGCGAGGTACATCTCTATCATGGCCTCCTCGACGCTCGTCTCGCGGCGCCGGTAGCGCTCGATGATCGCCGTGGTGAACCGCATGCCCTTGAGCTTGGGCATGCGGATCGTGACCTCGCCGGACGTCGTCGTGAGCTTTCGCTCGTAGTGGCCGGCGCGGTACGCCTCGCGCCCTGCCGTCCGCTCGTAGCGCTCGGCGCCCACGAGGTCGTCGGCCTCCTCGTCCAGGAGGCCGTTCAGCATCTCCTCGACGGTACCCCTGACGAGCTCGCGAAGGTCGGTCTTCAGGCTCTCCTCGTTGAATGTTACGATTGGCTCGGGCATGGTCTACCTCCAGCATGTTTCTTGTCTAGGCAACTCGAATCATACCG
>ENA-ORUM01000794-ORUM01000794.1-human-gut-metagenome-genome-assembly--contig:-NODE-794-length-33159-cov-5.462361_pt1 | contig 33159 bp, 24 predicted proteins | sample MGYA00242083_ERZ509217 | MGnify/ENA primary metagenome ERZ509217 (study PRJEB26280, sample SAMEA2338831) | human gut metagenome | biome: human gut; feature: human-associated habitat; material: faeces...
TGCTGGACATGTTCCTCACCGCCGTCTCCCTGGCGGTGGCCGCCATCCCCGAGGGGCTGCCCGCCATCGTCACCATCGTCCTGGCCCTGGGGGTGGGGCGGATGGCCCGGCGGGGGGCCATTGTGAAAAAGCTCCCCGCCGTGGAGACCCTGGGGTGCGCCGGGGTGATCTGCTCGGACAAGACGGGCACCCTCACCCAGAACAGGATGACCGTCCAGCAGGTGTGGATTCCCGCCGGGGGCCGCCGGCGGGAGGCCCTGCTGGCGGGGTGCCTGTGCAGCGACGCCCGCCTGGAGTGGCGGGCGGGGGCCCCCGCCGCCCAGGGGGACCCCACCGAGGGGGCCCTGGTGGTGGCCGCCGCCAGGGAGGGGCTGGACAAGAACAAGCTGGAGGAGGAGCAGCCCCGGCGGGCCGACCTGCCCTTCGACTCCACTCGAAAGCTCATGTCCACCGTCCACCCCAAGGCGGACGGCGGGTTCCGGGTGTATGTCAAGGGGGCCCCGGACGTGCTGCTGGACCGGTGCACCGCCGGGCCCCGCGGCCCCCTCACCGCCCCCCAGAGAAGCCGCATCCTCCGGGCCAACGAGGAGATGGCGGGACAGGCCCTGCGGGTGCTGGCGGTAGCAGAGCGGGACCTGGCCTTCCTGCCCCCCAGCCTGGACTCCCAGACCCTGGAGAGCGGCCTCACCTTCCTGGGCCTGTTCGGCCTCATGGACCCGCCCAGGCCGGGGGCAAAGGCGGCTGTGGAGCTGTGCCACAGGGCGGGGGTGCGGCCGGTGATGATCACCGGGGACCACAAGGCCACCGCCTCCGCCGTGGCCCGGGAGTTGGACATCCTCCGCCCCGGGGACCGGACCCTCACCGGCTCGGAGCTGGACTTTCTGCCCCAGGAGCTGCTGGAGGAGGACATTGACCAGTTCTCTGTCTTTGCCCGGGTGTCCCCGGAGCACAAGATGCGCATCGTCAACGCCTGGCAGAAAAAGGGGAAGGTGGTGGCCATGACCGGGGACGGGGTAAACGACGCCCCCGCCCTGAAGGCGGCCGACATCGGCTGCGCCATGGGGCGGGCGGGCACCGACGTGGCCAAGGGGGCCGCCGCCATGATCCTCACCGACGACAACTTCTCCACCATCGTGGAGGCCATCGAGGAGGGCCGGGGCATCTACGCCAACATCCGCAAGGCCATCCACTACCTGCTCTCCTGCAACATCGGGGAGATCTTGACCATCTTCACAGCCACCCTGCTGAATTTCGGGCAGATGCCCCTGGTGCCGGTGCAGCTGCTGTGGCTCAACCTGGTCACCGACTCCCTCCCCGCCCTGGCCCTGGGGGTGGAGCCGGTGGAGGCGGGGGTGATGGAGCAGCCGCCCCGCCCGGCGGACCAGGGGCTGTTCGACCAGAAGTTCTCCCTCCGCCTGGCCTGGCAGGGGCTGATGGTGGGCGGCCTCACCCTGGCGGCCTATTTTCTGGGCTTCACCCGCCTGGCCGCCCCCGGGATGGAGGGGGCGGTGGCCAACACCATGGCCTTCTCCACCCTCACCCTGAGCCAGCTGTTCCACGCCTTCAACGTGCGCAGCGAGGACCGCTCCATCTTCGCCCAGGGGGTGCTGTCCAACCCGGCCATGAACCGGGCCTTTCTGGCGGGGCTGGTCCTCCAGCTGTCGGTGCTGCTGATCCCGCCCCTCCAGGGGGTGTTCTCCGTGGTCCCCATGGACTTCGCCCAGTGGCTCACCGTGCTGGTGCTGGCCGCCGCCCCGGTGCCCATCTGTGAGTGCGCCAAGGCCCTCTCCCGGCGGCGCTCCGCCCCGGAACAAGAGGAGGAGCCCTCCTTCGTCACCGCCCGCCCCCGGCAGAGGGCCGGGCGGAAGTAGGTGGGAGTGCCCAGTGCGCCGCCCCCCAAAAAAGGGCGCGCTCCTTTCGCCCATAAGGCGGCAGAAAAACAGCCGCTGCGGAGTTTCGGCTCCGCAGCGGCAAATTTTTTTCATTGCACCTCGGGAATTTCAGCTTGTCCATCAGCCAATGGCAATGGTCGTGCTCTTGGGCAGCTCCTTCTTCTCCTGCTTGGGCAGGGAGATCTTCAGGATGCCGTCCTCGTACTTGGCCGAGATCTGCTCGGGCTGGATATCGCCCACGTAGAAGCTCCGGCTCATGGCGCCGGCGTAGCGCTCCTGGCGGATATACATGCCCTCCTTGTCCTTCTGGTCCTTGTCCAGGCCCTTGGAGGCGCTGATGGTCAGGTAGCCGTCCTTCAGGTCCACGTCGATCTCGTCCTTCTTGAAGCCGGGCAGGTCGATGTCCACCTCATAGGTGTTCTCGGTCTCCCGCACGTCGGTCTTCATCAGGTTCTTGGCGTGCTTGCCATACAGAGGATTGCGGCCGCCCCACACGGGGAAGCGCATAAAGTCATCGTCAAAGAAATCATCAAACAAACTCTCACCAAACATGCTGGGCAACATAAGTCATTCCTCCATTCTTCGCACTTATTTCTTGCCCTGCGGGGGGAGCCGCATCTTCTCATCCGGCCCCTCTCTCTTGGAACAATTATATTATAGCACGTCGGATTAGCACTGTCAAGCGGAGAGTGCTAAAATTCACAAAAGAATCAAAGTTTGTTCACAAATTATACGATTTTTTCAACTACACCTCATATCTTTCCCCTTTTTTCACATTCTATCCCGCGCCGCGCCCCCCCGCCGTGGCGGCCAGCGCGGCGTCCTGCCGCCCCTTTGCGCGCTCCAGGTCCTCAAAGTCCCCCAGGGCCCGCAGGTCCACATGGGAGGCGTCCACCCCGGCGTCCGGGCGCTCCGCCTGCTGGGCCAGGGTGGAGGGGAAGATCCCCTCCAGCTGCCCCCGGGCGCTTTCGGAGCGCAGGCGGCACACCTCCAGCAGGGTGTCCACCGCCAGCAGGTGGTCCTCATAGGAGCAGAAGGCGGTGGGGTCGGCCTCCACATAGGGGGCGATAAGGGCCTGGGCCTCTCGAACCACCGCCTCACTCCGGCCGCTCTCCAGGTACTCCGCCAGAAACTGGTCGAAATAGGCGTGGTACCGGGCAAAATATTCGTCGTTCTTCATCAGGTTGTGGTAGAGGGGCCGCTCCAGCATGGTCTCCCCCCGGGCGGGGGTGTTGATGGGCCAGTTAAGGAGCACGCCGGGATCCCGGATGGGGTCGGTCATCCCCAGGGCGTAGGTGCCGAAGGCCAGGTTGTAGTCCCAGGGCAGGATGGAGAGCACCCCATCCTCCTCGTAGAGGAAGTAGTTGTGTCCCGTGTGCCCCAGATAGCTGTCCCAGTTCATCACGAACACCTGGACCACAAAGTAGCGCAGCACCTCATCCACATTCACCGCCGTCTCCAGGTTCTCCCCGGAGGCCAGGGTTTTCAGGGCCTGAATGAGCCGGGTCTGGTCCGCCCCGCCCACATCGAACTTGGCGTTTTCGAAAATATTGGGGTAGCGCTCCGGGCCGTCGCCCACATAGCGCAGAGCCACGTCGGCGTTCTCGGCGTTCAGGGAGGTGTAGTCCGGCTTGTAGAGCTGCCCGTGGTCCGCCCCGAAGTTCCGCCGGGCAAAGGCCTCCTCCGGCTCCTCAATGGCCAGGAACAGCCCCCAGGGGGAGCCGTTCACCGTCACCCATACGAAGCTCCGCAGGGGGGCGGGCACCCCCATGTACTCCATCATGTCGTAGACCAGATAAGTCTTTAAATAGCTGTTGTCCTGGAAGGAGGCGTCCAGGGAAAATTTGTCCAGGCCGTGGTAACTCCCCCCGTCCACATAGTGGTCAAACTTCAGCTTCAGGCTGTACCGGCTCAGGCCGTATTCCTCCGTCAGCCGCCGGGAGTTGTTCCCCTTAGCCCGCAGGCCCACCTGGCGGAACTCCTCCCCGTCCACGGACACCGTACAGGGGATATACTCCTCCTCCGGCGCCTCCGCGATAAACTGCGCCCAGCCCTCCACCTGAATGTCCACGGTGTGGACCCGGCTGTCATCGAACAGGCGGTGGGAATATTCCGGGGCGGCGGAGGCGGGCTGGAGCCCCAGGGCCTCCCCGAAGAAAAGCAAACCGGTGAGGGCCAGGGCCAGCGCCATGGCCAGGGCGCAGAGCCGGTCGATCTGTCTGTGGCGGATCATGGCTTCAGCCCATATAGTCCCCGTTGTAGGAGACCAGGACCACGTGGTCCACCCCCGACATGGCCCCCAGCTCGTTGACAAAGCCGGTGTCCGCCTCCCGCAGGCGCACCTCGAAGTTCAGCTCGATCTCCCCCGGGGAGACCGCCTTGCTCTTCAGGTTCAGGCGGCGCACCCGGGCCTCCACCAGGGCGCGGACCTGCTCCTCCTCCCGGGGGGAGGCGCAGCGCACCACCAGGATATAGGGGGACTCCCCGTTCTTCTGCCGGGAGAACACCAGCAGCACCGCCCCCACAAAGAGGCTCCCCAGCACCGCCAGGGGGATGAGTCCCGCCGCCAGCACGATGCCTGCCGCGATGGACCAGAAGAGGAAGGCGATGTCCATGGGCTCCTTGATGGCGGTGCGGAACCGGACGATGGACAGGGCGCCCACCATGCCCAGGGAGAGGACGATGTTGCTGGTCACCGCCAGAATGAGCAGGGTGGTGATAAGGGTGAGGGCGATGAGGGTCACCCCGAAGCTGGGGGAGTACATGACCCCGCTGTAGCTTCTCTTGTACACCAGGAAGATGAACAGCCCCAGAAGAAAGGCCAGCACAAGGGCCAGGGCGGTGTCCAGCAGGGAGACGCTGTCCAGGCGCTCCAGGAAGCTGGATTTGAAGATGTCCTGAAAGGTGGTCATGGAAGGGCCACTCCTTACGTTCTAGATTCAGTCATACCGGCGGCACAGGGCGTACTTGGAGCAGGCGGCCGCCCTGCGGTTGGGAATCTGGACGGCCATACGCACCAGATCGGGGAGAAAGGCGTCGTACTTGACCTCCAGCACCGTGAGGCCGGAGAGGGGCTTGAGGGAAAAGCGCTCCGGGCGGAAAAAATCCAGCGGGCTCAGCCCGGTGCGGATGTCCCGGTCCAGGGTGATGCGCACGTTGCCGGGGGCGTACAGGAAGGCCTCCCGGTCGTAGCACACCGCCGTCCGTGGGGCCAGAAGGCTCCCCCGCAGCTTGTGGTACAGCTCGGCCAGCAGGGGCTCCTCCCGCTCCAGAAGGAAGTCCAGCTCTCCCGCCAGCAGCCGCTCCCCCTCCTCCCGGGAGAGGCGGGCGGAGCGCTTGCCGCACAGGCCGTTCACCTTGAACTTCTTCTCCAGCTTCAGCCAGGCGGGATCATCCCCGTAGTACCGCAGGCGGAACTTCTCCCGGCGGTCCACCCCGTCCAGCTTCTCCCGGAGGGCGGCGTCATAGGGGGTGTCGAAGTACAGGCTGGTCACCCGGTAGGAGCCGTCCGCTCCCGCGTGGCGGTCGTGGGGGAACAGGCGGCGCAGCCGCCCGGAGAGCACCAGATCCTCCGGGGGAGAGATCTGGTGCTTGAGCTCGTGGCGCATGGGGGCGGGCTCAGTCGTCCCAGTCGTCGTCATCGTCGTCATCGTCGTCCCAATCGTCGTCGTCATCATCGTCCCGGTCATCGCTGTCGCCAGGGTAGTCGGAGCCGGTGGGGTCCCCGTACCAGTCGTCGTCATCGTAATCGGTGACGCCGTCCGCGTTGGGACCGTAATCGGTGTCGTCGTAGTCGGTGACCCCATCCGCGTTGGGGCCGTAGTCCGTGTCGTCGTAGTCGGTGACCCCGTCGGCATTGGGGCCGTAGTCCGTGTCGTCGTAGTCGGTGACGCCGTCGGCGTTGGGACCGTAGTCCGTGTCGTCGTAGTCGGTGACCCCGTCGGCGTTAGGGCCGTAGTCCGTGTCGTCGTAGTCGGTGACCCCGTCGGCGTTGGGGCCGTAGTCGGTGTCGTCATAGTCCTGGTATTCGGCGTCCATCTCGGTGACCTTGCCGGTGACGGCGTTCACCTCGTACTCGTACTCCACGCCGTCCATCACGAACTCCACCTCGTACTCCCCGTCGTCCAGGTCGTACTCCTTCTCCACGAACTGGATGTCGTCCCGGCCCAGCTGGGTGGACAGGATGTTCTGGGCGGCGGCGGCGTTGATGTAGCCCCTGTCCCCGTAGGTATCGTCGTAGTCGTCATTGTCCAGGGCCACGGTCTGGGAGCCGATCTGGTCGGCCTCCACCACCAGGCGGACGGCCTCGGCCAGCTCGTTCAGGAACTGGTCATTGGGGTAGGCGGAGCCCCGCTCCAGCTTGAGCACGATGTTCTTCTCGTGCCCGTCGATGGTGGCGTCAAAGTAGCCCCCCGCGTTGATCTCATCCACCAGCTCTCCCACCACGGTGGTGCAGGGCTTTCCCTCATAGCCGGTGTAGGAGGCCAGGACGGCTTTTCCGTCCTCGTTGAGGCCGGTGAGGGCCACCACATTGCCCACCTCGTCATAGTCCATCTCGATCTCCGGGTTGACGCTGAGCAGCACGGTGCCCACGCTGCCGCCGTCCCCGCTCTGGAGGGCGGAGCCGGAGGCGGTCCTGGAGGCGGTTGTCGCTGCTCCGCCGTTCCCACAGGCGGTCAGAGCGGTCAGGGTCAGGGCGGTCACCAGGGTCAGTCCAAACAGCTTGGCGGTGAAGTTCGTTTTCATAACATTCATCTCCTTAAAAATGTCAGACCTGTATGAGCTGCCGGTTCCGGGCCAGAGATGGCTCCGCACGCGGCGCGCCGGGAATTTCCCGTCTCTCTTTGTCTTACATCCGAAGAATACGGGGCCGGGCAGCAGAAAACCGGGGTCGCGGGAAAAAACTTTTTTATTTTTTCCGGTCAGTCATCGTCATCCTCGCCGTCTCCGTCATCGTCTCTGTCGCCGTCTCCGTCATCGTCTCTGTCGTCGTCTCCGTCATCGTCTCCGTCGTCGTCTCTGTCGTCGTCTCTGTCGTCATCCCTGTCGCCGTCATCGTCATCCTCGCCGTCGTCCTCCCGGTCCTCATAGTCGGTCACCCCGTCATAGTAGGGGCCGGAGGACGGGGCCGTGTAATCGGTCGCCCCATCGGCGTTGGGACCGTAGTCCGTGTCCGCGTAGTCGGTCACCCCGTCGGAATTGGGGCCGTAGTCTGTATCCGCGTAGTCGGTCACCCCATCGGAATTGGGGCCGTAGTCTGTATCCGCGTAGTCGGTCACCCCGTCGGAATTGGGACCGTAGTCCGTGTCTGCGTAGTCGGTCACCCCATCCGCGCCGGGGCCGTAGTCTGTGTCCTCCTGCCCGCCGGCCCCGGCGGCGGGGTCCGCTGCCGTCCCCGTGGTCTGTTCAGGGCTCTGAGGCGTTACCGGTACCACCACCTCCGCCGGCTCCTCCGGAGCTGCGGCGGACTGTGACTGATCTGCCTCCCCATCTCCCAGCTGAATGACGATGGTCGCGCCGTACCGCTCCTCCAGCTGGGCCTGGACCTGGGCCTCCTCCCGGGCCTGCCAGTCCGCGTCGTCGCTGCGCACCGTGACAGAGATGGTGTCGCCGTCGGACAGGTAGCCCATGTCGATGGCCCGCTCCACCAGCTCGCCGGCGGCGGTCTCCCGGTCCTTGCCCCGATAGTCGTACCCCTCGATCAGATCCTCGCCGTCGGCGTTGAGCCCCTCCAGGTCCAGCACCCGGTCGGTGCGGCTCACCGTCATCTCCACATCCGGGTTGATCTGGATGCGCAGGGTGCCGTAGGCGGTGTAGTTGGGCTGGTAGTAGCCAAAGAACACCAGGCAGAGGCAGGCGGCCGCGGCGGCCAGTCCAGACAGGGGCTTCCACAGGGCGGGGGATCTGGGCTTCGCCTGCCGGAGCTCCACGATGGTCTGGACGGTGTCCCCCACCTGGTATTGCAGGTTGGCCGCCTTGAGGAACCGGCCCTCCTCGTCCAGCACCACCGCGTAGGCGGGGTGGGTCTCCATAACTAAATATTTCATCCCCGCGTCCCCCCTCTCTCAGAGCCAATTTGGCACAGGTGCCCCCGGATGATCTCATAGCCGTTGGTGAAGGCCAGCAAAATGGCCACCAGGTACTTCCGGTGCCGCTCCAGGGTCTTCCGCTCCGTGCCCGAGCCAAGGGCCAGTTCGTTCATGGGCAGCTTTCCGGTCTCCGCCACCTTTTCCAGCAGCGCTGGGTTTGCCCGGGCGTAGTCCAGCACCCGGCGGCAGGCGGCCAGCGTCCGGTCCTGGCGTGGGCAGTTGTCCGCCACATCGGAGAAGGAGAGCCCGAACCGGGCCAGCTGGGCGCCGAACTCCTGGATCTCCTGTTGGCTGGCCGAGCGCAGCTCATACGCCCCGATCTCATCCCGGGCGTCCGGCAGCGTATCCATCAGCGCGCTGTCCTCCTCTCCCCCGCCCGGGGCATGGAGGGAGAGCACATCCCTGTGCCGCCGTTCCGTCCGGTAGTGGTCGATGAGCCGGTTCCGGATGGCCCTGGCCGCAAAGGGGAGAAAGGCCCCCCGGCTTTTCTCGTACCCCAGAACGGCCTCATAAAAGGCCAGCATGGCGATGCTCAGCTCGTCCTCGTGGCCGTCCTCCGGGGCCGCGTGGACAAACTTCACCGTCTCACTGCGAATAAATCCCATGTACTGCCCGATCAGGGCGTCCGCCGCCTCCGGGTCTGTCCTCGCCGCATATACCTGGCCCACGATGCTGTGCTCTGTCCCCACCATGTCGATCCCTCCGCCCCCTCCAGCAGAAGAATACGGAGCCGCCGCTGGATATTCGGGGTGACGCCCTGAAATTTTTTCAGGGCGCAAAAATCTATTGTGACAGTATAGCAGAGCGGGGGCGGATCTGCGCTCTGCTCCCTGTCAAATTTTTGTAAAATATATGTAAAAATGGATATTGACAGGGGGCGGCAGGCCGCCCCCTCGAGCTCCCCGCCCCAACGTGAGCGGAATCCTCTCTACACAGGTTTTTTGACAAGCTGAAGCGCCGGACGGAAAGATCAATCTTTCCGTCCGGCGCTCAATCTGTTCCGGCCTTCCCCAGAAGGAGTCCTCAAATATATCTTTCTCCGCAGGCCCGGACCGGGTTAAATGGCCTCTGCAAAGCCCTTGAAACCCAGTCCCAGCACCTCCGTCGTCTCATTGACCATGACAAAGGCGTTGGGATCGCACTGGCCGATGATGCGCTTCAGCCGGACAAATTCCGACTTGCGCACCGTGCACAGCACCACATTGGTGGGGCTCCCACTGTACGCCCCTCTGGCCGGGAGCACGGTGGTCGTCCGCTCCAGCTCCTGGATCACCCGCTGGGAGATCTCCTGGGGATACTGGGTGATAATGACCGCCTGGCTGCCCGCGTCGCTGCCGTAGAGGATCATGTCGATGACCTTGGTCTGCACGTAAACGCTGATCAGGCCAAACAGGCCGGCGTCCACGTCCTGAAAGACAAAAATGGACATCAGGAGAATGATCCCTTCAATGATCATCAGGGCGTGTCCAATGGAGTAGTGGGGGAATTTCTTTTGGAGCAGATACCCGGCGATGTCGGTGCCGCCGGTGGTGAAGCCGGCCTGAAAGATCAGGGCCATGCCGATGCCCACCACGATGCCGCCGTACACGCTGCTCAGCAGCCGGTCCCCGCCGTACATGGGACAGATGGGGGTGACCAAAAAGTCCAGGACCACGCTCACCAGCACCGTGGCGGCCGCCGTGCGGACCGTGAACCGGTGGCTGAGGTAAAACCAGGCCAGCACCAGCAGGGGCAGATTGATCAGCAGGGTCAGCGTACCGATGGGCAGGCTGGTCAGGTGATTGATCATCAGGGCGATACCTACGGCTCCGCCGGGGGCGATCTGCGCCGGGACGATAAAATACTGGGTTCCAACGCTGTACACAAATGCGCCCGCCAACAGCAGCAGCACATTTTTGACCGATTCTTGTTTCATGGCAGCTCTCCTAACCGGTGCAACCCTCCGGCAAGCTTCACGCGCCAGGCCCTGTTTTAAAATTGGAAATGTGTCCAACGGCAAGGAATTTTTTCGCCAGACAAGGCGATTTGACGCGGCAATACTTTGTGTATTGCAAGGAAAACCAACGCAGTATGGCGGAAAAAGGCCCGCCGTTTGGGCATATTGACATTTTCAAACATGGCCTAGGAGCTCCGGCGGCCTCCGGACCGCAGGCCGTATTCCTGAATCCTCCGGCAGAGCGTCTGTCTCGGAATTTCCAGGAGCTGGGCGGCCCGGGAGACGTTCCCGCCCGCGGCCTCCAGCGCCCTTTGAATCAGCCCGCGCTCATATTCCCGCACCGCCTGGCGCAGGGGTCGGAGGGGAGGCGGAGACTCCGGCCCCTCCCCCTTCTCCGTCAGGGGGAGGGGCGGCTGGGCGCCGGACGCGGGAAGCTCCTCCAAATCCTCCAGGCCCAGCACCTGGGAGGAGGGCTCCACCCGGCTCATGGCCGATACGATCCGGTGCTCCAGCTCCCGCACGTTTCCGGGCCAGTCGTATGCCTCCATCCACTCCGCCAGCTCCCTGGAGATATACTGAATGTGCTTGTGGAAGGTTGCGTTATGCTTGTTGACATATAGATTGATGAAGGGACGAATATCCGCCTTGCGCTCCCGCAGGGGAGGGATGCGGATGGACATCACGCTCAGGCGGTAGTAGATGTCCTGGCGCAGCTGGCCGCTGCGGATGGCCTGGAGGGGATCCACATTGATGGCGGCGATGACCTTCACGTCCACGCACTTGGTCCTCCGCCCGCCCAGGCTGCGGAAACGGCCGTCCTGAAGGACCCGGAGCAGCTTGGACTGAAGCTGGACCGGCATGGCGTTGATTTCGTCCAAAAAGAGGGTCCCGCCGTCCGCCAGCTCAAAGAGCCCCTTGTTTTCCTCCGCGCCGGTGAACGCCCCCTTGGCCGTGCCGAAGAGGATGCTCTCCAGCAGGGTCTCCGGCAGGGCGGCGCAGTTCTGGGCAATGAAGGGCTTGGCGCTGCGTCGGCTGGCATTGTGAATCGCCTGCGCCACCACTTCCTTTCCGGTGCCGGTCTCCCCGTAAATCATAACCGGAAGGTCGCAGGACGCCGCCACCGGAATATAGTCCCGCACCCGCTTCATGGCCGCGTCCTCCGCAACCAGGTCGTCCAGTGTGAATACGGCGGCGTCCCGCATGGCCATTTTTCGGGTGTCCCCGTGAAAATAGCCGGAGACGTCCACCTGGAGCAGCCCCTCCGGAGCCTCCGGGCAGACGCCCGGCTCCTGGGTGGACAGGTCGATGGCCCCCACAATCCGCCCCCCGCATTTGATGGGGATGGACAGGGAGGTAATGGTGATTCCGTCCCGCCCCCTGGTCTTTAAAAACTGGTTTTCCACATAGGCCGGGGTTCCCCGCTCCATCGCCTTGATGGTGGTGCTGGTCTGAGGTGTCAGATTCTCATAGACGTCCAGGAAATTCTTCCCCACCAGCTCCTCCGAGCCCTGGTCCTGGCCCAGCTTGTTGTTGAACTTGGCGGTGAACAGAATCTCCCCCTCCAGGTTGATGATGGTGATTCCGTCAATATAGCCCTTTCCGTGAAACAGCTCCTGCAAAAACTTCATTGCCGCCCGCCGCCTTTCTGATGGACCGGTTTTCTCCTATCATATCAGACGGGGCGCGGAATCACAAGATCACTTCAGCTCCCCCTCCGCCGGGCGGTTCAGGGGCAGCTTGATCCACCACCACTTGAAGATCAGGTTGACGACGATACAGGCCGCGAAAATCACCAGGTAAATCCCGATGAACTGCCAGTGCTGCCCGTGGAGCAGCATGCCGGGGGCCATGGACCAGGCAAACATCTCAAAGGGGGTGGTGAGGGGGCCGGTCAGGGCCGTGTTGTTGAGGGTCTTGGACTTGTTCTCCGGGTCCACAATGCGCAGCAGGATAAAGCCGATGGCAAACACCCCGGTGGAGTAGCCCCACACAAAGAGGGAGCGCTCAAACCAGCTTCCCTTGTTCATGGCCGGGCCGAAGTACATCAGGGTGAGCACCACCAGCACCATACCGAACAGCAGTAGCATCAGCAGGGGGACGGCGTACTCCACAATCACGGAGATCTTGATGGAGGCGATGCCGAAAAACACCAGGTAGTCGGTGGCTGTGCCGGAAATACGGCTGATCACCGTATTGTCGATATAATGCCCCACTCCCGTCTTTTGAAAACACAGGAACATGACAATGGCGATGATAAAGGCCAGCAGATAGCTGGGCAGATCCAGCCCCGTGGCGTTTTTGATCCAGCCGTTGGCCAAAAATCCGGCGCCGGAGGCCACCAGCAGCAGGGCCAGGTGCCAGGCCAGGGGGTCCAGCACCACAGAGGCCACCGTCTCCCTGCCCATGGAGCCGCGCTTGTCCTCATCCCGGATCAGGCCGGTCTTCAGGTCGCCGGAGATGTACTGGAAGCTCTCAATATACTTGGTCCAGCCCCGCTTTGTGCCGATCTTGATGAAGAACAGCCCGCCGAAGATCCCCGAGAGGATTCCCACCGTGGCGCAGGTCATGCCGATGTCGGTGGCGTCGGTGAAGCCCAGCTCCGCCATTTTAGAGCCCACCGCGGCGGCGGTGCCGTGGCCGCCGGAGAAGCCGGAGGCCAGCAGGAATCCGAAGCCGTAGTTGATCTCCGGGAACAGCTGGGAGATCACCAGCACGCCGAACAGGGGCGCAAAGGCGAACTGGATCGCCTGGGCCAGCACTTTATAGGAGAAGTAGGAGCCCACCCGGTCCAGCTCCGACTTAAACTCCTTCTTGGAGAAGGAGAAGCCGTTCATGCCCACGGCGGCAAAGATCAGGATGATCAGCGCGCCGGGGTAGTCCCCGATGGAGCCGGAGAAGGGCAGGACGTTCAGCCCCTGGTTGCCCAGGGCCAGGGCGATAAAGCCGGCAATCATGCTGGCGGGGACAAAGAACTTCTGAACCAGGCCCACCTTGGCCCGGATCAGCTGTCCCACCATAATAAAGAGAGAGGCAATGGCAAAATCGAGCAGAAAATCGTTGACAGTCACTTGAGTTCCTCCTAGATTTCCCCCGCCCCCCTCCGGCGGAGAGCCCGCCGGAGGGGAACAGGATCAGAGTTGGATAAAGTTGCTGGACTTGGTGCCGGTGGCGGCGGGAGCCGGGTCCAGCTTCTCTCCGGCGATTCCCAGAATATCCTCCGGACGAATCCAGGGCCGGTTCTGGATGGCGCTGGTCTCCTCGTGGGTCAGATAGCCCCGGTAGGCGGTGAGGCTGCGGCGGAGGAAGCCGTCCTTGGCACAGGCGGCGGCCACCCCGTCGTTGAGGATGGAGCGGAAATGGGGCAGCATGGAGGCCGCGTAGGCGATGGAGGTGGACTGGGCAATGGCGCCGGGGATGTTGCTGACACAGTAGTGGACCACACCCTCCTCGATGTAGCGGGGGTCGTCATGGGTGGTCTCATGGAATGTCTCAATGGCCCCCACGTCGTTGCTGATGTCCACAATGACGGAGCCCTTCTCCATGGAGCGGACCATCTCCCGGTCGATCATAAACTCGGTGGCGTCCTTGGGCCAGCGCACGCAGTTATAGACCACGTCGATCTCCGGCAGCAGCTTTTTCAGGTTGTAGCGGTTGGAGATCTGGGTGTTGACCTCCTCGTTGAACTGCTTGCCGATGTCCCGCAGCGTGCCGATGTTGATATCCATGACCGTCACCCAGGCCCCCAGGGCATGGAGCACGGACACACAGGCCCGGCCCACGGTGCCGCCGCCGATGACCAGGGCCTTGATTCCGGGGGCTCCGCCCAGGCCGTTGACAAATTTTCCCTTTCCCCCGTGGATGGACAGCAGGGAGTCCAGACCCATCAGCGCCCCCAGCTTGCCGGCCGCCTCACAGTTGGGGGAGCCGTACCGGTGGGCGTCCTCGGCGGTAAACGCGATGCACTTGCTGTCCAGCAGCGCCTGCACCTCCTGGGGATGGGCGGCGGGGTGGATGCAGGTGAGCACAACCTGGTTCTCCCGCAGCAGGGGGAATTCACAGGGCTCCAGCTCCTTCACCTTGGTGACAAAATCGCAGGTCCCATAGATCTCCTCCATGGTGTCCACCAGCTTGGCGCCCTCCTGGGCGTACTGCTCGTCCGCAAAGCCGGCGCCCGCGCCCGCGCCCCGCTGCACATAGACCTCATGGCCGTCGCGTACAATGGCCTCCACTTCCGCGGGAGTCACGATGGTTCGGTACTCGCCGGGCTTAATATCCTTCAACAGTCCAAATTTCATAGAGAACCCCTCCATTTTCTTCACCGCAGCCGGACACAGGCCGGTCTTTCCGGGTGACCCGCTTTGGTGTTCTGCCTTCCATAGAGTGCAAATTTTGTGCCAACTTCAGAGCCGCTATTTTCCTCGATCCAGAGGTAACCTGGGTTTGTAATCCCAACAAAATTCCCCCAAGCGGCAGAAAGCCGCCCATAATCGGGCCTCATAAAAGACCGATTATGGGCATGTGCTCAATTTTGGTCATTCGAGACAGACGCCGCACACGGAGGGCTTGGAAAGCACAGGCCTCCCGTCCTCCAGTTCCATCCGGGCAGGCAAAGCGTTTGGCCCGCCGCAGAGGGCAGCCAAACGCTTTGCCGCGGTCAACCGACCGCACCTTCTTTCTTTGTTTCCCGGGACATTCCCCGCCCATTCAGCGCCTCTGAGCGCTCCTCTCTGTCCCCGGCGATCCGCCGGACACTCCGGCCGGGCGTGCTGCCCTGAAATCAGAAGCAACTCTATGTCAAACAATTGCTTTCCGATTTTACCATACCTTCCGCAAAAATACAAATCCCAATCCAGGGCTTTCTCACAGCGGCAAGGCACGCAGCCCCATCCGGGCAGGCGGTGTCTTTCCGGCTGACCCCGCGCCATCGGCGGCCGCCTGAAACAGCCGGAATGCCTGTGTCGGTCAGAGATTCATGACATTCTGGTCGTAGCGGACCAGCATAGCCTGCAGGGCGCGCTTATGCTCCGCCATCTGATTGTAGGCATTGCCGCCCGCCAAACCGGCATCCTGAAGCTGTCTCATCATGCCGTTGACATTGGCCAGCATCTCTTTGGCGTGGGGGACGTATTTCGCCTGAACCTGCTGGTCGGCCGAGTCCCCGCTGTACAGGATCTTGCCCAGCGCCTCGATCTCCGGTCCCATCTGGGAGGCGCGGGTTTCCGCGGATGTCTTTCTGTTGCCCACAATATTTTCTCCCGTGGCCTTCCAGTATGCATCCGCGCCCGCCTGGGCGGTCTCTGTGGCCGGTCCTTTGTACTTTGTATCATAGGCCCGGCCTGTGGCGGTCGCCCCCAGCTGGAGGGCCGTATCGTCCGGACGCAGGAGGCGATTCATGAAGCTCTCCAGAGGGGACCCCCCATACGAAGTGGAGCCCGTCTCTTTCATCCGAACATTCATGGCGAGGAACTGCGCCACGGCATCCCGCGCCAGGGCGCCCCCCTGCGTGTTGTCAATAATCTGGTTTGTGTCGGTCAGCTGGCCGCCCGCCGCATCTTCGCCGATGAATTTATCGCCTTTCCCGTGACGGCCCCAGAGCGGATTGTGGTCCTGCTTGGTGTAGTCCGGGCTGGTAATAATGGGCGTGGCTTTGTCGGCCACAGCCATGCCGTCGTCGCTGAGGTCCGTGGCTGAAATATGACCCGAGCCCAAATAGAGGTTGTCCGCCCGCGTGGCATGGGATCCGGCAAAGCTGTCCTCAATCATGTGGGAAGCCGAACCCAGCGCCACCATTCCGGCGTCCAGATCCTGGTTCCCGCCCGTAAAGAAGTTCCCCACTGTTCCCCGGGCATACTGAGAGCGATTTTTTTCTTTCTTCGCTCTTTCTTTTTCAATCTTCTTTTGAATATATTTTTCCCGGCCGCGGGAAAAAAAGCGGCCTAGCTTTCCCTTTTGGTCATACTTATCCCCGGCTGCCTTCCGGACCCGCTGTTCGTCCTCTGCGCTGAAGGTGACCTCTTTCTTCATCTTCCTTACCCGGGCTTCTCTCCGCGTTTCCGGAGATTCATTCCCATGCTTTTTATCCCATTCCGCCATTTTCTGCTCCACAACTTTCAGTGCAGCCGGCGTGAGCATGGTAGACATCATCATTTCCTGGAAGGGGTCGCCCTCCCCGTCTTGTGAGAGCACATAGTCCAGCATATTCTGGTCCTGAAAATTTTTCCCGTCCTTTCTGCGGTTTTGGTACACGTCAGAAGCAAACTGGGCATACCGCTTCATTTTATCCACATTGGCCTGGAGATCTCCGCCGCTGGTATCCATGGCGTGAAGGAACTGCATATCGCCTTCATGGGTCTGATTGATAAAGGGGTCGTGCTTTGTAACCGTTAAGCTGCCTCCCATTCCCACCGCGCTGTGTGTGCCCACGTCGTTGAACCGGGCGCCGTAAATCAGGCTCTTCCGGCTTTTCTCGCTGGCCAGTGGATTCGGCGTTCTTTGCCCGGCTGTCCTGCTTCGGTTCAGAAACCCAAGGGCTTTTTTTCTGCCCTCATCGGTGAGCGTCTCATGTTCCCCTCTTTTGTTGAAAATTCCTACCCCCCATCCCTGGACCGGCGCGGAGGAAAAGGAGGCGGTCGGCATGGGGGAGAGCCCGGCGGTCTCCACTCCGCCGGCAGGCGCCATAGAGGCGATAGCATCACCCTGCACGTCAGCCCGGTCCTCCATGGAGCGGTCCACATTCAGTTCGCCGCCGTCCCCCAGCCCTCCTTTGGCCTGCTGGAGGATATGGGCCACCTCATGGCCGATCATCTTGCGGCCCAGGACAGTGTCCGGGTGAAACTGGCCGGGCGCGAAGTGGATCTCATCGCCCCGGGCGTAGGCTTTGGCGCCGATGGATTCCACGTCGCTGGATTCCCGGAAGCGCAGGTTGTCAATGGAATGGCCAAAGTGCTGTTCGATGGTACTCTGCACCTGGTCGGGCAAGGTCAGGGCCCGGCCGGACCCCCGTGAGAGCCGGGAGGCATCCGGAAAATGGGAAGTCATGCGCGCCTGCATCTGCCGCTCCAGACCGCCGGAGGGGCTGTCGGACAGGTCTGCATAACTACTGTTGGGAGGCGCGGCTTCCGAAACGGGCTGAACGGCCGAAGCTCCTCCCCCTCCAGGCACGGGCCGCCTTGTTTTCTCCTGATACATCATAACGCTGCCTCCTTTATCCATTGAAGCTTGTTTCAATCCTACCGGTCCCCACTGGAGTACCGCAGTCCATTTCATGGCAGGCACAGTATATCAGGCGCCATTTCCCTCCGCAATAAAACAGGCTTGAATTGTCCGCAAACGGGCTATACTGCACTCCCGCAGGATCCCGCATTCTAAAATTTTCCCGTCTTTGGCGCGTTTCGTCCTATCCCCCGGCTCTCCTGAGCCGCAGTAAAAAGTACAGCTCCGCGACCGCGCGTCCGTTTCGCCGGGCGGCCAGAAGACCTTCACCCACGGCCCAGAATCTGCGGCGTGATCAGCAACATATGCAGCTACTGCTTCGCAATGCAGAAAATGCCAGTCGAGGCAATCCTTTTTTGTTTAGCAAGGAGTTTAGCAAGCCGCTCAAAATGGCGGCCTTGCTAAAGAAAGACAAAAAATAAAAAACCCTCAAGCCGTTGAGGCTCAAGGGTTTTCAATGGAGCTGCTACCCAGATTCGAACTGGGGACCTCATCCTTACCAAGCGACCCCAGAGATTTTTTCTAACAATTTTTCGTGCTTTATAGCTATATCCGCTCCAATCCGCTTGCTTTCCGTCACTCTTTGAGCACAGGGTTTCCGTCTGTTCCGCCGCCGTCTGTGGCTGGTTGTGTGGTCAAAGCGTTGGGAGAGAGGATTTCCGCGATTTGACCGTTTGCACAAATGTGGTCAAATTGCGGTTTTTTGCGCCACCGCAGTAATGAACCGGCCTGCTTTTGGCGAGTTACCAGGAAGATACTTTTGCGATGGTGTTAACAATGATAAGCGCTGCAGAAAACATTTTGATCCTCATCGCCCGACTGCGTTATGCCCACTTTTGCATCAAAAAGCTGATTGCAACATTCATTCAAATTAGAAGCAAATCAATATACACGATACTACCTTCAAAAAGTTGAGAGTTCTCGAGGAAAATTTGAGAGTATAAGAAAATTCTTTAAATATTTGTTTCACATATTATATCCATTAGCCTTTTCTCTGCACTTTTTTGAATGTTTAATTGATAAACAACTTGAGAGTATGTTTAAAGTTCTTTGTGGGTTGTTTAGTTTATTATCACCCAAGTGCTCACCTTGGTGAATTCCCAAAGTAGTCGCAATTCTGTCGCAATTATTTGCTGCTTAATTGTTGTCAAGACTTTGCAAACTATCTACCAGTCTTCATCTTCCCTTCGCAATACACCTTGTAGTGTACAACAAAGGTTACCTCCCACCCATCAAATAATTGCAATAATAAGTAGTCACATACCTACCGACAGTTTCTCCATAAAGTCATCATAAGATATCCATCGTACTCCCAGTGCCTCACACACATTTGGCAATTGTGCTGATCCTGCCTTATACTTTTCTTTGGTGACAACGATTGCTCCCAGTGCCTTCGCCTTTGTTGCCAAATACGCATCTGCAGCAGGCCTATTTTCGATAATATTCCTTCTGTGGATACTTTCACGCATTTTTGTGTCTTGAAATAAATCTCGGATATAGATTGATTCTACATTCGACGGGTTTAAGAATATTTCCCGCCGGTCATGTAGCCACTGATAATGCTCATTTTTCTCGTCATAGTGGCGAGTCAATTCATTATAACATTCATCAACCGAAAAAATAACCCCATCTTTGATTCCCTTTTCAAACCGTTCCCAAATCTCCTCGAATGTTTTTCCTCTCTTTGGGAAGTGCTCCAGCATTTCTCTAAAAATATTTGTATCCAGCAGGTAAATCATTACTTCACCCCCCGGAAATACACAGATTCCAGTTTAGGGAGATGATCCACTTTGCTATGAAGCATTTCACTGGCGCGATAACTATCTATTTTGCCGGAAAAATACTGGCTAAACACATCTCCAGTATACTTGGAACCAAGATAAGAAAGCTTGGTATAATAGTAATTTCCACCTGATCTTTCAGGCTTTTTTTGCTGATTACGAATTGCGTCACCATAAAAAGTTTCTTTTAGGGCGTTATAATCTGCCGGGGTGATGATTTTCATGGTGTACAACTTGTACATGATGGCTTCTTTGCTTACGGCATATAGTGAGGCTAAGTCAGCGATCCTCATCTCATCCAACGGCTGCTTTTTCAACTCCGTTTTAAAATCTTCCATGGGTACAAGAAACTCATTTGCAAATGAATCGCAGGCTTTTTCCACATGAGATTGCTGCTCATCCAGATAAATATAATAGTCATCCCTGATAATTTCTGCTCCACTGGTATTTGCAATCAAATGATACAATTCGTGAAACAGAGTAAAATTCTGTCGAGCAAAAGACATGGAGTTGTTGATCATAATGATGGGAAAGTAATCGTCGTTGAGACAAAGTCCTGAAACACTATTATCCTTAAATGCATCCTTGAAAACATAGATCCCTAACTCGTAAAATTTCTCCCGAAAAATTTCAAAGACGACCTTATCGCTGTGCCGCGCTTTTTGAGCGGAGATTGGAAAGTCCATCCGATCTCTAAAATACTGACAGAGGGCCTCTTGCTCTGTAGGAAAAGTATGCCTCAATGCCAAAACGCTTTGACGCACCCCATACAATTCCTGGAGATCCATCTGGTAGGAACGGGCGGTCTCGAATGCCTGAATGACCTGCCTGCTCAGGCGATTAGACACCTCCCCAGGCAAGGTACGCAAATCCCCCTTGACATTGTCGATCTGCGGCGGCTCGGGGAAGAAAAAGAGAGCGCTTGGCTTATGGAGTACCTCGCTGACCTTTTTGAGTTTGGCGTAGGTTGGAAACTCCTCGCCATTTTCCCAGCGCAGATACCGTGCCTCATCAACGCCAATAGCAGCAGCGGTTTCACCGGGCGTCATATTATAGTTTTCTCTGGCCCAACGCAGGATTTGGCCATTCACACCAGTCAATACCTCTGCCATTATGCTTGTCTCCTTCCCTTAAATTTCCTGTATGTATATTCTTTTAACCTAATCCTTGAAGGTACTGAACAATCAGTGCCGCTGTTACATTGGCTCCTCCAGCAATCAAAAAGTCCTTCAAGCCGCTTAGTGAAGCGCGAATAATTCCCATGGACTTTTTTTCAGCGATTTTGGTCTCTGCCTCGGAAATCAACTCCATTGCTCCCGTTCTATCCTCGGCAGATAGCTGCTCCTTAGCAAGCGATTCTCTGATTTTTCCCATAAAAGAATTTGCATTTTCATAATTGAAAGAAAGTGTATTGTAATCCCCGGATACTACTTGTGATTGCTTGATATCCCCATTCAAAACTGGTCCATAGTAATTGTTAATTGTTTGAGGGATTCTTTTTGCCATAACTGTTTCCTCCTGACTAAACTGCATACCCTCACCCAAAATGCCTTCTCCTTCAAGCCGAATTGTCCATTCAAGCAAACAGTTCTTCACTTTTTCAATAATTGTCTTTAGCAGGTGAGTACTCACATGTAAGGCATACCGCATAGGAACTGGTGTACGGAATAAAGATGCGATAAGCTGCATTCGTTCTGCTGGAAATTCGATAAGAAAATTTGTTTCTATCGATTCATTGTATAACTCTTGGAGTTCTCCTATAGACTGCCAGAGTTTTTGCTCGCATATCATTCTCTCTATTTCATCGTCATTTAGTTGTGCAGATATCCATCCACGATACGGATTGAAAGCTTTCAGAGATCCCTTGACTGTTCGATAATCGGGAATCTCTGCAACATCATTAGGCGGATATCCATTTAGTTCCGATTGTATCCACCCGTCGAACTCTTTCAGATTTAACTTAGATGCAATCAGATGCGCTCGGCGCAAGGCATTCAAAATATCACAATTGGACTCCATTACCTCGGCTTGTAATATCAACACCAAACTGTTGCCCATAATCTCATCACCTCATTCCTCTCGGGCCTGTCCATTTATCAGCATGGGCAAGAGTCAGTCATGAATCATTTTCGGTTCATGGTTTTCTAATCCGGTCTTTATCTATGCATTATTCGTTCCAAAATCTACAAACGCGAACCACACATTCACTTTGTTTTCTCATATCCTAAAACACTTGCCGCTTCTGCCCAATTGTACTCTCCTTGTGAAAACTGCTGGTCACCAACTTACCTTGAAATATGCACACAAAGGCAAGTTTTTTCTGAAAGCGAATAGTTATTCTTTTCAGCGTTTTTGCAACGGTGTCATCATTGATAGGCTCCCGTCCCTGCTCGCTCCCCAAAGTAAGCATCCACCAACTCAGCGAGTGTCCCCTGCTTGGCCGCCTCCGCAGCATCCGCCTGGACAAAATTGTGGTCGCTCTTTTGCAGTTCACCGTCAAATCCGAGGATATAATTTGTGGCGATCAAATAGATAATCCGTGTCGGGGCCATACCGTAGACCTGTTTCTGCAAAATATGGCGGATGCGCTCTTTCCCGTCGGGGAATGCTGTCTTCAAGCCCTCACTCCGATAGAGGCGCTTGACGATCTCCGTGATATAGAGTCCTGACTTCATGTACAAATCCGCAAAGGTCTTATCGGGATCATCAAAACACCCAGGATTATTTTCCTCCAGCTGATCCACCATCATTGACACCACCCATTTGGGGGTGAAAATCTGATTAGTCTTCTGCGGCGGAATATAGTCAAAAATATCCTCATCCTGAGATTCATCGAAATAATTCGCAAGCTGCTGCTTCTTTTTCCAAAACTCCTCGATGGAGTCGTTAAACACCACTTCGTCAAACAGATGGCCCTCAAAGTGCTGTGTCTCACCCGTTTCGGGATCAACATAATCGCCGCCATCCCGCAGGAATCTGAAGTCGTCCTCTGTGATTCCAGTCACCTCAAGGAATACATCGCTTTCTGTGTATTTATCAAAGTTCGCCAAGGTAAGAGATTCATTGCCATAAGCCATGATGAAACTTGGGATCGTGCGGGAGAATCCCCGTAGATGCGCCCGCACTTCTTCCTCGACGGAGCGTTTCTCCTGTTCTTCCTTATGACGCTCCAGCCGTTCAACGACTTCTTGCGGCTTCTCCGTGATCGTTTTCTCCACAGCCGTTTGAACCGTTGCCATGAGAGTCTGCATGGCGGCACTCATATCCGTTTGGTACTCCGACTCCGCCTGCTGAACCTCTTCCTCTGTCTCGGCCTCCCGGCGCTTATTTTCCAGGCGGGTTCGGGCCAGCTTCTCCTGCTGGGCATAGTCGTCGTGGATCTCATCAAAAGTCCGGTCGATCTCTTTTTCTATCTGACGCTCCAATCTGCCCTGAGCGCCCTTTTTGACACCGTATTCTTCTATAGCCGGAGGCAGAATCTTCTCCTTGATGTTGCTTTTTATCGTCCCCGCAATATTTTTCAGCTGCTCATGGACCTCTGTATCCTCAGCGGCCGAAATCGCTGCGATTTGCGCCGTCACATCCTCTTTGATCTCCTCATAGATCTTTGGGCCGAACAGATCCTGTGTTTTTCCAATCACGATCTCCTGCGGCAGATCCACTTCCCCATTCTCGTCCACATGGACGGTATCCATACCGTCCAACTTTTGTGTATCCGCCTTTTTCCCCTCCTCGTGGGCGGGGGTCAGCTTCTCCACGATCTCCCGGACAATTGCGGGTGCTCCAAACACATTGCTGATGTTGCGAAACAGGAAGTTGGACATAAACCCACGGCGGACTACTTCCTGGCTCTTTAATTTTCTTGGAATGGACAGCACTGAGGCCGCATCCAGTTCCACCATCTTCCCCTCGTCGTCCTCGCCCAAGACAGGGAAGAAATTCAGCAGTCTCTTGATGTTCTCTTTCCGATCATCCGCCGTACCCCGGCCGCCCACAGTATCCGCAGACAGATTGTTGGCAAATTCATCAAAAATAATTAGCGTTCTGGCCGGATCAAAGTCAAATACATAGGCGGTTTCTTTGCGGAATCTCTGCCCATCCCTGGTCAAGATGCAGGGATTTTGCGCCCGGAACGCCGCTTGCATATAGGCGGACGGACTCTTCATATTGCACAGCATCAGGACGCCGCTCCACTCGGGGATCGTGACGCCTACCGTGAGCTGCCCCACGGTGAGGGTGATCGTCTTCTCATGCTCCGCAATAGCGGACTTCACCTTGTCGATGGCTTTCTCTGCCTGCTCGTCATCGCTTCCCCGGCCGTCACCCACGGCGGCCACGATCTCATACTCGCCAAACACCTCATCCGCTTCCAGCAGTTTTTTCAACGCGCGGACGCTTGCCACGCGGTTCAGATACCACATGGTATGGGACAGCTCCTGCCGCAGCTCCGGCGTGGAAAAAGGATACTTCTCCTGTGTGGTCAGGGCGTGGAGGAATTTTTTGATCTCCTCCTCATGGATGAGATCACCTTTCTCATCGGTGGCGAAAAATTCGTTCAGGTCAAAGGCGTAGTCCACCGTCCCCTCCTCCTCGGAGAGATCCAAACCTTTTTCAATGCGCTCCCGGATCATGCCGGAGAGCTGATAGGTGAACATGGACAGCTTGGGCAGGGGCTCATAAGGATTTTCGTCCTCCCCATCCCAGCTTTCTTTGGCCTCCTGCTCGTCTGAATACGACCAGTTGAAGATCTGCTCTTTGGAGAACTGCTCGCTGGCCAGGGCCTTGAACGGCGTACCGGACAAGTACAGCGTGTGCTTGCGCTGAATTTTGTGGAACGCCCGCTCGGTTCGCATGGTGTCTACGCCCTCCTGGGCCTCGTCCACAATGAGCAAATCGAACTCCAGCTCGCTCATCCACCGCAGCTTATCGTACTCTCCGCCAAAGTAGACAGAGCCCTTCAGCCCCTGCAGGGATTCAAAGGCAATCATGCCCTGGGGCGCGTCATCTCCCTGACGCCGCACCAGGGCCACATAGTCGTCCCTGGACAAGACCCCAGGGCGGCCTCTGAGCGCGTCCGTGTCGGATACAAAGGAGAACTCGCCTCGCCAGCCAATGAATTTGAAGAAATCGTCCGCCCAGGAGTTGGCGATGCTGGGGCGGTTGGTGACGATCAGCACCTTGGCAAAGCCCATCTGCCGGATCAGGTCGTAGGAGGTCAGCGTCTTCCCAAACCGCGGCTTGGCGTTCCACAAAAATTCCTCGCCGCCCTTTTCAAAGTAGGCCTTGGTCACCGCCACAGCCTCCTGCTGCTCCTTCCGCAGCGCATAGGTCAGCTTCTCGCCGTCTGTTGGGACAAGCTCCCGCCGGGCAAACCGGTCAAAATAGCTGTGGGAGGTGGGGCCGTCCACATGGAACCACTCGGTCCCCGGCGTGCGCTCGACTCCCAGGGCCGATTCCAAAAAGGAGTGAAATTCCCGGTCGGTAAAATACTCCCCGGAACCGTCCTTGTACATGGCATTGTCTTGCCAGGCCAGAACATGACGGATGTCCGCCGTGTGGGTCTGCTGTTTCACCCGCTGGGCCGGCGTCTGCTTCTCTGTGTAGCCGATCTTTGTCCAGCCGTCGTGGTAGACAACGCCCGGCGTGTTGTAGGCGTAGATCATGGGCACGACCCGTTTGAACGACTGTATCTGGACTGCCATCACGCCATCTCCTTCACATGGGATTCAATAAACTGGATCTCTTTCTCATCCAGGCCATATTTTTTGTAGAGCTGCTGGTCGATCTCCGGGATAGATTTGGACCAATCAATGTCGGACTCTTGGGTAAAGTCTTGGAGGGGGACATATTTCCACTTAGGCCCTGAATTGTGTTGTGTGATCTTTAGGATTCCCAAAAGGGTTCTTGTAAATTTGGATTTGACATACTTCAATGCCGCTTGTGCTTCAAATTCGCTCTCAAACGCGCCAATACTGATAAATGTCTGCGTAATGCCCTCATAAGGTTCTCCTAAAACTGGCTTACTAATAATTCTCGCTGGTTGCTCTCCAATCGTACCTGAGGCCCCATTTGCACTCGGCACAAATACTTTCCATTTTTTGAGATTGTCATTTTCTTCTACATATTTTGAGGAAATCCATCGATATTGCCGTTTTGCATTAATAATCCCCAAAATTTTAATGTCGTTTTCTTCTTCCTTTTCAATTTTGAATACTGGAAGCTTCTCAAAAGCGCTACTTACAATTCGTCGTTCCCGTCCTCCACCGCTAATTATGTCAGCACATTCCGGGTAGTCTTTATATAACATCTCTAAATCAAAGTGATTCTGTGGAATGATTATCTCCGTAATTCCTCCGTATTTCAAAAACGGTTGAATTTTTTCCTGGATGCTCCGCAGTTCATCATACGGTGAAAAAACTTCAATTGCGCCAAAATTTTTACTCGCGTCTCGATATGTAATTGCTATCCCGCCGTTAATATTTGTATTAGGGAAAATTTTACTGCTGTCCCGCTCATAAAACAGTACTTTTAGGTGTATATCCTCCATCATCTTTTGGTTCCAGGCTTTGGGCGTTTTCCCGGCATTAAATAAAAAACGTGCCGGAGTGATTAACTCCACTTTGTCTGAGATTTCGTAAACCGCATCCATAAAGGCATTATAAATTGGTCTATCAGAAGAACCCTCGATTTCCTCCTGATAGGGTGGATTCCCAATAATAAAGTCAAACTTCATAGCCTTTTTCCCCTTTACCGGCAGAGATAAAAATTCCACGCTCCCGCCGCCCGTCCAATTGTGTACCAGACAACGCGGTTGTTTCTCCTTGTCCTCTCTCTCACCGAACATCCCGAACCAGTCGATCTGCTGGAACTGCTCCTCCGGCGTCCCATAGGGGACGGTTCCGGTCAGCCCGTCCATCTGCCAGATGTTCCAGGTGATGATGTTTGCGATCTTCTCATATTCCGCCCTGGTTGGCTTCCGTTTCCACCGCTCCTGCAGGTACTCCTCAAAGGTCATCAGCAGGTTGACCCTGGCGATCAGCACATTGTCCCCCTGGAACTCATATCCATAGGTGGCCCAAAACGCCCGCGCCGCCCACTCCAGCCATTCTGCTTCCGTCTGAGTATTCTCGCCCACCACCCGGAGCTTCCGATCCAGCAGGCCGACCCGCTCCCGGATGGGGATGGCCTCGCCGGTCTCCACGTCATACCGGCTGACCAGATAGGGGGCTTCTCCGCAGGTGATCTCCAACCTCCGGGAGTCTACATATCGCTCCCACCGCTTGCCCTTGGGAAACTCCACAGCGGCCGTCGGTGTCCCGTCTTTGAAAAACACCTCTTTCGCGCCAAACCACACCTCGTCGGCATAGTCGTTCATCATCTGGCACATCCACAGGGGGGTAAACACCTCGGCATGCTGGCGTGTCCGCGCCGACTGCTGCTCCATTGCCTTCCGCGCCCGCGTTTTGATAACAGATGCGTGTTCTCCTGTGATCAGGTCAGGGGTAATTTCTCCGTTGTACTCATATCGCTCGCCAAGAGAGGCGTAGGCGCCGGTGGCCCACATGATATGCTGTTTTGTCGTTTTGTCGAGCAGCATCCCGTCCAACAGCCCCATGGCATGGAGTTTTAGGATGTCGTCTTGGATATTGATAATCACTTGGGGCCTCCGCTGTTCTCCGTCCATAATAGGCCGGGAAATATTTTCAAATTCGCTGTTATTATATCATATAACCTCCTCATTCAACAACTGAACCTTTGTGTGATTTCTCCATATTACGCCAAAAGAATAAGGGCCAAGGAAACGCCGGTCCCAGCGCATCCTTGGCCCTTATTTGATACTTCTCCAAAAAAGTTGAGAGTTCAAAAGCGAAAAGTTGAGAGTTGATTTTCAGACTGCACAATAATGTTGCTGTTTTTCACTCAATTCCGTCGTTTTCTGAATTTTTGACCTGATTTTGTCCGCCATCAAATTGAGAGCAAGTTGAGAGTACCTTGAGAGTTCATCCTACTCGATCGTATAGTATTTTCTGGGATCATTGGGAGCAGAGCTATGTTCCTCAACAGGCCCGCCGTTCGCCTTTAGCAGCTTTTTCATGTGTGTGACTAATGTCTGCCTGGATCTGCCTGTGTTCTCCTCCAACTGCTTCATCGTACACTGTCCCACATTGGCAATGTAGTAAACAATGTCCCGATCCAGAGGCTTCAGTTTCGCCCACTCCTCCACACTGATGGACTTCAGCCCCTCCATCTTCCGCAGAGAACGCGATGCAATGTTGTTTTTAAGAACCAGAAGTACGGTCTTTTTATTCGGCTCGCTGAAAATAGGCGGCTCCAGGAAATAAGATCTCATGTCCGTGTAGATCCGCTTGACACCCTCGTTCAGTTCCCGAACCCACCCAAAGTCGGTCAGAACCCGTGCAATCAGCGGATTTCTGGAGAACCGCGTGTTCTGGATATTTTCCACCGTGACAATGCTGGGTAGCCTTCCTGGGCTCAAAAACTCAATGCGGTCATCATACATCGTCACGCGGATATACTCACCGGAAATAGAGTAGTCCCGGTGTGTCACCGCGTTGACCAAACCCTCCTGCCAAGCAAACTCCGGGTATTCCGGAATCTTTCGGAACTTCCCGTCCTTCCCCAGCTGCTGGAACTCCCGCATCTGGCTGGCAATCATCTGTTTTCCTTCTGTAATCAAGCGGTGAAGGGGCTTTTCTATTGTGATGTCTTTCACCACATTGAATCCTGCACCGACGCCCGCCGTTGTCCCTTCGTATCTCAGAAACCGAACTCTGGCAGAGGGCAGGAACTGCGTGGGGATCTTGCCAAACAGAAGGATCGCGGCGACTGTGATCTCCCAGTTCTCCCCTTTTTGCTTGATGAGACCTCTGGCCTTCAAAATATCCAGCGGGCTACTCACATTCAATCCTAATATTTTGCAGTATTCTTCGAGCAGATCGCGATCCAAGTCATCCAGAGAAGCGTCCTTCAAAACTTGGCTCTCATAGCTGCGGATCCCCTTGGAATACTCCAGCTCCAGCAGCTGTTCTGTATTGAGTTTCCGGGAGGAATCGGCTACCCGCAGGTACGCCTCGCCGTCCTTGCATTTGATGACATCGTCCGGCATAGGAGAAATGTGGAACAGGAATACTTTCGTACCGTATTCCGATGTGATCGTCTCAACCTCCAGCTCCGGAACCTTCTTCAGAAAGTCAAAAGGCACCTGACGCAGCACGTTTTCCTGGGTGTCGCTAATCCCAGTGATTGCTCCGCTGTCCTCGATCCCGACCGCCACTATGCCGCCGGAAGCATTGGCCATAGCAGAAATGTGATGTGCAATGTCTTTCGGCTGGATTCTTGCGCTTTTTCGCTCAAAATATTGATTCTCGGCAAAGTGCTGGAGTTTCTCCCAAGTCAGCGATGGATCTATTTTAGAAATCGAATCATTCATATCATCCCTCAATTCTTAGGCGGTGGCTGTACGCTCAAATTATACCGTCTCCGGAGCTGTTTTGCAAACCGTTTCTGTCGCCTGATGGTTCATGGGCGCGCTTTGTTTCTGCTATAGCGTTGACAAAGATTACTGCCGGTAGGACACTGTCCCGCCGGTGTATTTTATAACTCAGCCAGTTTCCTTTTCAGTTCTTCATCCGTCAACTCTCCCCGCCCGGATCGCTCCAGCAGCTCCTGGGCCATGGCCACAGCCATATTCCACTCATCCAGACTGATCTTTCCCCGGTTTTTTCTCTGCTTCAAGCGGTTGTACGCCCGATCATATTCGACCTGCGCCGGCGTGCGGCCGGCCCTGTCCCTGGCCTCTTTGCGGTGAGCTCCCACCTTTCGGCAGGTACGCTCAGTCTCCCCAGGGGCGATGTTGTTGCAGTAGCAGGTGTTGTATCCGGCGGTGAGCAGAAAATATTTTCCGCAGTTGTGGCACCGCCTCGGGGCGTTACCCGCCGCCAGTCCCCGAAAGAATTCCACCTCCAGAAAATCCAGCAGACTTGAAAACCGGGCTTGCTCCGCTAAAATGATCGTCTCCCCATCAGACGGGGACACCATCGGCACAAACCTCACCTTAAACGGAAAGCTGTGATCCAGTTCATATGTATCTTGCCCCATGAGTTCCGCTGTTACCATGTCGCTGTAGAACTTAAACATTCCCACTGCATAGGCCTCTGGATTCCTGCGATCCAGCGGTTCAAAATATCCCTCCAGCATCAGGGCTATCTGCTTTCGGAAAATGCGCAGAAGCTCACTCGCGCCTATGAGCGTGCGCAGATATTCATCTACTTCTGCTCGTCCCTCAGGGGATATCTGTCGGAGCCGGCTCCAGAATTTCTCCAGCAGAGGCGCGTTCTGTTTTACCGGCTGGAACCAGTCGATGTCCAGATCCTGATAGACCGGCAGGTTGGATGCCAGTTTCCACACATCCCGCAGTTTTTCCTGGGCCCGCCGCACCGACTCCTCTGTCCCTTCCTGCCATACATTCTGCACAGCGCGGTAAAAATCCATCAGACTCTGATCGATCCGGCGCAGTTCTTCCTCCTCCAGATTCAGAATGTCCACAACGCACTGACCGACGGAATATTCTCGTCCTCTGACAAAAACACGGTCACCATGGAAAATCACCGTAAAATCGTCCACAGCATCCAGAAAAATACGCCCTGCATCAAATACCTCGTCTTCCATATATCCTCCCGCTTGTATCCGATTGATTTTTGGAATTTACCCGACCTGGCCCAGAACCATTGAACTGTCATTCAGAGTTTGTTACCATTGTATCAGGTCGAGTTTCAAAAATCAATCGGAGGTGCATATGAAAATATCTATCTACAATAGCTACGATGACCTGCCACTGTTTCTCAATGCGGACACAGTGGCAAAGGTGCTGGGAATATCCATCTCCAGCGCATACGAACTGATGCACGATCCTGGTTTCCCAATATTGAAGGTGGGCAGCCGCCTGGTGGTACCCAAGGAAAAATTTATAACATGGGTATCTGCACAGACAGGAGGTATTCAGGAATGAAGTACTCTCCCATAAAACACGATGTCAGTAAATACCGATTCGCTCTCCCCAATAATATCTGGACTCGAAACCTCAAGGCCCCGGCATTTGCGGTGCTGGCGTATCTCCAGTACCGGCACTGCAGAAGGTTCAGCAGCGTCATCACACTGGAGGAATTGGCAGAGGGCATCCGCATGAGCATTGAGACGGCGAAGGCTTGTGTCGAGACTCTTATCAATCATAAGCTGCTCACTGTCGACCTCGTCCCAATCCTGCCCAATATAAAGGGCGGCAAATTCTTCACCGTGCCTGATGAAGTGTTTTACCTGGGGCTGGGCCACGGAACGATCACGGTCTACGCCTACCTGCTGTGCTGTGAAGATCGCCGCACTCACCAGTGCCATCCCAGCTACAACACCATCTCAGCTGCCACCGGGTTGGCAGTCAACACTGTGATGAAACACATCAACAAACTGGCAGAACGGCAGTTCATCGCGGTGGAGCGCACCAGCTACATCGACAGCAACGGCTTGAAGTGGAACGGCAATAATCTCTACACGATCATGCCCATCCAACAGGCAGCGGATGCGTTCTATCAACAGCAGCTGGACAGGCTTGAAAGCACTGCCGAGCGTCAGCGTGTGGCGAAGCTCCTGCGGGAGCAGGAAAGCCCCGCGTGACCGCCTGTGGACCGCTGTGTGGCCTCCTGCTGGGAGGGGCAGAGTCCCTGCCCCTCCCAACGGGTATGGGCCAGATTTGGGCCGCTGTTCCCCTCTCTTTGGAGAAAGACTCTCCCCTTCCGGGCGTTTTGCGGAGGACGGAAAGTATAGCAGGAGAAAGCCCTGGCGCTTTTATGGCGCCTGGGCGGTCACTTCCGCCCGCAGTGCGGGCGGTTTCCGGGGACGGAGGCTGACGCTTTTCCGGGTCGGCAAAACTGCGATTGACGCTGTTTTCGGAAAAACAGGCGAATATCCCCGCCGTTGGGGGATATTCGCTGACGCTGCGATAGAATTTGGAGGGATTTGACAATGGATGAAAATAGACACCGGCACACCGTTTGGATGGATGACGATGTGTGGGATCAGGTAGAGTCACACTACCAGAAGGACAACTGTGCGAAAAGAAACGAATTTATCGCAAAGGCCATTCGGTTCTACTCCGGTTACCTGGATGCCGAGCACGCCGACGAATACCTGCCCCGGGTCCTGGCCGATGTGCTGGAGGGCAAGCTGGGGGCCCTGGGAAACCGAATGGGACACCTGCTGTTCAAGCTGTCGGTCGACCAAAACCTCATGGGAAATATCCTGGCCGCCGACATAGAGATCGACCCGGATCAGCTGCGAAAAGCCCGGGTCCGGTGCGTCAAAGAGGTGAAGGAAACCAACGGTGAAATCAGTTTCGAGGACGCTGTCCGCTATCAACAGGAGGCTGAGTGATGCCGGGACTAATCCAGAAGTCGGGCTACATCAAGCCGGGAAACGGCGGCGGTCACTACGCCCAGTACATTGCCACCCGGGAGGGTGTGGAGCTGATCGAGGCTCCATCCTCCTCCCATGACGGCGGCGGCTACCTGGAATACATGGCCCAACGTCCCCGCTCTCACGGTCTGTTCTCCGCCGACGGTCCTGCCGATCTGGAGAACACCATGGAGGAGATCAACGGGCACACCGGGCCGGTGTGGACCTTCGTCTACTCCCTGAAACGGGAGGACGCCCACAGGCTGGGCTATGAGAACAGCGAGAGCTGGCGGAAGCTCCTGCTGGCCCACCAGACGGAACTGGCTCAGGCCATGAAAATTTCGCCAAGCAGTTTTCGTTGGTGTGCCGCCTTCCACGATGAGAAACACCATCCCCACATCCACGTGATGGTCTGGTCGGCGGACACCAAGCAAGGGTATCTCACGGAAAAAGGCATCGAGAAGATGCGCTCCCAGCTGTCCAATGAGATCTTCCGGGACGAGCTGCTGTCTCTCTATCAGAAGAAAGATCTGTCCTACAGCCAAGTGCGGGACGCGGCGATGGAGGCCATGGGGCGGCTCATTCGGGAGATGGAGACAGGCCTGTGCCACAGCCCGGTCATCGCAGAGCAGATGGCGACACTGGCCGGGATGCTGGAGAACCACAAGGGCAAAAAGGTCTACGGCTACCTGAAAAAGTCGGTGAAGGCACAGGTGGATGCCATCGTGGATGAGCTGGCCAAGATCCCGGAGGTGGCAGAGTGCTATGAACAGTGGAATCAGCTTCGGGGCGAGCTGGAGCGTTACTACAAGGACTCACCCAGAGAACACCTGCCCCTCTCCCAGCAGAAGGAGTTCAAAGCCATCAAAAACATGGTCGTCCGGGAGGCGGAACGGCTCCGGTTGGGCACGGTTACCTTCGAGGATGCCCGCATGCGGGAGGAGGTGGATGAGGACCAGGATGCAGCGTACTTCGCCTGGGACTCCGACTGGCAGATGACCGAGGCCTACCAGAGTGCCAAGGAGGTACTGGAGGAGTACGAAAATCCAGAGGAGGAAAAAGCGGAGCAGGTGCGGGTGCTGGAGCAGCTCTGGCAGAGAGGTTTCACCCTGGCCGCCTATCAGCTGGGCAAGTGCTGGCGGGACGGGCGCGGTGTTCTCCCTGATGACGAGCAGGCAGAGCTGTGGTTCCGGCGGGCGGCGGACACGGGATATGACTTCGCCCAATACGCGCTGGGGAAGCTTCTGCAAAGCCAAAAGAGAACGGAGGAGGCGGTATCCTGGTATGGAAAAGCGGCGGCGCAGGGGAACGCCTGCGCCGCCTACCGCCTGGGAAAGCTGTATCTGGAAGGAAAAGATGTTCCGAAGGACGTGCCAAAAGCAGTGGCCTATCTCACCGAGTCCGCCCAGCAGGGCAATCAGTATGCCCAGTATACGTTAGGAAAACTGTACCTTACCGGCCAGGATGTCAAGCAGGATCGGGAGCAGGCCTGGGCGTATTTCTATGAATCGGCGGAACAGGGCAACGAGTACGCCGGCTTCTTTCTGAAGCACTTCGATCAGGCGCGCAGGCCCAATGTATTCCTGTCGGCCACCCGGCTGCTCCACCACCTGAGTCAGATCTTTCGTGACAACTCGGTGCCTCCCGCCGCCCCGGTGGGACAGCACGTGGACCGAAAGCTGCGGCGGAAAATCCAGGAAAAGAAAATCGCCATGGGCCACAAGCCGGATGACCATGAGGAAACTCCCCGGCAGGACATGGGCGGCATGACCATGGGGTGGTAG
>ENA-ORUM01000804-ORUM01000804.1-human-gut-metagenome-genome-assembly--contig:-NODE-804-length-32821-cov-3.428890_pt1 | contig 32821 bp, 20 predicted proteins | sample MGYA00242083_ERZ509217 | MGnify/ENA primary metagenome ERZ509217 (study PRJEB26280, sample SAMEA2338831) | human gut metagenome | biome: human gut; feature: human-associated habitat; material: faeces...
CCTCAAATTTTTTCCCGTATTCTCCAAGCAGGCTGCAGTATCCTTCTATCTGTGCCGCATAGTTTGCATCCACTTTCCCTGCTTTTTCTACTATAGCATCAAACTTCTTTGTTGTCACATCATGTTTGTCAAACATATGTAAATGGTAACTGTTAATATCATTGATATAATCTCCGATTTCCAGTTCTTCCATAAAAAAATCTTCTACAAAGTCAAATACTTTCCACTGCTCTTCTTCATCCACGTTCACACGGATGGTCTCATACAGTTCCTGTACTGTTTTCTGCGAAAAATCCCTCACCATCCCAGATTACTCCATTTCTCCGTCACAACTTCTGCTTTTATGCTCTCTGCTCCGTAAATATCCGCCTCCAGTGTTCCATCCCTGATCCTGCCAAGTATTTCCCCCACATTTCCATACAATTCCCTCAGATCATCTCCCAGCTTGTTGACTTCCTCATTATATCGTACCAGTCCATCCTCCGTCTTTCCTGCGCCTGATACTTCCAGTCTGGCATTGCCTCCGTCCGTTTCGCTGCCTGCCATAAGCTTGTTCAACGATTCCATATAGATATCCAGCATTTCCGGATCAATCTTTATTCCCGCCATTGCTCCCTCCTCTTTTAGTAAACATAACTGTCTGCTTCATCCATAGATGTAACATAATTTTCCACTGCTCTCCTGACCTGCTCCGCTATCTCCTGTGCTTCTGACCGTAACCCCTGCACTTCATCTGCAAACAGCATGAGATTTTCCGCTGTGTTTCCCTGCATAATTGCATCATCCAGCACATTTGATAAAATATCTGACAGCTCCCCCAGTTTCTGCTCGAAATCTTCTGTTTTTTCTACGATTTTCCCGGCTTCCTGTATAATTCCGTCATCATCTACAATAAGATCATATCCTAAACTCTGCATGTTCCTGTTCCCTGCCTCTCTATAATCCTGATGCCATCCTGCTGTTTCTGGCTCTTTGTTCTTCCCTGCGCCGTTCTTCTTCTCTCCGCCTTTCTTCTGCTTCCCTCCGCTCAATCTCCCGTATCTCATCCTGCATCTGCACTATGCGGTTCTGTTTGTTCCTGATATCTTCATTCAGCTTCTCTATTTCCGATATGGCTTCCTGTTTTTTTCTGTTGATTGTTGCTATTGCGCCATCAAATTTTCCATTCACACTGTTATACTCTGCACCCTGAAGATATTCCGTCATGTCCTGAACATAACCTTCTACATACTTTACCTGCGGAAAATAATCTCTTGTCTGACGGATTTTCCTGCTATGACAAGAACAAAAATCAGCCATATTTTCCTGTCCCCGTTCCAGGCGTCTGTTCGTATTCTCATAAAGATCAATTTTTTCTTCCCATTCCCTGATCTTTTTCTGATCTTCCTCAATCCCTGCATTACAGGTTGATATCTGACTGTAACATTCTGATTTTGTCATCTTCTGCCTCCGCAAAACTGTAGGAACTATATCCTTTTTTTATAATCTCCCGCTTTATCAATGCAACATACGCATCTTCCTGCCTGTCTGTATAACCATAGTGTATTACTGTGTGGATTGCCTGTTCCGTGAAAAACAGCTGCTTTTTTGAATCCCCAAACGGATAAATGATCCCACAATACGGCACATATTGCTTTTCCGTTTCCTTTTTCATAAACCGATCCACAATCACTACTTTAATACTTGATACCGGCTTTTCTGTTTCCAGTTTTAATTCCCGTATATCAACCTCTACAACACTTCCCAGCGGCAATGTTCTTTCTGTAAGCAATATCAGCTTTTGAACAAAATCATTCAATTGCTCGAATGCCGCCCTGATTTCATTCCCGGCAATTTTTATAACCGGCTGTCCTTCCTCCATTAATACTTCCAATGTCTCTGCCTTATAATTTTCTCCACGAATCATCGCATGGTAAATTTGATATAGTTCCTCCGGCTTGTCCGTATGCATCCTAACGTACTGACGAATGGCATCCTTCTGCCGACCACTCAATACCTTGTCCCGTTCAAGCCATTCCTCACAGATTGCAGCAGAAATTTTTCTTTTCTGAATTATATTCTCCCTCATCCTTTTCTCCTGACTTTGTCTTTACTCTTTTGTTTATTTTACATCTATTTGTGCTGTTTTTTTCAAGCTATTTGTATGTTTTATTACCACCATTTGTATGTTTTGGAATAATTAATCAACAATTCTGATTATATGTTTTATCTTTTACGCAAAATATGTTCCTTTCTGATGCGCTTGTCCAATAAATCATATGGCTGGTTGTTCGTCGAGACTTTTGCGATACACTTTCCTTTCACATAGAACTCAATTTTTTCACCGAACAATCCTTTTTTCAATCTCGTACTCTCAATTTCACTGATGTCAAATTTTTTCACGATCAGTCCGCGTCTGCGTGTCACTCTTGTTCCATTTACTGAAAATCTGTCAGTTATAAGGTCTATGAAAATAATCAAGGAAATTACCGCCAATGCAAGCATCGGACGGAAGAATATTATATTTGTCTCATTCTGCTCGATCATCACCCATACCATCCAGCAGAAAAAGCCTACCGACATTGCGGAAACAGCTTTATAAACGCCCCTTGTTTTCAATGTAAATTTATCAACGGTCATTCCCGCTTTGTCGCATGGAATTTTCTTAGCTTGCAGCTTTCCTGCTAATATTGCACCATCTGGCAGATTATTATCAATCCTGAAAAGCTTTTTCTTCCCGGAATAAAATTCATATCCGCCGTCTAATCGTTCTGACACTCTGGTAATGTCTGCAAATGTATAATAATGCTTTATGCCTATGTAACTGCGATAGATGATTTTGTCGCCTTTTACCCAGATTTTCCAGACGTGCGTGCCTAAGACACCACTTATACATAAACCAATAATTAACCCATATAAAATGCAAGTAAATACATCTATTTGATCAGTAATACATGCATAAATAAACACTCCACCCATAAAAAACAAACCTACATACATTATAAAAGCCAACGCAAACGGATACCCTATTTCAAAATCCTCAAATAAACTTTTGGGATTGTTTTCGTTATCCGAATTATAAAACTCCGGATATTTTTTCTCATTATAAACATTCAGATAATGAATCACTACCGCTGCTGCCACCCACGGAGCTATAACTTTGATTAATGTTACCCAAAATGCTAACATGTTTTTCTCCTCCAATTTCTTATGTAAATGCGCATATAAATCGATTTACATGACCATCAATATCCACGGCATCCTTCAGATTACTAAGATACAGGTTATTCCTTATAGAATTCTTTATCTTGTCCTTCACGCCACCTACTAATTTTTGTCCGGAATAATTGATAATCATGTATTTTAATGCTTTCTTTCTTCCAAGATGTTCAGTAGCTCTCTTTCTGGCGTTCCGGCATACATTCCCCCTTATGTCATCCAAATCGGTTTTTGATTTCAGCACCTCAACCCGCACATTTAAATCATTCAATATTTTCGTATACTCCTTTTTATGTGGCTGGTTTCTTCCATGAATAATATCACTTAATGATCGCTTTTCCCGCAGTTTTATCTTCTCAGTGCTTATACGTCGTTTCTCCATCCACGCAGAAATTCCCTTCTCATCTTTCAACTGCTTTACCGCTTTATCCCAGCCAATACCACTCTTAACCTTATCAACCGCTTTATCCAGACCTCCAAACGCCAATGTTGTACCTGCACTCCACACGCCTGTTTCTACCACTTCTCCAACATCAATATTCTGTTTTCCTTCTATAAATTTCTGTTCAATTGCATTAGCGGTGCTATCAATCAATCCATTACTAGCCGCAGTAACCAAAAGTCCAGCTCCTGTTCCTGCAATTGCCCCTTTCACTGCTCCTTTTGCAAATTCAAGTCCAATTTTCTTTGGATCAATCCCTTCTCCGCCTAATGCTTCACTTCCGATTTCAATAACGCCACTTACAATACCGCCTACAAGTGCCCCAATTACAACTGTTGGCCATTCCCCATCATTATCTTCAAAATCTTCCGGTCTATCCCAACAATAAATATATGGATTTATTGTAAACGGCATTTCCGGGAATCCTTTGATCAGATCCTCACTTACAAACCGCCCTGTTCTGGAATCATAACGTCTTGCCTGCGCAAAATACAACTCACTGATTTCATCCATCTGATATCCGGTGTAACCAAATGGCTGCGTATACTTCTCATTCTTATACACAGGCATACCAAATTCATCATATGCATACAAAGCATCTATCTCTCTTTGCATATCTACCATACACATCGTGCTTCCATGATCATCCTGCAAATAATATGTGCTTTTTCCATTTTCAAGCATTCCAGCTGCTTTTCCATCCCAGAAAAACTGCTGTCTTCTTCCAGAATGTTGTTCATTGCTTTGTAAAAGATTATGATATTTTCTTGTCAGATCCAGCGTGTAGTGTATATCTTTTTTTCCAGATATTTGTTGTCTGACTCGCTGTCCGAGACCGTTATATGCATATTCTGCTATATCAGTAATTCCATTTTCAAATTTTTGAACCTTTTTTAACCTATTTGTACAGTCAAATGTAAATTCTTTTAATACTTTACCATCTTCACAGATTTTTCGAATGTTACCTCGCTGATCATATTGATAAGTCTTTTCAAGTAAATTGCCCGTCTCACTGATAAGCTGATTATTCGCATTGTAAGAATAACGTATTATTGATTCATTTTCAAAATCTTTTTTCTCTATGCGATTCCCAAAGGCGTCATATGTATATTCTCTAAGCCTCTCTTTTTCTCTGCTGACATGTATCAGCCGATTTACCGCATCATAACCATAGGTATAGCTTACATTCTGTATTCCTGTTCCACTCCGCTTTTGATCAACTGTTATTTTATTTCCCACATTGTCATAGGTATAGTCATAAGAATCGATTATTTTTTCCTGATCATGATGCGTGATTTTTGCTATTCTTCCAATATTATTATACGAATACGATGTGACTACATCATTAGGAAGATGTTTTGTTTTAAAACGCCCCATTTCATCATAGTCATATGTAATCACACCAGTTTCATTTTCTAGTTGTATAAGCTGATTGGCTATATTGTAGGTATAATGCACCTCGTTTCCATCCGGGTAAACTATTTTCGTTTTCTCTCCCATATTGTTCCACTCATAAGAAACTTTTTGACCATCTGCATCTGTAACAGAAAGCGGTCTTCCCATTTTGTCCAGACGGATTCTGGTACTTCCTATCCAATCTTTCATTTCTTCTAATTGTCGAAGTGCATTATAAGAAAGTTTTACTTTCTGACCATCTGCATACACTATCTCACTTATCTGTCCAGTTGGATTATATTTGTAGTTTGTGACACAACCATCACGATCTGTTTTGGCTGCCATTCTTCCATTTTTATCGTAAGAAAAATATTCGACTGCACCCAATGGATCTTTGATCTGGATCACATTTCCTTGCAGATCCCATTTATAATCAGTAACAGAGTCGCTCTCCCCTTGTTCCCCGGTACGTTTTATCTGTAAAAGATTTCCAACCTTATCATATGTGTAATATGTCCTGTTGTTTAAAGCATCTGTCACACACGTCAAATCGCCATTTGGAGAGTATTCGTAAGATGTTCGATTTCCATTTTCATCAATCATCTCTACCACATTGCCAACTGCATCATATGAATAATGCCGTACTCCACCTGCTGGATTTATTAAATCTGTCAAGCGATTAAGTCTGTCATACTTCATCTGAACACATTCACCTAATGCATTTGTCCGCTGGATCAGATTATCTTCATTATCATATGTATAAATTTCGACTGCCCCATCTGGATATTGAATCTTATGTAACCGTCCACCTTTCTCATACAAATATTCTGTACTGCTGCCATTTGGATAACAAATCCTCTGTACCTGATCCATTTTATTGTAATAGACACTCGTTGTATTTCCTTCTACATCCGTTACACTGTTCCGTCTGCCCATTTCATCATATGTATAAGATGTAATGTCACCTAATGCATTTACAATTGTAATCAAATTTCCATCCTTATCGTAAGTAAAGGATGTCCTTTCTCCATCTGAATCTAACACTTCTATTATCCGATTTGCACAATCATAGGTATACGATGTAACGTTTCCTTCCGCATCCGTAACTGCAATACAGTTTCCGAGAGCGTCATAGTTATACTTTATCGTGCTCCCATAAGGTAAAACTTCTTCCTTCAGCTGGTTTTCCTTATTATAAATATAATTGTATACAGCCTTATCCGGCATTATAATACTAGAAATATTCCACATTTTATCATATAAATATTTAGTTGCTGCGCCTTCTTTATCTATTAAATATTCCAGCTGTCCTATGCCATTATATTTTGCTTTTAAAGTATATCCATCATAATCACAAATTTCTGTTAAATTTCCATTTTTATTATACTGGTATGTACGTGTATCTCCATTAGCATTTTTTACACTTACAATTCTATCTGCCACATCATACTGATATGAAGTCTCATTTCCATTTCCATCCACTGTCTTAATGACACGGTTCAAATTATCATACTGATATTTTTCTACACCGCCGGTTGCTTTTTTTATACAAATAATGTTTCCCCGATCATCATATGTAAAAGCAACTTCACTGCCATCCGGCTGCACTACTGTAGTTGGTCTTCCTGCCTTATCATTCTCAATTTTGACAATAGCTCCATCCGCATTTTCTGTACAGATCAAATTTCCATGTGCATCATAATAATGCTTTAATCTTGCTTTACCATTTATACTCACATTTAATAAATGGTTATTTGCATCATATGTCATATTGATTCTGCGTTTTGCTTCATCTGTTACCTGCGTCAGATTTCCTCTGTTATCATATGCCATACGTCTTCTATTTTTATTACGATCCGTTACGCAGACACATTGATTTTTATCATTATAAATATATTCTTCCCTTGTTCCATCCTCATAGAGAGTTTCCGTATGACGATATAAATTATCATGCACATATATTATTTTTTGGCCATTACGCTCCGTACAAATAACTCTCTTTTTTACATCATCATACAAAAATTCCATCACTCCACCATCTGGAAATTTCTGACGCGTAATACGATGTTTATTATCATAATCGTTACATATGGTAGTAACTCCACCGGCATTCTCAACATGTGAGATTCTTCCGTCAACACCATATTGATACTGATAGACTCCACCATCTGGAAGTGTGACTGTTTCCAACAAATTTTCTTTATATGTAAGTAATATCTTTCTTCCTGACTGATCTTCAACTCTTACCAAAAGATTTTTTTCATTATAATAATAAGAAAAGATATTTCCATTATCTGCACAAGCTGTTTCCAATAAACCACTTTCATTATATGAGAATGTTATTCCTCTGCCGTTTATATCTTCCGCACGCACCAATTTTCCCATTTTATCAAACTGCATGCTATCTAGTCCTGCACGACACAATCTATACCCTTCTTCATTCTCAAACAGTATTTCTAAAGCAGTTCCTGTTCCCTTATAACTTCCATCATTTTCTTTTTCAAAATATAAGCATTGTCCATCATACATATGAATGCAAGCGCTTATTTCCGTTTTCTTTTCTAAAGAAATTTCATAGTTATGTCTAAAACTTTTTCCAATTGTTCCTGTTGTATCATCTTTTGAATTGTAATACCTATGAAATGAAAGATTTATTTCTCCTCCTACAACCAGATCTTCCCTATCATACACAAAATTCCCGGTTGTCATATTCACAGGATCACCACAATAATTTGTGCCAGCAGCATCTGTTCCCAGCAATTCTTCCTGAATTTCTTTTTCTACCGTTGCCTGAGCATCTTTCAAATCTGCAACTGCGGCATCGAGAACACCTTTTTGTGAAGCCATATCAAGGTTACCTCCGGCAGGATCTATCGTCTGTGCCAGAGTATTCATTAACTTAATGATTTTTTCTGCACATGTATTCATCTCTGCTCCGTGCTTGAGATAGGCTGTATCTACATGTTCTACGGCTGTAAAAATCTGTTCGATCTGTTCAATGGTTGTATCATGCTTATTTAGAACAGTCTGGTAATAACCATCCATTTGAGATAAATAAGCATAACTGTCTAACGTATGCAGCCAGTTTTTAATTTTTACATCCATGTAATCAATACTATTCTTTATAATCTGCCAGATACCATCGGAAGATGTATCATTCACATAACTTATCAGCTTTTCTTTTGCTTCCTGTGAAAAATCCCTGAACATTTTCTTATCCCCATGCTTTCTTTTTCTTCCTATGAAGAAAATGTTTCTGAATGTGTCTTTTCTTTCGTCTCAACCGAGCTTTTTCTCTGTTCCATGTAGGAAATCGTATTTTCCAACAATAAAACAAATGCCTCCTGCATTTTCTGATACTGTTTTCCCATTTCCTCAATCTGAATAATCGTACTGCCTCCACATTCTCCGACATCCGGCATAACAATGTTCTTTGCTGCCCACTCTGTATGCAGATTTTTTAACTCCACAATATAACTGCCTAATTTCTCTGTATCTATAACATTTGTCATCATCTGCCCCTCCTAGAATAAATACTGATCATTTTCATCTATTTCAGCTTTAAATTTTTGACACGTTTTATTTACATTCACACCATGTTCTGTGATCACATTTTTTAATTCCCCAGCATAAGTAATAAAGGTATCCAATGCCTGTGCGGTTTCCCCTTCCTTAATAGCATCTTCCCTGATTTTTTTCATAATTTCCAAATACTTGTCTACACCTGACTGTAACTCCGTCTCATTATCTGAAAGAGTTGTTCCCATATCTAAAACATAATCATCATCTATTTTAAGTGCCGTTCCTGCCATGTTGTACTTCCTTCCTTTGAATTGATCTGGTTATTTCTTGTTTGATGTATTTGCCGACGCTGCTCTTGCTGCCGCCTCACGGGCTGCTGCTTCTCTCGCCGCTGCCTCTCTCGCTTCCTGTTCTGCTCTCTCAATTCTGGCTATTTCTGCATTGAGCTGAGCGATTCTGTTGTTACAATCCTGTATCGCCTGATTACACCCTGCTATTTCATCCTGTTTTCTTGTAATCTCCAATGCAACACGCTCAATCGCTTTATCCAGTCCGCTGGAAGCATTCCAAAAAGCTGCACCATTATATAAATCATGCATTCCTTCATAAAATTTAGAAGTAAATTTACTGTTAATTTTCTGAACTGCACCTGTATTCTCCAATTTAGATGTACCGGAATTTTTACACTCCGAAAAAGATCCCTGAAGCGAACTGATACTGCTTTTCACTTGATTCAATTCCAAAATTTCACTGTTAAGCTTTTCAATTTTTGTATTATAATTCGCAATCTCACTCTGTTTTTGCGCAATCTCTGCATAACACTGCGACTTCGTCATGCCTTCTCCTCCACTGTATATCACTTTTTATCTTAAACACTTTCATGTTTATGTTCAATTATTTTTCTCATTTTTCAGGATTATCCATGCGGGTTCCTGTTTTTCAAGAATCCGCATGGATAAAAGATTAGCCTCTTACAGCCGCAGCACCCTGTGCATCATCATCCTGTCTGTTCTGCATGTAATTCTGAATGAAATCAGAAATACTCTGGATTGCATCCCTTGCATTCTCAAGTGCCGGTTTGTATTCATTCTCAAAACGTTCAATGAATGCGTCTGCAGTCTGGTTTGTCCAGCCATCCTGCAACTGACCATTCATCTGCACTAAAGAATTGATCACATCGTCAAGTGCTCCTGCCTGATTTGAGTACACGCTCACTCCACTTGTAAGCACCTCATAATCCACTTTGTTTACTGCCATCTTTTTGTTCCTCCTTAAAATTTTTATTATATGGTAAATCTGCATATACAGAATTCCATCATGATAATTTTACTGTTTTAATTTTTGTCAGCTCATTCTCATTCACATAGAATGCATCGCAAAATTCTATTGGTTTTGCATATTTTTTTGCAATGCTCACTGACAGATCACACAGTTTAATATTGGATATATCATCAAAAATAATATATCTCCGGTTATCTTTTACAATTTTCATTAAATCTGGTGCACTGAATGGAATTGCCGCATTTTCCACATTGGTCATAAGTATGAGCACTTTCATCATGCGGTATTTGCCGAGCATTCCTTTTATAGTTCCAATTATTTTTTTGTCTGCGCTTATCTCTGCAATTGCGTCCGAGCTTTCAATGACAACTACGATCCAGTTCTCATCATCCAATGCAGCTTCCTGTCTCTGTGCAAAATCTTCATATCTGCTCTGCACCCGCTGATCGACCTCATCAAAAATGGTCCGGATAGATCCTGTTGTATTGTCATATACAGCTGTGTCCGGATGAAATTCATAATCAGCCCATCTCCGTGTCATATCATCCAGAATGTACAGGTCTGTACCTCCAAATGCCGGAAGCAGCATTGCTTCAAGCAGGTATTTTACAAAGATATCTTTTCCTTTTTCCTTTTTACCTGAAATCGTAAACATTCCTCCCTGCGCAATTTCTAACATCATTGGAGAAACCGTATTATAATCAAGTCCCAGCATTACTTTTCCTTCCTCTAAATAATCCGGGTAAGTTTTCTGGATGTAGGATAGTGTCAGTTCTTTTGGAATTTCCGGTATTATCGCAGCTTTCATTCCGGTGTATTTTTCATTCTGTTTCTTCACAAAATCCTGTATCTTCTGTACACGTTCGAATTCTTTTTCGCCTTCAAATGACAAATACATCTGGCTTTCATAAGTGTGCTTGTTCAACTGGATCAAACATCTTCCCGGAATATTTGGCAGCTTCATTCTGCAGCCCTCAAACAACATTCCATACTCTGATGTTTCATTACAAAACAATGCAATTCGTCCTTCAAAATTATTCAGATAGCGATAGCCAATACCGGAAGTCTGAACATTTGCCACAACAAATGAAATACCAACTGCTATTCCATCTCTGCACAATGGCAGCAGATAATCCTGATCCTGCAGATACATTTCTTTCAATGCCGTCAGATTATCAATCACTACAACAATCTGTGGCAGGTCACGGTACCCGGCTTCTTTATAGGCAACAAAAGAACTTACCCCAGACTGTGCCAGTATTTCTTTTCGTTTTACCATCTCTGTTTGCAGCAATTTAAACAGATTTTTTAATTTTTCATCATCTGATACGCACACGACACCACCACAATGATGAAGCTCTGCAAAATTGCGCAAAATCATGGAGCCAAAATCGATAATGTAAAGATTTACCTCCTCCGGTGTATAGTTTTCTGCAAGACTTCGGATAATCGTCTGTAATACATTTGTCTTTCCGCACTGTGCAGAACCGATCAGTATATAGTTCTGTGCCGTAATGTTAATTTTCAGTTTTTCCTGACTTTGTCTGTCCGGATCATCCAGAAGACCTATATATGCATAAATTTCTTCTGAATCCAGCCTCTCCCCATTCTCATAGGTTAATAATTCCGGCAATGGCGGCATGCAAATATTCGAAAGTCTTCTGATTCCTTTTTCTTCGCAATATTCTGCTATATAATCTACAATTGCCTCCAGCTGGTTCTTCGTATGGGAATCCTTCTTTTTTATTTTCTTTTTCTGGTAAACCACTTTTTTTATTCCAGCAAAATTCAGTTCGGAAACACTAAATTCTTTATTTCCCTCACTCTCATCAAGCGTTGCAGGTGCCCCGCTGAATGCCGACTGAAACAATTCAAATATCTCATTGTTACCAACCTGCAGATATGCCCGTCCGGGTTCTTTAATCTCCGCTGCAAGCGGTGTTTTTAAAACTTCATTACTGTCCTCTTTAGACTGTACTTTCAGACAAAGTTTAAATTTTGAATTTGACCAGATCTGCCCATCTACCACACCGCTTGGTTTCTGTGTTGCAAGAATCAGATGTACTCCAAGACTTCGTCCAATACGAGCTGCAGATATCAGCTCTTTCATAAAATCTGGCTGTTCTGCCTTCAGCTCTGCAAATTCATCTACAATAATTACCAGATGTGGTAATGCTGTCTGCACTTTTTTCTCTTTATAAAGTTCAATATATTTATCAATATGGTTCACACCAGCCTGCGCGAAAAGATTCTGACGCTTCATCAATTCTGCCTTTATTGACTTTAATGATCTCTGTACCTCATTTCCGTCAATATTGGTGATTGCACCGATCAGATGTGGCAGATTCCGAAACTGGTTTACCATTCCTCCGCCCTTGAAATCGATAATTACAAATCCAATTTCATAAGGATGAAATATCGTTGCAGCCGATAATATGTAACTTTGCAGTATCTCACTCTTGCCCGATCCCGTTGTTCCCGCTACCAGTCCATGTGGTCCGTGAAACTTCTCATGCAGGTTTAAAGTAACTACTTCATCTTTTGCATTTACTCCAAGAGGTACTGCCATTGTCTTGTAAATCTGTGACTCACCCCATCTTTTTCCAAGGTTCAGATCTTCTGCTGCAAATATATGAAGTAATTCAAATAACGTAATATTTTTTCTGAGAGAATTTTCAAGTCCGATTTCTTCACAATAAACAGGTGCCAGCATTTGTACCACTGCTCCTGCCTGCATGTCTGATATTGCCTGATACTCAAATTCCTGCACCTTATTGCCATTTTCAGAAAGACAGATATTTCCCTCATGCCCGGAAGTCAGTGTAACTATTTGGTTGCAATGCAATGGCAGTTTTTCTGCACTTGTCTCGAAAAATACAAAAACCATTCCAAGTTCTGCTGCCCTCTCGATGTATCTTGAAATTGGATGATTTTTGATACCAAATTCATTTTCAACAAGAATGACACAGTAATAGGGAATATTTTTTGTCTGCTCCCTATAATTTAATTCACGGAACAAATTTTCAAAAAGATTATTTTTGCTCTCATTATTGCATACGATATTACGTGTTCCCTTCTCATTTCCAAGATGCGGAAGCATACGGACCCACTCATATTGCTTTTCATCATCCACCAGCAGAAAAAGTCTGACATCACCGTAATAATGTCTGACTGAGATATCAATCGCAATATTTTTGAACATTGCATACAATGCCTTTTTTTCTCCGACAACTCCAACTGCATTTGCATTTTTCAAATCTGCATAAACAGGGGCATGATCAATCTTTGCATACATATCACAGATTTTTTCAGGCAGATCTGTAAGTTCATCGCCTACTTCCATCCGTTCCTGCTTCCTATAATCAATCTGCCGCTCGGATTCCACGCTTCCCTTTCCAAGATATACACACAGGAAATCAGCATCCTCTCTTGTTCTTTCAAATAATCGGCGATCAAAATTCATTGCTGTGTCAACATCACTCGCCACATCACAGTATGTATCTCTTAAACTTTCCTCTTCTTCCTCACGTTTTATTTCGATTTCGTGTTTCTTCTTGTCAATATAGCTGTTGTATTTTGTAATACGTTCCTCGCAGTCCTTTTTATATTTTTTATTTCCCGACAGAAACCCTAATATGGTAGTCACCACCCCAAGTGCCATGGAGCATACACTCAAAATCACATACGAGCCGGATGAACCGGAAGTGTTCATAATTCCACGGAACACAACAACAAGCCCAATCATTGTAATAGAGGGCATCAGATTCATAACGATATTGTTTTCCGGTTTTTTCGGAATCTCCGGTGCATCCAAAATTTCTATTTTATCATCTGGAAGCTGTTTTATGATTCTCGTATTCCGGTTAAATAACGGATATTCCAGTTCGTTGACACAATGTCTGATTTCATGCACCGGTATCTTGTTTATCCGCAATCCAGTCTGATCAAAATAAATTTTTCCTTCCTTAAAATAAAATTGGTACTCATCCACCGAAAAGAAATCACAATCATGAAGTTCCACACTTTGCTCTATCTGTTGTCCATTTCTCAACACGCCGAAAGCTGACTGCACTTTCTGCAGAAAATAACTTTTTCCTCTTTTTTGTATTACGAGCTGGATATTTTTTTCAAACTGGCTCCTTAAAACAACTGCTGCTCCCGGTTCCGAAGATATCTCTATCCGCTCTGGAAGTTCAATGTACCAGTTGTAGTTTGGTACTTTCGCCTCAAAGTCAATCATAAAGCGCATTTCAAACGCTTCGTTCCCTGTATTCGAATAACAGACTGATATCATATCTCCATGGTTGATCTCCATGGAATATATTTTCCGCATGTCACCTCTGCTAAAATACAATTGATCCGCACAGTCCATATTCCATTTATTGCTATGTACCGAAAACTCAATCTCGATCTCTGAAAAAAAAGTTTCCGGATTCAATCGAAATTCACAGGATGAGGTTGTTCCAAGTCTCACATTCTCTACCCCTGCTGCAATTTCAAATTCCTTATATACTGTTCTGTTGCTGACGATTATTTTATACTGATAATCCATATTTACGCCCTCCGGTAAATAATATAAGAACCGTTTCTGATACCAAATTCTTTTAATGTTTTATTTCCTCTTAAAAAAGCAATCGGATTCTCAGCAACAAGATAACAGCTGAAAATATTCTCTGTATCCATTTCCAATCCATATGCCTCATTCAGTGCAAGCACAAGATCATTTGCTGTTATTTCCAATGGAATTTCCAGATCCACATGTGTCTGTTTCATATCATTGATAAATTCAACCACAACTTTTTCTTCCATTCCCTCTCCTTTATCTCCACATGAAATAATTCGTATAAAAATTAACCCCTGCTCCGATAAACTACAAAAACATTCCCGGTATTAGTGGAAATGCTGTTTTTTTATCGTCAATTTCATTTCTTTATTTTTTACAATTATTTTTAATTGTATTATTTTCCCGAAATTTGCACCATATAATCTGATGTAATTTTGCTAAAATGATTGCCTGCTGCGAAAAAATGCAAAAAAAGAATGCTGATTTCTCAACATTCTTTTTTTTGCGCAGTCTACTGCCGATACCATATCATTCATATCTATTGGTCAATTGAATCAGTAACTGTAGGATTTCAATCTGTTTCCATTCCATTACTCGTTTCTATATCATAAACAGGAAGTCTTTTTTCATTATTGTTCTTAATGCATATTTATTGCCCACTCCTTCTCCTTTTTTTATTAAACTCTGAATTAGGATTTTGTGAATTTCCAATTATACAAAAAACTGAAAATCCTCCTAAAATCATTGACATAACTAATACTATTCCCCACATAAGCTTTCCTCTTGACGCAGTTGACATTGTTTTCTGCATGAGTCTTCCGCCATGTCCTCCTCTGAAAACTCGTCCTAAAACAATTAGTACAGAAATGCTACATGTTGTAAATATAGCGGCAATTTTTCTTATCGCAATCCAAAATGGTTTATTTTTATTAACTTTTCCCTGTACGATTGGAATTAATATTCCAATTCCAATACTTATAGCATAAAGAATTCCTGTAACTATTCCTGTATTTTTTCCAAATAAAGAACCATAAAGTAACATTGGCATCATCCATGAAATAGAACAACCAAATAATAGTAATGATGAATACATTGATAATTCATCATCTTTTCTTACCAATTTTATAATTGTAAGTATCAATAATATACTAAAACAGCTTATATTTATGCATAAAATAATTTTTATTGGTTTACTTTCAATATAAGCAGCCATTAACTCTGCACCCAAGAAAAATATATCCATATAAATTACTATCATAAAACATTTTAAAATTTCCTTACTCTTTCCCATCACCATTTCCTCCATCAATCAATCCAAATACAAAGTCCTTAATATCATCCCTTAATGATTTTCCATTTCCATCGAAATCTGAACTGTCTAAATTCGCTACTACAATTCCTACAAGTATTCCTGCTGCCAAGCCAATTACATTTCCAACTCCTGGTACAACACTTCCACCTGTAAGTCCGGCAATTGCAATAGTTGTAATCGTAGTCGCACCAGCTGTTATAGCTGATGTAGCTACCGTCTCTCCTGTCGTCAATACAACATCTACCACCGCATCACTTATAAACTCTCTAGCAGATGCTCCTGATTGACAATTATCATAGATTCCTACTCCAACATCAATAATTACATCTACATATGGTACTTCAAACTTGCCTGCTGCTTTTGCTTTATTTCCAATATTTCCCATTTCCGCCAAACCATTTTTTATTTTTCCTCTTGTGGTTCTTCTGAAATTTCCTACACTTACACCAGCTTCTGCGGCATTGATTTTGGTAGTTGGATTATCAATAATACTTTTTGCCAAATTCTTATTTTTTTTATACTGGTTTAGCCATTGATATGAAATCTCACCGCCTTCTTTAATATCCTTCATATTTCCAATATTGGTATACCAATCTGAAGCTATATGCACTGGATCAGACTCATCCAGTTCTTCTGATTTTGTATCCATTCCCACCAAATCACTTGTCACAACTGCCGTTGGCCACATGCCATTCAGGTCCACCATATCCATCGGTCTGTTAAAACAGTAGCTGTAATGGTTCATCGTGTATGGCACTGCGATGTGTCCTTTTATCAAGTCCTCGCTTATGAAACGGCCTGCTCCGGCATCATATCTTCTTGCCTGTGCAAAATACAGCCCTCCTGCACTATCCATCTGATACCCTGTAAAACCAAAGCTCTGTAAGGAATCCTTAAAGATATCTTTTGCCGTTCGGATATCATTACCAAATTCATCAAATCCATAGGTTTCCTCACTTCTTCCTGCTTCATCTGCAAGCCGCATCGGACTTCCCAGATCATCCTGAAAATAAAAGTGCTCCCTTCCTTCTTCTTCCATTCCCGTGACATTACCATCCCAGAAGTAGGTCTGCTCCACATTATTTTCTGTTTTCTGTAAAAGATTATGATACTGGCGGGTAAGATCAAGTGTATAGCGAATGGTCTGTTCCGGGGCTGCATCCCCTGCTGCAATGCTTTGCTCCATTCTATGTCCTAATCCGTTATACTGATATACTGCCTTTTTGATTTGTCCATCTGTCATTCCCATAGAGCTGTTCATCTGGTTAGCCGCATCGAACCCATATGCTCTCAAAACCTCTTCACCGCTTGTTACGGATAACAGATTTCCTCTGTGGTCATACGCATAATCTTTCGTTCCGTTTGCATTTGTTTCCTGCAACAGCTGATTTCTGGCGTTATAATGGTAAGTTGTCACCAGCTCTCCTGCTGTCTGATATTCAGTTTTACTGCTTCGGTTTCCGAATGCATCATAGCTGTATGTTCTTAATGTCTGTCCATTCTGTGCTACGGTGGTCAAACGGTTTAATGCATCATAACAATAAGAAAAACTTCCACTGTCCTCCGGCAATCCCGGTCTTTCCTTTTCTGCCATGACCTTATTTCCCATGACATCATAGGAATAGTGACAGCGCTCTGTAAAATCTGCTCCTTTATGTAAGATGTCTTCAAGTTTTCCTGCCGCATTGTATCGGTAATCTGTATAATTTCCACCCGGCAGCTGCTTTCCAATCAGTCTTCCGAATTCATCATAACTGTAACGAATTGTATTCTCCCGCATTTCCCCGGAAAAGATTTTCATGGCTGACATCTGCATGGCTTCATTGTATTCATATACGGTCTTTTTTCCATCTGGATAAAGAACTGCCGTTCTCTCACCCATGCTTCCCCATTCATATCCCACGGTTTTTCCATATGGATCTGTGACAGAGGCAATACGTCCTGCCTCATCCATAGCGATTTTTGTCGTGCCGAGCCAGTCTTTTACTTCCTCAAGCTGCCTTATGGCATTATAGGTTAAGGATACTTTTCTTCCATCCGCATAACAGATTTCCTCCACCTGACCATTTGTGCCATAATGGAAGGCAGTCTCATAACCATCTTTGTCTACTTTTGCCCTCATTTTTCCTGCCGGGTCATAAGTATAGCGTTCTATATCCCCTAAAGGGTCTGTCACGGTGGTCACATGACCTTCTTTATCCCAGGTATAGACTGTATTCTGTGGTTCTTCCCCATTGGCTCCTGTACAGCTTGTCTGTACCAGCTGTCCCATTGCATCATACTGATAAAAGGTTTCATTTCCCAACGCATCTGTCACTTTTGCAAGATTGCCATTTGGAGTGTATTCATAACAGGTAACATTTCCCTTTTCATCTTCTGCCTTCGTCACACGTCCAAGTGAATCATAGGTAAAATATGCCACACCTCCTGCCGGATTTTCAATGGATGCGATACGGGCAAGACAGTCATAACTATAATGGTAACATTCTCCCGCCGTAGTGGTACGCTCTGTGAGGTTTCCCCTGGCATCATATCCGTAGTGTTCTCCTGCACCATCCGGGTAACGAACACTCTTTAATCTTCCACCTTTTTCGTATTCATAAACAGTACTGCTTCCATTCGGATAGCAGATACGCTCTGCTTTTCCAAGTTCATTGTAGAATACACTTGTCGTTGCACCAGCCGCATTTGTAACACTTGTTCTTCTTCCTAAATCATCATAAGTGTAACTGGTCGTCTGTCCGGATGCATTCGTCTCTCTGACAAGATTTCCCTCTCTGTCATATTCATACACAGTCCTGGCTCCATCCGGTTCCAGTACTTCTGTCAGGCGGTTTACGGCATCATAAAAGTAACGGGTTGTATTTCCTTCCGGATCCGTCATTTCTGTGCGGTTTCCAGCCGCATCATAGGCATATTTCACTACTCCTCCCATCGGGAGTATCTGTTTTACAAGATGATTGTCATCGTCATAAAAATATTCCTGCTTTCCATGATCCGGCGCTGTGACCGAACGTATGTTCCACATTTTATCATAAGTGAAATGTACCTGCTGTCCCTCTTTATCTGTGTATGTTTCCACTTTTCCAAGTGGATTATAGATAAACTCTGCCGTATTACCATCAAAATCCCGGATTGCCGTGATTTTTCCACCTGCATTATAAGTGTATGCTCTCTGATTACCCATAGCATCGGTTACTGTTGTGACACGGTCTGCTGCATCATAGGTATAACGTGTCACGTTCCTATTTGCATCTACTGTCTCAATCACACGATTTAAGGCATCATAACCATAAGTTGTCACATTTCCGGTTACATCCTTTAACTGTACGATGTTTCCGCTTTCATCATATCCAATCTCCAAAACGCTTCCATCTGCATAAGTGATTGTTTCCGGTCTTCCTGCCCCATTATTTATCACGGTAATTCTGTTTCCGTACAGATTTTCCGTGCCGATCAGATTACCTTTCCCATCATAATGGTTTTTCAGACGTTCTTTTCCGTTAATACTTACACTGATAAGATGACAATCTGCATCATAGGTATAGTTGACCCTGCGTTTTAGGGCATCCACGGTCTGTGTGAGGTTCCCACGGTTATCATACGCCATTCTCGTCGTTCTGCCAAGCCTGTCTGTCATGCTGATGCACTGGTTTTTGTCATTGTAGAGATAACGCTCCCTCGTCCCGTCCCCGTAAATGGTCTCGGTATTGCGGTAACGGTCATCATGCACATGGATGATCCTGCTCCCGTTCCGCTCGGTCAGCGTGACAAGACGGTTTTTGTCATCATAGGAAAACTCCATCGTCCCGCCGTCCGGGAATTCCTGGCGGATGATGCGGAACCTCCTGTCATAGGTGTTCTTCACGGCGGTGACCCTGCGGGCATTCTCCACCTCTGTGATCCTTCCGTTTTCCCCATAGGCATAGCGGTATTCTGCACCGGATGCCGTTGTCACCTTTTCGAGTTTTCCCTCCCTGTATGTTAACTGCACGCTCCGTCCGGTGTGGTCGGCCACTTTTTCAAGCTGTCCTTCTTTATTATAAGAGTAGGTCAGGCTGCTCCCATTGTCTGCCTCCGCTTTTTCAAGTTTTCCATCTTCGAGATAGGAAAAAGATATGCCCCTTCCGTTCCGGTCTTCTTTCCGGAGCATCTTTCCGTCCCGGTCAAACGATATGATCTCCGTGCCCGGATGTTCGAGCACGTATCCTGTTTCCGTTTCTTTTAATGATTCGAGTGCTGTATTTCTTCCTGTCAGTTCCTCCCTGCCGTTTTCTGAAACTGTCCTGTCATAATGGTTGACCTGTCCGTCTGCCTGGCGCACCCTGACGGCTCCGTTCTCTTCTTTTTCGATGGCTGTCTGGTAATTATGCAAAAAGCAGTCTCCAAGCACACCGCTGCGGCGGTCCTTGGAATTATAATAACGGTGGAACGATAACGGTATCTCCCCTCCCACTTTTAAGTCTTCATGCTCATAGATGAAGTTTCCGGTGCTCAGGTTGACCGGGTCTTCGCTGTTCATGCAGCCCTCTGCCTCAGTTCCGAGCATTTTTTCCTCGACTGCCCTCTCAGCCGTCGCCCTGGCATTGCGTATGTTCTCGACATCTGCATCCAGAACACCCTTCATTCTTCCCATGTCCATGTTCCCTCCATTCGGGTCAATGGCACTGGCAAGGTCACTGATCAGTTTTATGATGTCATCCCCGCAGGCTGCCTCACTTCCTGCGATGCTGAGGTATTTGGTATCCACTGCCCGCACGTTCGAAAAGATCTCCCCGATCTGCTTTGCCGTGGTGTTATTTTTATCGAGTACTTTTTTATGGTAGGTGTCTACGTCATTGACATAGTTCTGGATGTTGAGCTGTCCGAGCCAGCTTTGTATGGTCAGTCCGGCATCTCCAAACCAGTCTTTTACCCTGTCCCAGGTACCGTCTGCCGTCACTTCGTCAACATACTTTAAAAGTTTTTGTTTTGCTTCATCCGAAAAATCTCTAAACATCTCTTTCCTCCCCATCTTGCTTTATCTAAATAAACATGTATGACACTTTTTCTATCCCATTTAACTGTGCAAGTTGTCTTGCAGTTAACAATGGGGTACTCACTTCATCAATATATTCCCTGATGGAAAACTCTGACTGTAATCCCGACTGGACATATTGGTTGTCTCTTGTTTCACTGTATTTGTTACAAATGACCATGTATTTTTCATGATCTCCGAAATCAAGGCACTCTGTGATATAGCGCATTTTGTTCGTTGAGACATCATCCTGTAACGTAATAAGCATCACTTTATCAGAATCCTGCAGTAACTGTATTCTCCATCTGCTGTATCCTGCTTCCACATCCACAATAATAAAGTCATAATCTCCACTGTCTTTCGCTGACTGTATTAATTTTCGATAGATCGTAAAATCAAGATTTCTTGCATCGAGCGTTGATTTAAATGGAGGCAGATATGTAAATCCTTCTTTTCTTAATGTAAAACGAACATTCTGATACATATGTTCCTGTTCATTTTTCATGACACGATACCCTTCATTCGGCATACCGGTTTTGTTTTCAAGATAATAAGAAAAATCCTGCACAGATTCTGTATTTACGTAGAAAACTCTCTTATGTTTTTCTGACAGACACCGTGCAAGTCCGACAGATAATGCTGTCTTTCCTGTTCCCCCGATTGCAGAATAAAAAGAAATGATCTGTGTCTTATGTTCCTGTGTCTGTGATTCCGTCAGCCGATCCCTGCTCTGATAAGTCAGTTCATTGAAAAGTTCCCTGATACCAAGATATTTATACACTCTGTTTACAGACAAATCCTCCGTGCTTCCATTCTCCTGTTCTTCTGCTAACACACACAGATTGGAAATGTTATGCCTTTGAAGTCCTGTTGAATATAGTGCTTCTGAAACAGCCAGGATTTCCACCGAAACAGGTGTCTCAAAACGTTGTTCAAAATAGACCGGATCAGATATAATTTCTAACTCTATCTGGTCATCAAATTCTTCCAAAAATTTTCTTTCCAGATTCTGCAGATACAGCTCATCTGTATCTGCAATAATGATTAATGGCTTACTCATTTTTTTATCCTCGTACTATAAATTCTGCATTTGCAATTCTCAGCTGACTTCTGTCTGAAATAGGCTCTGGCACATTTGGCTGTATTCTTTTTCCATTAACATAAGTACCATTGGAGCTTCCCATATCCACTACAAAATAGCTGCCATTCTGCCTTACGATTTTGCAATGAACTCTGCTGACCGCATTATTTCCTGTTATCACACCCTGAACTCTTTCTCTGCTTTTTCCTATCAGGAATTCATTTTCACAAACAACAAAGTGAAACTGCCCATCTATGGATTGTATTGATATCTGATTCATGTCCGGCATATCCACTATCTTTTTCTGCCCAATATTGGGATCTGCAGAAGTATTTTTTGTATTTCTATGCATTACAGGTTTTTCCGCCTGTATACGTGTACTAATGTCATGAAGTTTTAATGTTCCATCCTCCAACGCATCTATCACCTGACGCATTTTCGGATGATCCATCATTCCTATCCGTTCTATTTTCTGCACCAGCTGAGCCTTTATTTCATTGTCAAATTCATTTTTATTTTTATGAACACCCGTTATATTTACAGGCAAATAAATGATCTTCACATTATTCGTGCCAGACTCTACATATATATGGCTAAGGCGATTATCAATACATGCCATATTTAAAAATCCAAGATTTTCAATCTGAATTAAAGCTTCGAGCAAACTGTGAATCGCATTTAAGATCGTATCCATATCCGAAGATGCAATGTAATCCTCCAGTGATGTATATTCTCTTGTGAAATAAATTAGTTTTATTTTTCCATTATATTTGATTCTATGACACCTTAACAGGTTGGCATTTTCCTGATTCTGCATCACTTTATAGCCAACATCATAAAAGATCTCATTATTTTCCAATAAGTAGGCAGTGTCTTCCGTGTCTTGAATTTCTGTCAATTTATCTGCAAAGTACTCGTCCATTTTTTCACTTCCTAATCAAAATAAAATGTAAATTCTTCATCTGCAATCTGAATACTGTCATGATCCGAAAGCACATAAGAATTTTCAGCATCCAGCATTTCTCCATTCAGATATGTATGGTTCGTTGAACTTTTATCCATAAGATAATAAGTTCCATTTATCCGCTCAATTACCGCATGTCTGCGGCTGACCGCCTTATTATTTATTATTGTAAAATCATTTTCTTTTTCCTTACCGATATTAAAAATATTTTTTCTGACAGTCACGCTCTCCCCTGTGCTGATTCTCTCTAAAATTGGATATCTTTCCTCCTGCTGCAAAAGAGTTGTGTCTCCCTCGTCATCCTCCTGCTGTGTCAAAAGGGTTGTACCACTTTCATCCTCCTCCATCAGTAATGTCGTTCCACCTTCATCGTTACTGTCACTGTGATAATGTCTTTCATAGGATGAACGGTCATTTGTGATGTAACCGCTTTTTCCCGTCTCTGCTTTTACGATTTTCCGGAATGCCTGTGGACATTTTTCGCGGATATATCTCTCAATGTCCTCTATTTTATAATTCTTTGTATCATTGAGGAATACCTGGAATTCCTTCAGAAACTGCTCTGGCTCTTTGCCATATCTGCCTGCATACTGTACGGTATCTGCAAGAAACGCATAAACATTTCCACTCGTAATTCTGCTATTGATCGGCTGATATACAAAGAAGACTTCCCTGGTTCTTTCACATACAAACACCATTTCCGGCTGTAACATGAGATTATGCAGATACAACCCATTCATTTCAATTTTTTTAGTCATCTCAATTGTCTGCGCCGCAAGCAGAAAAAACGTTTCTTCATCCACACCCTTTTTCAGATATGATATAAGAGGTACCACATCTGGTGCTGTGTAGATAATCGTCTTTTTTCCTTCCTGTCTCGGTCTGAAACAGCCGCGGAAAATCTGTTGTTCAAAAATATTGATTTCCCGCTCATTAATCTGTTCCCCAAATGATAACTTACTTTTAATCGTAACTATATTTCCCTTTGAAACTATGCGATACTTTGCCATATCTCTCAGTCCTTTTTTTATTTTCTCTTACGTCTTATTTTGATACGTCCGCTTCGCAGTGCAATTGCTGCGCCAACGCCACCGCCTGTTACTACTGCTGCACCCGCAATAGAACCTGCAAACAATGGCTTATTGTTATACCAACGGATGAATGTGTTGGTTGTTACAAGAATTCCATTTAAGACATAGTTTGTTTTATTGCCAGCTGCATCCACAGCCATAATTGTGACATCCTGTTTTTTCGTATTGTTTGGGATATTGAACTGATAGTTTTCACCATCCACTGTATAATCACATTTTTTATCACCAATATAAATCTCAACACTATCTAATACCAGGTTGTCGTTGACTGTCACATTCGCTGCTTTCGTATCCACAGGATACTGGGCATTGCTCTCAACATCAATCGGAATAACGACAGGAGCTGTTTTGTCAACACCGAATGAAATCTCTGCTTCTTTGGATTCATCAATGTTCTCATTGACATTTCCTGCAATATCCTCTGAATACAGTGTCACAATGTAGCGTCCATCCCCTGCAAAAAGAGACTTGTCGATGGTGTAATCATACTGATACCACTGTCCGTTTCCACCGGATTCCTGTACCTGATAATCGATACCTTCTTCTAATGTTCTCGGTGTTCCATTTGTATCTACTACTACTTTGATTTTGTCATGTTCCAGACTGTCTACGTTCACTTCTTTTAACTTGACATCAATCTCGTTCTGAATATAAGTTCCTTCAATATCCTTTAAGGTCTGATCGAACACGTAAACCGATCCAAAGCGATTTACGGAGAACGTAACTGTTGCATTGCTCTCATTTCCAGCCATATCGGTCAATGTGGCATTTATCGTATAGATGTCGTCATAGCTTTGCTCTTTCGGGAAGTTCTGGAATGTAAATGTCTCTCCATTTCCCTGATTCGTATAAGAGCCTTCCGGTGCCACACTTCCCTGATTTGCACCAACCAGTTCAATGTTCACACCATTGGTATCAAAGTTTGTATCTGACATTACGATCTGCGGAATAACATCTCCATTATTTGCCGAATAATCTTCGACACCAACAATTTCAATTTCCGGTTCAGTGAGATCCACATAGTATTCTTCCCCTGTATAGGTTTCAGCTATGTTTCCTGCCATGTCCGTGTATTCCACATTAAAATTGTATAAACCATCTGTACCACATGTAATGGTTGCGGTATGAACATCTCCATTTCCAGTAAATCCGCCAGACTGTGGGAATGAGATTCCTGCTCCGTTATCAGTTGCTGTTCCTGTTATCCTTACTCTGTTTTCAGAGAAATTATGTTCTTCAATCTGAATCGTTGCTGTACGCACTGCTGCATAATAATTGCCATTTACTGCATTATTGTTGTCATAAGTAACCGTAATCACCGGACGGGTTTTATCAATGGTAAAATCATCTGCTTTTACTGTCTCTGCCTGATTTGCTGCCTTATCCTTTCCACTGACAGAAAGCGTATAATCACCATCTTCTGCAAATGTAATGGTTGCAGTACTTACACTCTGATCCGGATTTTCTGTATTTTCAGTTGTCTGCCATGCTGACAACTCAGGAATCACACCATCTGTATTGGTAATATCTGCCTTAAAATCTGCCGCCTCAAAGTTGCGTTCTGTAACTGTAATGGTAGCAACTCTGTTCTCTTTGAACATGGTTGTATTTTCAGCATCCGGTGTCTCATTATCAAATGCAATTTTGATTTCCGGTTTTGTCTTATCAATACTGAATATCTGTTCGTCTTCTGATGTATTTCCTGCACGGTCTGTCATTTTGATATGCATTTTTATCTCATTGCTGTTATTTTTTACAGTGAATGACTTTTTCAGTTCTGTAACAAGGTTTTTGTCTTTTTTTGTCTGACTCCAGCCATCCGCATTTCCACTGGAAAATGCACCCTGATTACTGATCTCCACATTTCCTGACTGATTGTTTTCTTTATCATAAGGCGATTCCACTGTCCATTCCACAGAACGGATTCCCGAAAATGTATCTGTCACTGTAACATCTACCGTTACATCTTTTTCATACAGTTCATTTCCCTTTGCATCCTTGCTTGCAGCTGCCGCCTTGTTAAAATCAATATGTTTCTCACGGGCATGCTGCTCGGCTGTTTCAATGATCAGACTGCTCGGTGTCACATATCTTTCTTCGTGATTATTCAACATATCGTAAGCGCAGGCATAAATCTGTCCTTTAAATCCTGCCTGAACCACAAATGTCACTTTTCCTTCTGCATCTGCCTGTACAATCTGCTCACTGCTTTTTGTTCCATTGGCATCTACCGTATAATAGTGGATTTCCTTTACACCGGAATCCCCTTCTTTGGAGCCGTCCGTAGCCGTTACAGTCACCTTTGTATTTTCCACAAAATAATAACCATAATCCGTCTCTGTATAAGAAACACTTCCATCTGCTTCTTTATTTCCTGCTGCTTCCATATCAATGCTTAAAATTTCCGGAGCTGTAATATCCTTGTAGACACGCTGTGTTTTGGAATATTCATTTCCAGCATTGTCAATGGCTGTAATTACCATATCATAGCTGTTGGTATCTGCATTAATGACAGCATCCTTCGTGTTGATCTCATAGCTTTCCGTAACTGTTTTCTGATCTGGATAAGAAACGTTCACTAACTCCTTATTATTAACGGAGGCTTTCACACTATAAATTCCAGAATCTTTATCTTCTACTTTAATTCTGACTCCAGTATCACTGTTGTTATAGATGATTCCATTTTTTCCAACATATCCTTCTGCAGATAAAACAGATGTAATGGTCGGTTTAACTGTTTCAATCATTAAATTGCTGTTTTTCACATTCGAATTTGCTGTCGTCACAAGTGTCTTTTCAGACTGGTTGCCAACGTTATCCGTAACTGTTGCACTAATTTTTTTATCTAAATATACTTTCTGTTCATTTAAAACAGTCTCTGCCGGGAGTTCAAATACCGCTGTATCATCGCTTCCGACTGCCTTTGTCTGATAAGCTTCTTCACCTACATATAATGTAATTTCGTTCAGTCCTGCTGACGGTACTTCTGAACCATCGTCACTGTGTAAATCATCTGCTGTTACAGTAACTTTGATCACACCATTTCCATAGTTACCAAAGGTAAAAATATTTAAAATTTTTGATGCATCTTTCTTTTCAATATTAAATCTTGTTACATCTGGCTGATGTGTATCAAGACAGATTGTTTTTGTGTCAATTGTTTTATTTCCTGCGATGTCTGTATAGGTGGTGACAACTGTATTTTCGCCTTCCTGCACCTTCTGCAAATCGTTTGCTGAAAGTGTAAGAGAATCCTCCTGTACAATCTGATCACTACCTGCAATACTTTCCATAAAGTTCTTTGCCTTCGAAGTAAGTTTATCTCCGTTTACGGTCACAGTTCTCGCTGCAAGACCACTTCCGTTAGTCTGATCTTTTTGTTCTGTAATCTCGTATGCAATTGTTGGAATCTCTTTGTACCAATACTCTGTCTTTCCATCTTTTGCATTTTCATATTTGCCATCTGCCTGTGGCGTCACCTTTACTACAGGTGCATCTTTTTCCAGCATTAAAACATCCGATACAATACCATTATGATTCTTAATTTCTGTTAATTTATATGCCTTACTCTCATTGCCCAATGCATCCACTGCTTTGATATGAACCTCTTTCAGGCTTGCAAATATACCAGCTTCTTCCAATGGAACCGTAACTTCTATCGTTGCATCACTTGTTCCACTTACTTGTGTACTTACAGTTCCCGTATACACTTTTGTATCATCATCACTGTACACGCGGACTTCTTTCACACCAACTGCCGGATAATCCGATTTGCCGTCTTTTTCATTCACATCTTTCGCAGTAACTTTTACTGTAATATTTGCATTGCAATAATTTCCAAAATCGTATTTTTTTATTGTATCAGCAGGAATCAGAGACACTTCCGTAATTTCAGGTGCTGCACTGTCCCGATATACAGTAATAACTCCGGCTTCTGAACACTGTTTTGCTTTGTCAATGGCATAAATATAGATTTTATCAATGTTCTGATTTTTTGCTAATTGAATGCCACTTATTTCAAACTTTCCATTTTCATTTAATGCTGCTTCCTGTGCCCCATTCAACACATCATCCGGTGTAAGTTCTGTTTCTGACCAGACAACCTTTTTCAAATTTTCATCCACGGCTGTACCTGTGATATCCACTGTTGTGTCTGCTTCAGTTTTCCAAATTGTTTTCTCATCGTCACTCAGTTCAATTTTGGGTTTTGTTGTATCAATCACAATTTTCACAGACGGATTGAGACTTATTTGTTTTCTGCCAATAATTCCACCTTTATACACTGATGAAATGATAGTTGTTTCTGTTAAGTTGAGTTGCGTTTTGCCCACTCCCCATTGCGAAAGACTGATTTTAGTTTTACCATCAAATTTTAAAATGGCTGATGATGAATAATAGTTTCCATCCTCATCCGCTGTTATTTGATTATTTCCACTATCTAACAGATTCAGACCTGCAAGAGCCAACGAATCTTTATTTTCATTTTGAATATCTTCAAATTCAGCAGTTACATTCTGGTCACCATTTACGTTTTCAATCTTATAGACTGCTGTTCCATCTTCATCCTCTGTTAAATTATTTTCCTGTATCGGCGTACCATTGATCGAAAATATTTTTACTGTTTTACCTTCATTTGGTTTTACAATGATTGCAACTTCTGCTCCAGAATCTACAATAATATTTTTTTCACTGGAACCATTAACCTCAACAATTCCTCCATCATCAGTTGTAACAGAAACTGTGTACGTATCAATTTCTGCTGTCACTTCTATACTATGTGCCTGTTTTATTCCTTCTGAAAATATATATTCTTTCTCTTTTAAGCTGTTATTTATTTCGTTTTCATTAAGCTTTTCATCATTGTCCACTCTAAAACTTGTAAGATGATACTTGTTGTCTGTAACAGCTGCTTTTATTTTGTACTCAGAATCTGTATATGGAACATTCCGGCTACCGTCTTCTCCACTCTCGGTTGTGATTTCAACTTTATCATTTTGTGCATCACTATTTAAAATTAGCTTTCCATTCTGACTGATTTTATAGGTGATTGTGAACTGTTTCTTTGCGAATGTGATTGTAAACGTATAATTTGCATCTAATGTTTTATCCTTAAATTCTTCATATACAAATGCACCGCTCGCATTTATCTTCTTGTTCCACCAATTATCGTTGGTTTCTCCATCCGGTTTCCAATCTGCAGTTTCTTTTTTCACTGTTACAGCAGTGATTTCATAACCTTGCTTTGGTGTTGCTGTTACTACATTATTTTTTACTGCTACATTTCCTGCATCACTTGTTGCTGAATTATCAGAAGTTTCTACATTTGCAGTAACTGAATATGGAACAGACTTTTCTTTAAGTGTAATTGTACCTAACTCAATCTTTTTTGTTTTTACCTGATCTTCTGTGACAGTTTTCTCTTCACTGGAATAACTGTCATATGTACCTTTATCCACATCTGCTGGCTCAACTTTAACCGTATACTTATTATCCGTATTTAATGTCCAATTACCAATAGAAATATTAAATTTTCCATCGTCTGTTGTAGTCGCTTCATTCGTTACAGGAGTCGAACCGCTTTGTGGGTATGTTACCGTCACCTTTGCACCTGCATATGGAGTTCCATTATTCGTATCTGTGTTTTCATCATCATTACCTGGAACCATCACCTGTCCTGTGATTGTGACTGCATCACTTTCATCTGTTGTAGTATCATCTGCTGATGCACTGATACTTCCAAATGGTATCGTTGTTGCCATAATTAACGCAATCATTAACCATGCTGCAATTCTTTTTCCTTTTGTTCTCCAAAACATTTCCATTTTCTAAATTATCTCCTGCGTATGTATGATGATTTCATTCAAAACCAGTTCATACCTTTTATCTGTGTTTTTTATATTTTCATCCAGCACAACTGTTTCATCTTCCTGTAATACAGTTGTAGTTTCTTCTAAAACAGTTGTTTCCTCCTCAACCATCTGAAGCGGCATAGTGGCTTCTTCCCGCAGCAATGCTGTCTTTTCCTCATCTTTTTTCGGAAGAACCTCCGTTTTTTCATCATTTTTCAATTCCACTGTTGTGCGTTCCATCAGACTGCTTTTCCTTGTTTCAGATGATTTGGCACTTCTTTTAGACAATGGATTTTTCTGTCTGTTATTCTCCTCCCGCATTGCCATAATCTGACGTTCTGCCGATTTACCACTAAGATCATCTATGATTCCCCGTACATCCATTTTAAAAAAAAGATAAATGGATATCAGTGTTAAAACTCCTGCTAATGAAAATGCAATGATGGATATGAGTTGTAAAGTACCTGCATTCATGATGCTTTCACCTCCGTATCTTTTGCATATGCATTTTCCACTGCTGCCTCTGCATCCTGTAAACGCTTTAGAATATCATTTTTCATTTCTTCTGTTTTGTCTGTTGTCGTATCAACCTGCTCCGTACCAGCTTTTACCTGTTCCAGCAACGCTTTCATATCTTCCTGTGCTACGTCATCTGCCTTAAATTTTCTTGCATAAGTTTCCACAGCATTCATTGCCAGTTTGTATACTTCCAGATTTACAATTTCATTCTCATCCTGACTCTCAGATACGGTTGCTACGAGTTTTGTTATATTCTCCCAATATGGAAGATAGGTTCCTTTATCAGATGCTTCCTGCACATTCAGTGTGATATCGCGGTTAAACTGTCCTATATCACGGTACATTTCAGCCATCGTATAATAACTGCTGTCTTCACCGCCATAAGTACATGCCGCCTCAAACCACTGAATCGCACTTTTCATTCTGGTTATCTGATTGTCTGAATTTTCTGTTTTTCCATAATCGTAGTAATACCAGTATAATTTTCCTATCTCAAAAGCAAGATCCCCATAATCGCTATTCTGCTGCAAAACAGTCAGATTACTGTTTATTTTCTTTTTGAATAATTCCTCTTCTTCCAATGAAAAGACCGCGTCATCCTTAAATGCCTCGATTATTCCAAAATACGCTTCCGAATTGCCCGGCAGAATATCTATTGCTTTGGCATAATAATCGATTTTTTCCTCATCTGTCGCAGATAATTCTGCCTGCTTGATGTTATTATCATAATCGCTGTTGTTCACATGAACCCTCATTCCTGTGCATACACACCCTGCAATCAGAAAAAATACAGCTGAACCTGCTGTAATAAAAAAAACTTTCAGCTTATTTTTCTGTTTCTTTCGATACCCCTCGTCCATCTCATCATAATGATCCAACGCATATAACAATTCTGCACATGATTGATAACGGTCTTCCGGGTTTAACTGGGTACATTTTTGAATGATTGCTTCTAATCCACTGGACAACTGCGGATTCCAATATCGGATTGGATATATCTCATAAGGAGGTTCACATGGATTCTGTCCTGTGAGTAAATGGTATAGCGTCACGCCAAGACAATATACGTCTGTTCTGGCATCCGTCTGACCTTTTCCTCCAAACTGCTCCGGCGCAGCATATCCTTTTGTTCCAAGACTGACTGTATCTGCCAGATTCTGTTCTTTGTATTCCCTCGCAATACCAAAATCAATTAACTTGATATTTCCATTCGGCTGCAGCATAATGTTTGCCGGTTTCATATCCCGGTAGATAATTGGCGGATTCTGCGTATGCAAATAATCCAATACCCTGCATAGTTCCTTTGCCCACTCAATTACAACTTCCTGTGGCTGTGCACCTTCTTTACTCAATACACTGCTTAAGGTTTCTCCCTCAATGTAATCCATGACAACATAGATTACATTTTCTTTTTCGATAATGTCTACAATTCTTGGCAGTGACGGATAATCCAGTTTTTTCATCATGTTTGCTTCCGCCATTGCACTTGCAACTACAACTTCATTGTTCTTATCATAAGCTTTTCTCTCGATTTCTTTGATTGCCCACTGCTTATTCAGGTTTTTGTCCATCGCCAGGTAAACTTTTGACATTCCACCTTTTCCGATCAGCTTTAAAACCTCGTATTTTCCCTCAATAATTGTTCCTCTCTCAGCCAACTTTCATTTCCTCTTTTGCCTTATTTGAGTTTGATATAAATTGCAGAAATGTTATCCGTTTCCATCCGTTGTTTATTCCATTCGATCATTTCTCTCAATTTTTCTTTTATCTGCGCTTCATCAAGATTTTTATGCGGATTCAGTGACTCAGAAATTTCGTCTTCTGATAACATATGACGGAATCCATCTGAGCATAACAAAAGGGCTGTGCCATGCGCCAGCCTTCCATTCTCATATTGTGGTTCAAAAAATTCATTCACACCGATACACTGAAGAAGCACGTTTCTGCGATTATCCTTTTTAGCTTCCTCTATTGTCATATTCCCACGTTTTATTTCTCGCGCAATGAATGTATGATCCTCGGTCAGCTGCTGCAACGTATCCGATAATGTATAAATTCTGGTGTCTCCAACATGACAAAGCATATATTGTCCATCACTGTTTAATAAAACCGCACTTATTGTTGTTCCAAGCTGAATCTGGTTTTCTTTTCCATACCTGATCAGTCTGCCATTTATTTCTTCCAAAAGACTCTGCCACTGTTGTCTTATTCCTTCATCCCCAACATGCATTTCGTTCTTTATGTAAACCTGTTCAAACCAGTCTGAAAAAGCCCTGACGACCGTTGCACTGGCAAGCTCCCCTTTTTCCATGCCACCCATGCCATCACAAATTGCGATCAGAAGTGTCTCTCCATGTTCCTCAGAACATCCTTTTAATAACAGACTGTCCTGATTGGTCTTCTTTTTTATCCCAACGTCTGTATCATATGCAATATAAAATTTCTTCAACTTTTTCCCCCTGTTTTTCTTTACAATTATTCTTTTTATTATATTATTCTCCTACAATTCACACCATATAATCTGATGTAATTTGGGTAAAATATTTACATTTTTTCTACACGCAAAAAAGGGGCTGTGAAAAAAGA
>ENA-ORUM01000809-ORUM01000809.1-human-gut-metagenome-genome-assembly--contig:-NODE-809-length-32627-cov-6.000860_pt1 | contig 32627 bp, 36 predicted proteins | sample MGYA00242083_ERZ509217 | MGnify/ENA primary metagenome ERZ509217 (study PRJEB26280, sample SAMEA2338831) | human gut metagenome | biome: human gut; feature: human-associated habitat; material: faeces...
GGAACAGGTCCTTCAGCCAGTCAGAGCTTCCGGAAGAGCGGTCTACACCGGAGAGAAGCTGCGTCATTTGGGTGCGGAGCTCCTCCCCCTGCAGGTCCTCCAGCGAGATGGCCTCAGGGTTCCCCAGCAGAGCGTACAGGAAGCCAATGTAGGCGCAGGCCCCCGAATTGGACTGGCTGGCGCTGGTCATGCAGAATTTCAGCTCTCCGCTTTGAATGGGCCCGAGAAGGTCCTGTACAGTGACCTCCTTTCCCACAAAGCCCAGCTCTTCCGCCAGGCTTTGCCGGATGCCGAATACCACCGGGGTGATGGAGATGGACTGAGCGTGCTTCACCCGGTACTGGGTGTCCCCGGCGGTGAGCCACAGGCTACTGGCCGGCCACACCGCGTCGTAGTCGATGGTCTCCCCCTGGAGGGCGCGCATGATGTCCAGGGAGCCCTGGTACTCCATTTCGATGTTCACGCCCCGTTCTCGGGCAAAGTCCTCCAGGATGCCCTCCAGCTCCTGGTTCTCCGAGCCGGAGAGGATGCGCAGCGTCACATCTCCGCCGTAGTGGAAAGCCTGCTCTCCACTGGCGGGATCGCTGGCGGAGGCGGTGCTGTCAGACGATGCCGGGCCACAGGCTGTCAAAAGCAATGCAAATGCCAGGATACATACGGATAAAACTGCGCGTTTCATAGCAGTAGACCCTTCCTTTCCTGATACGGTGCACAGGCAGCAAGGACCTGCACATAGAGGAATATATAAAATAAACCTAATTTACCATATCACATCCGGTGGATGCCCACTACCGCGGTGCAGTAAAATGCGTGTAAAATCCGTGTGTTATCCTGGAAAATGAACGCATCCCCCATGTGTGCACACGCATGGGGGATGCGTTCATCCATCCGGAAAGTAGTCTTTTTTCATCTGGTGCAGCGACTGAAGGCGTTCCGCACTTTCGGCTCCTAACCGCTCCGCCGCAGCGACGGCCAGGGCGTCCAGCAGGGCGGCTGGAGCCGCCATGGAGTGGTATTCTTTCTCGGTGCCGCGGTAGGCGAACAAGCTGACGTCCGCCCGCTCCTCCGCGGGTAGGCAGGTGCGTCCCACAAAGGCCAGCGTCCGGTAACCGGCGGCCCGACTGTGCTCCAGGAGGATGCGTCCCTCCCGGGACAGTTTGGAAAAGCTGAACAGCACCACCAGATCGTTCTCCGCCGCTTGCGAGAGCCCTTCCAGCAGTTCAGAGCCGCCGGAGGGCAGGAGAGAAACCTGTAAGCCCAGCCGCCGCAGGCGGAAGTGGAGCAGCTGCGCCAGCGAGGCTGAGGCGTTTTTCCCGTGGACGAATACCCGCTGGGCGGAACAGAGGGCCTCCACCGCCCGGTCAAATTCCCCGGTGGAGAGCTGCTGTATGGTCGTCTCCAGGTACGCCCGCTGCCGCTCCAGCCAGGCCTGTGGGGAAAAACGCGCCCCCTGACTGAGTGTGGCCGCCAGCTTTACCGCCGGGCCCGGAGACTGCTCCAGCACCAGAGATTTCAGCGCCTTGAAGTCCCGGCAGCCCACATGGCGGGCGAAGCGGGAGACCGTGGCGTCGGACAGCTCCAGCCGCTCCGCCAGCTGCCCAATGGACAAAAACAGGAAGGTATCTGTGTTGGTGTTGATATAATCCAGGATCTTCTGCTCCGCCCGGGTCAGTTCCCCAGCGGCGGCGGGAAGGCGCAGGTCCATGACGAAACCCTCATTCCTTCAAAATTGTTTGCAGTGCGCCGTGGAGCCGCCCATTGGAGGCCAGCAGAGGCCCACCCTCCGCCAGAGATAGGGGGGCGCCGCCAAGAGCGGTAACCTGTCCCCCGGCCTCCGCCACAATGAGCATTCCAGCGGCGTAATCCCACGGCTGGAGTACAAGCTCCACATAGCCCTCCAGCCGCCCGCAGGCCACATCACACAGCTCCAGGCTGGCGCAGCCGGTGCGGCGCACGTCCTGGCACCGGTCGTACAGCGCCCGCATCTGGCGAAATGCCGTGTCCGCCAGATCCCGGCGGCCGGGAACGGTGCCGGTGGACAGAAGGCTGTCCGCCAGCCGGGAGACAGCGCTGACCTGGATGGAAGCCCCGTTTCGGAATGCTCCGCCGCCCCGGCAGGCGGCGAAGCACTCCTCCGTATAAGGATTGTATACCACACCGAAGACGATTTGTCCACCCTCCGCTAAGGCCAGGGAAATCGCACTGTGCTGGAATTGATGGATCAGGTTGGTGGTGCCGTCCACCGGATCCAGGATCCAGCAGGGACGGGTCAGGTCCAGAGCGGAATTGTCCTGCTCCTCCGCCATGAACTGGACGTCCGGGGCCAGGGCCGCCAGGTGCTCCCGCAGAAACTCCTGCACCGCCAGGTCTACATTGGTGACATAGTCCGTCTCGCTCTTGGAGCGGATGCTCCTGAGGGCGGCGGGATCGGCCAGCAGCCTTCCCGCCGCCAATACCGCCTGGACGGCCCCCTCCGCCAGAGGATCCGTCAGGGCGGTCATGCGGTGGCTTCCCGGGTCAGAATGGCCACATAGTCGCCTCCCAGGGCGTGGATCTCCTTCAGGGACCGCTTCAGCAGGCAGGCGGTACGCACCTGGAAGGCGGCAGTGTCGGATAGATCGATGGCGTAGCGGCCGGCTGTCATCTCCCCATAGAGGGCGGGGACGGTGTCCACATCCCGTTCAAAGACCGTGGTGACGCAGCCGTACTGCACCGCCTGGTGGGTGTCGCTGCCGGACACCACGGGGATGTCCAGCTCTCTCCCCAGGGCGTAGGTGAGCCGCTCGGTGCGCTCCCGGTCCAGAGCCAGGTCCTTGCCGTTCAGATCCAGAAATTGCAGGCGGCGTAGCTGCTCCTCCGGCAACTCGGGCACATGGCCGCCGGCGCGGAATGGGTGGCCGCAGCCCACTACCACCGGGTATTGGTCGAACAGATCCATGAGCTGGGCGAAGGGCAGAAAGTTTCCCTTCTCCTTGTGGGGCTCCAGCCGCCGGTTCAGCTCCAGAATGGCCTCCAGCTGCCCGACGGACAGGATGTGGCCCCCCTCGGCCACATCGGTCTCCATGCCGGGGAAAATTTTCAGGCCGTTCTCCAGCTCCAGAGCGTCCCCGGTTCTCCGGCTCACCGAGGCGATGTAGCCGTATACATCGGCAAACTGGAGGGTGTTGAAGTGTTCCGTCAGGCACAGGGCGTCCAGGCCGGCCCGTCGGGCCTCGCCGAAGAGCCAATCTGTGTAGGTGGTGGAAAACGGGAGCTTTTTGGCCAGCTTCCCATGGGTGTGAAAATCCAGGCGCAAGAGAAAAAACCTTCTTTCTTACTTACAGCAGTGTGGAGATCAGGACGGCCACCGCCACCACCAGAAAGGAGATGGCCAGAAACAGTCCATCGTTATAGGTGACCTTCAGGGCGGCCAGCTTGATCTTTTTCACGGATTTGTTCACCGCCGCATACCGGTAGCCCCGCAGCTCCAGAGCCTCCACCGTGGTGCGGGAGCGCTTGGCGGTGTTGAGCATCAGGGGGTAGAAGGACTGCATGATGATCTTCACCTGATAGATCAGGTACCTGATCTTGCCCCCCAGGGTCTCGTGGGCCGGGGGATTGCCCCGGAGCCGGTAGGAGAGCAGCACATTCTGGAACTCCTCCATCAGCATGGGCAGCATCCGGTAGGCGTAGGAGATAGAGAAGCTCAGCCGCTCCGGGCACCCGTACCACATGAGGCCGTTGGACAGCTTGTCCGGGTCCAGTCCGGAGAACACGGTCACCGAGGCCAGGGAGATGGTGGCTACCTTCAACGTGAGGATGAGCAGCGGGGCAATGGCGGAGGCGTCGCCGCCAAAGAGCAGCGTCACCAGGAACAGATACCCCGTCTGAGAGAACACCCCCAGGGCGAAGAGGAACAGCACCAGACCAGCCACACGGGCCAGGACGGTGGTAGCCATCACCAGCAGGAAGCACCCCAGCAGGAAGGGAATGTCGCTGACAAACCAGGGGATCAGGCCGAAAAACAGGTACCAGGCCAGCAGGACCCGGGGGTCCAGGGCGGCGATCACGGTGTCGTCGTTGCCGTAGGCGTTCTTCAGCACCTGATTGCGGAGAAAGTCCATGGAGAACTTATCCAGAATGCTCTCCGAGAGTTTGGCAGTCAATTTTTCCACAGCGGTCACACCTCCTGAAAGGATGACAGGAATTCGTCAATGGTATAGCACATGGCCCGTCTGTCTAAAGCCTGCGCCATGGAGAAGATTTCCGGCGGGCGGATACCCACCCGCTCCGCCACATCGGCCAGGGCAAAGATCTCGTCCCGGGCGCCGTCAGCCACCACACGCCCGCCGCACAGCACGATGATCCGCTCTGCCCACTGGCACACCAGCTGCATATCGTGGGTTGCGATGACGGCGGTCTGAATGATGTCCTTCATGTCGTCCAGAACGGCCATGATCTCCCGCCGGGTGGCGATGTCCAGGTTGGCGGTGGGCTCGTCCAGCAGCAGAATGCCGGGATTCAAAGCGATCCCGATGGCCAGGCTGGCCCGGCGCATCTGCCCGCCGGACATGAGGCGGCCGTCCCGGTCCTGAAGCTCCGTCAGCCGGAAGCGCTCCAGCAGCTCCGCGGTGCGTTTCTCCCACTCCGGGACGTTCCGCACCTCCATGGCGTAGGCGATGTCGGCGCGGATGGAGTCCTTGATGAACATCTCCTCCGGGTTTTGATACACCAGGGAGATCTGCCGGGAGAGATCCTCGGCCTTTTTGTCCCCAATCGCTTCACCGAACAGGGACACTGTGCCAGAATTGGGCTTCAGCAGGCCCACCATCAGCTTCATGAGGGTGGACTTGCCCGCCCCGTTGGAGCCGATGAGGGCCACCTTTTCCCCTTTGTGGATGTCCAGATCCAAGCCGTCGAACACGGTGCGGGGCTCCCCCTTTACCGAGCGGTAGGCCAAAGATACGTCCTGGAAGGAGACTGCGCTCTCTCCGTCCGGGACAGCTGGCGCCGGACGTTCCCGGGAGATATAATGCAGTCTGGCGAAGGCGGTTTTTCCTCCCTCCACAGTGGTGGGCAGGGGGATGCCTGCCGGGAGACGGCCTGCCCTCCGCAGCCGGTGGGCCGCTTGGGTCACCTGGGGCGGGAAGATGTTGCATTCCTCCAGCTCCTCCACCCGCTGGAGGGCCTCCTCCGTGGGCAGTATCCAGCGCACCTGGCCGTCCCTCATGAGCATCACATGCTTGCAGTAGTCGGCGATGTACTCGGTATGGTGTTCAATGACGAGGATGGTCTTGCCGTGGTTCTCATTCAAGTCCCGGAGGACCTCATAGATCCGGTCGGCGTGCATGGGGTCCAACTGGGCGATGGGCTCGTCCAGGATCAGAATGTCCGGCTGGAGGGACACCGCGCCGGCCAGGGCCAGCAGGTGGGTCTGGCCGCCGGAGAGCTGCCAGACATATTCCTCCTCCCTGCCCTCCAGACCGCACTGCCGCAAAGCAGTCCTGCCCCGCTCCAGGTAGTCGGGGAAGGCGTAGTTCAGGCAGGCATAGGAGGCGTCGTCCAGCACGGTGGGCCGGACGATCTGGTTTTCAAAGTCCTGATATACATAGCCCACCTTCTGGGCCAGGACGCCCACGTCGCTCTCCCGGGTGTCAAGCCCCTCCACCCGCACGCTTCCCTCCATGGTCCCCGTGATAAAGTGGGGGATCAGGCCGTTGAGGGCCTTACACAAAGTGGACTTCCCGCAGCCGTTGTTGCCAACGACCGCCAGGAAGTCCCCTTTCTCGATCTGAAGGGAGATCTCTTTCAGGGTGGGCTGAGGGGCGCCTGGGTAGGTATAGGTCAGGCCGTCGATCTCAACCGCGTTCATGTCAGTTCACCGCGGCCTTTTTCCCGGCGTTCTTTTTGATGACCAGCAGGGCGATGATGGCCACCGCGGCGGCCGCTACCATGCCCACGGCCATGGCGGTGCCGCTCTCCGCCCACTCGGCCTCCCAGTCGATGAGGGACATGCCGGCGGTGGCGGCCAGCTCGGCCACGATGGCGCACACAAAGCCGACGGCGCACACGGCCAGGGCCTTGGGGCTGATGCCGCTGACGGCGCTGTCCGGGGTGCGGGGAGCCATGCCCAGCAGGGGCTCGATCTTGCCGTACAGCTTGGGTACCAGGTATAGGGTAGGCAGCAGGCAGAACAGGATGCCGGAGAACAGCAGGTCATTGAGGAAGGCGAAGCCCTCGGTGGCGAACACGCTCTCAGGCAGGCCGGCCACGGCCTCGAAGTCCTCCACCGCCAGCTGGACCTTCAGAATGTCCACCGCGGTCCCCATCAGCAGCTGCGCGGCGGTTCCGGTGATGGCGGCCACGCCCACCATGACGCGGTTCTTCGGGTCCTTCACCAGCCGTCCGGCGATGTATACGCCGATGGTGACGGTGAGGAACTTCTCCAGCTCGCCCAGGCCGCCGAACTGACCCAGCATGATCTCGCTGAACACCAGCTCGCCGGTGGCGGCGCCCAGGGCGGCGGACAGGGGGTCGAACAGCATGGCCAGGGTCAGGGGGATGAACAGGAAGTACTCCACGGAGAACTCCACAACCCCCACCTGGAACTTGGGGATCAGCTCCGTGAACAGGGTGGCCAGCCCATACAGGGACATGGACAGGACGAAGATCATCAGCTTCTGGGACTGTGTGGCAGTCTGCTTCTGTGCGATACTCATAGCATATTTTCCTCCCTATGATGGTGTGTTTCTCGCTCACACAGGCACAGTATACCGCCGGGATGTAAATTCTTCCTCCAAAGTCCTGTAAAATGTAAATAAATTTTCTTATCTGCTGTGTTATGTAAGTTCTGCCCTCATTTACATCCGCATCGCCGCGTCCAGAGCCAAAGAGGAACGCTCGCACTCGTCAGGGAGCATGGTCAGCTGGACGCACAGGGGGCTGCCCTTCATGCGTGCGCTGGCGTAGGTCAATCCGTTGCTCCGGGTATCCAGCAGGGGATGGTCGATCTGGGCCGGGTCCCCCAGCAGCACTACCTTGGTGCCTTTTCCAACTCGCGTGATGATACCCTTGACCTGCCGGGGGCTGAGGTTCTGGGCCTCGTCGATGATGAGCCAGGTATCGGTGATGGAGCGGCCCCGCATGAAGTTCATGGCCTCGGCAGCGATGACGCCGGTGTCAAAGAGGTAGTCAATGCGCCCCCGCAGCTCCTCCTCGCTGCGCCGCTCCTTTTTCTTCCCCTCCAGGTCCAGCAAGATCTCCAGGTTGTCCACAATGGGCCGCATGAGGGGGGAGATCTTTTCCTGCTCACTGCCCGGGAGAAAACCGATGTCCGCGTCAAACTGGGCATTGGGGCGGCACACCAGAATCTTCCGATAGGGCCGTTCCTCCGCCTCCAGCACCTGCTCCAGCCCTGCAGCCAGGGCGTAAAAGGTCTTGGCGGTGCCCGCCGGCCCTTGGATGATGGCCAGGGGCGCCTCCGCCACCGGCAGCAGCAGGGCCTCCTGCAGGAATTGCTGCCCCACGCTCCGGGGCTTGACGCCGAATGGGCGGACGCCGCCAAAGCGCAGGGCGGTGACCTTCCCCTCCCGGAAACGGCCCAGCATGGTCTTTTTCGGCTCGGTATCCGAGCGCAGAAGGACAAACTGGTTCTCGGTCAAGGAAACCGGCTTCCGCTCCCCCGCGCCGTCCACGGTATAGAGTTCTTCCGCCGGAGCTCCCTTTTTCTTGAACGCTGTGAGCAGGCCGTCCGAGATGTAGACCTCCGCCCGGCCGGTGTAGGGCTGGGCTCCATCCGGCAGCCGGTCGGTGGTGAAGTCCTCCGCCGGCACCTCCATCATCTGGGCCCGGATGCGGGCGACCATGTCCCGGCTCACCAGCGTCACCGGCGCTCCCTCGTCCATGAGGCCCCGACACACCTTCAGCACCCTTCCCGCCCGGCTGCCGGGTTCTATCCCTTGGGGAAGGGCCGCGTCCACATGGTTGACCTCCAGGCGCACGGTGCCTCCACTGGGCAGGGTCACGCCTTTTACCAGGTCTCCTTGGAGCCGTAATCTCTCCAGGAAGCGGAGCACATGCCGGGCGTTGTTTCCCGCTTCACCGTCAGCCCCCTTCCGATCATCCAACTCCTCCAGCACCGCCAGTGGCAGCACGATGTGGTTGTCCTCGAAGGACTCCAGAGCGTAGGGGGCCTGGAGGAGGACATTGGCGTCCAGCACATAGGTCTTCTGCATACGTTGCGCCTGCCTTTCTTCTTTGCTGTCTTATGACCATTGGGCGCGGCATCCACAAAAACAGCGCCGGTCCGCCCTGTAAGGGCGCAAACCGGCGCTGATCGTACTCTGTCGATTTTGATCGGGCTGTCTGAAACCGTACTCCATACTGCCGCTCCCAATCGATGCCTACCGCATCTGTGTTCAGTATAGCAGACGCCTTTCCCAGCGTGCGACGGTATTTCAGTAAAGAAACCGTCAAATCCATGTGAAGCGCGTTTGCTATGAACCCGGTTTCGTTCCAGACCTCCTCTGCCTACAAGAAATTTACACATTCCTTCTTTCGGATTTTACAGTCGTGGGATTATACTAAATCAATTAGGGAGAACGTACCGCTCCCTTTCCAAAACAAAATCGCAGGAGGAAACAGCATGAGAAAAGCAAGACGGCCGGCAGCCATTGCCATGGCCCTCGCCCTGGCGCTTCAGCTGGGCACTGTGGTGCCAGCGGCGGCAGCGGGCATCAACTCGACCGCTGGGTATGAAAACGGCAATTCCCCCCTGAATCTGAACCTGATTGCCCGGTACGCCTCCGGCCAGTACAACGTGGACGGCGGCGTCATGGAGATCGTGGCCTACAGCCAGAGCAATGGCTATGCTTACGCCATCAACGGCCAGAGCGGCCTGCTGGCGGCAATCCCCCTGGGGGATCTCACCGCCGGGATCTCCGTCGCCCGGCTCAGCGGCACAGACATTGACGTGAAGGCCCTGGTAGAGGCGGCGGACAGCTCCTTCCGCTATGGAGATATGACCTCTGTGGCCGTCTCTCCGGACAGCGCCACCCTGGCCGCCGCCCTCCAGGCGGAGGGGTACAACGACGCCGGCCGGGTGGCCCTGTTCACCTGTAATGCCGACGGTACCCTCACCCTGAAGGGCCTGGTGGAGACCGGCGCGCAGCCGGATATGGTGACCTTCGCCGGCAGCAGCACCGTCCTCACCGCCGACGAGGGGGAGCCTCGGGAGGGGTACGGCGACGGGATCGCCGACCCCAGAGGCTCGGTCACCGTGGTGGACGTGTCTGCTCTCACCAGTGAGGTGGTGGGCTTTGACGCCTTTGACGGCCGGCGGGACGAGCTGGCGGCCTCCGGCGTGGTGTTGAAGAAGGGTGTGAACCCCTCCACCGACCTGGAGCCAGAGTACATCGCCGTCTCCGGCGGCAAGGCCTATATCACCCTGCAGGAGAACAACGCTATCGCCGCGCTGGATCTGACCTCCCGTACCTTTGACGGGATCTACTCCGCGGGCTTTGAGGACTACGGCGTCACCCCCGTCGACATTGACAAGAAGGACGACGCCTACGCCCCCAAGACCTACGGCGGCCTCATGGGCATCCGGATGCCCGATGCCATCGCCGCCTTCCAGGCAGAGGGCAAAACCTATCTGGTCACCGCCAACGAGGGCGACGCCCGGGAGTGGGGTGACGAGGACCTGGGCACCTTCTACCTCAATGAGGACGAGCGGGACTTCGGTGACGAGGGCGTGACCTCCCCCACCGGGGCCATCACAGCGGAGAACTCCGGCCTCACCGGCAAGGTGGTCTTTTTCAAGAGCGGGGATTTTGACGGCCTGGATACCGGTAAGGACTACCTCTTCGGCGGCCGCACCTTTACCATTTATGAGGCCGGGGAGAACGGCGTCACCGAGGTGTTCACCAGCGGCAACGACTTTGAGACCCTCACCGCCCGGTACCTGACCGATTACTACAACTGCTCCAACGACAACACCGTGGTGGATGACCGCTCTGGCAAGAAGGGACCGGAGGCGGAGAGCGTCACGGTTGGTACGGTGGACGGCCGCACCTATGCCTTCGTGGCCCTGGAGCGCACCGGCGGCGTCATGGTCTATGACGTGACCGAGCCTGCCTCCGCCCAGTACGTGAACTACATTAACACCCGGGATTTCGCCTCCATAGTGGAGGGCTCCGAGGAGTATGAGGACGGGGAGCTGGACAAGTGGGTCACCGACGGCGATGTGGCCCCCGAGGGTCTGCTGTTCCTGAGTGATGCCGTCAGCCCCACCGGAGAGGCCCTGCTGCTGGCAGCCTGTGAGGTATCCGGCACGGTGGCTGTCTATCAGGTGGGCGGCGAGCCCCTGTCCGTCCTGCCCTTCACCGATGTGGAGGCCCGGGATGCCCAGGCGGTGCGCTATGTCTGTGAGAACGGCCTGATGGCCGGCGTCAGCGCGGACCGCTTTGAGCCCAATGGGACGCTGACCCGGGGCGAGGCGGTCACGGCCCTGTGGGCGCTGGAGGGCCGCCCGGTGGTGAATTATCTGATGGACTTCTCCGATGTGGACCCGGCGGCCTCCTATGGCGAGGCCGTCCGCTGGGCCGCCTCCGAGGGAATCGCCGGCGGCTACGGCGGCGGCCTGTTCGGCCCGGACGATCCCATCACCCGGGAGCAGCTGGCGGTCATGCTCTACCGCTACGCCCGGCATGAGGGCTATGACACCGCCCAGGGCGGCATGGCCGTCCGGGAGTTCGCCGACTATGACCAGATCGCCGGCTACGCTGCGGAGGCCATGACCTGGGCGGTGGAGGCCGGCGTGCTCACCGCGACCTCCTTAGACACGCTGGCCCCCGGCCAGGCAGCCACTCGGGTGCAGGCTGCCCAGGCCCTGCTGGCCCTGTCTCAAATCGCCGAATAACAAGGTGAATCGTGGTGTGAAGGCATGAAGAGCTTGGATAAGGAACGCCGGAAGCTGGAAAAGGCAGGATTCTCCGGGCAGACGCTGGAGCAGGCGATGGAGCTACTGGAGCGGACAAATGCGTCCATCCTGGCCGAAATCCTGGTTAAGATGGTGACCAAACAGGAAAAAACGCCGTCCATGGCGCTGCACGAGATGGCGGCAAAAACGCGGGAACTGGAAGCCAAATTGGGATTCCCGCCCACGGAACCGTCCTAAAAATCAACAGAATGAAGCAGCGGGGAGAAGACAGACGTGCCTTCTCCCCGCCGTTTTTATGTGCCGACGGTCAGTCCCGCAGATCGGCATTCCAATCAAAGATTTTTCCAGTTTGCGGGTCAATCTCAAATTCGTACTTCATATCTTCAAAAAACAACTCCCCCTCGTAGCGGTCCCGGCCATCTTCAGACTCCTCCCGAACAGATACGTCTGCCGCATCAGCGCCGGGGACTTTGCCAGCAACAATGACTGCGGCCCCCTCCACGGTGACAGGGCTACCTCCCAGAGTGTCCAGCCATTCCTCATCCACCTCGTAGTCCCCCCCTACGATGCGTCCATCCGCGATGGCCACCTCGAAGTCATAGTCTCCGTAGTCTGTCTCGAACTCAATATCATAGAGGGGAATGCCGTTGTCGCTGTCTTTCTCGTTTTTGATGTTGTAGGCGTCGTCCTCCGGCACGCCCGCATTGTCCAAGGCAATGGCCAGCGCATCCTCTGCGGAGATTTTCCCCGCTGGCCGACCGGTGTTTTCCGCCGGTGGGATCGACTGCGTTTCTCCAGAGGGGATAGCGGCGGAATCCGCCGTGCTGGTCTGGAAGTTTCCCGTAGGAGGTTCGTTTTGAGGTGCGGATATCTGGGGTTGCTGCCCACAGCCTGCCATACAGGCGAGCAGGCAAATGGCTGTGGCGAGTGTAAGAGATCGGTGTTTCATGGCTTCCTCCTGTTATCGAAATAGTTTTGGCGGATCCATTCATCCGCCGCACCGGCGTCTGGCTTGGTCGCCGCTACCTGAAATGAAAGATTTTGATCTGTCCGTTCCTCCTCTCTCACAGAAGGATACGAAGTTGTCCCCGGAAAATCGGGGTGTCACCGTCCGTATGTTCCTCAATCGATTGCAGCGCGCAGGTGCTCATGACCGGTAGAACTCCGGAAATGTATCCCGGATGATCAAAGACAGAAATTGGACAATAAAGTCCATTTTCTTCTGGTCTCCGGCTGTCAGAGGGCGGTATTTGACGACGAGTGACAGCATACCGGTGAGCAGGAAGTCGATTTTGATGTCGTTCTCCTCGCAGCGGGCCAGCGCCCCCACCTGATAGATCTGTTCCTTGAAGCCGTCGAGGAAGCACTGCGGGTACTTGGAGCAGGATTGCATGTTCTTCTCAGTCAGCAGGGCCCGCTCCCCGGCGGAAAGGGACAGCCCCAGCGGCTCGACCTGGGAGAACAGGAAAGTCCGCACAAAGGACTCCGGCGCGGAAAACAGGTCCGGGTAGGGATCGAAGCTGCCGGCGATCTTGGCCACGGTCTCCTCTACCATCTGATTGTAGAGGTCGTAAATGTCCAGGTAGTGGAGATAAAAGGTGCCCTTGCTGATCTCAGCCCGCTTTGCCAGCTCGGTCACGGTAATTTTCTGGACCGGCTTTGCCTGCACCAGCTCCAGAAATGTAGCCTTGATCAGCCGTCTGGTTTTTGTGACCCGCAGATCGCTTTTCTGCTCCATAGGAAGGCCTCCTCAAATTAGACGCTTTTGCGGAAGTGTCTCATGATGTTCTTTTCTAAATAATCGACCATTGAATAATGAACTTTCGTCCGATAAAGTATAGCACAGAGGCGGCGCCCGGTGCAAGCCATTCCGTCGCGCTGAAACATCTATTCGAGTATGGAGGTACCACATGAATGAATACAAAATTGGAGACTTGGTGTACGCCAAACTGGGGACTCTCCCCTGCGTGGGGACAGTGATTGCTGCAGATCAAAACGGGAAGTATCTGATTCGCTTCAGTGCAGTTCAGCAGGATTGGTACTCAGAGGGAGATCTAACTCCGTATCGGGGCGAGTACAAAACATAGGTGAAAAAGCCCAAAGCGACAGTTTATTGTCACTTTGGGCCTTCCCATCCATTATTCTTTGCTGTGCCCGGCAAAAAGCTCCGCCATTTCTTTCGCGGACTCCTTCATTCCCCGCAGGAACCACACCTCCACCCAGCCGTACAGGCTGTACGCCGCAAAGGCGGAGGCGTAGGCATTGACGGCCTCCTGTTCCGGATGGAACCCACATACGGACAAAATCACATCTTTTAAGAGCCAGGTGAGGCCGCGCTTTTGGAGCAGGGCGTAAAAATCCCGGTGCGCCTCAAAATGGGAGAACATCCGCCGGATTAGTTCGTCCAATGGGGGATCTTCTTTCAAAGTGCCGGTCCACTCCCGAAACAGCTGACGGATATGCTCCTTCAGAATATCATCCTTCTCCTGAAAGTTTCGATAAAACGAGACCCGGCCCACCCCGGCCCGGTCACACAGCTCGCTGATAGAGATCTCCGAGAGCGGCTTTTCTTCCAAAAGGGACAGCATGGCGGCGGTGATGTGTTCCGTCACATAGGCGTTCCGCCCCTCGTTGCTCATCGGTGATACAGTTTTCGCAGTTTGTTTCATTTTGCGTGCTCCTGTTGACAAGTTTTGATTTTGATGATACATTCATTCCGCCGTTACAAATGTATCATAACTTGAATGCACCGATCTGTCAAGGGAGAAAAAGGAAATGACATTATTGCAAAAGCGTCTGCTGATTTTATTGATTGTAATCCTCGCTGCAGCCGTCCTGGGCCGGCTGGCTGTCCGGGCGGTGCTCAACCTGCTGCTGGGCGGCACCCTGTTCGGAGGGAACTTCCTGTGAGAAAGACAAAGACCAGAAAGAAGGGACGGCTTATGTGGGGACTGATCTATGTGGGGGCGTTCCTGGTGACCTTTGCGGCCTCTGCTGTGCTCAAAATGACCTGGCATCCCCTGGGGGACAAATATTCCGTCCGGTGGGATGACTCGGTGGGCACGGTGTACACCGACCTGCCCTACGGCGAGGGGGATGCCAACAAATTTGACCTCTATCTTCCTGCGGACAATTCCATGGAGACCTACGGCCTGGTGGTCTACCTCCACGCCGGGGGCTTCACCTCCGGGGATAAATCCGACGACGCCGGGATGCTCCAGTGGCTGTGCTCCAAGGGGTATGTGGCGGCGGGGATCAACTATACCCTGATTTCCGAGGAGCACCCCGACTCCAATGTGTACACCCAGTCGGTGGAGATCCGGGACAGCATCCCCTATGTCCTGGCGGCAGCGGAGGAGCGGAGCTATTCCATCGACCGGATGGCCGTCTCCGGCGGCTCCGCCGGCCACACCCTGGCCATGCTGTACGCCTACCGGGATGCGGCGGCGTCCCCCGTCCCGGTGAAGCTGGTGTTCGGCGCGGTGGGGCCCTCCAGCTTTTACCCGGAGGACTGGACGTGCTTTGGCTTTGACCGGAATCCTGAGGCGGCCGCCGCCATGTTCTGCGTCATGTCCGGGAACTCAATCACCCCGGAGATGATCGGAACTCCGGTCTACAATGAAGCTGTGAAAAACATCTCCGCCCTGGCCTGGATCGACGGGAACAGCGTCCCCTCCGTGTGCGCCTATGGAGCTTACGACAAGCTGCAGGCCTTCCCCGCGTCGAAGCGGCTGGCCGCCGCCCTGAAGGAGTACGGCGTCCCCCATGAGTACATTCTCTTCCCCCACTCCGGCCACGGACTGCAGAACGACAACAAGCTGTACGCGCAGTATATGGACAAGGTAGTGGAATATCTGGACAAGTATATGGAGGAGTGAAATGAAAAAAGTGGTTTTAACTGTTCTGAAAATCGCCGGTATCGTGCTTCTGGTGCTGATCCTCCTCATCGCAGGTTTCTTGTTCTGGTTGTCCCGGCGGCCCTTTGTGCCCAACGACTATACGGAGACGGTGGAGACCGGCGGGGCGCTGGAGGCCAAGTACCTGGCCATGGGGCCCTATGAAGTCAAGCAGGTCAAGGCCGAGGCACCGGAGGACTGGAAGGAGTTTGTGGCCTACTATCCCGCCCAGTTGGAGGACAGCGGAGACCAGTGGCCCGCCGTGGTGTTCGTCAACGGCACGGGGGTATATGCCGCCAAGTATCCCGCCCTGTTCCGGCATCTGGCCTCCTGGGGCTTCATCGTCCTGGGCAACGAGGACCCCGGCACCTTCTCCGGCGACTCCACAGACGCCACTCTGGCCTGGCTGCTGGAGCAAAACGGGGATCCGGACAGTGTATTCTATCAGAAGGTGGACACCGCCCACATGGGCCTCTCCGGCCACTCCCAGGGGGGCGTGGGGGTGTTCAACGCCATCAGTGAGCAGCCCAACGGCGGCCTTTACACCTGTGCAGTGAGTCTATCGCCCACTCAGGAGGATCTGGCCGCGGCGCTGAACATTCCATATGACCCATCCAAGACCGTTATCCCCACCTTGGTGCTGGCAGGAACCAGCAACGACGTAATCACCCCCGAGGGGATGGAAAAACTGTACGGCAAGCTGGGCGGGCCCAAGGCCATGGCCCTGCGGACGGACACTGACCACGGCAGTATGCTGTACAGCGGCGACGGCTATATCACCGCCTGGCTGATGTACTGGCTCCGGGGAGATGAGGAGGCCGGAAAAGCCTTTTGGGGCGAGGCTCCCGAACTGGCCGGCAATCCAAATTGGCGGGGCGTACAGATCAGCAGGAGTGCCGGTGAGGGGACTTCAGAAGACGCCGATCATTGAGAAGAAGAGAGCCTCAGAACTGTTTCTGTGAAACAGTTCTGAGGCTCTTTTTACGGCCCTGCGGGGATTCATACGCGCATCAGGAAAGCTTTTTAATAGATACGGAACGACTGGATCACTTTCAGGATGTGATCCAGCTTACCCATCCGCAGATCATCATTCAGGAGGCGGACTACTACTACGACGTGGATACCTTCAACGCCTGCGAGCAGAATGGGACCCTGCTGCTGACCCTGGACGCCTGGGCGGAGGTCCACCCCTCCCTGGTCACTCTTCCAGTGGATTGGGACTATACAGTGCCTTATGGAATCCTCTATGCAAAAGAGCCGACCGATGAGGTCACACGGTTCCTCCAGATTTTGCACAACATCCTGCCTGCGTCGACCGGTCAGTAGGCTCATTTTGTTTACAGCCCCCCAATTTCTGAGGCACAGACAGCGCAGAAAGGACTTGCCGAATCTCGCTCTCAGAGTTACAATGCAGACAGTCAGAGGCACGAAAAATGCTCCCCGTCCAAGCCGGGAAACCGTTTCCGGCAAAGGGCGGGGAGCGTTTTTGACCACAGGAGGCACCACAGACAGCGGCGTACTACATGGAGTTCAAAGTGCTAAAGAGTGGCGGAAAGAAAGCGAAACGGAGCGGAAACCGCAATAAATAGTTAGAAATCATGCGAAAAATGTTCAGATGACTTTTCGCATCCGAGAGGTCGAGGGTTCGAATCCCTTCGAGTCCACCACAAAAAGCCGTGAAATGTTGAGTTTCACGGCTTTTTTGTAACTTTTTTGAGGGAGTTATGGGCCTGTAGCTCAGGCGTTTCTAAGCTGTTTTCCAAAATGTTCCCCAGTTCGTTCGCATCCCTCTTCATTTTTTGCTTTGATGGTATCCTCCCTCGCCCTTTTTGGTCGGCAAGAAGCAGAACTTAACCACAGAAACGCGACATTCACATCCAAGCAATGTGTACAAAACGGTTCGCATCTCTTTTGTGAAAAATTCGTATAAACTTGTATTTATGCCAGGACTCTAATGGGAGCCTGGCTATTTTTGATTGGAGGTGTTCAATGTGAGAGAAAAATATTTTTTGGAGCTTTCTCGCCGCTTGCAAGAGCGAGGAATCGAATCATCTGTCATAGCGGACAATCGGCTGGAGGTATTCCTCCACAGCCAGCCGGTTCTCTATGTGTCCCCGGCAAGCGACGTCTTCCTACTGCCAGCCGGTAGTCAAAACGAGGAGGCCAGTGAATTGTACCATCAGGTGGCCATGGATGCGGACGAGGTATACAGTTATGTGGAAACGATGCAAAACGCCCCCCTGCTCCATGCCTCTGGCCTGCATGAGGACTTCCGCCTGCTGGCGGACTTCGGCGGCGCGGTGCTGGCAGGCCAGGAACGAGAAAATGGCCAGGGGTATCAATTTGTAACCTGGATCTGGGACTATGACCGAACTGGAGTCAGCCACGGTCACTACTATGAAGATGACTTCCAGAGCGCCAAGCAGGACTTTGCTGTCCGCTCCGGCCTGATTCCCAGAGCGCAGTTATTTACCCCGGAGGAACTCACAGAATTGTACCGCGCCGCGGAGCATTGGTTCTATGAAGGCCCGGAGCTGGACTACAAGCAGCAAAAAGCCATTCAGGAGGCCAGAACAAAAATCGAGTACACCGTCCCGGATCTGCAGAGCCGGTTGGAGCAGGCCCAGAGCCAGGAACCGCAAATGAATTTATAGATCCTACGCTGAACAAGGCGGGGGCCGTATCATCTGCCATCGGACAGAATACGGCCCCCGCTTTTTTGTTTTCAGAGCAGAAAAAGCAAGTGAGGTGCTCCGTGTGGATCCCAAAAAACTGAACAGTTATGTCGGGGTGGTCAATCAACCACCTCCTAAGTGGAGTAGTGTGAAGAAATGGCTGCTCCACATCAACTATGCGCCCGGCTATGCCCCGGAGCCGGAACAAAAACCAGTGTGCCGGCAGTTCTCCCGCTGCGAGGGCTGCCCCTATCCCGCCCACGGTTTCCTCTGTTGGGGCGGCGAGGATGACTGTATGCGCACCAGAGTAAAAAAACTGAACGAAAAGGAGTTGGAGCATGAGGATCAAAGCGGCTTTGTATAACGCTGATCACTTGGAATATGGCCTGGTCACTATCCCCTTCCCCATCCCGCAGGATCAATACAACGACACGATCAAGATGCTGGAGGCGCTGGATATCGGAGACCCGCGGGCAAAGGATTGTATGGTGGAGGAGATCGAAGGCTGCGTTCCCAGTCTGAAATGCCTGGAGGGACACAGAATCAATGTGGACGAGTTGGATTACCTCGTCAAGCGGTTGGACAGTTTTTCTGACGGGGAGCTGGCACAGTTCCAGGGGATGGTGGTGAAAATGGGACTCTCCGATATGACCGACCTCATCAATTTGACCTTTTGTTGTCAGCAGGCCACGGTCATCACGGACTTTTCCGACTTGGAGCAGATTGGCCGGGATCACTACATGAACCTCCACGGCGGATGCGTCTCCATGGAGGAGCTGGAGCAGCTGGATAGTGCGGAGACCGCTCTGCTCCTGATCTCGGAAAATGAGGGCACCGTCACCCCCTATGGCGTGGTCTATGACAACGGGATGAAGCTCAGCCAAGTCTACCAGGGAAGGAATTTCCCGGCATATCTATATGAGGACAGCCTGATGGCCGTGTCGCTGTGTTCCACCCACGCAGATGCCAAAGACAGCCAGGCAGTTTGGCTGTACTTCCCTACGTCAGAATGGCAGATAGAACGAATGCTCCATCGGGATGGAATGGAAAGTGAAGATTTTGCGAGATTAGATGTTCAGGGCGATCATTTGCCCGCTGCAGTCAAGATGGCCTGCGCCTTGGAGCAGGAAAGCATCTTTGATCTCAATGCCATGTGCGCCGCCATCTCAAAGCTGGCGCAGGCAGATCGAGCCAAATTGGAGGCTGTGGTGGCCTATGCAAATCCGGAGAGCGCGGCTGAGATTCGCCGCCTGGCGGAGAATCTGGACCTGTTCGATTTCGTCCCCAATGTCCATACGCCAGGTGAGTACGGCAGATATATGATCCAGGACTCCGGCCATTTCGACTACGACAGCAATCTGGACGCCTTTTATGACTATGAGAAGTACGGCCAGCAACGCATCCAGCAAGAACAGGGAATCTTCACAGAGCGGGGCTACATTGCCTATCAGGGAACTTTGTCACTGGATGAGCTGATGCGGAAGGAGCCCGCGGAACAATACCAGCGAGAGCAGGATGAGTCCATGGGGATGGGGGGACTCTCCTGATGCGGAAGGAAACCGATCTTCCCAAGGTGAAGATGATCGCCCATGTACTCCTTGATATGCCAATCGCAGAAACTTCATTTTCACCAGCTATCGTCAGCCACCCGTTTACAAGTACCGGGGTTACCGCTGCTCAAAATGAGGATGGCAATATCACTGTGGTCGACTTGCTCAACAACAAAGAAGACTACCCTGACCCGCAATTATGGTATCCAGATCGAGTTTAACATTTCCGAGGCCCAATTCCTCAACGGCATGGAGATGGGCTGATCTGAAGAAATATCAATAGCATCCCTCCTCCCTACTGTGTTATAATCATGGCAACAATGTGGAAGGGGGAATATCATGTCCATCGAGAACGGCGAGTGGATCATGCGGGGACTGGACTGGTATGATCCCGCCCGCATTCAGAGCTGGGATGAGCTGATCGAGTGGATTGACGAGATTGGCTTTCTGCCCCTGTTCAAAAATGAGGTGGACGGATTCTCTGTGGAGGAGAACACCGCCGACCTCTACTGGTGGTCTGGGGATGAAGCCCAGGACCCCTGGGAGTGGCGGTGCCTGATGGCCCGCAGCGGCAAGGTGGCCTACGGAAAGTTCTTTGGGAAGAAGGCCGGCTTCATCTCCAAAGCCTGGTTTCCCCATTTTGCCAACTGGCGGCGGGACGGGTACGACTTCGACAGCCGCTGGGAGGACGAGCTGGCTCCCATGCGCCAGAAGCGGATCATGGACTGCTTTGCCGGGCAGGACGAGTGGTTCTCCTTTGCCCTGAAACAGCGGGCCGGCTTCGGCAAGGGCGGGGAAAAGAACTTCGAGGGTACCGTCACCGACCTGCAGATGGGCGGCTATCTCTTGATTCGGGACTTCCGGCAGCGAATCAATAAACGGGGCGCACCCTACGGCTGGCCCCTCTCCATCTACACCACCCCGGAGGCCCTGTGGGGCTATGACCACATTTCTTCCGCCTATTCCGTGGACCCGGCGGAATCCAAAACCATGATTTATGAACAGGTACGGAAGAACTTTCCGGACGCGGCCCTGGGGGAACTGGACACCGTGCTGGGTTGGACCCGATAATGGGACAGCGATTGTGAGATACTAATTAAAATGGAAGGAGGGAGCGGGCATGAAAGAACGGACCTATATCTGCTGTGACCTGAAATCGTTCTACGCCTCGGTGGAGTGCGTGGAGCGGGGGTTGGATCCCATGACCACCAACTTGGTGGTGGCAGACAAGCGGCGCACGGAGAAGACGATCTGCCTGGCCGTCTCCCCCTCTCTGAAAGCCTACGGTATCTCTGGCCGGGCCCGGCTGTTCGAGGTGGTACAGCGGGTGGCAGAGGTAAACGCCAAGCGGAAATGGGACGCTCCAGGCCATCAGCTCACCGGCGCCTCCTGGAACGATCCTGAAGTACAGGGGAACCCTGCCTTGGCTCTGGACTATATCGTGGCTCCGCCCCGGATGGCTCATTACATCGATTGGAGTACGAAAATCTACAGCGTCTATCTGAAATATATCGCCCCAGAGGACATCTTCCCCTACTCCATCGACGAGGTGTTCATGGACATCACCAACTACCTGGACACCTATAAGATGACGGCGCGGGAACTGACCCGCACCATTATCCTGGACATTCTGAAGACTACCGGCATCACCGCTGCGGCGGGAATGGGTACCAATCTATATCTTGCCAAGGTTGCCATGGACATCGTAGCCAAGCACGTCCATCCAGATCAAGATGGAGTGCGGATTGCCAAACTGAATGAGATGACCTACCGCCGTCTTCTGTGGACCCACCGCCCCCTGACGGATTTCTGGCGGGTAGGCAAGGGCTATGCCAATAAGCTGGAGGCTCACGGACTATATACCATGGGCGACATCGCCCGGTGTTCCATCGGCAAACCTGGAGATTACCACAGCGAGGAACTGTTGTACCGGCTGTTCGGCGTCAATGCGGAGATTTTGATCGACCATGCCTGGGGCTGGGAGCCCTGCACTATTGCGGACGTGAAAGCCTATAAGCCGGAGAACAAAAGTATCGTCTCCGGGCAAGTCCTGCAGTGTCCCTACGACTTCGAGAAAGCCAGGCTGGTGGTGCGGGAGATGGCGGACGCCCTGGCCTTGGATTTGGTGGACAAAGGGCTGGTGACCAACCAGCTGGTACTCACCGTGGGCTACGACCGGGAGAATCTGGACGACCCAAGCCGCCGTCAGAGCTACCGCGGCCCGGTGACCACTGATCGCTATGGCCGGAAGATCCCCAAGCACGCCGTGGGGACAGAGAATTTCCCCTACACTTCTTCCGCCAGCGATCTGCTGAAGGCGGTGAGTGCCCTTTACGACCGGATCGTGGACGAGAATCTACTGATCCGCCGACTGAGCATCAGCGCCAACAAGCTGCTCCCCGAGGTTGATGTGCCCAAGGATGAGGCAGAGCAGTTGGATCTGTTCACCGACTACGCCGCCAAGGAGCAGCGGGAGCAGGCGGACGAGGCCGCCCATGCCCGGGAGCGGAAGATTCAGGAGGCCATGCTGGGGATCAAGAAGAAGTTCGGCAAGAACGCCATCCTCAAAGGGATGAACCTGGAGGAGGGGGCCACTGCCAAGGAGCGGAATCAGACCATAGGAGGGCACCACGCATGAGCGGGAAATATGACGATATCCTCCACCTGCCCCACCCCACCTCCGCCAAGCACCCTCGGATGCCGATTTCAGAGCGGGCCGCCATTTTCAGCCCCTTCGCCGCCCTCTCCGGTCACGCGGGTGCCGTCGCGGAAACCGCCCGGCTGACAGACCAGAGAATGGATCTGGACGAGGACACCAGAGCGGAGTTAGATCGACGGCAGGCGGTGCTGCTGAAATACATTGCCGAGCAGCCGGAGGTCACGGTCATCTGGTTCCAGCCGGACGAGCGGAAAGACGGCGGATCCTATGTCACAACTGTCGGCCGAGCAAAAAAGATTGACGAATTTAAAAGAATTTTGAGCATGGTTGGCGGACAGGAGATAGTTTTGGATGATATTGTACAGATTGAGAGCCAATTGCTTTATGACCTACCCTAATAAGAGTAATTCTTGTTGTGAATCCTAATCCGCAAAATATTTTGATCCGTATGGATGGTATGTGGCTTTAAAATGGATGCTTTCCATGGTATAATTTTCTATATATTATGGTCCGCCTATAAGTGAGGTATAATATCATGAGTTCACATGTATGTAAGCATCAGGAAATAATTCCGCAAGCTATTCGGGAAACAATCTCTATGCGGTATCATGTTGTGACACGTGCTATTAACCGTGAATTTTGGGGTATCGATAGCGAATTAGAACATAGCTTGTATGTCGGTTCATATGGGCGTGGGACAGCAGTCAATACCAGCGATCTTGACATCTTGGTTGAATTACCACAGAATAGATATATGCAGTATGATGTTGTTAAAGGGAATGGACAATCTCGCTTACTACAAGCGGTGAGATTAGCAATTCTAAATACCTATCCTCGTAGCGATGTGAGAGCTGATGGGCAAGTTGTAATAATTTCCTTTAGCGATGGTATGAAATTCGAGATACTTCCTGCATTTAAAAATTTGAACTGGATTGGTCAGTGGGACGGTACATATATCTACCCTGACACAAATATGGGAGGAAACTGGCTGCCCACGAATCCTAAAGCAGAACAAGAAGCTATGTATGCAAAAAATAGGCAAAGCAATGGATTACTTTATGATACCTGTAAGCATATTAGAAGTGTTCGAGATAGCAATTATAAAAGTTACCATCTATCAGGAATTGTAATAGATAGCTTTGTATTTTCAACCATCGGAAGCTGGAAGTGGGTACCTGATGGAGAAACTTCAACTTCTGCATGGGGAGAATATGAAAACCATCTCCTGAAAAGTTTAGAAAACTATCTTCAAAGAGGAATATATCATTTATATGCTCCTGGAAGTAACCAGGTATTAAGCTGGAGAGACAGCACAGAATGTCTGTGGAAAGTGCTTAACTATATGGTTAATTGAAAATGGCAGCCATTTTTATAGGAGAATAATTCAATGGAACATAATGAATCTCACAAGCGAGATTTAAAAGTCCAAATCAGAGAGGCTTTTGGCCGAGTTGTTTACACATATACAACGCATTTAAAGCAAGCAGAGTTTTTGGTCAAGAAAAATAAAAGAATAAGGATATGGCAAATTTTTCTCTCTGCTATTTCAACTGGTGGATTTCTTGGCGCAATAGCTTCAGATGAAGTTGTCATGACCTGGGTCGCGGGTATTGTTTCGACAATCTTACTGGCACTTAATTTGTTCTTTAAAGAATTCGACCTTGCTGGCGATATTAGCAGTCACCGCGCAACAGCCCACGAATTATGGATTATTCGAGAGCAATATATTTCTCTTCTTACAGACTTCTCAGTTCTAAGCGAAGATATTATCATGGAGCGACGAGATAAGCTCCAGGAGTCTACAGCAAAAGTCTATACAACAGCTCGACCAACTGATCACAGAAGTTACCTTGCGGCGCAAAAGGCACTAAAAGAAGATGAAGAACAGTTTTTTGACACGGAGGAGATTGATCAAATGCTCCCTGAGCACTTGCGAGAAAGCTCAAGAAATTAAGGATTCACCGTGGATAGAATCAAAAGACATTTGCAGTTCCAATTTGGTGCGGGTTTTGTTTTCAAAAAAGAGTGAATTTCGAAAAGATATTTTGGGAGGATCTCCGTGTCTGGGATGACTTGAACTCTCCCCAAAAGGAGTTAAGAGGAAGACCCTGTTGGACAGTGTTTTTTTGAGGGAAAATAGAGGACACCTTAGCGAAAATCTCTCAACAAAGAATTACTCATTTGGGGCCAAGATGCGAATCATTCGGAGGCTTCCTCCCAATGGTTCGCATCCCCTAAGAATCCCGCGCAATACACGGGCCCAAGTAAAGCTGGCAAAAAGCCTTGCTTGGCCAAAAGAGTGGGGCCCGTGCTGTGTCGCGTTCGGGAGAGCGTACGGTTCGCATCCGTAAGGTCGTCGGTTCGATCCCGATTAGGTCCACCAAAATGGAAATCGCCGCAGTGAAAAACTGCGGCGATTTTTCGTTTGACCACAGAAAGAGTTCTGTTTTGATCACTTGAAGGGCACCCCTTTTCGGAAGGAGTACCCTTCATTGTTTATTGCAGCGCAGGATTTGAGGGTCATTCTCAGTCCGGAACATCATCGTATTTTGGGTCGTTACAGAAACGCCGCCATCTCCTTCATATAGGCGGGTACGTCCAGCCCCTGGGGACAGTGGGCGGTACACGCGCCGCAGCCGATGCAGGCGGAGGGCCGCTTGTCCTCCGGCAGGGCACCCAGCCGGGCCAGACGCCAGGAGGACAGGTCCTTTTCTCCCCCAGTCTTGTACTCGTTGAAGGCGGCAAGCAGGAAGGGAATGTCCAGCTGCTGGGGACAGTCGGCGCAGCAGTAGCGGCAGCCCGTACAGGGCACCGCATAGAGTCCGTGGAGCACGTCGCTGACCTGCCGCACCAGGGAGATCTCCTCCTCAGACAGAAGATTGTCGTCTGAGAAGGTCTGAATATTGTCCTTGACCTGCCCCAGCTCCGACATCCCGCTTAAAACCACGGCGATCCCCGGCAGCGTCCGCAGGAATCGAAAGGCCCATGATGCTGCTGTAGCGTCAGGCTTGGCGGTCAGCAGAAGATCCCGGCCCGCCTCGGGCAGGTCAGCCAGCATCCCGCCGTGGGCCGGCTCCATCACCATAATGGGGATGTCGTGTTCCCGGAGGATCTCGTACAGCGCCCGGGCCGTCCCGTGGAACCAGTCGTAGTAGTTCAGCTGAATCTGCACAAAGTCCCATGGACCGCGGGCAAGCATCTGCTCCAGGGCGTCCGGAGAGCCGTGGAAGGAGAATCCGAAATACCGGATCTTTCCCAGCCGCTTCTGCTCCCGGAAATACTCCGGCGCGCCGTGATCCAGATAGTCGGAGATCAGCTTGTCCGTCACCCCGTGGAGCAGATAGAAGTCGATGCGGTCCATCTGGAGCCGGTCCAGCTGCCGGGCAAACTGTTTTTTATAGTCCGGTTCCGCCTGTACGTTGAATTTGTCGGCCACATAGAAGCTGTTCCGGGGATACCCTTTCAGCGCCTTTCCCAGAAACACCTCGGACTGCCCCATGTGGTAGATATACGCCGTGTCAAAGTAGTTGATCCCGTGGGTGATGCAGAAGTCGACCAGCTCCATAGCCTTCGCTTCATCAATGGGTTTTGCAAACCCCGGTTCTGTCTGGGGCAGACGCATCGCCCCCATGCCCAGCTGGGACAGCTGGAGATCCTCAAATTGGTGATACCGCATACTAGTCAACCCGTCCTCTCATCGTACTGGCGGCCGCGGAGCGGTCCCTTTCAGAGTTAGTATAAGGGTAAAGTAAACTTGAGAGTCAATCCCCTTTTCTTGACGGAGCCCTCCTTTTTTCGCTATACTGCACCCAAAGGGGCGATCTATATGAACTACACCATCAAAAAAGTCTCAGAGATGACCGGCCTGTCCATTCCAACCATCCGGTACTACGACAAAGAGGGGCTTCTGCCGGACCTTCAGCGCAAGGAGTCCGGCTACCGGGTCTTTTCAGACCGGGACCTGGAGGCCATCGACCTCATCGAGTGCTTCAAGGAGTCTGGACTGACGATTCGGGAGATTCGGCACTTCATGTCCCTGGTCAGGCAGGGGGACGTCACCTTGGAAGAGCGCCTTGCCATCTACCAGATGCATATTGCCCGGCTGGAGGAGAAGCTGACCGCTGTGCAGAATGCGCTGGAGCACTCCCGGCGCACCCTGGCGTTTTATGAGATCGCGGCAAAAACAGGATCAGAGGAGACGGCGAAAGATCTCTACCTCGCCCGGTATAAGGAAGCGGAGAAGTGAGAGGCCGCTCAATATTTCCGGCAGAACTGCAGGCGCGGCGGCGTATTGTGTCGAGAGACGGCGGTCAGGAATAGACTGACCTGGGGCCCTGCCCCAGAAGGAGGTAATACGAATGGGTATTACAAATTCAAACAAGGTGCTCAGCACCGGACAGATCGACTGCGGGGAGACGCTGAAGGTCACGCTGGCCCTCACCGCCGCACCGGATATCCTGTCGAATCCGGTGGATATCGCCCTGGTGCTGGACCGCTCGGGGAGCATGGCCGGCGCCCCTCTGACCAACATGAAGGCGGGGGCGAAGACCTTTATTGATATCATCGCGGAGTCCACCGGCGGGCAGCCGTCGGGAGAGATCGGCGCGGGGAGCTGCATCGGCATTGTCAGCTTCGCGGACACCGCTGTGCAGGACACCCAGCTGATCACCTCGGTGGCCGATTTGAAGGGGGCGGTGGACGCCCTGTCGGCCGGCGGCAGCACCAACCACGCGGAGGCGTTTGAACAGGCAACCGCCCTGTTCGACCCCAGCTCCAGCAACGCCAGGGTCATCGTCATGTTTACCGACGGGAACACCACCACCGGCGTCCCGCCGGCCCCCGTGGCCGCCGCGGCCCGGGCCCAGGGCATCACCATCTACTGCATCGGCCTGATCGGGTCGGACGGAGTGGACGTGAGCGCCCTCAACGACTGGGCCTCCGACCCCGACGCCGCCCATGTGGCGGTCACGCCGGACGCGGCCGACCTGGAGCAGCTGTTCGCCGATCTGGCCGCCAACATTTCTAAGGCGGGGGCCACCAACATCGTGATCCATGAGGTGGTGACCGCCGACTTTGTCATCACCAGCATCACCCCTCCTGGCCAGGGCAGCGCCATGCAGCTGGACGACACCTCCCTGCGCTGGACCATTCCCACCCTGGGGGTGAGCGCCTCGGAGAGTGCCACCCTGGAATTTTTCGTCCGCCATGTGGGGAACACGCCCGGCGCCAGGCTGGTCAACGAGTCCATCTCCTACACGGATACCGAGGGGAACCAGGTGACCTTCCCCGAGCCCACCGTGACGGTGGAGTGCGACGTGGTGGTCCAGCCGGAGGAGTGCCCGATCCCTGTGGATCTGACCGTCCGCGGCTGCCAGGACTCGGTGGAGGTCAATCTGGGCGACGTGTTCCTGGAGTCCCAGGGCCGCATTCTCCAGCTGGATCTGACACTGAAACAGGTCTGTCCCGGCAAGCGGGTGGCGCTGGCTGTGATCCTCACCGAAGTGGATGACAACGGCCAGGAGCACGCCCGGGGGATGAAGACGGTCACCATCCCGGCCCACGATTTCCCCAACTGCCGGGACGTGCTGGTGAAGTGCATCAAATTTGTGGTGCCGGAGGACCTGGACGGGACCGGCGGAAACACCCGGCCCATGTGCGAGCCCCGCAGCTTCCGGGCCCGCGTCATCGCCCATAACATCGACAGCGATTTTTGCTGCTGCTGCGGCCCCATCGTGACGGTGTGATAGAATCCCCGGCTCCCCCTCTGACCCGACTGGGGCGAAGGCGGGAGCAAATGCCCGGCGCAGGCATCGCCTGCGCCGGGCTGTTTTGGGGACTGGGGATTTTAGAAGCGGCGGAAGGGCGGGGTCACACCCGCAGCACCCGCCCCTCCTTTCGGGGCTTGGGCGCGGGGTGGGGGTCCCCCTCCCGCGGGCAGCCCAGAAGGACCTGGAGGACGGCGTAGTGGTCCGTCCGAATCCCCCACCGGCGCAGGAGCTCCTGGCCGTAGGGGTCGGCAAAGGCGGTCCACCCCTGGCCGATGTAGCAGCCGCCCACCCCCAGGGAGTCCGCGGCCAGCAGCATGTTCTCCGCCGCCGCGGCGCAGTCCTCCTGGGCAAAGAGAAAGTTCTTGGGGCCGAACAGGGTGACCACCGTGGGGGCCCCGTAAAAGGCGTCGGTGATGGCGGGGTCGTCGGCGATGCTGGGCTGCTCCCGGGAGACATAGCTGCCGGCGGCGGCCATGCGGGGGCGGGAGTTGGCCCGCTTGATCCGGCCCAGGCGGAGGTTCACCTCCCGGTCCTGGCTCACCACAAAGAGGGGGCCCTGCCGCCCGCCGGCGCTGGGGGCGTACAGGCCCGCCTGGAGGATCTGCTCCAGCGCCTCCTCGTCGATCTGCCGGGGATCAAACCGGCGGATGGACCGGCGGTGGAGGATGGTCTGGATCACCTGGTTCATGCTCCGGCCACCTCCTTCCAGCACTGGGGGTCGGCGGCGTAAAAGTTTCCATCCCGCCCGCTGGCCACCGCCGGACAGCCCCGGCACCAGGCCAGAAGCTCGCACCTGGCGCACTTCTCGAATTTCTCGTAATCCCGGTAGTCCTCCATCCGGCACACCCACAGGTCGGCCAGCCGGTCGGTGAACACGTTCCCCACCCTGCTGTTCTGCACCCGGCGGCAGGCGTACACGTCCCCGGTGGGCAGAATGGTCAGGTGGCAGCTGCCGCAGCTGCAGCCGCCGTAGATTACCCCTGGTTCCGCAGTCTCCGGGATGTGAAACTCGCCCGTCTCATACTCGTACAGGGTCCACAGGTGGTCCTTCTTGTTGAAATAGGTCTCACAGCCCGCGGCCTCGTATGCTTTGAACTTCCTGTCGCAGTCGGCCAGGAGCTGCCGGTAGCGCAGGGGCTCGATGCCCACATCCTTCTCCCCGCTGGTGGGGCAGTAGCGGGCAAAGGCGTACACGTCCGCCCTGTGGGCCACCACCGTGTCGATGAGCTCCGGGATCTGGTCGATGTTGGCGCCGGACACGGTGGTCATAATCACCGCCCGGATACCGGCCTTCTTGATGCAGGATATTTTCTCCAGGGTGCAGTCAAAGCTGCCCGGCTTGCGGAACCAGTCGTGGGTCTCCCGCAGGCCGTCCAGGGAGAGCTGGTACTTCTCACAGCCGTACTCCTTCAGCCGCCGGCACACTGCGTCGTCCAGGTGGAAGGGGTTGCCCAGAATGGTGAAGGGGATCTTGTTTTCCTTCATCAGCCCCAGCAGGTCCCAAAAGCTGGGGTGCAGGATGGGGTCGCCCCCGGTGAGGTAGAAGTAGGGCAGGCGGCGGTGGATTTTGCAGAAGTCCAGGCAGTTGTAGAAAGTATCCTGGATCTGAGGCCAGGTCATGGCGTCCGGCTCCCTGCCGGCGTCCTCCGAGAAGATGTAGCAGTGCTTACACCGCTGGTCGCAGGCGTCGGTGATGTGCCACTGAAAGGCAAAGTATTCCATAGCAAGTTACCTCCTGATGGGTGTGTGGAGCGGGGCGCATTTCCCCAGAGGCGGGGCCCGTCCCTCGGGAAGTGCGCCCCATTGGCCCGCCCGGCGGGGGCGGGCCAGAGGCGCGGGCACTTACTGCCGGCCGCCGGCGCCGCAGGCGCTTCCACAGGCGGTGGGCCTGGGGTCGCCGGCTCCGCAGGCAGAGCCGCAGGCGGCGGGTTTCTCCTCCGGCTTGTCCCCCGCCCCACAGGCGGCACCGCAGGCGGAGGAGGCCTTTTCCTCTCCCCTGCCGCTCCAGCCAAACAGATCTTTCAATGCCATACTCGGTTCCTCCTTGGATTTCGTTTAGGAATCAGGGGTTTCCCTGCTCCCCTGCGCTTAGTATAGCGGCGGCCGATTGTCCCCCACAAGTACGCACTTTTTTATAACCAGGTCACCTTTTTGTAACTCCTTGACCGGGTTTTGGATGGGGATTATAATGGGAACAACATCATTCCAAGGGGAAGGGAGGGGCGATCCATGCTGACCAAGGAGGAGATGCCCGCCTGTCCGGTGGCCACCACCGTGGCCCTCATCGGCAGCAAGTGGAAGCTGTTGATTCTGCGGAATCTGATGGCCCGGCCCTGGCGGTTCAACGAATTGAAGAAGGACCTGAACGGGGTCAGCCAGAAGGTGCTCACCGACAGCCTGCGCTCGCTGGAGGAGGACGGGATTGTCACCCGCACGGTCTATCCGGAGGTGCCGCCCCGGGTGGAGTACGCCCTCAGCGACCTGGGGGAGTCCATGCGGCCCATTATCGACGTGATGCGGCGGTGGGGGCTGGAGTACCAGACGCGCATGAGACAAAAGAGCTGACCGCAGAGGAAAATGTTAGACGCGCACGGGGCGCTTTGCCGCCTCCCTGCGCGTCTTTTTTCGGGGCGGAGGAAAAAAGCCTGCGGGCCCCGTTGCGTTTTCCGTCCGGAGCCGTCTTTTGATATGCAGAAGTATACAGCGAGGAGATGATACCATGCCTTGGGATGAGCAGGAGGCCGCCTTCCATGGGAGCGACCGGGAGTTTCACCTGTGGCTCTATCAGGAGTTCAGCCGCCTGATGTTCTACACCGCCCAAAAGTACCTGGCCGATCCCCACAGCCAGGAGGAGGTGGTTCAGGAGAGCCTGAAAAAGCTCATCGAGAAGGTGGCCGTCCTGCGGCGGCTGAAGCGGCCCGCCCTGGCCGGATATGTGCGCGCCACGGTGCGGAACACCGCTATCGACCTGCTGAAGGTCCAGGGGCGGGAGAGAGAGCGGGTGGTGGGCCTGGAGGACCTGACCCAGGGAGAGACGCCCCGGACGGACAGTCTGGACGAGACGGTGTTCTGCCGGGAGGAGGTCCAGCGGCTGCGGGAGATCTGGCCCCAGCTGGACGGGGAGACCCGGATGCTGCTGGAGCGCAAGTACATCCTGGGCTATGAGAATGAGGAGCTGGGCCGGATGCTGGGCTGCCGGACAGACAGCGTGCGCATGAAGCTGACCCGGGCCAGGCGGAAGGTGCTCCGGCTGATGGGAAAGGAGGCGGAGAAGCGTGAAAAACCGTGAACAGCTGTGGGAGGACTATGAGGAGGCCCGCTTCGCCCTGCTCATGGACGCCCTGGCGGAGGCCGAGGGGGAGGAGGCACTGCGCCTGAGCGAAGCGCTGAACCGGGACTCGGAGGGGGCGCTCCCGCCGGAGGTGGACCGGCGCTGTGAGGCGGTCATCCGCGGGGCCTTTGTCCAAAGGCGGCTCCACGCCACCGGCCGGACTGCCGTCCGGTGGCTCACAAAAGTCCTGGTGGCGGCAATGCTGGGGGCGGTCATGTTCGCCGCCGCCTTCGCCCTCAGCGAGGACGTGCGGGTGGCCACCCTGAACGCCGTCATCGAGGTGATGGACGACCGGACCCAGATTACCTTTGAGGGCGCCGGCGGGGACGCCGGGGGGACGGCCGCGCCCCCCGCGGAGGGAACTGCGGCGGAGGATGGACTGGAGTACCACTACAACATCGCCCTGGAGTGGGTGCCGGAGGGGTATAAGCTGGAAGGCGGCTGGTCGCCTGAGAGTGGATATTGTGACGAAGTCAGATATACAAATGAGATTGGGCTCCCACTCTCTGTAAACATTACGCGGTATGATGCAGGTTTGGTTTACACATTTGACACGGAGGACCGGGCCCAAAAGGCGGTGGAAGTACAGGGGCACCAGGCAACCCTGTATAGCACCAACGAAGGAAAGCTCCGATCTCTCTATGAAGGCTTCGACGTTGAAGTTTGGAGTGATCTGACCGTCTTTTGGAAAGACGACGAGACCCAGTCTCTCTGGCTGATTGATGCCATCAACCTCACCGAGGAGGAGATGCTCCGGCTGGCGGAGGGGGTGCACTGGCGGGGAGCCGCCCCGGCGGAGGAGTTGGAGTACCACTACAACATCGCACTGGAGTGGGTGCCGGAGGGGTTTGAGCTGGAGGGCGGTATTGAAGGAGGCAGTGACTTGGTGAGCTATCTGAGTCCGGTTGACGGCTTACTTGAAGTAAGTGTCACTCCTTATAGCCAAAGCTCAGTGTACAATTTAAATACAGAGGGCTGCACAAAGCGGGAGATTACCGTGCAGGGGCATCCCGCTGAGCTGTATGTCACAGGGGAAGAGATGCTTCAAAAGCGATTCTCTATGACTGGATTTGACATCTGGAGCGATATGATGATCTATTGGATTGATGAGAACAACCGGGTCATCGTGCAGATTGACGCCACAAATTTGACGGAGGAGGAGATGCTCCGTCTGGCGGAGGGATTCCACTGGGGCGGGGGACAGTAGGGCGCGCATGGAAATGGTGCGGAGCGGGGAGGCACCCTCATCCGGCCCCTTCGGGGCCACCTTCCCCCTAAGAGGGGGAAGGCGGGCGGCCCAGGTGTGCCGCCCCTACGAAATGCGGGAATCTTCCGGCTTGGCCGTAGGGGCCGACGACCCCGGCGGCCCGCGGGCGCACACTGTGCGCCCCTACAGGAGAAACGAACTGCCTTTATAACTGGGGCTGTTCCCCCTCATCCGTCACGCTTTGCGTGACACCTGTCCCTATCCCCTCTGGCCTTTGGCCATCATCCCTACCCCTTTTGGTCTACGGCCATTTCCACCTGATAGGGGGAATCGGCCCCTTGATAAGGGGAGTCGTCCTCCCCTACGGGTTTCAAGGATACCTTCCGAGTTTGGGTAGGGGAGCCCCTTGGGGCTCCCGCCAGAATTGCACCGGGAGCGTTGGTTCGGCAAAGGCAGGCGCGGCTGTGGAAATGTTGCACCTGCAATTTTTGCAAACCCAGGGCCCGGTGGCCCGGGAGAACACGCGGACCGCCACTCAGATTTTGCGCGCCGGAAATTCTCGGCCTCCTTACAGGTATGCGTTCCCCGCAATGGGGTCCGGGGAAAGCGGCCTATGGACCTAG
>ENA-ORUM01000813-ORUM01000813.1-human-gut-metagenome-genome-assembly--contig:-NODE-813-length-32430-cov-5.966054_pt1 | contig 32430 bp, 32 predicted proteins | sample MGYA00242083_ERZ509217 | MGnify/ENA primary metagenome ERZ509217 (study PRJEB26280, sample SAMEA2338831) | human gut metagenome | biome: human gut; feature: human-associated habitat; material: faeces...
CGGGGCATTTGATCCCATTCGAGGCGGGCGGCTGCCCCCTCGAGCTCCCCCGCCCTGACGCAGGCGGATTTTATCCTGTACAGGTTTTTCGATAAACTGAGAGGGGGCCGGACGGCCCCCTCTTTTGTTTTGGCAGAATTCTCCTTACAGGCACTGGAGATATTTTCCGTACAAAGTCATGCTCAGCTCGTCCCCGATGGCGTGGACGTGGTCGGCGGTGATCCAGCCCTCCTGGAGCCCCAGTTCCTCCAGACAGCCCACGTACCGGCCGGTGGCGTCCTGGATCTCCTTGATGGTCTGGCCGGCGGTGAGCAGGCTGTCCGCCGTTCCGGCATCCAGCCAGGTGAAGTCCTTCTCCAGGGGGATGACCTGAAGCTGTCCCCGGCGGAGGTACTCCAGATTCACGTCGGTGATCTCCAGCTCCCCACGGGCGGAGGGCTTCAGGTTCCCGGCGATCTCCATGACCTGGTTGTCATAGAAGTAGAGGCCGGGGACGATGTAGTTGGACTTGGGGTGGCGGGGCTTCTCCTCGATGGAGATGGCTCGGCCGCTCTCGTCGAACTCCACCACGCCGAAGGGGCGGGGGTCCTCCACCCAATAGCCGAAGACGGTGGCCCCGGACCGGCCGGCGGCGGCCTGCTTCAGGGTGGCGCCCAGAGAGGGGGCGTAGAAGATGTTGTCCCCCAGGACCAGACACACGTGGTCGGCGCCCACAAACTCCCGGCCGATGAGCAGGGCGTCGGCGATGCCCCGGGCCACCGGCTGCTCCGCGTAGGTGATCTGCAGCCCGTACTGGCTGCCGTCCCCCAGCAGGGCCCGGAAGGTGTCTGTCTCCCCGGGGGGGACGATGACCATAATATCAGAGATCCCCGCCTGCATCAAAATGGCGATGGGATAGTAGATCAGCGGCTTGTCATAGACGGGCAAGAGCGGCTTACACACCGGCTTGGTCATGGGATAAAGGCGGGTGCCCTTTCCCGCGGCTAATACAATACCCTTCACAGCATCCTCCTGTTTTCTGTCGGCTGCCTCTTAACGAAATGGAGCAAAGTGCCCCATTAGGTCGTCAAAATCCCGAAACAGCCTGGATTTCTGACCCATTCAATATATCATGTTCCATAACCCTTTTCAAGGGGCATTCCATTAAGAGTTTATGAATATAGGCGCCGAAGGGGGCTGGTCCTAGTTCTCCCGGTCTGCGGAGCCGTCCGGCACGCCGGCGGGAAGATCCGCGAACTGCCTCAGAAGGGCCATGCAGCGGTTCAGGCAGGACTCCAGGTCCTCGGACCCGTCGGAGCTGAAGCTGAAGCGGAGGAGCTCCGCGGCGAAGCTCAGCTTCAGGTGCTGAAGGGTCAGCTCCCGGTGGAGCTCCGGCTCCTCTCCGATCAGGACATAGATGGGGACGGAGAGGGCGCGGGCCAGGCAGCTCAGGCTCTGGAGAGAGGGGTTCCCCTCCCCGCGCTCATAGGCGGACAGGCTGCTGGCGGAGATGCCGGAGCGGTCCTCCAGCGCCTCCAGGGAGAGGCTGCACCGCCTGCGCAGCATGCGGAGCTGTGCGCCGAACCTTTTTCGCAGTTCTTCCTGCGTCAACGCGGCATCCCCTCCTTCCTTAAGCTGATTCGCTTGCTAAGAACAGGATACCCGATTCCAAAAATTCTGTCAATTCCTCTTTGCGCCGGCTTCAGGCCGCCGGAGCGGCGGAACAGCGGAAGATTCCGGAGCATTTCCTCACCCGCGCTCCCGGGGCGGGAGAAGATTTTCAAAAAAGCCATATTCATTTTTCGGATTTTATGGTATGATACCAATGAATGCGCGGCCGCCTGGGATTTGAGGCGGCCCGGCGGGGAAAGGAGAGTGACGGACATGAAAAGACATAGGAGCGCGGGGCTGTTCTGGCTGGCGGTTCTGATGCTGACCCTGTCCGGCTGCTTCTTCCGGGCGCCGGCGGACCTGTATCAGAGTCCGGAGCAGTCGGCGGACTACCTGAGCCTGACCCAGACCATCCGAAACGCGAAGAATGCCCTGTCCCAGGAGTACGGGGTGGAGGTGGAGGACATCTCCGTGATGAGCGGCAACAACACCGCCCTCATTCAGCTCCAGGATATGGACGGGGACGGGACAACGGAGACGGCGGTCACCTTTTTCCGGGTGCCCGACGCGGACCGGCCTTTGAAGATCTACTTTTTTACCAAGTCGGATGAGGATACTTATACCGCCAGCGCGGTGGTGGAGGGGACCGGCTCCTCCATCTACCGGGTGGACTATGTGGACCTGAACGGAAACGGGACCAAGGAGGTGGTGGTCAGCTGGCAGATGAACACCGGCGCCTACCTCCTGGGGGCCTACTCCCTGGAGGAGGTCATGAACCGCAACGTACAGCAGGCGGCAGTCTCCTCCTCTGTCGGGGCCGCCGCGGTGCCCAAGCAGGACGCCCTGCGAGCCGAGGAGTGGATGACCACCGCCTATACGGAATACGCCCTCTATGATCTGGACCAGGACACCCGCACGGAGATCGCGGTGATCCAGGTGGACCCGGCGGGCACCAACAGCACGGTGCAGATCTACGGCTGGCGGGACGGCACCTTTATGATCCGGGATACCGTCTCCCTGTCCGCGGGAATCGTCAGCAACGGCATCCGAAATGTGGCTGCCAACCTCCTCCGGGGGGAGGAAAACGTGCCGGTGCGGGCCCTGTATATCTCCAGCGAACTGGCCGATGGACGCCACGCGGTGGATGTTGTGGCCTACCGGGACGGGAAGCTTGCCAATCTGAGCCTGGATGAGACTGGCGTGAGCCGGGACGTGCTGGACCGGTATGTGGATCTGGACCCCGCGGACGTCAATGAGGACGGGGTGCTGGAGCTGCCCAGCCCCATCCAGCTGCCCAGCAGCAGCGACACCTCCGCCTCGGATTTCTGGCTCATCGACTGGAGCCAGTACACCAGCCGGGGGACAAAGGAGTATGTGTGCACCACCTACCACAATATCGCCGACGGCTGGTACCTGACGGTCCCGAAGGATTGGAAGGACCAGATCACGCTGAGCCGGAACGACTTTGTCACGGGGCAGCGGGCGGTCTCCTTCTACCATCTGGACGAGAAGGGCCAGCGGGAGAGCAGCCCCTTCCTGGTGATCTATAAGTTTACCAGCCAGTTCAGCCGGGCGGAGACCTCCAACCGGTTCCTCCTGCGGGAGGAGGAGGGGGCGGTATACGCCGCCACCTTCTACGACAGCGACTGGAACTGCGGCATGGACAGCACAGAGCTTCAGGCGGCCTTCCATCTGATCCAAAGCAGCTGGAGCGACTGACGGGAAGCCGATGAGAGGGAGAAAGACATGAGAAAAGTTTTGGTTTTGGAGGATGAAGAGAATATCCGCAGCTTTGTGGTCATCAATCTGAAGCGGGCAGGCTATGAGACCATCGAGGCCGGCACCGGGGAGGAGGCCCTGGCCCTCATTAAGGAGGACCCGGGGATCAAGGTGGCGCTGCTGGACATCATGCTGCCGGGCATCGACGGCTTTGAGGTGTGCCGCCGCATCCGGGCCATGGACAGCAAAATCGGAATCATCATGCTCACCGCCCGCACCCAGGAGATGGACAAGGTCACCGGCCTGATGACCGGGGCGGACGACTATGTGACCAAGCCCTTCTCCCCGGCGGAGCTCACCGCCCGGGTGGACGCCCTGTTCCGCCGCACCGGCGGCGAGGAGGAGTCCGTTTCCGCCGACGAGATCAGCCAGCCCCCCTTCCTGCTGAACACCCGCAACCGGACCCTGGAGAAAAACGGCCAGCGGGTGAAGCTCACTCAGGTGGAGTACGGCATCGTCAAGCTGTTCATGGAGAATCCGGGAAAGGCCCTCTCCCGGGAGGAGATCCTGGACGCGGTGTGGGGCAAGGACTACTTCGGCGAGCTGAAAATCGTGGACGTGAACATCCGCCGCCTGCGCATCAAAATCGAGGACAATCCCACCAAGCCCACCTATGTGAACACCGTGTGGGGCTACGGCTACAAGTGGGGCAGCTGAGACGGCTGTCATAGACGGCACAGCACTGAGAACGCACAATTCATCTTTAAGGAGGTGGAGACATGGCCAAAAAAGTGAAAATCACGGACCAGCGGAAGATCCGGGGCATCCGCCGCCGCTGGCTCATCAACAGCGTGGGCGTGGTGCTGCTGGTGCTGGTGCTGGCCCTGGCCACCTTCTCCGCCGCCATCTGGAGCTACTACTACTCCTCCACCACGAGCGACCTGCAGCGCCGGGCGGAATCCACCGCCGGCGGCTTTGCCTCCTATACCCGCAGCCAGTACTGGACCAACGCCCAGAACGCGGTGCAGCGCTTTGAGGAGAAGACCAAGCTGGAGCTCCAGTTCCTGGACACCTCCGGCTCCGTCCAGTACTCCAGCAACGACCTGGCCGCCGGCACCACGCCGGACACCCCGGAGATCCAGGAGGCCCTGACCAACCAGGAGGTCCAGGTGTGGATCGGCTCCGACCCGGATACCGGGGAGCGGATTGCCACCGCCTCCGCCCCCATCGTCTACCACGGACAGACGGTGGCGGTGGTGCGCTATGTGACCTCCCTGGTGAACATCGACCGACAGTATGTGCTGGCGGTGGCCCTGGCCTGCCTGCTGGGGGCGGTGATTTTCGCCCTGGTCTACTTCTCCAACCTGTACTTTGTCCGCTCCATTGTGGAGCCCATTGCCAGCATTACCGAGACCGCCCGGCTCATCGCCGACGGCAGCTACGGGGTGCAGATCGAGAAGAAGTACGACGACGAGGTGGGAGAGCTCACCGACACCATCAACGACATGTCCCTGAAAATCAAGCAGTCGGAGAAGACCCAGTCGGAGTTCATCTCCTCCGTCTCCCATGAGCTGCGCACCCCTCTCACCGCCATCACCGGCTGGGCGGAGACCATCCAGAGCGGCGAGCTGAAAAACCCCGAGGACGTGCGGAAGGGCATGGACATCATCGTGTCCGAGGCCCGGCGGCTCACCAACATGGTGGAGGAGCTGCTGGAGTTCTCCCGCATCTCCGACGGCCGGTTCACCCTGTCGGTGGAGCCCATGGACCTGAAGGCGGAGCTGGAGGACGCGGTGTACACCTACCGGGAGTTCTTCCGCCGGGAGGGCATCGAGCTCACCTATCAGGACTGCCCGGAGGAGATGCTCCCCATCAGCGGCGACCCGGAGCGGATGCGCCAGGTGTTCTGCAACCTGCTGGACAACGCGGCCAAGCACGGCGGCTCGGGCAAGCGCATCGACGTGTCCATCGCCCAGGACGGGGAGGAGGCGGTCATCCGCATCCGGGACTACGGCCCCGGCATCCCCGAGGAGGAGCTGCCCCACGTGAAGTACAAGTTCTACAAGGGGAGCTCCAAGGCACGGGGCTCCGGCATCGGCCTGGCGGTGTGCGAGGAGATCGTCACCCGCCACGAGGGGACCCTCACCATCGGCAACGCGGAGGGGGGCGGCTGTCTGGTGACCATCCGCCTGCCCATTGAAGCCTAACCTGCCGGGAACCTTGCAATTTTCCCAAAAACTTGATAAAATACCCTGGGCGCGGATGCGCCTGCGGGGATGCCTGTCCCCCGATCCAAAGGAGAAACTACTGCTCATGCGAACAACGGAAGAACAAAACAACTGTCAGACCTGTCCCGCCGGCGGGTTCAAGACCATGTGCGGCGGGCAGGCCCTCATTGAGGGCATCATGATGCGCGGACCCAAAAAGCAGGCCATCGTGGTGCGCAAGCCGGACGGCGAGCTGGCCGTCAAGGAGAGCCAGCTGAAATTCATCAAGGACCGCTACCCGGTTCTGGGCCTGCCCCTGGTCCGGGGGGTGGTGACCTTCTGCGCCTCCATGGTGGAGGGGGTCAAGGCCCTCATGTTCTCGGCGGAGTTCTACCCCGAGGACGAGGAGGCGGAGCCGGAGGAGCCCTCCAAGTTCGAGCTGTGGCTGGAGAAGCGGCTGGGCAGCGAGAAGATGGCCTCTCTGGTGGTCACCCTGGCGGTGATCCTGGGCATCGGCATGTCCATCGGCCTCTTTTTCCTGCTGCCCACCCTGCTGGGGACGGCGGTCACGGTGGTGACCGACTCCATGCTGGTGCGGAACGTAGCGGAGAGCCTGCTGAAACTGGCCATTTTTGTGGGGTATCTGGCCCTGTGCTCCCGGATGAAGGACATCCACCGGGTCTTTGAGTACCACGGGGCGGAGCATAAGACCATCTTCTGCTACGAGGCCGGTCTGCCCCTCACGGTGGAGAACGTGCGAAAGCAGCCCCGGCACCACCCCAGGTGCGGGACCAGCTTCCTCTTTATGGTCATCGCCATCTCCATCATCGTGTCCACCATCGTCTTTGCCATCTGGCCGGTCCACCACCCGCTGCTGCGGTTTCTGGCCCACCTGCTCATGCTCCCCATCATCGTGGGGGTGAGCTATGAGTTCAACCGGTGGGCGGGCCGCCACGACGGACCCATTACCAAGATTTTGACCGCCCCCGGCCTGTGGCTCCAGAATTTCACCACCTTCGAGCCGGACGACTCCATGATCGAGGTGGGGATTACAGCGCTGAAGCTGGTGCTGCCCGAGGTGAAAGGCGAGGACGCGTGGTAAAATGCAGAATGCAGGAATGCAGAATGCAGAATGAATGGGGCGCGGCGTGGCCTGCGGGGTGAAAACACGCCGGCTGGAAATTCCTGAGCCGTGTATGAAAAAAGCAGGGGCAGTTGAGAGTTATATTCTGCATTCTGCCTTCTGCATTTTTCATTACAACAAAGTGGGGGGTGAACGAAATGGCGACCACCTATAACAACCTATATCTGGACACCCGGGCCCGGCTGAAGAAGGCCGGGGTGGAGGCCGCCCAGCTGGAGGCCCGGGAGCTGCTGTGCTACGCCGCGGACAAGAGCCGGGAGCAGCTCTACCGGGATATGCCCCTGTACGTCTCCGGCGAGCTGGAGAAGCGGGTGGAGGCCCTGGTCCAGCGCCGTCTGGCGGGGGAGCCGGTGGCCTACATCGTGGGGGAGTGGGAGTTTTACGGCCTCTCCCTGGACATCTCCAGCGACGTGCTCATCCCCCGGTCGGACACCGAGGTGCTGGCCGAGCGGGGCATTATGAAGGCCAAGGCGGCCGGAGAGGGCTGCCGGGTGCTGGACCTGTGCGCCGGCAGCGGCTGCGTGGGGCTGGCCGTGGCGGTCCACGCCCCCCAGTGCCGGGTGGTGCTGGGCGAGCTGTCCGAGGGGGCCCTGCGGGTGTGCAAGCAGAACGTGCGCCGCAACAGCCTGAACGCCCGGGTGACCTGCCTGTCCGTGGACGCGATGGAGCCGCCTCCCGCCGCCCTGTGGGACTTTGACGTGGTGGTGTGCAATCCTCCCTACATCCCCTCCGGCGACATTGCGGGGCTGGACGTGTCCGTGCGGGACTACGAGCCCCGGATGGCCCTGGACGGCGGGGCGGACGGCCTGGACTTTTACCGCTTTATCGCCTCCAAGTGGAAGAGTGCCATCCGCTTGGGGGGCACTTTGCTGTTTGAGGTAGGCATCGGGCAGGCCCCCGATGTGGAGGAGATCCTCTCCCAGAACGGCTTTGAGCAGATCCAGACCACCGCAGACACCCAGGGCATCTGGCGGGTGGTGGAGGGGACCATCAATAATTGACAATTTACAATTGACAATTGACAATGGACAATGGGTGCGCGGCGGAGCCGCGTGCGGGGAAAAGTCCGGTCAATGGGACGAATCCAGCGGTAAGCTGTTGACACAGAAGAAAGCCGGCCCGGAGAGGAAAACGGGCCGGAGGCAAAGGAGATATGAAGTATGGCGACCAAGAAACCGGCGGTGGAGAGTGCGTCTCCCGCCTCGGATAAGAAGAAGGCGCTGGAGACGGCGGTGGCCCAGATCGAGCGGGCCTACGGCAAGGGCTCCATTATGCGCCTGGGTGAGAATGTGGACGTGATGGTGGAGTCCATCCCCACCGGCTCCCTGTCCCTGGACCTGGCTCTGGGGATCGGCGGACTGCCCCGGGGGCGGATCATCGAGATCTACGGCCCCGAGTCCTCCGGTAAGACCACCCTGGCCCTCCATGTGGTGGCCGAGGCCCAGAAGCGGGGGGGCGAGGTGGCCTTCATCGACGCCGAGCACGCCCTGGACCCCACCTACGCCCGGGCCCTGGGGGTGGACATCGACTCCATGCTCATCTCCCAGCCGGACACCGGCGAGCAGGGCCTGGAGATCTGCGAGGCACTGGTGCGCTCCGGCGCCATCGACGTGGTGGTGGTGGACTCGGTGGCCGCGCTGACTCCCCGGGCCGAGATCGAGGGGGACATGGGCGACTCCCATGTGGGCCTGCTGGCCCGGCTCATGAGCCAGGCCCTGCGGAAGCTGGCCGGCTGCATCGCCAAGACCAACTGTATCGTCATCTTCATTAACCAGCTGCGGGAGAAGGTGGGCGTGGTCTACGGCAACCCGGAGGTCACCACCGGCGGCCGGGCGCTGAAGTTCTATGCCTCCGTCCGCATCGACGTGCGGCGTATCGAGTCGCTGAAAAGCGGCTCGGAGATCATTGGCAACCGCACCCGGGCCAAGGTGGTCAAGAACAAGGTCTCTCCTCCCTTCAAGGAGGCGGAGTTCGATATCATGTACGGCGAGGGTATCTCTAAGATCGGCGAGATCCTGGATCTGGGCGCCAAGCTGGATCTGGTGCAGAAATCCGGCTCCTGGTTCGCCATGGGGGAGACCCGCCTGGGCCAGGGCCGTGATGCGGCCAAGCAGTACCTGAAGGACAATCCGGAGGTGTGCGACAAGCTGGAGGCCGACATCCGCCGCAACGCCTACAAGCTTATGAGTAGCCAGGCCCGGGCCGCGGCCAAGGCCGCAGGCCGGGCGGTGGACATCTCCGCCGAGGACTTCGAGGATGCGGATTCGTAAGCTGGCCCCCTCCGTCCGGGTGGGGGGCCGCTGGCTCTGCCACCTGGAGGACGGAACCATCCTCCGCCTGGGGGAGAGTGAGGTGGTGGCCTTCGGCCTGGGCACCGGCAAGGAGCTGGATGAGGCGGAGCTGTCCGCCTTGACCGAGGCCGCCCGCGCCGCCCAGGTGCGGGAGAAGGCGGTGGAGCTGCTGTCCGCCCGCCCCCTCTCCCGGAAGGAGCTGGTGGAAAAGCTCACCGCCCGCCCCCGGAACCGGGAGAAGGAGCCCCTCTGCGGCCGGGAGGCCGCCGAGGCGGCGGCCGACTGGCTGGAGGGGCTGGGCTATCTGGACGACGGGCAGTATGCCCGCACGGTGGCGGAGCACTGTGCTGCCAAGGGCTACGGTCCCGGCCGCATCCGGGAGGAGCTCTACCGCCGGGGGGTGCCGCGGGACTGCTGGGACGGCGCTCTGGAGGGGCTGTCCGGCCCGGAGGAGGCCATCGACGCCTTTTTGCAGAAGAAGCTGCGGGGGGCGGAGCTCTCCGACCCCAAGGTGCGCCGGCGGGCAGCCGACGCTCTGGCCCGCCGGGGCTACCGCTGGGAGGACATCAGTGCCGGCCTGCGCCGCTATGGTGCGGAGCCGGAGGAATGGTAGGAAGAACGCGGCGGACCGCCGCATGTGAGAAAGGAGCAGACCATGGACACGATGGAAGCCCTGCTGACCCGCCGCAGCATCCGGAAGTACAGGCCGGAGCCGGTCCCTGTGGAGGATTTGAAGGAGATTCTGGCCGCCGGGGCCACCGCCCCCTCCGCCGTCAATATGCAGCACTGGTATTTTGTGGCCGTACAGGACCCCGCCGCGTTGGAGGAGGTCAAGGCCATCATGGGCGGCGTGGTGGAGAAATTCCAGCCTGTGCTGGAGGAACGCTTTTCCCGCCACCCGGAGCAGATCGGCATCACCAACCGCTTCCTGTCCACCCTGGGCGGGGCGCCGGTGTGCCTGCTGGTTTTCATGCTCAAGCCGGACTATCCCGACCGGGACGGAGCCATGCAGAGCGTGTCCGCCGCCATCGAGAACGTGCTGCTGGCGGCCTGGGCCAAGGGCATCGGCTCCTGCTGGCTGTCCGCGCCCCAGCGTATGGGCTTCGGCCCTGCGTTCCAGCGCCGCTTCGCCCCCGACAAGGGGGAGTTCGTGGCAGCGGTCACCCTGGGCTACCCCGACCAGCAGCCCAAAATGCCGCCCCGGCGGGACGGCCGCTATCTGATCGTATAAGGAGAAGTTTTCATTGAAGGTTGCATTTGTATCCCTGGGCTGCGCCAAGAATCTGGTGAACACCGAGCAGATGATGGCACTGGTCCGAAGCGCTGGGCATGAGATCACCGCCCAGCCCGAGGGGGCGGACGCGGCGGTGCTCAATACCTGCGGCTTTATCGACTCCGCCAAGAGCGAGGCCATTCAGAATATCCTGGAGCTGGCCGAGCTGAAAAAGGAGGGGAAGCTGGGCAAGCTGCTGGTCACCGGCTGCCTGTCCCAGCGCTATCAGGACGAGCTGATGGAGGAGCTGCCCGAGGTGGACGGCGTCATGGGCACCGGCAGCTACACCGAGATCGTCCCCGCCCTGGAGGAGCTGATGGCCGGGGGCACGCCCCACCGCTTCGGGGATATCGACCACACGGAGGAGGACGGGGCGCGCATCCCCTCCACCCCCTCCTACACCGCCTACCTGAAGATCGCCGAGGGCTGCGACCACCGGTGCGCCTTCTGTATCATTCCCAAGCTGCGGGGCCGCTACCGCAGCCGTACCATGGAGTCCCTGCTGGCGGAGGCCAAGGCCCTGGCCGATGCCGGGGTGAAGGAGCTCATCGTCATTGCCCAGGACATCACCCGCTACGGCATCGACCTCTACCACAAGCGGATGCTGGGGGCGCTGCTCACCGAGCTGTGCAAGCTGCCCTTTCACTGGATTCGCCTGCACTACCTGTACCCCGACGATCTGGACGACGCCCTCATCGACGTCATCGCCCGTGAACCTAAGGTGCTCAACTACATCGACATCCCCCTCCAGCACATCAACGACGGCATTCTGAAGCGCATGTGCCGCCGCTCCACCAAGGCGGAGATTCTCGCCCTGCTGGCCAAGCTGCGGGACCGCCTGCCTGGTCTGGTGCTGCGCACCTCCCTGATCTGCGGCCTGCCTGGCGAGGGGGAGGCGGAGTTTGAGGAGTTGTGCGAGTTTCTGCGGGAGGCCCGTATCGAGCGGGCGGGCATCTTCCAGTTCTCGCCGGAGGAGGGCACCCCCGCCGCCGGGATGGAGGATCAGGTGGACGCCGCCACCGCCGAGCGCCGGGTGGAGCTGGTGGTGGAGCTCCAGTCCCGGGTGATGGATGCCTTCAACGAGGAGCGACTGGGCGAGTGCCTGGAGGTACTGTGCGAGGGCTTTGATGCCGAGATGGGCTGCTATGTGGGCCGCACCTATGCCGACTCCCCCGACGTGGACGGCAAGGTGTACTTCACCGCCGGCGGCCTGGTGCCCGCCGGGGCGTTCGTCTGGGTGCGCATCACCGGCACCAGCGACGGGGATCTCACCGGCGAGATAGAGGAGTGAAGCAATGAATACCGCCAATAAGCTGACCATGCTCCGGGTGGCGCTGATCCCGGTGTTCCTGATTCTGCTCTATCTCCGCTTCCCCTTCCACATGTATTTCGCCCTCACGGTCTTTATTCTGGCCAGCGTAACCGATTTTGTGGACGGCTACATCGCCCGCCACTACAACCAGGTCACCGACTTTGGCAAGTTTATGGACCCTCTGGCCGACAAGGTGCTGGTCATGGCCGCCCTGCTCTGGTTCGTAGAGGCGGGCCGCTTGCCCGCCTGGGTGCTGCTGGTGGTCATCGTGCGGGAGTTCGCCGTCACTGCCCTGCGGCTCATCGCCGTGGAGCGGGGGCGGGTAATCGCCGCCGCCTGGTCGGGCAAGGTCAAGACGGCCTCCACCATGGTGTGCATCTGCCTGATGCTGCTCATTGCCCGGCCTGCGCTGGATCTGGTGTGCGCGGCGGTGATCCTGGTCACCACTGTCTACTCGGGCGCGGAGTATTTTGTGAAGAACAAAGATGTGGTGGACTGGAGTAACCTGTAATGCTGGATTTTACGAAAGAGCTTTGCCCCGACCGGCCGCTGATCCACCCCACCTCCCAGACGAAAAACTGCCGGTTCGGCCGCTATGTGGAGATCGGCGACCACTGTGTGCTGGAGGAGACCGAGGTGGGGGACTACACCTACTGCTTCGGCTCCAACGACATCATCTATACCGCCCTGGGCAAGTTCAACTCCATTGCCACCGGCGTGCGCATCAACCCGGTGCAGCACCCGGCCAAAATCCGGGCGGCGGCCCACCACTTTACCTACCGCTGCTCCCACTACGGGCTGGGGCCGGATGACGCGGCTTTGATCGACTGGCGGAGGCAGAACCACCGGGTGGTCACCGGAAACGACGTGTGGCTGGGGCACAACGCGGTGCTCATGGCCGGCGTCACCCTCGGCGACGGCGCGGTGGTGGGCGCGGGGGCCGTGGTGACCCATGACGTGGCGCCCTACGAGATCGTGGGCGGAGTACCCGCCCGGCACATCGGCTGGCGCTACCCGCCCGAGCTGATTGCGGCCATGGAGCGCATCCGCTGGTGGGACTGGAGCCACGACATGCTGAGGGAGCGCCTGCGGGACTTTGACGACGCGGCGGCCTTCTGCCGGAAGTTTGACCCGCAATAGAAAACGAGGGCCCGTTGCTTTCATCCAGAAAGCAACGGGCCCTTGCATTAAAAGACCTGCTGGAATAGATTGAACAGGAACGTTAGCAGGGGAATGGCGTTGATACCTAGCACAATAGCTAAAACGGTCATCCAAAAGCTCAACGGCTCCCTCTGTGTTCGGACAGGCGGAATGTAGATGGGTGAGGAGACCTCCTCGCCTACCACAATTTTAGAGGAGATACCGTACCCGGCCAGTACTTGCACCAACCGCTGGGCCTCACGCGGCTTCAGGTGAGTGACCAGCACCGCCGGGGCCCGTTCCAGCAGGGCTTGCGCATCCTTCTGAGAGAGGCCCAGCTCCTTGGAGAGACAGTGCAGAGCGGCCGGGATATCCGCGTGTGGGCCCAGACCGGTGAACACGAGCGAGTACTGCCTAGGGGCCCGCTTGGGGGGAGGGAAACTCTGGAGTGGATAACCGCAGTGAATGCAGGCCAGGGCTTGGTCAGATACCTCTTTTCCGCACTCAGGACAGGAGATCAAGGCCATAAGATACCTCCTCTTGTGTAAAAGCTGGGGGATTCCGGTTCCATAATAACAGGTTAATCTATGGTTTGCAACCGTACTCCGCCTTGACACATTTCCCGGAACATAGTAGTATACTAGAACAGTTGAATTGCGTGAGGAACGGAAATGGTACCCAGCGAGTAACCCGCCAAAGAGAGAGCGTTACCGGCTGAGAGCGCGCCCAGGGGGTAACTGGGGAATGTGCGTCCGGGAGCGCGGGGGATATGGATGCCCCCCGGCTGGCCCCGTTACCGGCCTTTGAGTGAGAAATGAGAGTGGAACCGCGATTTGTACCGCCTCTTATGCCGTCCGGCATGGGAGGCGTTTCTGTTTTTCAGGAGGTGTTTGGACTGACGCGGCTGTGCCATCCCTGAGACTGATCACGGCACCCTGGCGGTCTACCGCCCGGAGGAGTGGCTGGAGCGGGTGCAACCCTTTTTGGAGGAGACCCCGGTCAGCCGAACAGACTGGTGAACAGCAGACTCAGCAGAGACCAGATGACCAGGGCGGTGAGTGTGGCGAATACGACGGAAGTGAAGGTCAGGGCATCGCCCGGCACCGGAGAGGGGAGCTGGGGCGGCTCCGGCACCGCCCCATCCACCAACTGGACGGGAGCGCCCGCCCGACGGAATACCTCCAGCAGTGCAAGGGCCTCCTCCTCGGTGAGGCCCTCCCGCAGGGGAACCGGCTCCCGGCGCGCTTGCTCCAGCAGATACCTGCCCTGCTCCCTGGAGAGGCCCAGCTCCTTCATGAGGGCGCGGAGCGTTCTGCTGCGGGCATCCGGATAGGCGGGGCGGGCGGTGAGGCGGACGGTAAAGCGGTTGGGCCCTGTGATGGGGCGGAAGTCCGCATACGGTGCGGCGGAGGAGAGGGGATAGCCGCAGTGAATGCAGGCCGGAGCCCGGTCGGATACCTCTTTTCCGCACTCAGGACAGGAGATCAGGGCCATAAGATGCCTCCTTTTGTGTGAAAGCGTGTGGTTTCAGCCCCATACTAACAGAAATCCCCCTGAATTGCAACCGCAAAGCGCCTTGACACATTTCCCGGAACGTGGTAGTATACTAGAACAGTTGAATCGCGTGAGGAACGGAAATAGTACCCAGCGAGTACCCGCCAGAGAGGGAGCGTCACCGGCTGAGAGCGCGCCCAGGGGGTAACTGGGGAATGTGCGTCCGGGAGCGCGGGGGATATGGATGCCCCCCGGCTGGCCCCGTTACCGGCCTTTGAGTGAGAAATGAGAGTGGAACCGCGATTTGTACCGCCTCTTATGCCGTCCGGCATGGGAGGCGTTTCTGTTTTTCAGGAGGTGTTTGGACTGACGCGGCTAGGCGAGACCCTGCGGGCCTATCAGGCCCGCGATCCGGCGGCCCGGAGCCGGCTGGAGATTTTTCTGCTCTACCCGGGCGTGCACGCGCTCATCTACCACCGGCTTGCCCACTTTCTCTACCGGCACCGGCTCTTCTTCCTGGCCCGGCTGGTGAGCCAGTGGAGCCGCTGCTGGACGGGAATTGAGATCCACCCCGGCGCGCAGATCGGCCGGCGGCTGGTTATCGACCACGGCATGGGCATCGTCATCGGCGAGACGGCCGAGATCGGCGACGACTGCCTGCTCTACCACGGGGTCACCCTGGGGGGCACCGGCAAGGACCACGGCAAGCGCCACCCCACCCTGGGGAACAATGTGATGGTGTCCGCCGGAGCCAAAGTGCTGGGCCCCTTCAAAGTAGGGGACAATTCCCGCATCGCGGCCAACGCGGTGGTGCTCAGCGAAATACCGCCGGAGGCCACCGCCGTGGGCGTCCCCGCCCGGGTGGTGCGCATCGCCGGGGAGAAGGTGGACTTCGCCGGGCAGGTGGACCAGATCCACGTGACCGACCCGGTGCAGAAGGAGCTTCAGGCGTTGAATTCCCGGCTGGAATGGCTGGAACAACTGATGGATGAACAGGCAAGGAGTAAGAATCTATGAAAATCTACAATTCCGCAACCCACACCAAGGAGGAGTTTGTCCCCCATGAGCCGGGCAAGGTGTCCATGTACACCTGCGGCCCCACAGTGTACCACTTTGCCCACATCGGCAACCTGCGCAGCTATATCATGGAGGACGTGCTGGAGAAGCTGCTCCGCTACGCGGGCTATGACGTCACCCGCGTCATGAACATCACCGACGTGGGACACCTGGCCTCCGACGCCGACACCGGCGAGGACAAGATGCTCAAGGGGGCCCAGCGGGAGCACAAGACCGTGATGGAGATCGCCCAATTTTATACCGATGCCTTCTTTGCCGACTGCAAGAAGCTGAACATCAAGTACCCCGACGTGGTGCAGCCCGCTACCGGCATGATCGGTGACTATATCAAGGTCATCTCCTCCCTCATTGACAGGGGCTACGCCTACTTCGCCGGCGGCAACGTCTACTTCGACACCTCCAAGCTGGAGAAGTATTATGTGTTCAACGACCACGACGAGGAGGACCTGGCCGTTGGTGTCCGTGAGGGCGTGGAGGAGGACGCCAACAAGCGCAACAAGAACGACTTTGTGCTGTGGTTCACCAAGTCCAAGTTCGAGGATCAGGCCCTCAAGTGGGACTCCCCCTGGGGGGTGGGATACCCCGGCTGGCACATCGAGTGCTCCTGTATCTCCATGAAGTATCTGGGGGAGCACCTGGACATCCACTGCGGCGGCATCGACAACGCTTTCCCCCACCATACCAACGAGATCGCCCAGTCGGAGGCGTACCTGGGCCACCCCTGGTGCAAATACTGGGTGCATATCCACCACCTGAACACCAACTCTGGCAAGATGAGCAAGTCCAAGGGGGAGTTCCTCACCGTCTCCCTGCTGGAGGAGAAGGGGTATGATCCGCTGGTGTACCGCTTCTTCTGCCTCCAGTCCCACTACCGCAAGGGGCTGGTGTTCTCCTGGGAGAACCTGGACAACGCTAAGGCCGCCTATGACAAGCTGGTGGCCCGTGTAGCCGCCCTGAGCGGTGAGGGAACTGTGGACGAGGGGGCCGTGGAGCGGTTCAAGAACGACTTCCTTGAGGCGGTGGGCAACGATCTCAACACCTCTCTGGGGGTTACCGCCCTGTACGATGTGCTCAAAGCCGGCGTGAACGACGCCACCAAGCGGGCGACGCTGGACAGCTTCGACCAGGTCCTGGGACTGGAACTGCTCGCCCACGCCGATGCCCTCAAGGCCCAGCAGGCCGCCCCCGTGGAGGGCGCGGAGGAGATCGAGGCCCTGATCGCCAAGCGCCTGGAAGCCAAGAAGGCCAAGAACTGGGCCGAGGCCGACGCCATCCGCGACCAGCTCCGCGCCATGGGTGTGGAGATCAAGGACGGCAAGGACGGCACCACCTGGACGCGGATCTAAGCCATCAAAGGGAGGAGACCGGAAAACGGTCTCCTCTTTGCTTCGCTTCGTGTTTACACATGCGCCGAAGGGACTTCCCTTGCCAAACAGGCGGAATATCGGTAAAATAGAACCACTATAGCGGATTCAAGCGCGGAAAAAGGGGGGAGAAGGACGGAGAGGCAGACACAGAACGACTTTTCCAGGGGGAGCATGGCGCGGAACATCCTTCAGATGGCGCTCCCCATGACGGTGGCGCAGCTCATCAACATCCTTTATAATATTGTAGACCGCATGTACCTGGGCCGGTTGCCGGGGCACCTGTCCCTGACCGGGCTGGGGCTGTGCCTGCCCATCATTTCCATCCTCATGGGCTTTGCCAACCTGTGCGGCATGGGGGGCGCGCCCCTGTGCTCCATTCACCGGGGCAAGGGAGAGAACGAGGAGGCCGAGCGGATTTTAGGCAACTCCTTTACCCTCCTGCTCCTGTTTGGCGGGGGACTGACGGTGTTCTGCCTGGCCTTCCGGAGGCCCATCCTCTATCTCTTTGGGGCCAGCGACCTGACCTTCCCCTACGCCAACGACTACCTGACCATCTATCTGCTGGGCACCCTCTTTGTGATGATCGGCCTGGGCATGAACCCCTTTATCAACGCCCAAGGCTTCAGCCGCATGGGGATGATGACGGTGGCCCTGGGGGCGGCGGTGAACATCGTGCTGGATCCCATCTTCATCTTTGCCCTGGATATGGGGGTGCGGGGGGCGGCCCTGGCCACGGTGCTCGCCCAGGGCTGTTCCGCCCTGTGGGTGCTGAAGTTCCTCACTGGACGGCGGGCGCTCCTCCGGCTGCGGTGGAACACCCTGCGGCTCCAGGCGGCGCGAGTACGTCGGATCCTCGCCCTGGGCACCTCCGGCTTTGTCATGTCCATGACCAACAGCCTGGTGCAGGTGCTGTGCAACGCCTCCCTTCAGCACTACGGAGGCGACCTTTACGTGGGGGTGATGACCGTCATCAACTCCATCCGGGAGGTGGTGTCCATGCCGGTGCAGGGCATCACCAACGGCTGCCAGCCGGTGCTGGGCTACAACTACGGCGCGGGGGAGTACGAGCGGGTGCGCCGGGGGATCCGGTTCACCACGGTGCTTACGGTGGGCTACTCCGTGGCGGCGTGGGCGCTGGTTATGGCCGTGCCCGAGCTGCTCATCCGTATCTTTAACGACGAGCCGGAGCTGATCGCTGCGGGCATTCCGGCCTTCCGGCTCTATTTCGCCGCCTTCTTCTGTATGTCCTTCCAGTTCATCGGGCAGTCGGTGTTCGTGGGACTGGGGCGCTCCAGGAGCGCGGTGTTTTTCTCCCTGCTGCGCAAGGCCTTCATTGTGGCCCCGCTGACGCTCCTGCTGCCGGGGCTGGGCATGGGGGTGGACGGGGTTTTCGCGGCGGAGCCGGTCTCCAACGTGCTCGGCGGGCTGGCCTGCCTGCTCACCATGTATATCACGGTCTACCGGCGTCTGGGCCGGTAAGACCGGGGGCGGATTTCCCCAGAGGGAAATTCCGCCCTCTTTTTTTGCCCGGCCTGAGATATTTTCCGCCGCCCGCGGGTATTCTCAGTGAAAGGCCTTTCAAGAGACGACCGCAAGGAAGGGAGTACCCATGACAGAAGAGACATTCGAGCGGGTGGCCCGCACCTACGGGGACATGCTCTACCGGGTTGCTTACCACGCTCTGAAGAACCGGGCGGACGCGGAGGACGTGACCCAGACCGTCCTGCTCAAGCTCTACCAGCAGGGAGACCGCTTTGAGAGCGAGGAGCACCGGAAGCACTGGCTGCTGCGGGTGGCGGTGAACGAGAGCCGGCGCCTGCTGCGCTCCTTCTGGCGGAGCCGCGCCGTGCCGCTGGATGAGCAGTGGGACGCGCCGGTGTCCGATGACCCCGCCAAACGCGAGCTGTTCCAGGCCGTCATGGGCCTGGAGACCAAGTACCGCCTGACCATCTATCTGTATTACTACGAGGGCTGCTCCGTCAAGGAGGTCGCCGCGGCCCTTCATGCCAATCCGTCCACGGTGCAGACCTGGCTCCAGCGGGCCAGGGAGCGGCTGCGGAGGGAGCTGTCCGAAGAAGAGGAGGGAAAGGGCTATGTTTGAACCCAATCAATACCGTGAACTCTGCTCGGAGCTGCATGTATCCGAGGAAAAATTAGAGGAGGTTATCCAAATGACTGAGCAGGAAAAGAAGCGCAAGTTCCACCGTCCCATGCGTCTGGGCTTGGTGGCCGCCGCCGTGGCCGCCATGCTGGTGGTAACGGTGAGCGCCGCCAATTCCGAGGCGATTATGACCTATCTCACAAGTCTCCGCGACGCTGCGGTCGCCGGGGAGGCCTGGGCGGATTCCCCGGTGAATACGGAGGAGGGGACGGGAGGACTGTGCCTCCCGGAGGCGTCCCTGGAGGAGCGGGACGGCCGCACCATTCTGATTGTGGACGGAGTGGAGACCGATGTAACCCAGGCGCTGACCGACCAGGGGGAATACCTGTATGAGTGCGGCGAGGGGGAGGAACAGGCACAGGTACGGGTCTATTTGGACGAGCAGGGCGCGCCCCGGCTGATGACCAGCTTTTTCACAGCCGGAGAGGACGGCGGAACGGGGGCGGTTGTGGTTGTCCCGGCGGACGGGGAGGAGTAAGGAAACGCCCCCATAGAGCTGGATTGGCTCCTTGGTGCTCTCCGGATTGTTGACTCAAATAATCTTAAATGTCATACTGCTCCACGGAAAAAACCAGGCGGCCCAAGGAATTGGGCCGCCTGGTGCTATTCGTATTTTTGACTAATTTATTGTAGTATGGTATAATATTATCTCATTGAATTGCTCCGGGCGTGCCCGGGGACAGGAGGCTACCGCATGAAACTCATGGTCATTGACGGCAATTCCCTCATCAACCGGGCCTTTTACGGTATACGGATGCTTACCACCAAGGACGGGCAGCCCACCAACGCCGTCTATGGCTTTGTCAACATCCTGCTCAAGCTGCTGGACGAGGAGAAGCCCGACGCCCTGTGCGTCACATTCGACCGGAAGGCCCCCACCTTCCGCCACCTGGCCTACGAGGGCTACAAGGCGCAGCGGAAGGGGATGCCCGACGAGCTGGCCGCCCAGCTTCCCGTGCTCAAGGATGTGCTGGCCGCCATGAATATCCCCCGCTACGAGCTGGACGGCTGGGAGGCCGACGATCTGATCGGCACCATCGCCGCCAGGGATACCGCCGCCGGGTGGGAAACCGTGATCGTCACCGGCGACAAGGACTCCCTGCAGTTGGTCTCCGACGCCACCCGGGTCAAGCTGGTGTCCACCCGAATGGGGCAGACCACCACGAAGGAGATGACCCCGGAGACCTTCCGGGAGGCCTACGGCTTCGACCCCGTCCACATTGTGGACTTGAAGGCGCTGATGGGGGACACCAGCGACAACATTCCAGGCGTCAAGGGCATTGGGGAGAAGACTGCGATGGATCTGATCCAGCGCTACCAGAGCGTGGAGGCCATCTACGCCGACGTGGAGGGCGTGGAGGCCAAGCCCGCGGTCAAGAAAAAGCTGGCCGAGGGGGAAGAACAGGCCAGAATGTCCTATGATCTGGCCACCATCCGCTGCGACGCGCCCATCGACTTCTCCCCCGAGGACGCCCGGCGGCGGGAGCCGGACGGCCCTGCCCTGTACGAGCTGTTTCTGGCGTTGGAGTTCAACAAGCTCATCGACAAGATGGGGCTGAGCGGCGGCCCGGCGGCCGGACGGGCGGACAAGCCCGCCGCCGGGGCCGTCCGGCAGGAGCGCGTCACCGACCGGGTTCGCATGGAGGAGCTGGTGGAGCAGTGGCGGAGGGAGCCGTGGGTCGCGGTGCTGGCCCTGCCCTCTCTGGATGTGGTGGCGGTGGCTTGGGACGGCGGAGCCAGGGCTGCCCTGTGCGCGGCGGACCGGCTGGAGGGGTACAATGAGCTGCTGCGGGCCCTGTTCTCCGGGGAGATCCAAAAGGTGTCCCACAATGTCAAGGATCTGATGCACCTGCTGCTGGACGAGGGACTGAGCACCGACGGGTTCTGCTTTGACACCGCCCTGGCCGCCTATCTGCTCTCTCCCACCGACGGCAGCTACGAGCTGGAGAAGCTGGGTATCACCTATTTTAACCAGGAGTTCCCCAAGGCAAAGGAGTACCTGGCCCCCGACGCTTTCGGCCCCCTGGCCGACCCGGCGGGACCGGCGGAGGCCATGTGCGCCCACGCCGCCTTGGCGGCCGCGCTGTATCGTGCCCTCGCCCCCAAGCTGGAGGAGCTGGACATGCACGAGCTCTATTACGGGCTGGAGCTGCCCCTCTGTCCCGTGCTGGCGGAAATGGAACGGGCGGGCATGCTGGTGGACCGGAGGGCGCTGGCCGACTTCGGTATCCTGCTGGACGGGCGTATTCAGGCCGACGAGGCCCTCATCTACGAGCTGGCGGGGGAGGAGTTCAACATCAACTCCACCCAGCAGTTCGGCCGCATCCTGTTTGACAAGCTGGGCCTGCCCCCAGTGAAAAAGACCAAGACGGGCTACTCCACCAACGCCGACGTGCTGGAGAAGCTGCGGGACAAGCACCCCATTGTGGAGGCAGTGTTGGACTACCGGCAGTTGGCCAAGCTGAAATCCACCTATGTGGACGGGCTGACCAAGGTCATCGCCGCCGACGGACGCATCCACACCTCCTTCCAGAACACCGTCACCGCCACCGGGCGGCTGAGCTCCACCGAGCCCAACCTCCAGAACATCCCCGTCCGCACCGAGCTGGGGGCGGAGCTGCGCAAGATGTTTGTGGCCCCCGCGGGGAGGGTGCTGGTGGATGCGGACTACTCCCAGATTGAACTGCGCCTGCTGGCCCACATTGCGGGGGACGAGCACATGATTGCCGCCTTCCGCGCTGGGGAGGATATCCACACCGTCACCGCCTCCCAGGTGTTCGGCGTGCCCCCGGAGCAGGTGACCCACGAGATGCGCCGCCGGGCCAAGGCGGTGAACTTCGGCATCGTCTACGGCATCTCCGCCTTCTCCCTGAGCCAGGACATCGGCGTGAGCGTGGCGGAGGCCAAGGCGTATATGGAGGCCTACTTCGCCACCTTCCCAGGCGTCCGGACGTATATGGACGCCATTGTGGAGCGGGCCAGGGAGCAGGGCTATGTGGAGACGCTGTTCCACCGGCGGCGGGACCTGCCGGAGCTGAAGTCCTCCAACTTCAACCTCCGTTCCTTCGGGGAGCGAGTGGCCCTGAACATGCCCATCCAGGGCACCGCGGCGGACATCATGAAGCTGGCTATGGTGGCGGTGCGGAAACGCCTGCGGCAGGAACTGCCGGAGGCCCGTCTGGTGCTGCAAGTCCACGACGAGCTGATCGTGGAGTGCCCGGAGGCCCAGGCGGAGACCGCCGCGGCGCTGCTGAAGGAGGAGATGGAGAACGTGGTGTCCCTCTCCGTCCCCCTAACGGCGGACGCCCACTGGGGCAGAAACTGGCTGGAGGCCAAGGGCTGATGGGATTTCAGAAGATCGACTACGCCGCGTGGCCCCGCCGTCCGTATTTTGAGCATTATCACCGGGACGTGCCCTGTTGGTACAGCATGACGGTGGACGTGGACATCTCCGCCCTGCTGCCCCGCCTGCGGGGGTCGGGACTCCGGTTCTATCCGTCGGTGATCCACGGCATCTCCCGGATGGTCAACGCGGACCCGGCCCTCCGCATGGCTATGGACGAGACGGGGGCCATCGGCGTCTACGACCGGGTGGACCCCACTTATACGATTTTTCACAAGGACGATGAGACCTTCTCCGTCCTCTGGACCGCCTACCAGCCGGATCTGCGGGCCTTCTGCCAGGACTGGGAGGCGGACCGGGCCCGCTATGGGGACATCCACACCTTTGAAGCCCGCCCGCCGGAGGCGGGACAGGGACTCTTCAACATCTCCGCCGTGCCCTGGGCCTCCTTCCGAAGTTTGCACCTGGAGCTGCCGGAGGCCAACGACTACCTGCTGCCCATCTTTACCCTGGGCCGCTACCGGAAGGAGAACGGCCGCACCCTGCTGCCCCTGGCCATGCAGGTCCACCACGGCGTCACGGACGGCTTTCACGTGGGGCGGTTCTTCAACCGCCTCCAGGCCTGGGCGGACAGTGCGCCGGAGATGGGCGCATGAAGCGCCTGTATATGATCGGCGGTCCTATGGGCGTGGGAAAGACCGCCGCCTGCCGCCAGCTGCAGCAGCTGCTGGACCGGAGCGTGTTCCTGGACGGGGACTGGTGCTGGGATGCCCACCCCTTCCAGGTGACGGAGGAGACCCGGGAGATGGTGTTGGAGAACATCTCTTTTCTCCTGAACAGCTTCCTCCGCTGCTCTGCCTATGACCATGTGATTTTCTGCTGGGTCCTGCACCGGCGGGAAATCTGGGAAGACCTGCTCCGCCGCCTGACGGAGCCGTATGTCCTGCGGGCCGTCTCCCTGGTCTGCACACCGGAGACCCTGCGGTCCCGGCTGGAGGGAGATATCCGCGCCGGAAAGCGAATACCGGATGTGTTGGACCGGAGCCTGGCCTACCTGCCGCTGTATGATGCCCTGGACATCCGGCACCTGGATGTGACGGCTTTGACGCCCCGGGAGACGGCGGAGTGCATCCGAAGGGAGGGCGGCGCATGAAGCGGCTGATCGTCCTGCTGGGCGTGGCTGGGGTGTCCCTGTCGGCGGTGTTTGTCCGGTGGTCCACGGCGCCGTCCCTGATCCTGGCGCTGTACCGGATGGCCTTTTCGGCGGCGCTGATGGCGGTCCCGGTACTGGCGGGACGAAGGCGGGAGCTGAAATCCCTGACCCGGCGGGACGTGCTGCTGTGCCTTGCCAGCGGCTTGTTTCTGGGCATCCACTTCGCGGCGTATTTTGGGGCCCTGCGGGCCACCTCCATCGCCTCGGCGGTGGTGCTGGTGGATACGGAGGTATTCTTTGTGGCAGCGGCCTCGGCGTTGTTTCTGGGGCAGCGGCTGCCCCGCCGGACCTGGCCCGCGGTCCTGCTTGCCTTTGCAGGCAGCGCGGTGGTGGCGCTGGCAGACAGCGCCGCCGGGACGAATGCGCTGCTGGGAGATTTGATTGCCCTGGCCGGCGCCGCCGCCATGGCGGTCTATACCATGATCGGAACGGTCTGCCGGCAGCGGCTCTCCACGTCAGTGTACACCTTTCTGGTGTATACGTCCGCCGCGGCCACGCTGCTGGCTGCGGCCCTGCTGAGCGGAACGCCGCTGGCCGGCTACGGTCCGGTGAACGGGCTGACGGCCCTGGGCATGGCGGTATGCTGCACCCTGCTGGGACACAATGTGTTCAGCTGGGGGCTGAAATATCTGCCGCCGGCTTTCATCGCCACGGTCAAGCTGATGGAGCCGGTGTTCGCCTCTGTCTGGGGACTCCTGCTCTTTGGCGAGCGGCCGGGCTGGCTGACGGTTGCCGGAGGCGCGGCGGTCCTTCTGGGCGTGGGGCTGTATGCCCGTACCATCGGCGGGGATGCCGGAAAACGAGAGGAGAGAGAACCATGAGAGAACAGATGCACGTGCGCATCGTCCCCATGACCGGGGACCATCTGGACGAGGTGGCGGAGCTGGAACGGATCTGCTTCACCACCCCCTGGTCCCGGAACATGCTGGTGGAGGAGCTGCAGAACGACTGCGCCGCCTTCCTGGTGGCCCTGGATGACGAGGACCACGTGGCGGGCTACGCCGGCCTGCTGGTGGTGCTGGACGAGGGGTACATCACCAATGTGGCCGTGCGGCCGGAGTGCCGCCGCAACGGCATCGCCCAGAAGCTGCTGCAAGTGTTCCTGGACTTTGCCCAGGCCCACAAGCTGGCGTTTCTGACGCTGGAGGTCCGGGCCTCCAACTACGGGGCCATCGCCCTGTACGGCAGCCGGGGCTTCCGCAGCGTGGGCAGGCGGAAAAACTATTACGAGCATCCGAAGGAGGATGCCATTATCATGACAAAGGAGTTTACCGATGGAACTGAGGATCCCGACACTGGAGCAGCTGCGGACGGTCTATGACCGGGACCTGCGGACAGCATTTCCCGCAGCGGAGCTGAAGCCCCTGAAGAATATGGAGGAGATGTGGGCCGAGGGGCGGTACCGCCCCTGGTGCCTCTTTGACGGGGACGACATCGCCGGCGAGGCATTTTTATGGCTGGGCCACCCCGGCTGGGCCCTGCTGGACTATCTGTGCGTGGCCGCAGACCGCCGGAACGGCGGCCTGGGCTCCGTGATCCTGGAGAAGCTCCGGGAGGCGGAGCGGGGCAATGTGATCTTCGGAGAGAGTGAGATCCCTTGCTACGCCCCGGACCCGGCCATGGCAGAGCGGCGGCTGGGCTTCTATGCCCGCAACGGCGCCCGGACCGCCGGGTATGACACGGAGATGTTCGGCGTACCCTACAAGACCCTGTACTGGGCGGAGGGGAAAGTGGACGAGTCCGCCCTGATGGAGGAGCACCGCTTTGTCTATGCCAGTACCTTTGCGCCGGATAAATTCCGCAGATATGTCCGCATCCCCTTTGATCCAAATGGGACGCCGGGCGAGAGAGTATCCTGGCAGCAGTGACGGAAAAGAGAGGGACAGATCATGAAAATTTTGGCCTTTGAGTCCTCCTGCGACGAGACAGCGGTGGCCGTGGTGGAGGACGGGCGCACGGTCCTGTCCGATGCCATCGCCTCCCAGGCGGACCTCCACGCCCTGTACGGCGGCGTGGTGCCGGAGATCGCCTCCCGCAAGCATGTGGAGGCCATTGCCGCCCTGACGGACCAGGCTCTGCGGCAGGCGGGCTGTGAGAAGTCCGACATCGACGCGGTGGCAGTGACCTATGCCCCGGGGCTCATCGGCGCGGTGCTGGTGGGCCTCAGCTTCGCCAAGTCGGTGGCCTTTGCCCTGGGGGTGCCCCTGATCCCGGTGCACCACATCCGGGGCCACATCGCCGCCAATTACCTGGCCTTTCCGGAACTGGAGCCGCCCTTCCTGGCCCTGGCCATCTCCGGAGGCAACACAATGATCGTGGACGTCCGGGACTACACGGATATGGAGATTCTGGGCGCCACCCGGGATGACGCAGCAGGGGAGTGCTTCGACAAGGCGGCCCGGGTGCTGGGCCTGCCCTATCCCGGCGGCGCCCCCATGGACGCCCTGGCCCGGCAGTCCCCGGGCGGGGTGTACACCCTGCCTCACGCCCATGTGGACGGGGCAGAGCTGGACATGAGCTTCTCCGGCCTCAAGACGGCGGTGGTGAACCTGGCCCACCATGCTCAGCAGGTGGGGGAGTCTCTGGACCGGGCAGCGCTGGCTCGGGACTTCGCCCAGGCTGTCAGCGATACACTGGTGCCCCGGGCCATGGAGGCGGCAAAGCAGACTGGCCGCACTGTGCTTTGCGCCGCCGGCGGCGTAGCGGCCAACTCCGTCATCCGGGAGGATCTTCGTCGGGCCTGCGAGGCGGCAGACATCCGGTTATACCTGCCGCCGCTGAAACTCTGCGGCGACAACGGTGCCATGATCGGCGCCCAGGGGTATTATGAATATCTGGCAGGGCATACGGCTGGCATGGAGCTGAACGCCTATGCTACACGGGACATTGCAGACTGAATCAGGCGGCCGCGTCAGCGGCCGCCTGATTTATTGGAAAATGCATAACGAGCTTATGCAGGCTGCATCTGTAAAGCCAGATACCTTGCTTTTTGTGAAGGCGCAGCTCGGGTGGTCTTCATTTGCCGTTCACTTTTGGAAAAACAGGCAGGAGAGACGGAGAAGTTTTTGAAGGCAAAACATTATGTAAAGTTTAGACGCTTTTTTGGGCGGTGGAAAAGCGCAAAAAGAGAAGATGGTAAATTTATACAATTTACAAAAAAATATTGAAAATAAATAGAAAATTCGCGTGTGGAAAATCATGTGGAAAATGTGAATAACTCTTTGTAAAAAGAAATTATCAAATAAATTATGTAAATGCTGAAAAGAACGGAAGACTGCAAAAAGAAGGGAGTCAACAGAAAATAATGACAGAATTTGTCGAAGTTTCTTGGGAAAATCACAACAGAATTTCCTGTTGTAATGGGCGGAATTCGGGGGAAAAGCGTAGGAAATAGGCTAATCGCCTGAAAATATTTTGAAGGAATTCCTTCAAAATACAAAATGTAATATACAGGAATTGCCATGCAGAGAGTGTGGCAGGAAATCAAAAGAATCTGTTGACGTCGGTCAAAAAATATGATAAAATATATCCTGTTCTGGATGTGCCTTTCCAAAAACACCATGTCATGAATTGATAAGCTAATGTAGCTCAGTCGGTAGAGCAGCTGATTCGTAATCAGCAGGTCGTGTGTTCGAGTCACATCATTAGCTCCAAAAGAAGCCCTGAGGTCCAACGGCCTTGGGGCTTCTCTTTTTCTGGAAATGTTGTATAACGGTGGTAATGTGGTAGCAACTGTCATTTAGCTTGTGCATCTCCGGCTGGAGGCGGCCCGGATCGTTGTTATTGATGAGCGCAGAACCTGTGCTGCCTAAGGCATCTGCGCGCACTGGCGGCAGGCCGGGGCTGGTGAACGAGAACCCCGACCATGTGCGGCCTGCATACTGCCAGAGGGCCTCTCGGAGGGAGGATGCCCCTGTGAGCGGCTGGAGCAGAGAAATTCAAAACGCAAAGAGGAGACGGAAGACCGTGTGGCTTCCTTCGAGCGAAAGAGGGCCCCGGTGCGGAATCTGCACCGGGGCCCATGAGGTTCTCAATGTCCGTTTCGACCGGAAGCTCCACGGCTTTGCGCGTGCTTCCTGCCGCGCTCCGCCGGGAATCCATGCACCTTACTTATAATAAATTCCCAATAGCGCCTTATGAGGCTCTGTGAATGCCCCCAGCCGGATCTCCATGCTGATCTCGAAGGCCCGGTCCCAGGGGAAGCCGTATCCCGTCAGCTCCACGCCGCCCCAGCCCCGCTCGGCATACTCCCGGGTGGCGGAAAGGGAAGAGATGAAGTTGCTCCGCTCCAGGTTTTCGATCACCGGGGCCACGGCCGCTGCCATGCCGGCCTCCAGCCGCTCCAGGATGGACACCCGGTCGATGTCCGGCATCCAGAAGTTGTCGGCATTGCCCGACAGGTCGTTCCGGACAAAGCTCAGAATGTCGTTGCGCACGATGTTCTTGTAGCAGAAGTCCTTCAGAATGCTGTCCGCCAAGGTCCGGAGAAATGCCTGTTCTGTGGCATCTGTTTGCTCACCGTGCTGGAGGAAGGCATACCGGGCCACACCATGGCTCAGGGCCGTGCCGGTGACGATGGCCATATCCAGAAAACCCGCATAGCTCAAAAGCCAGCCAAGCTCTGCCTGATCTGTCAGCGCCTTATGGAAGGCGGTCCCGTAGGTGCCGTTTCCCGCGTCGATGAGGATGGTAGGCAGCCCGGCAGCCCGGTTGTCGTTCAGACACTGGACCAGTGCGTTGATATACGTCTCCTGGGCTGCCGGGTCTGCCGGCTGGGTCAGCACCAGCATTGCCAGTTCCTCGCCGCCGGGTTCCGCCATCGTCAGGTCGAAAAAGTCGAAGTGCTCTGCCACGATGGCCTCCAGAGGCTGGTAGTCATAGGCGCAGGCAGGCCGGTCCTCAGTACCGCCGAAATACTGGACGGATACCGCGGCACCCTCCCAGCCCCACTCCTCCAGGCAGAGCTTCGTCACCGCCTTAAAGGCCAGGTCGTCCACACCGGAGAGCAGGGCGTCCCCTTGGCGCAGCTGCGCCCGGAGATAGGCGATCTCGTTTTTCTGGATGCTGTCCTCCTCCGAGGAGTCGTCGATGCCGATCAATACCCGGAACTGCCCGTCCGCCGTCTCCTCCAGAGCTTGGAACATGGCGTCGCTAAGCCGCAGCTTCCGCTCCCGGGAGGCCAGATAGTTCTCCACGGCTCCCTCCGGCAGCGGCTCCTCCGCCTCCACCGGGACGGGGGTTCCGTCCGCCCCCAGGGGGTAGTCCGCCACAATGTTCCCGATGGTCAGATCCGTGCCCTCCAGGTGGGGACGGGGTGCCATGCCGTAAGTCCGCAGGGCATTGTACTCGTTGAGGCCGAACCCGCCGTAGCCGGTGGTGGCCGCCAGCCGCATGACTGTGTCCAGCAACCAGATCCGGTTGTTCTCATCCGCTGCCAGCAGGTCGATCACCGCCGTCAGCAGCTCCGCTTCCACCAGTGTCTCTCCGGAGGAAAGCGTCACCGGGTTCTCCCCAGTCATAGCCCGGGAGCTGACCAGCCCGCCGGAGAGCAGCTGATCCAGGGACAGGATGTACCGGTCACACCCGGCGGCCTCCTGCTTAGCCACCCACTCGTACAGTGCTCCCCGGTCCCCGTACTGGGTCCCGTTCTCATTCGGGGGCTGGCCGTCCAGCCGGGTGCGGTACAGGTCCCGCTCCGGCATGGCCAACTCGTAGCCCAAGGATTCCGCCAGGTATACCACCCGCTCGGCGTTGTCTGGCCGGTCATCCAGAGGTACGTAGGCGATCACCGGCGCACCGGCCCGGGGGGTCTCCTGTTCCACAGGCTCCGTCCGCACCGGCCCGCACCCTGCCAGAAGCGTACAGGCCAGCGCCGCTGCCAACATCCGTCTTCTCATGGTATGTTCTCCTGTTTCCAAAAGAGCGGAGCCATCGGCTCCGCTCCATCTGTTCTGTCCTGCCCCACACTCTCGGGACGGGAAAAGGGGCAGGGGAAAACCTTCGGTTTTCCCCAGTTGATCTGCCTCCGGCAGCTCAAGAATCTGAAACCATTTTCGGCAGGATATGCGCCTGCCGAAAATACATGGACTCAGCCGCCTTGGGCGGCGTCTCCAGTGACCGCCGTGGTGGCTCGGAGGGGAGCCTGCTCCCCTCCGAATTCCCTCACAGTCCGAATGCTCCCAGGTCCAACCCACCGGTGGCCTGCTCGATGCTCTTGTCCATGGCCTCCCCGGCCTGGCGCAGGGCCTCATTTACAGCGGATACCACCAGGTCCTGGAGCATCTCCACATCCTCCGGGTCCACGGCCTCCGGTTTGATGGTAACGGCCAGCACTTCCTTTTTGCCGTTGACCTTGGCCTCTACCACGCCGCCTCCCACGCTGGCGGTGAACTCCTGGGCCTCTACGGCCTCCTGGGCCGCATTCACCTGCTCCTGCATCTGCTGGATGCGGGCCTGCATCTCCGCCTGGCGCTGAGCGCCGGTCATCTTCATGCTGCCGTTGGTAAATCCACGGCGTGCGCTGTATCCCATAACTGGTCTCTCCTTTGTATTACTTGATCTCGATATTATCGAACTGACTGCCGAATTTCAGCAGGTTCTGCAGATTTTCCCGGGGCGTGGCCTTGGGGGGCTCTCCCACCTGAAAGACCAGGCGCACCGTCACGCCGCCGCTGGCGGCTTCCTCCATCAGGGCATTTCGCACCCGGTCATTGTCCAGACGTCCCAAGGTAATGTCATCCGGGGCATAAACCGTCAGCAGGCCGCCCTCCAGAACACCTGTGCACATATCCAGAAACACCCGGTACATAGGCGGCAGGCGGCCCTTGCAACCCTCTGCCAGCGCCCGCCACCAACTGCCCCCCACAGCGGATGCCGCAGCAGGGGAGGGGGCGGCGGGCTGCGCCTCCGGTACGTCGAACACCCGCGCTCCGGGCTCCTCCGGCAGAGGCGGCTCCTCGGGAAGCGGAGGGCGCTCCTCCCGTGCCGGCGGTTCTTCCCGAGGCGGGGCATCCTCCGGCGCAGGTGCCGGGGGCGGTACGGGGCCGGAGGACAGCTTCACCGTGCCGCCGCTTTCTGCGGCGGCCGCCCGCAGAAGCTGCCCCCGTTGGGCACTGTCTTCCAGCCGCTGGACCCGGGCCTCCAGGGCCGTCAGGTCCCCAGAGAGGGACTCGTCGCACAGCCGCAGGAGGCAGAGCTCCGCATCCGTGCGGCGGTTGGAGCTGTAATAGAGGTCCGCCGTGGCCCTTTGCAGCGTAGTGGCCAGGTAGATCAGCCGGGTAGCGGGAATCTCCCTGCCCAGCCTGTCCAGCGTGGCGCTGTCATAGCCGCCGGAGAGCAGGGCTGCCCCCCCCTCCGGCGCTGTACGTCGCAGCAGCAGGTCCCGGACCAGCGTGCTGAGCTCACCCAGCACCGCGCCTACATCCTTGCCACCCTGGTACAGCTGGTCCAGCTGCAGCAGGGCGCCCTTGGCGTCCCGGCTCAGAATAAACTCCATCAGCTGGGCCGTCTGCAGGTTTCCCGCCAGGCCCAGCGCCTCCAGCACGGCCCGGCTGTCCACGGTTCCGCCTACGGCGGCACACTGGTCCAAAAGGCTCAGGCCGTCCCGCAGAGCGCCGTCCGCCAGACGGCTCAACAGCTCCGCGCCATCCGCCGTCAGGTCGATCTGCTCCTGTCCGGCCACATACAGCAGCCGCGCCGCGATGTCCTGAGGCGTGATGCGCTTGAAGGAAAACCGCTGGCACCGGGAGAGGATGGTGGCGGGCACCTTGTGGAGCTCCGTAGTGGCCAGAATGAACATCAGGTGCTCCGGCGGCTCCTCCAGAATCTTCAGCAGAGCATTGAAGGCCGGGGTGGAGAGCATGTGGACCTCGTCCACGATGTACACCCGCTTCTTCACATTGGCCGGGGCGTAGATGGCTTCGTCCCGCAAGGCCCGCACCTGGTCGACACCGTTGTTGGAGGCAGCGTCCAGCTCCAGTACATCCAGAAAACTGCCGTTTTCGATGCCCACGCAGGAGGGGCACTGGCAGCAGGGATCGCCGTCCATCGGGTGCTCGCAGTTGACGGCCTTGGCCAAGATTTTGGCACAGGTGGTCTTGCCGGTGCCCCGGGTGCCTGTGAAGAGGTACGCATGGGAGGTGCGGCCCTCCGCCACCTGCTTACGCAGAGTCTGGGTGATGTGGGACTGGCCGATGACATCCGAAAACGTTTTGGGCCGCCATTTGCGGTACAGGGCCTGATACAAGAAATCACCTCCAAGCGAAAAAAGTCCTCCGCATGCAGCTGCGGAACCGGCGCCCTCGCGGCACATGGAACATCCCGCTTAATGCTGCTCGGTTCCCCGCCTGACATGATTCGCGGGCATCCATTGCGCGAGACCGGCTCCGCAGCTGCATGCGGAGGACTGTAACGTTATAGCTTATTTATTTTACTATATCCTCTGCAAATTGGCAACAAAAAATTTTCCGCTTTCTGAAAAAAATAGTCTTTACAACAGAGAAAATTATGGTATAATATTATCTGCCGTTGCATGACAGGAATGATGGACTCATAGTTCAACGGGGAGGGCGCTGCGTTTGCAGCCATATAAAACTACATCCCGCAGCGCTGGTTCTCTTCCCATTCACTAGTCTGGTTTTCCATGATTTTCCCTCAAAATCGAATATCCTGAAAATCCGTTTTTCATAACTTTTTTCGATGGAAAATGGCCAATATGGGCCCATAGCTCAGCTGGGAGAGCGTACGGTTCGCATCCGTAAGGTCGTCGGTTCGATCCCGATTGGGTCCACCAAATGAATGACCCCACCCAATTTGAACAAACGCTTGTCGTTGTTCAGAACGGGTGGGGTCATTTTATGCCTGAACTCCTTGCATTGCAAGGGGTTCAGGCCTTTCTGTATTTCATGTCTTGTGTCACCTGAAAAATACAAACAGGGTAAAATCAAAACACAAAACGTGTAATCGACGAGATTCGAACCCCTGTTATGTCAGTAAGTTGCTCTCCTCATTTGCCGTTCATGAACAACTCTTCTACCTGACAAGGTGTTCGGTTTTTCAATGTGCGATGTGGCCGCTGTGTGTTGTAAAACTCGATATAAG